>Ga0335069_10009854_pt1 | contig 13577 bp, 10 predicted proteins | sample Lox_Sample_11_FD_206714 | JGI IMG/M metagenome (GOLD analysis project Ga0335069, IMG submission 206714) | Soil microbial communities from Loxahatchee National Wildlife Refuge, Florida, United States - Lox_Sample_1.1 | ecosystem: Environmental > Terrestrial > Soil > Wetlands | place: USA... | reverse complement strand
ATCGCGGTCCTGGCTCGACCACAGGCGGAGGGACGCCTCCGGCTCAGCCGGCGAGGCCGGCCGCGGGACGCTCTCGCCGCCACAGGCGGCTCTTCACGGCGAGGCTGGACAGGAGAGCCAGGCCGATACCTGTGCCGTAGACGCGCGGGTTGAGGGTCAGGGCGAAGAGCGCAAGGGCGAGGAAGAACCCCCACATCATCGTCTCCCCCAGCACGGCTTGAACCCACCTCGGCTGGCCGCCGGCCGGAGCGACACGAGGCGCCAGGGAGGGAAGCAGCCGTGGCACCGTGAGGCAGTACCGGCGGAAGCTCTCGCCCTGGCTCTCGAGAAGGGCCAACTCCTCGCGCAGGATGAGGCGGTGGACGAACGCGGTCATCCCGACCACGAGGAACACGGCCCCGACGCACCCCGCCAGGGGAACGAAGGCGAAGGCGAGCAGGATGGTCCCGAGGTAGAGGGGGTTCCGCAGATGCCGGTACGGACCGTCCGCCACCAGCCCGGCGGAATGCAGCTGGCGATCGTGCACGACCCGGGCGCCGAGGTAGGCGGTCGCCCAGGTGCGCAGGGCTGCACAGAGCAGGGCGAGCCATGCACCCAGGCCGAAGACGGCGCGTGCCGCCGCGACCTGGCCGATCTGCGGCCACCGGTGCAGCCAGCCGAGCAGCACCAGCACGACGTTCCGATCACCAAGGGCGTAGAGCGAGAAGGCGGCCAGGAAGATCGCCGTGATGATCCACGACCGGTTCCGGAACTCGAAACTGCTGGCCTCCATCATCAGCCTCGACGGGCGTGCCTGCCCTCCTCGTCAGCTACGTTCGTGGTGTGGTGTCTGTTCCGTCCCGGGCCTCACCATCAGCTCACGGCCCGGCGCAGGGCGCGGAGTCGCGGGCGACTCACCGGTCCCACCACCGCCAGCGCCAGCCCGGCCGCATCCGCCACCCGCCGGGCGACGTGCATCACGTCGCGAGGGCTCACACGCGAGACGAGGGCCAGGCGCGCGGACCGTGACGACGGCGCGCGGAACAGCGCCGCGCTCCCGAACCACTCGGCCATGGCCGCGGTGTCGTCGAGCTGCGCCAGCAGGGACGACCGATAGCCCTCGCGCACGCGGAGAAGCTCCGGGTCGGGCACCGGCCGGCGCGCCAGCGCCGTGAGCACGTCGAGGGTGTCCGCGACCACCCGCACCAGGTTGGCCGTGGCCACCTCGGAGGTGAACTGCAGCAGCGTCACGTCGCCGTGATCCAGGATCTCGGCGTCCACGGTGTAGGCGAGCCCATCGCGAATGCAGAGGCGCTCGTAGACGCGTCCCGACATGCCGCCGCCGTCGAGCAGGCGCAGCAGCACCTCGAAAGCGGCGTAGGCCTGCGGCTCGGCGCGCGTGATCCCGCGCAGAGTGAGGGCCAGCGCGACCGACGACCCGGAGCTCGCCGCGGGGCACACCCGCGGACCGCCGGCCGCGGGTGGGACCGGGGCCGATCCGATCTCGACGCCGGGCCGCATGCTGCCGAAGTGGCGCTCGGCCGCGGAGGCGACCGCGGCGTGCTCGACCGGCCCCGCCACGCAGAGGACGGCGTTGCGGGCGGCGTGGAACCGCGCGTGGTGGCGCTTCACGTCGCCGACCGTGAAGCGCTCGACGTTCCTCCTGGGCCCGAGGATCCGCTGGCCGAGGGGGTGGCCGGCGAACTGCGCGCCGCAGGCCAGGTCCTCCGGGTTCGTCTCCACGCCGCCCTCGTAGTCCTCGCTCATCTCCTGGAGCACGAGCGCGCGCTCGGCCCTGATGTCCGCGAACCGCGGGCGCAGGACGATGTCTCCCAGCAGCTCCATCCCGGCCCGCAGGCGCTCGGGTGGCAGGCTCATGCGCAGGACGCCGAGGTCCCGGTCGGTGGCGCCGTCGAGCGCGGCGCCCAGGCCGTCGACGGCCGCGCCCAGCGCTCGCGGGCCGCGGTGGCGCGCGGTGCCGCGGAACAGCATGTGCTCGACCAGGTGCGACAGCCCGTTCTCGGCGGCCGTCTCGAAGCGCGGCCCCGCCTTCACGCAGAAGGCCAGGGTGCAGGTGTGCAGGTGCGGCAGCTGGACGGTGACGACCCGCAGGCCGTTGTCGAGCACCGAGGTGCCGACGCGAGGGTCGATCGGGTCGCGGACGCCCCGCCTCACTTTCGCCGTGTGTCGAGCGCCCCGCGCAGCTTGTCTGCGAGCGACCCGAAGGACGCCGAGGAGTCGGCCTGCGTGCGGGCCGTGTAGTCGCGCAGCTCCTGCGCCTCGGCCGCGGACTCCACGGCCTTGTGGCTGACGCGGATGCGCCGCCCCGCCGCATCGACCTCGAGGACCACCACCTCGACGTCGGAGCCGACCGGGAACGCCTTGCTGACGTCGGCTCCAAAGGCCAGGCCGGTTTCGCTCAGCGGCATGAGACCGGTGCGGCCGGGGGCCAGGAACACGAAGATGCCGAACTTCTCGTGGCGCTCGACCTTGCCGGTGATCCGGGCGCCGGGTGCGATCGCGGACGGGGCGACGGATGGCGTGGCGCCGCGGGCCGAGCCTTCGGGAACCAGCGCGAGACCGATCCGCTTCTTGTCGGGCTCGATCGTCAGCACCTCGAAGTTCGCCGTCGTCCCCACGGAGATCGACCTCGTCCAGCCGCCCGCCTTCCCGGTAGGCGCGAACGTGGACGCGTGCGCCAGGCCCTCGATCCCCGGCTCCAGCTCGACGAAGGCGCCGAACTCCGCGAGGCGCGTGACGCGGCCGGCGCGCACCTGCCCCACCGCGTACGCCTCCTGGACCGTCGACCAGGGGTCGGCGCTGAGCTGCTTCAGCCCGAGGGCGATCTTCTGCCCGTCGTCCTCGACACGCAGGACCTTGACCGTGATCTCCTGGCCGGCCGACAGCAGCTGGGACGGGTCCTTCACGCGCGACCACGCCATCTCGGAGACGTGGAGCAGGCCCTCGACTCCGGCGCCCAGGTCGACGAAGGCGCCGAAGTCGCGGACCGATGCCACCCGCCCGCTCAGCACCGCGCCGGGCACGATGCTCCTCCGGGTTTCCTCGGCGTTGGCTTTCTGCTCTTCCTCGAGCAGCACGCGACGCGAGACCACGAGGTTCCTCCCGCCGTCCTTGAACTCGACGATGCGGAAGGCGTACACCTGCCCCTGGTACGCCTCGGGAGCGGCGCCGCGGACGGTGTCCATCTGGGACAGCGGGCAGAACCCCCGCTGGCCGCCGACGCGCACCTCGTAGCCGCCCTTCACCACCCGCTCCACCCGGCCTTCGACCGGCAGGCCCGCGCGGTACGCGTCCTCGAGCTGGCGCAGGCTGGCGGCGCCCCGCGCCAGCTTCCGTGACAGGGTGAGGCCGCGATCGGTCGAGACCACCATCGCCTCGATGCGGTCGCCGACCTTCACCTCCAGGACGCCGTCCTTGTCCTTCAGCTCGTCAAGGTCGAGCTCCGCTTCGCCCTTGCCGCCGACGTTGACGAACGCCACCTCGGGGCCGATCGCCACGATCGTGCCTTCGATGGTCTGGCCCCGCTCGAAGCGCTTCGCCTGGATCGAAGCCTCGAACATCGTCGCGAAATCTTCCTCGGGCTCGGTCACGGCGCGCTCCTCTTTCGGGACTCGAAGGCGCCCATTATACGGGCGACGCGACGGCGGGGACCTCGAACGCCGCGCCGAGGCCGTCGGCGACCGCCAGGCCCGCGAGCGTCGGCACCAGCCGTGCGGCCCCCGGACGGCTTTCCACCGTCAGCCGGCCGTCGGCGACCAGGCGGTCCAGGAGGGCGGCATTCGCCGCGAGCAGGTCGAAGCCGTAGCGTGCCGCGAAGGCGGCGAGGTCGATGCCGGCCGCCGTGCGCAGCCCCAGCAGCACCGCCTCGGTGGCCAGCTCCCTCGGCCCCAGCGCCTCTTCTCCGCCGACCGGCGGCTCCCCCGCCGCGATGCGGGCTTCCCAGCGCGGGGTGCGCAGCTCGTTCCACCAGCGCCGGGCCCCCGGTGATCCGGCGGCGTCGGCGATCGCGAGCGAGTGGGCGGAGGGGCCCAGCCCGAGGTACGGCGTGTGGTCCCAGTACTTCCGGTTGTGGCGGGACTCGTGATCGGACGTGCGCGCGAAGTTGGACACCTCGTAGGCGGCATAGCCCGCGTCCGCGAGGCGGCGGTGCGTCAGCTCGAAAAGGACGGCCTGCTCCGACTCCGGCATCTCGACCAGCTGGCCGCGCTTCGCGGCCACGCCGAAGCGGGTGCGCTCGTGGATCGTGAGCTGGTAGCAGGAGACGTGGTGCGGGCCCAGGGCCACCGCGGCGTCGAGGTCGCGCTGCCAGGCCTCGGACGCCTGGCCGGGGAGACCGAAGATGAGGTCGACGGAGACCGTGTGAAACCCCGCGTCGAGCGCCGTCTGCACGGCGGCGCGCGCCTGCCGCGCGTGGTGGCGCCGTCCGAGGAAGCGGAGCGCCTCGTCGCTGAAGGACTGCACGCCGAGAGACAGCGTGCGCGCGCCGAGGCGACGCCAGGCGGCGCACGCTTCCGCCGTCACGTCCTCGGGGTTCACCTCGACGGAGACCCAGGCCTCCGCGGCGATCGGCAGGTGCGCGCGACAGGCCTCGAGCACGCCCGCCAGGTCCTCGGCCGGCAGCTGCGACGGCGTGCCGCCGCCGAAGTAGACGGTGTCGAACGGTCGCGGATCGCTCCAGGCGCCGGCGGCCAGCGGGACCTCGGCCAGCAGGTGCTGGACGAAGCGCCGGCGAGCGGCCGCGCCGGCTTTCAGCACCGAGAAGTCGCAGTACGGGCAGACGGCCGAGCAGAAGGGGACGTGGAGGTAGAGGCCCGGAAGCGGCGTCGTTCTAGTCCTCGTCCTCGTCCGTCTCGGTGCGCAGCACCGCCACGAACGCCTCCTGCGGAATCTCGACCGCGCCGACCATCTTCATCTTCTTCTTCCCTTCCTTCTGCTTCTCCAGGAGCTTGCGCTTGCGGGTGATGTCTCCCCCGTAGCACTTCGCCGTCACGTCCTTGCGGAAGGGATTGATGGTGGTGCGGGCGATGATCTGGCCGCCGATCGCGCCCTGGATGGCGATCTTGAACTGCTGGCGGGGGATGGTCTTCGCCAGCCGCTCGCAGTAGCGCAGCGCCCGCGGCCGCGCGAAGTCGCGGTGCACGAGCTGCGACAGCGCATCCACCTTCTCGCCGTTGACCAGGATGTCGACCTTGACCAGGTCCCCGAGCCGGTAGTCGAGCAGCTCGTAGTCGAAGGAGCCGTAGCCCTGGGTGATCGACTTCAGCCGGTCGTAGAAGTCGAACAGCACCTCGGCCAGCGGCAGCTGGCTCACCACCTCCATGCGGCCCGCGGCCAGGAAGCGGTGCGTCGTCTCCGCCCCGCGCCGCTCGCGGCACAGCTCCATCACCGTCCCCAGGTAGCGCTCGGGGGTCATGATGGAGGCCTTGATGTAGGGCTCGAACACCGCCTGGATCCCCCCCGCGTCCGGGTAGAACGTCGGGTTGTCGACCCAGACCTCCTTGCCGTCGAGGAGCACCACCCGGTAGCGGACCGAAGGCGCGGAGAGGATCAGCGACAGCCCGTACTCGCGCTCCAGGCGCTCCTGCACCACGTCGAGGTGCAGCAGCCCGAGGAAGCCGCAGCGGAAGCCGAAGCCGAGCGCCGCCGAGGAGTCCTTCTCGTAGATGAGCGAGGCGTCGTTGAGCTTCAGCTTCTCCAGCGCCTTGGTGAGGTCCTCGTAGTCATCGGTGGCCATCGGGTAGATCGAGGAGAAGACGACCGGCTTCGCCTCGCGGTAGCCGGGGACGGGCTCGGCGGCCGGGCGCTCGGCCTCGGTGAGCGTGTCGCCGATCGCCAGCCCCGACAGGCTCTTGATGCCGGCGAGCACGTAGCCCACCTCGCCCGCGCTCAGCTGGCCGGCGGGCACGCGCTTCAGCCGCTCGAAGCCGACCTCCTCCACCTTGTGCAGGGCGTCCGAGTGCATCAGCCGCACGCGGGTGCCGGCACGCAGGGTGCCGTCGAAGAAGCGCACCAGCAGCACGGCGCCGCGGTAGGCGTCGTACTGCGCGTCGAAGAGCAGGGCCCGCACCGGCGCCTGGGGGTCGCCCCTGGGCGGCGGCAGCTGGGTGACGATCGCCTCCAGCAGGTCGTCGACACCGGTGCCCAGCTTGGCCGAGACCTGGATCGCCGCGAACGGGTCGAGCCCGAGGTCGCGGTCGATCTCCTCCATCACCCGCTCGACGTCGGCCGACGGCAGGTCGATCTTGTTGATCACCGGCACCACCGTCAGCCCGAGCTCCGTCGCCAGGTACAGGTTGGCGACCGTCTGCGCCTCGACGCCCTGCGAGGCGTCGACGACCAGCAGGGCCCCCTCGCAGCTCATCAGCGAGCGGCGCACCTCGTGGGAGAAGTCGACGTGGCCCGGCGTGTCGATGAGGTTCAGCTCGTAAGTCCGGCCGTCCTTCGCCGTGTAGGGGAGGCTCACGGTGTTGGCCTTGATGGTGATCCCGCGCTCGCGCTCGAGGTCCATCGAGTCGAGGATCTGGTCGCGGAACTCCCTGGCCTCGACGGCCCCGCAGCGCTGGATCAGCCGGTCGGCGAGCGTCGACTTGCCGTGGTCGATGTGCGCGATGATGCAGAAGTTCCGGATGTGGTCCATGGCTCCCGCGTCGGCCGTTCGTCACGGCCTGGACACGTCAGTCTAGCCTCACCTCACCGCCAGCGTGCCGAGGCCGTACCAGCCGTCCGCCTCGCGGCCCTCGATCGCCAGGCGGATCGCAGGCTTCGACGTGCGCGGGTCGAGCAGGGCGAGGCGCAGGCGGTACTCGCCCGGCGGAAGGTCGTCGGGGACGTAGGCGGTGCCGTCCCAGACGGCATCTCCGGGAAGCCAGGTCCGCACGTCGGCCGGCAGACGGATGACCGCGGCGCTCGAGGCGGAGCGCAGCTCGAGCGCCAGCTCGTACGGCCGATAGACCGGGGCCACGCCGGCGTTCAGCCACCACGTCGAGACCGCCATCATGCTCCCGGCCCGTGCCTGCTTGGGGTACTCGAAGCGGCGGAGGACCAGCCGGTAGCCCATCCGCTTCTGGAAGGCGTCGAAGTTCGGCTTCCACTCCGGCGGGATCGCCGAGGACTTGATGTTCACGGAGCTGACGTGCCAGCGCAGTGCCTGCTCCAGGATGTAGTCGACGTCCCAGCCCTGCTCCTTCCAGTAGGCCGGCACCCAGCAGCTCTCCAGCGAGACGGGGCTGCGTCTCCAGACCTCCTGGATCCCGGTCCGCACCACCTGCTGCGGGTAGACGTCCAGCATCTCGGGCTCGAAGTAGCGGTCCCCCGACCTCATCCGCATGTCGCCGAGGCAGTCGAGGCGCCAGCCGGCCCCGTGCTCCGTCCCGTAGCGCAGCGCCTGCGGCTCGTCGAAGTTCATGAGCAGCGGCGTGCGCTTGAAGGCCTCGAGGTAGATGTCGATGAGCGCCTTCTGCTGCGCGAAGGCCGGCATGTAGGGGCTCCAGCCCTCGCCCCAGTAGCCGATCGAGGAGATGTCGACGCTGTCCAGGTACGGGTGGCCGTCGTAGCGCCACCCGGTCTCGCCCACCAGCTCGCCCCAGTGCTTCAGGTACAGCGGGTCCGAGAAGTCCGGCTGCCAGATGGCCCCGTCCTTGTCGGTCGGCCGGTTGGCGCGGCGCGCGCCAGAGAGGCGATACCACTCCGGCAGCGGGTGCCCCTGGTCGTAGGGCATGAGACGGATCGCCAGCGCCTGGCCGTGGGCGCGGGCCTGGGCCAGAGCCGTGTCGATGATGTCCCAGCGCACCTTCCCCATCTCGGGCTCGAGCGCCGACCAGAACCAGCGGCAGTAGGCGATCGAGGAGGGAGGGAACTCCGGCGCCGGCGCCGACGCCGGCAGCGTCGCGGTCGGGCCCTCCTCCGACCACTTCGTCCCCTCGTTCAGCGGCTGGCCGGCGAAGCGCTGGAACGTCTGGATGCCCATGCCGGGGTTGACCAGCACGTTCTGGATCTCCCGGGGCCGCACGACGACCGTAGGGGCGTCGTCCGCCGCGGCGCTCGCCGCGACGCCGCTCAGGAGGATGACGGCGATCTTCTGGTGCACCATTGAATGCCTCGACGCTCGAGGTCGACGCTCCATACCTTACGACAGATTCCGGAGGTCACCATGCCCGTCAGCACCGTCCGCCAGCGCCTCGAGTCCCTCTTCCCCCGCCTCGAGGACGTCCCCGCCTCCGCCGACTTCGCCCCCGCCGGGGGCGAGTACGCGGACGGCACGCTGTACCTCGTCGACGGAGAGGTGCGGCGCTGGAGCGGCGCGACGGCTGACGTCTCCTCCCCCGTCTGCGTCCAGCGCGACGGCCAGCTCGAGCGGCGGCGCCTGGGCCCGCACGCCTCGCTGACGCGCGAGGCCGCGCTCGAGGCCCTCGCCGCCGCGGTGCGCGCCTGGGACGACGGCCGCGGCCGCTGGCCCACCATGAGCGTGGGCGCTCGCATCGACGCCGTGCTGGCGTTCCTCTCCGCCATGGAGACGGTGCGCGAGGAGTCGGTGCGGCTGCTCATGTGGGAGATCGCCAAGACGCGCGCCGACGCCGAGCGCGAGTTCGACCGCACCGTCCAGTACGTCCGCGACACGGTCGAGAGCCTGAAGGACATGGACCGCGCGGCTGGCCGCTTCTCCTCCAGCGCCGGGATCCTGGCGCAGATCCGGCGGGCGCCGCTCGGCCCGGTGCTCTGCATGGGTCCCTTCAACTACCCGCTCAACGAGACCTTCACCACCCTGGTGCCGGCGCTGATCATGGGGAACACGGTGGTGGCGAAGCTGCCGCGCTACGGTGCCTTGTGCCAGGCCCCGCTCCTGCGCGCGTTCGCCGAGGCGTTCCCCCCGGGGGTCGTGAACGTGGTGAACGGCGACGGCCGCACGGTGGCCGGTCCCCTGGTCGAATCGGGCGGCGTCGCGGCCCTCGCCTTCATCGGCTCCTCGGCAGTCGCCAACGTGCTGAAGAAGCAGCACCCCCGGCCCAACCGCCTGCGCTGCATCCTCGGCCTCGACGCCAAGAACCCCGCCCTCGTGCTGGCCGACGCCGACCTCGACCTGGCGGTGCGCGAGTGCGTCGCGGGCGCCCTGTCGTTCAACGGCCAGCGCTGCACGGCCATCAAGCTCGTGTACGTGCAGCGGCCGGTGGCCGACCGCTTCCTGCAGAAGCTCGCCGACGCCGTCGACGCGCTGCCCTTCGGGCTGCCGTGGGAGCCGGGCGTGAAGCTGACGCCCCTGCCGGAGGAGAACAAGCCCCAGGCCCTGCAGGAGCTGGTCGACGAGGCGGTCGCGGGCGGTGCGCAGGTGGTCAACGCGAACGGCGGCCTCGTCAACCGCACCTTCTACTTCCCGTCCGTGGTCTACCCGGTGTCGCGCACGATGCGCCTGCACTCGGTGGAGCAGTTCGGCCCGGTGGTGCCCGTGCAGCCGTTCGACGACGTCCGTGAGGTGGTCGACGAGATCGTGGCCTCCGAGTTCGGGCAGCAGGCGAGCGTCTTCGGGCGCGACACCGCCGCGATCGGCCCGCTCCTGGACGTCCTCGCGAACCAGGTCTGCCGGGTGAACCTCAACGCCCAGTGCCAGCGCGGCCCCGACGTCTATCCCTTCACCGGCCGCAAGGACAGCGCAGAGGCGACGCTGTCGGTCTCGGATGCGCTGCGCTGCTTCTCGATCCGCTCCATGGTCGCGGCTCCCAGCGACGAAGCGAACCGGACGCTGCTGCACGGCATCCTGAGCGGCCGCACCTCGAACTTCGTCAACACCGACTACCTGTTCTGAGGGCCGGCTGGCAGCGGGAGCGACTCTAGGGCAGCTTGCCGCGAGCGACCGCCGAGGCGGCGGTATGGAGCATCTTCTCCATGCTGGCGCGGATCGCGTCCTCCTGCTGCTCGCGGGGCAGGTTCTGGCTCAGGACGTCCCGGTAGCTCACCTGCTTGCTCCAGAGGATCCCGCCTCCCTCGTGAAGGCGCACCTCGAAGGAGGCGCGCGCCTCGCCGAGGTCTTCCACCTGGATGTGGAACTGCCGCCCCTCGTGCTCGATCTTCAGGTTCAGCGCGGCGATCATCCCTCTCCCTTCGCCGGCCTCAATGCTAGACGAGAAGGGACGTCGGCGCGACAGGTGCCGTACAATCGCCGCCGGTCATCAGGGAGGTGTTGCCATGGGCATCGAGCGCCGGGGCGTGCGTCGGCTCGGGATCGCCATCGTCGGTCTGGCCTGGCTGGTGCCTGCCGCCCGGGCGCAGGCGCCCGCGCCGGAGCGACCGCGCTTTCCGCTGCCGCAGGGCCCGCGGGTCACCTCGCCCGAGGTTGCGGCTGAGGGGCGGGTGACGTTCCGGATCCTGGCGCCGAAGGCGCAGGCCGTCCGCCTCCGCGGCGACATCCCGTCGGACGGCCCCACCGTCCCCATGCAGCCCCCGCCGGGGCGCGCGCTGACGCAGGGCCAGGAAGGCGTCTGGGAGGTCACGGTCGGCCCGCTCGCCCCTGGCTCGTACCGCTACAGCTTCGACGTGGACGGCGTGACGGTGATCGACCCGCGCAACCCGTCCACCAGCGAGTCCAACGAGAACACCTGGAGCCTGGTCCACGTGCCGGGGGCGGACTTCATGGACACCAAGCAGGTGCCGCACGGGGCGGTGGCCGCGGTGACCTACTACTCCACCGCCCTCAAGCGGTTCAGGCGCATGCACGTCTACACGCCCCCGGGCTACGAGACCAGCACGGCGCGCTACCCGGTCTTCTACCTGCTGCACGGCGCCTGGGACTGCGACGACTCCTGGTGGACCGTCGGCCGGGCCGGCTTCATCCTCGACAACCTGATCGCGGCCGGCAAGGCGAAGCCGATGATCGTGGTCATGCCCGCAGGCCACACCGGGCCCTTCACCTTCAACCCCGGCGCCCCGCGGCCTGCGGTCGACGAGTTCTCGGCCGACTTCGCGGGCGACGTGGTGCCCTACGTGGAGCGGACCTACCGCGCTCTCGCCGACCGGCAGAGCCGTGCGATCGCCGGGCTCTCGATGGGGGGCTCGCAGACGCTCGGCATCGCCATGTCCGATCTCGATCGCTACGCCTACCTCGGCGTCTTCAGCTCGGGCGTCTTCGGCATCACCGGGCGCGGAGCGTTCCCCGTGCCTCCGGGTCCCAGCTTCGAGCAGGAGCACGCCCAGGCGCTGGACGACCCGAAGCTGAAGCAGGGGCTGAAGCTCGTCTGGTTCGCCACGGGCAGGGACGACTTCGTGATCGACACCTCGCGGGCCACCGTGGCCATGCTGAGGAAGCACGGCTTCGAGGTCGTCTACAAGGAGTCCGCCGGCGCCCACACCTGGAGCAACTGGCGCGAGTACCTGAACGAGTTCGCGCCGCTGCTCTTCCGCTGAGGCGGTCTAGAACGCCTCCTGCACGGCGAGGTAGATGCCGTGCTCTCCGCCCTGGCCGTGGGCGAGGTCCACGGCCAGGTTCGTCTGCGAGCGCTTGTTGATGGACAGCCGCAGCCCCAGTCCGGCGGCGCTGGCGAACGAGTCGAAGACCTTCTCCCCCGTCTGCTCGTTGCTGAGCGTCTCGGTGTTGACGAAGGCGACCATCCCGAAGAGCCCGTTTCGCGTGATCGTCCAGCGGTACTCGGCCTCGCCGTAGAGCAGCCGCTGGCCGCGGAAGCGGCCCTGTCCGTAGCCGCGGCCCGAGCGGCCGTAGGTGTCCCAGCCGGTCGCCGGCAGGTCCAGGTACGGCGCCGTGCCTCCGGTCACCAGGTTGGCGAAGGTCCAGAACGCCAGCCGGTGGCGGGCGTCGCCGGAGAGGCGGAGGTAGGTCCGCAGGTCGTAGTTGACCTGCTGCCAGGTGGAGGTGCCACCCAGGAAGTCCCTGAAGAACATCTGGTAGCTGCCGGCCGCGTACCAGCCGCGGCTCGGGTTGATCGGGCTGTCGCGGGAGCTGTAGAGGAGGTTCAGGCTCGCACCCGCCGAGGTCTGCGACTCCAGAGGAAAGCCGAACTGGCTCGAGTAGGTGACGTAGGGCGACTGATCCCAGGTCGGGGCCGAGTTCTCGTCGGGCTCCACGTGGCTGTGGATGCCGTAGAGGAAGCTGGCGCCGAGGAAGAGGTTCGGACGGACCTTGCGGTAGAGGGTCTCGTGGAACCTGAAGTAGTCGAACTTCATGCCGACCGCCTGGTCGGTGGTCGTGCTCGAGCCGAGGCCGTACGTCGTCTGCGAGGTCCAGTACAGCCGGTTGTCGCCGACGAAGTTCCAGGCGTTGTCGCGCGCGGAGGCGTCGAGCTTCGCGTTGACCAGCACCTGGCTCTTGGTGGTGGCGGTCGCGCTCGCCACCAGCGAGGAGATCTGCGTCGAGTCGGGCGGCCCGCGGTAGTAGGCCACGTTGCCCGCCACCCCGAACCCGGTGCCGGTCGCCGGGTTGTAGCTGATGACGGGAGCGGCCGCGACCATCAGCCTCTTGTAGTCGTAGGCCAGGCTGGGCGGCGCCTTGTGCAGCCAGTCGCGCAGGACGTCGAAGATGTCCTTCTGTCCCGGGACCACTGCCGCGCTCCCCTCCGGCGAAGCGCCACAATCGCTGCTGCTCGCCTGGGTCTCGGGCGGCGTCGGCGGCGCGTCAGCGGTCGGGGGCTCGGCGGCCTCCGCGATCGCGGCAAACCCTCCGATCGCCAGCACGACCAGCGAGGTCCTCAGCCAGCTCACCGGTGGCACCTCCCCAGGCCAGCGCCTCAGCTGGCGGGCACCTTCTCCACCACCTTCCAGCCGCGCGCTGCCGTCTCCTGCTTCGCCGCCGGCGAGAAGGTGGCGGTCGTCCGCAGCTCGAGGCCGGTGGCCTTCAGCTCGGTCTTCGACCGCTGGGTGACCTCGGCGAGAGCCTTGTCGTAGGGCTGGGTCCAGGCCACCCAGTCGACCGGCAGCAGCACCACCGCGCGGGCGTCCTTCGTCTTCGCGACCACCGCGCGCGAGTCGGAGAGCAGCGCGGTGACAGGGTCGGTCTTGTGGAAGCGCGCCAGCATCTCGGCGCTCTCCACGAAGAAGAGGGCCTCGCGCTCGGTGTCGGCCTCGGCCGCCGTCTCCACGTAGTCGGCGCAGCCGGGAACGTTGACGGCGCGCAGCGCGGTGGCCAGGCGGGTGTGCAGGCTGAGCGAGAAGCCCTCGCTCTTGTACAGCTTCTTGATCGCCTCCGGCTTCGCCCCCAGCTCCCTCAGCTTCTGCTCGTTCCCCTTCAGCAGCGCCTCAGGGTCCTGGCTCCATACCAGGTTGCCCACCGTCGCCGTGCTGCTGACCACCTTCGGGATCGGCACCGCCACCTTCGCCGCCAGCGAGCCGGCCGCGTCGATCTGGCCGAGGTCCGTCAGCGCCTTCTTGAGGACGGGGTTGGTCGTGTACGGGTCCACCCCCACCTTCTGCGCCCACTTGCGGGCGGAGGCGTTCACACCCAGCGCGGACTGCGCCACGCCGCCGGCCTTGTCGGCCGTGGACGGTTGCGCCCCGGCATCCTTCTTCTGCTCGTCGTCCTTCTTCGCGGAGTCGACGGCGTCGTCGGCCGCCCGCTTGGCCTTGCGGCCCAGGTTGGTGCC
>Ga0335069_10009853_pt1 | contig 13580 bp, 8 predicted proteins | sample Lox_Sample_11_FD_206714 | JGI IMG/M metagenome (GOLD analysis project Ga0335069, IMG submission 206714) | Soil microbial communities from Loxahatchee National Wildlife Refuge, Florida, United States - Lox_Sample_1.1 | ecosystem: Environmental > Terrestrial > Soil > Wetlands | place: USA: Florida... | reverse complement strand
GAAGGCTACAACGAGGTGCACGACCTGGTGCTGAACAGGGCGTAAGGTGTGCTCGGCACCCGGCGGCCACACTTCAATGCGGATTCAGAGCCACAGTTGAATATCGATCCGCCTGAACCGATCCCAATTGCTCACTTTCCTACGGTCCTGAATTCCTTTGTCGAGGCCAGGTAGACGATAACCTCCTTACCCTCCTCCGCGAGCCTGAGAATGTTTTCGAAGGTTTCCCGGCTTTTCCCGTCCCAAAGCATGAAGCCGAAGGAACCTTCCTCTGCCATCAGGCGATCCTTGGCGGCGTAATACTCGAAGTCGCTTTTCCGGCCGTTCGGAGGCGGAACGGACCGGATTCTCCAGTTGCCGGCATTGTTCCGGCAGTGCCCATCCATGCAAAAGACCTCCACCTGCTCGTAGGCGCGCTGGTGGAAATAATCCTGAACTGCCTTGTCCGCCCCGTTCGCATCGCCGATGACAACCGGCAATTGTTTTCGAATGATTTCGTCCAGCCGGCTTTTTATTTTCTCATCAAGCCGTGAGACGCGGCTCGATCCTCCAATGAAGACTTTCGTCATATAGACCCCGCACTATGCGACGGCGGCGCGCGCCGCAGCTTGCCGGCGGCGGCGGGCGTCCAAGTCCGCCGAGCGCACCACAAAGTCGAGAGACTGGTGTTCGAAGGGTGGTGCAAAGTAAGAGAAGCTCCTGGCTCCAAAACGTGCGTGCCCTGGACCCTTATCGGGAGTGAACGATCATTTCAATCCGGTAGAACTTCTCGAGGGTGTCAGGTTGGTTTCCTGACGCGATTTCACACGTGTGCTTGCCATTCGTGCAACTCCGGAGGGAGGACGTCGAGGATTAACGGGACTCGCTGGAAGCAACGGGAAGCCGGACCATGCCTCCACAGTGGGGACAGACCGTGGTCCATAGACCTCGCCACGATTGTCCGCTCGCCTGGACTTGGAAGGACCGCAAGCAGTCTCCACAGGTGAAGTTGGTGTGGCCGTCGCTCCCCTCGGTTGGCCACTTCAATTCGTGGGAAATATCCCTGCCCGCTGCCCGATCGGGAGGGTTGCGGATCAAATCCGATATCGATGGCAGGAGTTCCGCGAAAATGGCTGGATCTTTCTGCATGTACATATCGGCCGCCACACGGGCGGGCATTTCTTCCGGGGCGACGTCTCCGCTTAAGGCGATTACGGGGATTTGCGGAAAGCGCCTCCGCAAAAGGGCGGAAAACTCCCAACCCGACATGCGGGGCATGCGGAGGTCGGTAATAACTAAGTTGAAGTTTCCGCCACGGAGCTTCGCGACCGCCTCGATGCCATCCGCGGCCGTCCGAACCACATATCCCGCCCCCATCAGAAGCCGAGCCAATATTTGCCGTATGCCTGGCTCGTCATCCACCACCAGCACGCGATAAGTGATCTCCCCCACCGGCCCCAGCGGCCTCATGGCGGGGGTTACGGGCGGCTGGCCCAACCCTCTTTCTCCGTCCTGAGAGTTTCCCTGTGAGCTGTTCACGGTGTCGGCCCCTTTCCCCTATTCGATCCCGGGGAATATGCTATGAGAGGCTGTCTGGGGTAACAAGATAGGAATAACACCTACGCCACCCTACCTGAAAGCCCATAGGCGCAAAATCATGGTTTATTTATGGGGAAACGAGGACCGGCCTCAGGGGCTATAAGCCATTGCTGTTCACTTTAGGATCACGTGGGCTTATGCTTCGATGATGCGTTCCCGAATGGCATAGCGGACCAGATCGCTAAAAGAGGCAAATTTGAGCTTCTTCATAATGTCCCGGCGGTGGACTTCAATAGTCTTTGGACTGATGCCCAAATCGGCGGCAACTTGCTTGTTGGCTTTTCCCGAGGCCAGGAGCCGAAGCACCTGTCGCTGGCGGGCGGTCAAGGTCTGGGCGCGGGGCGTTCGCGAATGCGACTGAAGATATCCGTTCAAGACGATGCGCGCCACCTTGCTGGTAAAGAAAGTGCCGCCCTGCGTCAGTGCTTCAATCCCCGCAAGGAGGTCCCGGCCGGCGTCCGATTTCATAACGTAGCCATGTGCGCCCGCTTTCAGCACCTCGGCGACGACTTGCTCCGACTCGTGCATCGTGAGAATCAGGATTTTAGTTTTCGGCAGGGATCTTAAAATCTGGCGCGTCGCCTCGAGTCCGCTCATGGATTTCATGCTGATGTCCATAATCACGATGTCCGGACGCAATTGGTTGGCCTTCTCGATGGCCTCGTCGCCGTCGGCCGCCTCGCCGCAGATCTTCCAGAGCCGGCTTTCGGCGAGCAGCGCCCGAACACCGCGCCGCACCACCGCATGGTCATCGACGACGAGGACTCGAGTCGACTTCATGGTTTGGAACGCCTTTCTCACCAGTTCCCGTCCGCAGTTGCCAAACTGGGATGGTTACGCTCAAGGTCGTTCCGCTCTTACCCGAGGCGATGTCAAAACGACCTTTGAGCAACTGCACTCTTTCCCTGATTCCCCGGAGGCCCAAACCCTCGGGGGCGCCCTCGGCTATTCCTGCCCCCCGGTCCTTGATTTGAAGCTTGATGGCATCGGCATTCAGCGCCAACTCGACTTCCGCCTCCGGGCTTTGGGAGTGGCGCTGAACGTTGGAGAGTGCCGCCTGCACGATGCGGAACAAGGAGACTTCCGCATCCTTGGGCAGGCGGCCCACTTCGTCCGACAACCGGCTCCGGACCTTAATGCCGCTGAGCCCCGAAAAACTCTGGATATACCAATCCAGTGCAGATTTAAGACCCACCTCATCCAGCAGAGGAGGATGGAGCTGGTAGGCCATGGTGCGGATGTCGCTTACGCAACGCCTGGCCAGCGCCACACTCTCGCGCAGAGGTTTGCGGACGGCCGGTTTGAGCTCCCTGGCGGATTTCTCCGCCAAGGCCAGGTTCATCACCAGGGCGCTGAGGTTGGGTCCCGTCGCGTCATGGAGTTCACGGGAGACGCGCTGCCGCTCCTCGTCCTGCGCTCGAATGCGGCGCAGGGAAAGTTCCCGCGTCGCATCCTCCGCCTCCTTGCGCTTGGTAATGTCGCGGATGATGGCCAGAGTCTGCCGTCCCAGGCTGGTTTGGAGCGGACTCAGCAAGATATCCACGGGAAATTCCGTGCCGTCCTTGCGCTGCGCGCAAAGGTCCATCCCCGCGCCCATGGACCGCATGTGTGGGTCGGCCTGATACCCCTGCCGTAGGAGGGGATGCGATTTGCGGAAACGCTGGGGGACCAGAACCTCCACGGGCCGCCCCGTCAACTCGTCGCGGGCATACAAGAACATCTTTTCCGCCATGGCATTCACCCGAAAAATCCTGCCACTGCCACCCACGGTCACTATCGCATCGGGGGCAGCCTCAAACAGATCCTCGAACATCGTTTGGGTCGTGTTCAGCGCCGCTTGCTTGCGTTGCCGCTCCGTGATGTCGGCCAGGGCAATCACCGCGCCCTCCACTCCCTTCTCCGGGGTCATGTAGGGTTGAATGCGCACTTGATACCAGGCTCCTTCGGTGGTCCTGGCTTCCAAACTTTTGGAGGATGAATCGGCAATCACCCGGGCGATCAGCTTGCCCATATCGGGCAAATCGAGGTTCGGCTTGATGTCCCCGATCGGGTGCCCGACATCGGCGGCTATGAGGTTGAGTATCTTCCCGGCGCGCGCGTCAAAGAAGCGCAGGCGCAGGTCGCTGTCAACCACGGCCACGCAGTCATAGACGGAGTTCAATATATTCCGGAGGTCGTTCCCCAGCTTGGTCAGCTCCTGGTTGCGGTTTTGCAATTCCTCGTTGAGGTTGGTCAGTTCCTCGTTGGTGGATTGCAACTCTTCCTTGGCGGTTTCCAGCTCTTCGTAGGCGGAGAGAAACTCCTCGTTGCTGGTGCGCAACTCTTCATTGGCCTCCGCCTGATCCTCCCGCGAGGCTTGCAGGGATTCCTTGGCGGTCTTGAGTTCCTCTTCCAGCCGATTGATTTTTGTGGCTTCCGTGCTCGGCTTTTTGTCGCGCGGCGCCGACTCCACCGCCCTGGCGCCTTCCGGCTGTGGCCCCCCGGGATCCTCGAAGAGCACCAGGAAGTGTCGCTGGCCCGTCGCACCGCCGCCTATCGGGATGATCTGAAGGTTGACCCTCCGCGGTTGCCCGTCGAACTTGACCTTAATTCCATCAATCCTGACCGGCTCATTGGTTTTCTTGGCCTTCTGCAAGGTGTTACGCAGCTCATAGAGCAGGTCCCCGCGGGCAATCTTCATTAAGCTCAGGGTGGCGACGCCCGGTGTTGGATCAAGGTAAGGTCCTGTGTACCCGCGGAAGTCCAAGACTTCCAGGTCTTCGTTAACCAAAACGCCAGGCGGAGTATAGCGGTCCATCAGGATGCGGTCCGCTTCACGGGAGACGTCCACGTTCCGTCTGGGAGGGTGCTGTGGCTCGGCGGTCATGGACCCCCACGCCAGGTCGGCGGACGAGGCAAAGGCCACTGCCAGGCGGGCAGCCGACATCCGCTTGGCGTAAATCTTGTTCTTGCGGTCCACAACGGCAAAGTAATCGGAGAACTTCCCCGCCGTCTCCGACCTCCCCAGCACCAGAAATCCGCGGGAATTCAGGGCGTAATGGAAAGCGCCGAATACGGTCTTTTGCAAAGCTGCCCCCAGAAAGATCAGTACATTACGGCAGCTCACGATGTCCAGGCGCGAATAAGGCGGGTCGCGCGTCACATCGTGCCGTGCGAACACAATGGAATCGCGAATGGATTTGTTGATCTGATAGCCGTGGTCGGTTTTGGTGAAAAAACGCCGCAGCCGCTCGGAGGAAACGTGCGCGGCGATGTTTTCCCGATAAATGCCCTGGCGGGCCGTGGCAATCGCTTTCTCATGGATGTCTGTGGCAAAAGCCTGGATCGGGACCCCGGGCGCCACCCCGTCCAGATATTCCACCAAGCTGATAATCAGGGAATAAGCGTCTTCGCCGGTCGAGCAGCCGGGCACCCACAGGCGGACAGGCAGCTTGCGGTCCCGATTCTTCAGCAGGATGGGATAAACTTCCTTCTTCAGAGCCTCAAAGGTCTGCGGATCGCGGAAGAAGCTGGTGACGCGAATCAGAATGTCCTCGTATAGGGCGTCGCACTCGGCCGGGTTTTCCCGCATGTACTGGATATAAGCGTGCAACGTCTCAATGCGCTTCAGCAGCATGCGCCGCTGGATCCGGCGATTGATGGTCGCGGACCGGTAATGGGAAAAATCAACCCCCGTCCGCACCTTCAGCAGGGTGAGGAGTTTTTCCCTATCGGTTTGATCGCTCGGCAACAATTCGACGACCTTGGCGGGACTTTGATGCGTCAGGTCGGGATGCCGGCCAATTCTCGCCAGCTCTTTGGCAATTCCCTCCGGCGGTAAAATGAAGTCCGCGGCGCCGGAGGCGGTGGCGCTGCGGGGCATGCTGTCATACTTGGCCGACTTCTCGTCCTGGGCAAAGGTAATCCCACCCGCGGCTTTGATCGCTTTCAGGCCCAGCGTGCCGTCGGTGGCCAAACCTGACAGGATCACGCCGATGGCGCGATCCTGGCGGTCTTGCGCCAGCCCTTTGAGGAAGAAATCGATGGGCATGTGAGTCGCAGTTTCCGGCCTGGGAATCAGGTGCAAATGGCCATGTAAAACCGTCATGCTGGTGTTGGGGGGAATAACATAGACACGGTCCGGCGCGATCACCATCCCGTCCCGCACTTCTGTGACGGGCATGTTGGTGTGCCGGGAAAGCAATCCCCCCAGGGCGCTTTCGTGGTTGGGTGCAAGATGCTGAACCAGCACGAAGGACATCCCGGTATCCCCCGGGAGATGCTTAAGGAGCTCGGTGAAAGCCTCCAGACCGCCTGCCGAGGCCCCCACCCCTACAATTGGAAACAACTTGGGATGAGACTTGCCCGGCTCGGGCACGCCGGGCCTCAAGCGCGGCTGAGTTTTGGTTTTATTGTGACGCTTACGAAAGCGCCGATTCCTTTCCATTTGCGCCTTCCGTCGCCCATGGGTCGATTAGCCCTAAATTGGATTATTCATGAACCGGCGAAGGATTGCAATTGACCAGTTGGAAGAGCTCCCGGTCGCGGAATGAACCGGAGTGGAATGTTACCAATTCTCGCCTTAGAATGGGCGCGGCTTCTTGGGACCTCAAGTCCTCCGAGTGTGAGGTGGAGCGCCAGGAAACCGCTACAAAGGAAGAAGGAGGAGGGCAACGGTCTCCATGAATCAAATGAACCGCCGAGATTTCGTTTCCGCGCTGCTGGGAAGCCTGGCCAGTCAGGGTCTGGCGCAGGGGGACAATGACGTTTCCATCTTGATAGCTCCGGACTGCTCGCCTTTGGAAAAACTTGCCGCCGCGGAACTCACGAAGCATCTCGGGATGCTATTTCCGGGGCACGGGTTTAATGTGCGCGAAGGCGAGCCGCAAGGCCGTTTCTTCATCCGTCTGGGCAGCGTGGACAGTTCTCCCCACTTTCGCGGGTATGTTCCAGATGTCGATCTCACCAAGCCGGACAGCTACGTGGTGACGACGGCGCGCGAAGGTGAGGCTTCAGTGGGAATCATCGCCGGGGCGGACGCGCGCGCCACCTTGTATGCTGTGTATGCACTGCTCGAGAAACTGGGTATTGGATTCTACCTTTCTTACGATGCGCACCCCGATCCCCAAACCGTCGCTTTCACCCTCGATGCCTGGCGGCTGGACGATGCTCCCCTGGTGGGGGAAAGGATTCTCTTCAACTGGCACAACTTCCTGAGCGGGTGCTCGGGGTGGGACCTCGCAGACTGGCGAAGTTGGATCGATCAAGCGGCCAAGATGCGCTTTAGCTCAATCATGGTTCACGCGTATGGGAACAATCCCATGTTTTCGTTCACCCACAACGGCCAGACCAAGCCAACCGGTTTTTTGACATCCAGCGCGCGGGGTCGCGATTGGGGCAACGAGCACGTGAACGACGTCAGGAGGCTCCATTGTGGCGACGTGTTCGAAGGCCCAGTATTCGGATCGAGCGCCGCCCTAGTCCCCAGCTCCCAAGCGGTGGAGGCCGCGACCAGCCTGATGAAACAAGTGTTCGCCTTCGCTCACAGTCGAGGGCTGGGGGTGAACTTCGCGTTGGATGTGGATACGTACTCGGCCAACCCTCAAAATGTTATCGCCACGCTGCCGGAAAGCGCCCGGTTCGTCAGCGGCAAATCCCTGCTGCCGAATCCCGACACTCCTGAGGGACGCGCCTATTACGCGAGCCAGCTTCACAAGCTGCTGGGGGACTACGGGGAAATCGACAGGATCGTTATGTGGTTTCGCGGCGTCGGGAGCCCGTGGAGCCCCTGGCGGGACTTGCCCGTGGCGAATTTCCCCACAGCGTGGAAGAACGAGTACCAGGCGGCCTTGGCCAAGGCTCCTGCCCTGGCGAATGATCGGCAGGCGCCGGGTCTTTTCGCCATCGGCAAAATAGGTCAAGCGTTTCGGGCATGCCTGGATCAGATGGGGAAGCGCAATGTGCGACTCGCGCTAGGGAGTTGGGAGTTTGAATACCTTCATGCCGCCGACGTTTTCACGGATCCCGAAATCGCGATGATTTGCATCCACCAATGGAACGATCTCGGGAAGCAGGGTATCGGGGAGGCGATCGGCGCGGTCAGTTCGCGCCGCCCGGTGATCACCATCCCCTATGCCCAGGATGATGACGGCCACTATGTGGGACGCCCCTACACTCCCCCTCGCGATTTTGCCTCGTGGCTCCTGGGGAATCGATGCGCCGGTTTCGGAATTCTCCACTGGATGACCCGGCCGCTGGATCTCTACGTCAAAAGTCTCTCCGCGCAGGTATGGAAGAATTCTCGCGATGTGCCGCTGGCGGAAACCTGTGACCAGATGGCCGAGCGGACTTTTGGTAAAGGGGCGCGCTCCGCGGGAGGTCAGTACTTGGCGCGATGGGTCACGGAAGCTCCGATGTTCGGCCGCGAGACGACGGACTTCTTCATCGATCGCCCCCTCTCCGATCCAAAAGACGCCATCAGCCGCGCCAGGCAACGACTCGAGATGCTCGGAGCCATCGCGCCCGCGTCGGTATCGGCGTCAAATGCGAAATGGTTGGACTACATCAAGGAATGGGAGGGGTGGGTTATCGACTTCCACCGCTCTCACGCTGCCTTCGAGCATGCGGCGAAGGCCTGGAAGGCGGGTGACCTGGCTCAGGCAAGGGAGCAAATTGCTCAGAGCAGACCCGAGGAGATACTGGAACAGTTCGCGCGCCTGACTCGTCGCGCCGGGATCAACGCGGGCGAAAAGGGCTTGCTCGTCTCGATGAATCTCCGTTGGCTACCCTACATTCTTTCTCTGCGACAGGCGCTGGGCCTCGAGACCATCCGCTGGAAGTTCGGACCCACTGCGGACGAACCCCTCGCCCAGTTGCCTGGGACCTATACATTCTTCGTTGACCGGGATCACCGCCTTTGGCGCACGTGGGGTGAAAAGGAAACTGGCTGCCGTGCGGTTTCTCAAGCCGACCCCTTAGCGGACGTCGGCGACGCCTATATCGAGGTGAACAAGCCGGCCTCCCTGCGTCTGTCTTGCATCATGGGTGAGCGACTGCTGAAACAAAGTTATAACGTCGAGTTGCTCTTTGCTCCTGCTGTCCAAAAGGGCTCCAGCATTGATCTCGAACTTTGGGGGTCAGCAGGCGGAACGCCGGTGAGGGAACACATCGCCCTGGGCGGAAAGACTGCGGATAAGTCGGGTGTGATTTCCGTGAGCTATCGACTCGCAGTTGATCAGGGCTTCCTTCCGGTGGGGATTGAGCCCGGGAGCGGCAGCGCCCGCCTGTGTGGTGTGGTCCTTGAGCCGGCCGGCGGGATGGCGTGAGACCGTAGGGGCTCTGCAAGCCATTTTGGAGTGCGGGAGCAGCAGCTCACGCTTTCCTCCGTCGCCTCATACTTAGCCCTATGAACTCACGGGAGAAGGCGGGAGCTGCGGCTCGCGCGCCCTGGGCATTCATGCTCCTTCATACGCTTGCCGCAGGAGTATTTTCAGACTCTGAAGATCACGTCCGGCAGCGGCCATCACCGCATCATCTTTTTCAGATGAGAGGGCGATTCCCTGATCGTCGGACACGCCCGGAATCTGGTACTCAACGTGAATGGAGATGGGGCCGTGGAAACCGCCCGCCGCCGCCATTTTCAGGAATTCCTGGTGTTTACACATCCCTTCGCCCAGTGGGCAGGTGGTGGCGCGCCAACCTTCCTTTTCGGCCTTCTCCCAGAAGAAATCCTTGACCGCCATCATCTTCATGCGGGGCATTGCCAGATTGGCGTCGATTCTCCAGCCACCTAATCCCCCCTCGATCGTCGCATGGGTGAGATCGAAGTAGTATCCCGCCCACTTTGGGTCCAGGGTATCCATCACCCGGGCTATATCCCAGATCTGGCACCCGAGGTACCCGGAGTGGTTATGAAATCCCACCTGCACCCCGTACTTCGCTGCCAGCCCCACCAATCCCCGGAATTGATTGCCCGCCTCAGCCAGTTCTTCGCGAACGTCAACGAACTTGTAGTGGTAGTAGCCCGGCTTCAAGAAAGGAATGCCGAGCCGGGCGGCAGTGCTCAAAATCGGCGCGGCGTTGGGATCGTCGGGGCGCACAAGTTCCGTGGTGATCATCGGGACCTCCAGGCCTTCGGCTCGGATGGCCGCGACGGCCTGGGGAAGGTCCTGCACCACACGCTGCGGCAATACATGTCCCCCTGTGCGAACTGTCAGATCGATCCCCTGGAAACCGGCGCGCTTGGCCTTCTGGGCCAGAACCTGCCAATTCATGTGGGGAACCGGTTTCGAGAACAGGCAAAGGGTGCCCGGAAAGGGGCGAGGAGCGGTTGGATGATCCTCGGAACCGGCAGAGAGCGTCGCCAAGGTGGCCGCGGACGATGCTTGCAGGAATTCACGTCGAGAGAGTCCCGTTTTCATGGACATTTCCTCGCATCACACGGCGCCGATGCCAACGCCATTCAAGTGAGAAGTATCCATCGTCCCGTCGGTGACATGAAAGATGCCCGGAAACCGCTTTTCCCAACCCTGGTTGGCAGCGGGCACATACTGCCGCGAATTGGCTTCGATCGCCTGGACACCCGGCACGTGCGCGGCAAGGCTGGCGGATTGAATCAGGGAAGCTCCGGGGCATGTCAAGTCCTGCACGCACAGGAACATCCTATTCTTCTCCATGACCGGAACGAGGAGCATCATGGTGCTCTGTCCCTTGCAGGCTTTCAGCGCCGCCCCCGTGTAACCCATTTCGCGCGAGAGCAGCAGCGCCTCGAGGTCGGTCAAGGACTCATCGATGACCACGGGTTTCAGTTTGGCTGCTTCAAACATCACATTCTGCCGGTGAGTTTTGAGGTCGCGCGCCGTGGGCTGCTCGACGTACTGAATCCGCGCAAACCCCCCGGGCGACTTCTCCTTCACCCTGTGCAGGAAATCGACGAGATACTGAACATCGGGGCAGCGCTCGTTGAAATCGAGCGAGTAGACATACTCACTGACGCCGCGCTTTTCCTCCGTCTCCGTAACCACCAGGTCGACACCGAGCACGCGCTGCGAGTCCCACTGCAAGTCGTCGCCGTCCAACTTGATTTTGAAATGGGTCAGCCCGTTGTAATTGATCCACTCGGGCAGCGTTTCGGGTAAGCCATCGTTGACGCGGTGCCGGATGTCGGATTCCACCAGCGGATCGATGGCGGAAACCAGGTGGTACATGGGCATGCGGGGTTTAGGTTCCTTGAGCAGGTACTTTTCCGGATACTCTCCCGTGAACTCCGGTCCCACGTAGTAGGAGAGGTCGTGATTCATGAATTCGGGTCCGTAAGTGTGATAACAGTTCACGCCATGGAGTTTGCCGTACGCATCGTGCACCGCGGCATCAAAAGGGCTCGCCGTAACCAGCGTGCAAAGCTTGGGGATCGGCTCCGCCAGCTTCGATTCCTGCGAGATTTCGTCGGCCGCTTTCAGGTACTGGGGTTCCAGCACCCAGTTGAGGTCAATAGGGTGGCCGTATTCTTTGCAGTTCCCCGTCAGGGTGGAGACGCGTCCCGCCAGGGTTCTCATGGCGGCCAAGGTGGCGTCATATGAAAGGACCCGGGAGGGAAACGACCAGGTGTTAGCGAGCGGCATCTCGCCGAAGCCTTGGGCGGTCTTGCCGCTCCGTGAGCTTACGGTACAGGTCACAGCCAGCACAGTTATCCGGGAGGTCACCGTGCCACCGAATTTGATGGGGACGCGGTAGGCGTAATCCTTGAATTCGGTGTTCACGTTCTCAATCCGGATGTCGCTGCTTCTGGGCATACTCGTCTTGAGGATGGCTGGGGCGCACGCCAGACCTGCCGTCGCGGATTTCAGAAATGTGCGCCGCCGCACTTTTCCCATCATGCCTCGCTTCTCCTCAAGTGAGCACGCCCTTCCCCCGCGCTGGCGCACTCATATCTGGGAATTACACCTTTGGTAGGACGTAAGGCTTCCGATGCTCCCTGCTCAGATAGGCGTTTGCCTGCTTGTCGTTCCCAAAGGTTTCTGTTTTGGGATCAAAGGTAACATCCCGCCGGAGGTGGGTACAGATGTTTCCCAGGTGGCAAACGGTCGTCGACAGCCGGCCGATCTCGATGTCGGCGTTGGGCGTCTGACGGCTGCGCACGCAATCCAGGAAGTTCTTTTCATGCAAGCCACTCTCGCGCACGTCCTTGGCCGACTCACTCGGTCCATTACTGCCGTCCTGGAAGTAGACATCCCAACCTTGGTGGGTGAGCACCAGCGTGCCGTCGAAGCCCACAAATGCGATGCCCTCGCGATGGCCATCGATGGGGTGATGGGCGGCAAAGCTGCGCAGTTCCCAAGTCAGCATGAAGTCGCCATACTCGTAGGTGATGACCTGGGTGTCGGGGACCTCCTTGGCATCCTTCAGCCAATAAATCCCGGAATTGCCTGACACACGGGTGGGCAAAGAGTTCGCGATACCCCCGCGGAGCGTCTGAATCCCCCACAGGGCCACGTCCAGCATGTGTACGCCCTGGTTGCCGATTTCGCTGTTTCCATAATCCCAAAAGAAGCGCCAGTTGTAATGGAAACGATTGACATTGAATGGCCGCTTGGGTGCCGGGCCGAGCCAAACGTCGTAGTCCACAGTGGGCGGAGGATCGCTGTCGGGTGGATTGCCGATAGTCTTGCGCAACTGGCACTCCCAGGTGTTGATCTCGCATACTTTCCCGAGTTTGCCGGTCTTGAGGAACTCGATGGCGCTCTGAAAGTTCGGCGCGCTCCGGTTCTGCGTGCCCACCTGGGCAACGCGCTGGTATTTGCGCACGGCGTCGCGAACCATCTGTCCGTCGTGGATGCTCTGCGTCAGCGGTTTTTCAATGTAAATGTCCTTCCCCGCCTGGCATGCCAAAATTCCAATCCGCGCGTGCCAGTGGTCGGGGGTGGCGATGAGGACGGCGTCGATGTCCTTGTCGTCGAGCACGCGCTGGAACTCCTTGGTGGTTCCGGGCGCCTTGCCCTGTGCTTTTTCCAGTTCCGGGTTGATTTTGTCGAGAATGGCCTGGTCAACGTCGCAGAAAGTCTTGAACTCGGCGCCATGGGCAATGGCCCCCAGCGCGTCATTCCTTCCCTGATTGCGACCGCCAATCAGGCCCATCACAACCTTGTCGTTGGCCCCCAGGGCGCGGGGGTTCCAGTTCATAAAGGAGCCGGTGGCCAATGCCGAGGCGGCGCCTATCTTCTTCATGAAGGACCTGCGGGTTTCGTCTGCCATAAGATTCCTCCTGCGGATCATTGCAAAAACTGTTCAATGAATGCGTTGTCCTGAGCGTCGGCGAGTTCCGTGGTGTCGCCGAGGATATAACGATACTGGTAGGGACCGGGAAGCGAGACGATCCGATTCATCCAATTCGCCGGGTCGGTCCACATCACCGGCCTGTTTCCCATCGCTTGGGTAAGATCATCGAAGTCCCAGTGAAGAGCAAAGCCGGGTATTACGGCGTCGAATAAATCCATATTCAGCGTGTTCTCCAAGGCCGCTCGCAGGCTGTAGGGACTTCGGTCCAGCCAGACCTTGCCGATACGGGGATCTGCTGCCGCCGCCAGCAGAAGCCAAACGCCTTTCACTCCCCGCGCGGCGCCGCGAATCGATGCTGCGTCCACGTCACTGCGCGCCGACAGCAGGTCAACTCCGCGCACAATGTCGTGCGCGCGCATAGCCGGCAAATTGAGTCCGATCTGGTTGGCGCGAAAATTCGTGATCCAATTTCCCACAAACGGCGCGTGGGTTTCCTCTCCGGGTGAGTCGCGCGGTTCCAGCGTCAAAACCACGCGGCCTTTCTTTGCCATTCGCTTGGCCAGGGAGTCCGTGGTTGCGGCCTGGAAGTATGGGCCATTGTCGGCCAGGAGCAAGACCGCCGGCTTGCGCCCCGAGGGAGAAAATGGGACGTACAGATTTCCCTCAATCTCAATTCCAGGCTCACTCTCGAACTTGATATGCTGGCGCCGGAAATCCGGGGTGTTTGATTCATCCAGGACGGTCATGGC
>Ga0335069_10009849_pt1 | contig 13581 bp, 13 predicted proteins | sample Lox_Sample_11_FD_206714 | JGI IMG/M metagenome (GOLD analysis project Ga0335069, IMG submission 206714) | Soil microbial communities from Loxahatchee National Wildlife Refuge, Florida, United States - Lox_Sample_1.1 | ecosystem: Environmental > Terrestrial > Soil > Wetlands | place: USA... | reverse complement strand
CTCCGGCGCCCCCGAAGCAATCCCCCCTCAGGGTAGCAGCATAGCGCATGCAACGACGGTCGTCCAGATGCCGTCTTTGTGCCCTTCGGCGGACTGCGTCACGTTGAACGTCTTGACGATCTTTCCGCTCATCTTGTAGAGCTTTTCCCTCTCGTCCCAGGCGATGCCCGGGTCAAACTCCACCCCCAGCGTCGTCGCCAGCATCGTGGCGGCAAGATCCTCGGCGTACTCACCCGCTTTTTCGTCCGTCTCACCGTAGGGATGGTGTTCCGAGAGGTATCCGTACTGTGTCGCATCCGACGGGGTTGCCACGCCGATGGATGCAGCCACGAGCCTGTTGGGCTCGTTCGTGGCATTGCGGGCCATGACGCAGAATGTGATCTGACCGGGCTGCAGGAGCTTCAGCCCCTCTTCCGTCGGGATGCGTTTGCAGCCGGGAGGGTAGATGCTGGAGACAGTGACGAGATTGCATTTCTCGATCTTGGCATCGCGGAGGGCGAGTTCAAACGACTGGAGGTAGTCCTTGTGACGGCCCACCCCCTTGGTAAAGAACATCTTCACCGGAACGTACAATGTCTCATCTCCCTCTTGGCTGTGGTGTGTGGTAGTGGATTAGAGCGGACCTATGCAGGTATGACATGCCGGAAGTTGCGCTTGCCGACCCGGACGACGACCCCGCGGCTGCAATCGATGATGGCGTTCTGGTCGGACACGCGGGCACCGTCCACGCTCACCGCTCCCTGGTCGATCATCCTGCGCGCCTCGTTTTTCGAGGGAACGAGACCCGCCTCGACGAGGAGCCCGACAATCGGCGCGCGTCCTCCGGGCGCGGTCACCGCCGCTTCGGGTATTTCGCCGGGGGCTTCCCTGTCCCGGAACATCCGGTCGAACTCCGCCTCCGCGGACTGCGCGTCGGCGGCGCTGTGGTACTGCTCCACGAGCGTGCGGGCGAGCCTGCGCTTGAGGATGCTCGGATTGGTCGAGGGGTCGGCCAGCTGCCTGCCGATTGCCGCCACTTCAGCGGCCGGGACCTCCGTGGCAAGCAGGAAATAGTCCTGGATGAGCGTGTCCGGGATCCGCATCGTCTTGCCGAAGATGTCGCGCGGCGTGTCGTTGAACGCGATGTAGTTGTCGAGCGACTTGCTCATTTTCTCCACGCCGTCCGTGCCACGGAGTATGGGCATGGTGAGCGTCACCTGCGGGTCGATGCCGTACTCCCGTTGTATGTCACGGCCCACCAGGAGATTGAACTTCTGGTCCGTCCCCCCCAGCTCCACATCGGAGCGGATCGCCACCGAATCCATGGCCTGCGCCAGGGGGTACAGGATCTCGTGCATGCTGATCGGCTCTCCTCCCCGGTAGCGCCGCTCGAAGTCGTCCCGCTCGAGCATGCGCGCGACGGTATACTTGCTGGCGAGGCCGATCACATCGGCAAACGACATGGGGGAGAGCCACTCGGAATTGTACTGCATGCGCACGCTGGCGGGGGAGAGGATGCGGGTTGCCTGCGCGAAGTAGCTCCGGCCGTTCGCACGGGTCTCCTCGAGCGTCAGCGGGGGGCGCGTCTTGTTCCTCCCGGAAGGATCGCCGATCATCCCCGTGAAGTCGCCCACGATGAGTATCGCCTGGTGTCCGAGGTCCTGGAACTGGCGGAGCTTTCGGAGGACCACCGCGTGTCCCAGGTGGAGGTCGGGCCTGCTCGGGTCGCAGCCGAGCTTGATGTTCAGCGGGGTGCCGGAGCGGAGGGATGCGCTGATCTTGCGCTCAAGATCCTCGACCCGGATGATTTCGGAAGTCCCGCGCGTGATGACGTCGAGCTGTTCGTTCAGCGGTGGGAACAAAGACGGAGTCTACCTTGCTAGATGTCTGCGAATTGCGCGTTCGGCCTCACGCTTGGCGATGTCCTGCCGCTTGTCGTACTCCCTCTTGCCCCTGCATACGCCCAGCTGGAGTTTGGCGAGACCGTGGGAGAAGTACACTTTCAGGGGGACGAGCGTCAGTCCCTTTTCCTTCAGTCGCGAGGCGATCTTCCGGATTTCCTTCCCGTGGAGAAGGAGCTTCCGCCGCCGGAGAGGGTCCACGTTGCTGTAGCTGCCGTGGGCGTAGGGACTGATGTGCATGCCGACGAGCCAGACTTCCCCGGCCTTCAGCAGCGCGTACCCGTCGGCGAGGTTCGCGTTTCCCTGGCGGAGCGATTTGACCTCGGTTCCGGTGAGCACGATCCCGGCTTCATACGTCTCCAGCACCGCGAATTCATGCCGGGCTTTCCGGTTGGTCGTGACCTGCTTCTCACCCGCGTCGTCCTGAGCGGCCATCGCCCCTGGGGAATTTTGTCTGAGTATACCGAAAACGGAATGGAAAATCAACGAATTCTTTCCCCGGGGGCGTTGATTGACTTTCAGGACTGGCTTGTCTATATTTTTCTCTCTGCCCTGCAGCAGCCGTCGTGTGACACCCGAAGGGAATCAGGTTTCCCTTTTTTGTTATCCTCCTGGGAGCACAGCATGCCCGATCACCAGTACGCACTCCTCGTCGTGGGCGGTGGACCCGGCGGTTACACTGCCGCCATCAGGGGGGCGCAGCTCGGCATGCGGACGGCGGTCATTGAGCGGGAAAGGGTCGGGGGAGTCTGCCTCAACTGGGGCTGCATTCCCACGAAAGCGCTTCTGAAGAACGCGGAAATCCTCCAGACGTTCCGCCGGGCGGCGGAATGGGGGATCACCTGCGACAATCTCCGGTTCGATTTTCCCGCGATGATCCGGCGGAGCCGCACCGTTTCGGAGCGGATCGTCAAGGGGGTCGAGTACCTGATGAAGAAGAACAGGATCGACGTGATCCCCGGTCGCGGAAGACTGTCGGGGCCCGGCACCGTCGAGGTGTCGGGGAACGACGGCGCTCCCGTGACGCTCCGGGCGGACCACATTGTCGTGGCGACGGGCGCTCGACCCCGTTCGCTTCCCGGTGTGACGATCGACCGCACGCGCGTCATCACGAGCACGGAGGCCATGTCGCTCCCGGCGCAGCCTGCCTCGATGGTCATCGTCGGTGCCGGCGCCATCGGCGTCGAATTCGCCTGGTTGTACAATGCTCTCCGGACGAAGGTCACGCTTGTCGAGATGCTTCCCGGCATCCTCCCCGTGGAGGACAGGGAGCTCACGCGCACGCTGGAGACATCGCTCAGGAAGCAGGGAATCGAGATACTGACCGGCACGACGGTGGAAGCCGTACGCCCCGGGGACAGTGAGGTGACGGTGGCCGTCCGCTCGTCCGAAGGGGAGAGGCGGGAAGTGACGGCTGAGGTCGCCCTGATGGCGGTGGGAGTGGAAGGGAACGTGGAAGATCTGGGTCTTGAGCAGGCGGGGGTGAGCGTTGCCCGCGGCAGGATCTCTGTGGATGCGGACTACAGGACTTCGGCTGCCGGTGTGTACGCCATCGGCGACGTCATCGGTCCCCCCTGGCTCGCGCATGTGGCCGCGGCCGAGGGGGTGCACTGTGTCGAGGCGATCGCCGGGAAGCACCCTGCACCGCTCGACTACAGCTCGATTCCCGGGTGCACCTACTGCCAGCCGCAGATCGCCAGCGTCGGCCTCACGGAGGAAAAAGCCCTCGCGTCCGGTCACGAATTGAAGATCGGCCGTTTTCCGTTCCGACCGCTCGGAAAGGCGATGGCCATCGGGGAGTCGGAGGGAATGGTCAAACTGATTTTCGACGCAAAGTACGGGGAGCTCCTCGGGGCCCACATTCTGGGCTCGGATGCGACCGAATTGATCGCGGAGCTGGCGGTGGCAAAGAACCTGGAGACGACCGCGGAGGGGATCTTCCGGACAGTCCACGCCCACCCGACACTCGGCGAGGCGGTCATGGAGGCCGCGGCGGCCGCCTGGGGTGAGGCCATCAATATCTGAATCCGTTCCTGACACTACACGCTGGGGAGAGGGACCGTTGCCGGGCAGAACAGAAACGCTCACAAAGGGGAACGGCGGGGAGCGCCTCATGAAGGTGTCACCCGATGCGCTGGCCCACCTCCCGGCCGACGCGATCCAGGGAGCCTACCGCAGCGCGCTCGCCGCACGACTGATCGACGCCAAGATCCTCATTCTCCTCCGGCAGGGAAAGGTCTTTTTCCACATCGGCTGCTCCGGCCACGAGGTGGCGCAGGTCGCTGTGGCGCTCGCGATGCGGCCCGGACACGACTGGGCCTATCCCTACTACCGCGATCTCGGGTTCTCCCTCCAGTACGGCTACACCATTGAAGAGATCATGCTGGAAGCCCTTCACCGCAGGGGAGGGCCCTCGAGCAACGGCTTCGCGATGCCGTTCCACTACGGCCACAGGAAGTGGCGGATCGTGTCGCAGTCGAGTCCCACGGGCACACAGTATCTCCAGGCGGTCGGGACGGCCATGGGGGCCGTGAAGGAGGGGACCGACGAAGTCGTCTACGTCTCGTCCGGCGAGGGGGCGACGAGCGAAGGGGAATTCCACGAAGCGGTGAACTGGGCCGCGCGCGGCAAGTTCCCGGTGATCTTCCTGATCCAGAATAACAGGTACGCGATCAGTGTTCCCGTGCGCGACCAGCTCGCCGGGGAGTCCGTCTCCGGGATGATCAAGGGGTACGGCAGGCTCAACCGCTACCATGTCGACGGGTGCGATTTTGCAGAGATGTTCGGGGCGGCTGCCGACGCGGTGGCGCGCGCCCGGCGGGGGGAAGGGCCGAGCGTGATCGAGGCCGACACCGTGCGTCTCCTGGCGCACTCATCCTCCGACGACCAGCGGAAGTACAGGGACGCGCATGACCTGGAAGAAGACGTCAAGCGTGATCCGATCCCCCGCATGGAGCGGTTGCTGACCGAGAAGGGGATACTGAGTCCCGGTGACTGCGCGCGGATCAGGACCGAAATCCAGTCGCGCATCGACAGCGCGGCGGAGTGGGCTGAAGGGCGGCCGCTTCCCGATCCCGCGGACCTGGAATCACACGTCTACGCCCCGGCACTCCCCCCCGCGGCGCCTCCGGCGACGCCTGCGGCGGCAGGAGCTTCCGTCGTCATGGTCGACGCCATCAACCATGCGCTCGCCGAGGAGATGGCGCTCAATCCGAGGATGCTCATCTACGGCGAGGATGTGGCGGGGAAGAAGGGGGGCGTGTTCACCGCAACGCGCGGACTCACGGACAGGTTCGGCCCCGATCGCGTATTCAACTCCCCGCTGGCCGAGGCCAGCATCGTCGGCACGGCGTTCGGCCTGGCCGTCCGGGGGGACTTCAAGCCGGTGGTGGAGATACAGTTCGGCGACTACATCTGGCCCGCGTTAATGCAGATCAGGGATGAAGTGGCGATGCTCCGCTTCCGTTCCTGCGGCCAGTGGTCCTGCCCGATGGTGATCCGCGTCGCCGTGGGCGGATACATCCACGGCGGCCTCTACCACAGCCAGTCGATCGACGGCTTTTTCTCGCACATCCCCGGCCTGCGTGTGGTGTATCCCTCCACCGCCGCCGACGCGAAGGGACTCCTGAAGACCGCCTGCCGGAGCGCGGACCCGGTCCTCTTTCTCGAGCACAAAGGGCTGTACCGGCAGGCCTTTGCGTCTTCCCCCGAGCCGGGCCCCGACGACACGATTCCCTTCGGACTCGCCTCAGTGCGGCACGCGGGCGAGGACGTCACCGTCGTGACCTGGGGGATGCTCGTGCAGAGGACGCTGGATGCGGTGAGGAAAGTGGAATCCGCGCACGGCCTCAGCATCGAGGTGATTGACCTCAGGACGCTCAACCCCCTGGATACGGAAGCGGTGTACAACTCGGTCAGGAAGACGGGGAAGGTGATCGTCGCACATGAGGATACGCTGACCGGGGGGTTTGGCGCGGAGGTTGCCGCGCTCATCTCGTCGGCATGCTTCGAGCGGCTGGACGCCCCCGTCACGCGCGTTGCCGCGCGCGATACGCCGGTGCCGTACGGCCCGACGCTTGAAAACGCCATGTTGCCGCAGGAAACCGATTTGATCCGCGCTCTCGAGGCGCTCATCCGGTACTAGCCGGGGGACGCGCATGACAGCTCCTACCACAGCCGGCGCGCCGCATGAGCGCCGGGCCCCCGGGGCAAAACTCTCCAACCCCGAGCGCCTTGACCTCTACTACTATATGCTCCTCGCCCGGGCGTGCGACGACGCCATTCTCCGGCTCTACAGGCAGGGGAAGCTGGTGGGGGGGGCGTATACCGGAAACGGCAACGAGGCGACCGCCGTGGGGAGCGCGTACGCGCTCGGAGAGCGCGACTACCTGTTTCCGATGCACCGTGATCTCGGGGCGCACCTCGTGCGCGGTCAAACGGTCAGGAACATCTTTCTTCAGCAGCTGGCCCGGGGGGAGAGTCTCACCCGCGGAAGAGACGGCACCGGACACTACGCCGACCCCGCGCTCCGCATCTACGGCAACGTCAGCCATCTCGGCGCGATGGTCCCGATGGCCGCCGGCGTTGCGCTCGCCGCGACGATGCGGGGGGAAGGCGCCGTGGTCATGACGTATATCGGCGACGGCGGGTGCAACACGGGTGAAGTCCACGAGGGGCTGAACATGGCGGCCGTCATGCGGCTCCCGCTGATTCTCATCATCGAGAACAACCAGTTCGCCTACTCCACACCCGTCGACAGGCAGCATGCCGCGCTGCGCCTGTCCGACCGCGCGGCGGGCTACGGGATTCCCGGCACGACGATTGACGGGACGAACGTGACGCTCGTCTACGAGACGTGCTGGAACGCGGTCGACCGGGCACGTCGGGGAGAGGGGCCGACGCTCATCGAGTCGGTCACGATGCGGATGCACGGGCACTCGGCGTCCGACGACGCCTCCTACGTTCCGAAGGAAATGCTGGAGGAGTGGAAGAAGAAGGACCCCCTGGCCCGGTGCGAGAAGATCCTCAGGGCGGACAGGCTGCTGTCGCAGGAATCGATTGACACGATGAAGAGTGAGATCGCGGCCCTGGTGGAAGAGGCCGTGGCGTTTGCCGCCGAGAGTCCCTACCCGCCGGGGGAAGATGCAGGGAAAGGGGTGTACGCGCCCTGATGCCCGTCATGACATACATAGACGCGATCTCCCGGGCGATGTGGGAGGAGATGGAGCGGGATCCGTCGGTGTTCCTCATCGGCGAGGATATCGGCGTCTACGGCGGCGCGTTCAAGGCCACGAAGGGCTTCATCGGGCACTTCGGGCCTTCGCGGGTGATCGACAGCGTCCTGTCGGAGGCGGCGATCGTGGGCGCTGCAACGGGTGCCGCCGTCGTCGGGATGAGACCGATCGCGGAGATGCAGTTCGCCGACTTCGTCACGTGCGCGTTCAACCAGATCGTGACGAACGCGGCGAAGATCCACTACCGGTGGGGCATCCCGGTGCCCCTGGTGCTGCGGCTCCCGACCGGCGGCTATATTCACGGCGGGCCGTACCACTCGGCGAGCACGGAGAGCTGGTTCGCACACGTCCCCGGCCTCAAGGTGGTGGCGCCTTCCACACCGGCGGACGCACGCGGACTCCTCAAGTCCGCCGTGCGCGACAACAACCCGGTGATGTTTTTCGAGTTCAAGTACCTTTACAGGCGCGTGAAGGGGGAGGTGCCGGAAGGCGACGTCACGGTGCCGATCGGGAAAGCCGATGTGAAACGGGAGGGGACGGACGCCGTGGTCATCACGTACGGCTCGACCGTGCATTTCGCGCTTGAGGCCGCCGACGTCCTGGCGGGGGAGGACGGGTTCCAGGCGAAGGTCCTGGATCTCCGCACGCTTCTCCCGCTTGACCGGGAAGCGATACTCGGGGCCGTCCGCGAGACGGGGAAGGTGCTCATCGTTCACGAAGACACGCTCACCGGGGGGGTGGGAGCAGAGGTCGCGGCGCTCATCGCCGAGCACGCCTTCGGTGCGCTGGATGCACCCGTTCGCCGGGTGGGCGCGCTTGATGCGCCGGTACCGTTCGCGCCGACGCTCGAAGAGGCGCACCTTCCCGACGCCGGCAGGATTGTCCGCGCCCTGCGCGAATTGATGAGGTATTGACAGGGTCATTGCGAGCGCCTTTTGCGAAGTGCGCTTTCTGCACCCCGCCGAAGGCGGGGCAATCTCACACTATCCCGAGCCAGCCATGTCACGCATAGAGATCATCATGCCCCAGATGGGGGAGAGCATCGCCGAAGGAACGATCGTCAAGTGGCACAAGAAGACCGGCGACACTGTCCGCAAGGACGAGACGCTCCTCGAGATCAGCACCGACAAGGTCGATTCGGAGATCCCGTCCCCGGCCGCGGGCGTGCTCGTGGAGATCGTCACGCCCGAAAACACGACCGTGCCTGTCCGGACGGTGATTGGATACCTCGAGACCGATGCCGCGGCGGCTCACGCCGCGCCAAGGTCTGTTGCTGCTCCCGCCCCGGCTCCCGCTGCGCCGAAGTCTGCTCCTGCTCCCGCCCCGGCTCCCGCAGTCCCTGCCGCCGCGCAGGCGCCGCCCCCGGGGGAAGGAGGCAGGTTCTATTCACCCCTTGTCCTGACTATTGCGCGGACGGAGGGGATCCCGCTTGCTGATCTCGAGTCCGTTCCCGGCACCGGCGAGGGGGGGCGCCTGACCAAGAAGGACGTTCTTGCCTACGTCGCCGCCAGGAAGAGTGGGACGGCGCCGGCGACGGTGCCTGCGGCGGCTCCGCCGAAGGAGACCATGAAAGCCGCTCCCGGCCCCGTGACGCTGGCGGCGGCGGACGCGCCCGCCCTTCGGGCGAAATACCCCGCGCCCGGTCACGAGATCCTGCAGATGAGCAATGTGATGCAGAAGATGGCGCAGCACATGGTGCAGAGCGTCCAGACGTCCCCCCACGTGGCGGCGGTCCACGAGGTGGACATGACCGCGGTGGTGAAGCACCGCGACGCTTCCGCGGCGGAGTTCGAAAAGCGGGAGGGTTTCCGGCTGACGTTCACGCCGTACATCGCCGAGGCGGTCGTCGCGGCGATCAAGAAATATCCCCTCGTCAATTCTTCCGTCGAGGGGGATAAGATTATCAGGAAGAATTTCATCAACCTCGGCATCGCGGTTGCGTCCGACAGCGGGCTGATCGTGCCGGTGATCCGGGGAGCCGAGGAAAAGAGCTTTGTCGGCCTGGCACGCGCGGTCAACGACCTTGCGGCGCGGACAAGGGGGAAGAAGCTCACCCCGGACGACATTCAGGGGGGGACGTTCACGATCACGAACTACGGCGTGTTCGGCACGCTCATCGGCGTGCCGATCATCAACCAGCCGCAGGTGGCGATCCTCGGGACAGGGGCCGTGAAAAAGCGCCCCGTGGTCATCGACGACGCCATCGCGATCCGCTCAATCGCCTACCTGACGCTGTCGTTCGACCACAGGATCGTGGACGGTGCGCTGGGGGGAATGTTCCTCGATGAAGTCGTGCAGCAGCTGCAGCAGCGGGAGCGCGAATTGAAGTACTGAAGGGAGGCGACGGTGGAATTCGTCATACAGGAGGTGGACGCGCAGCACACCCCGCACCGGGAGCGGCCGGACTGGCTGAAGGTCAGGCTCCCCGGGGGGGAGCGCTACGCCCGGTTGAAGTCACTGGTCACCGGCCACCGGCTCCATACGGTGTGCGAGGAGGCCCGGTGCCCGAACATGGGGGAATGCTGGAACTCCGGCACCGCGACATTCATGATCCTGGGGGACGTCTGCACACGCTCGTGCGGGTTTTGCGCCGTGCGCACCGGACGACCCGCCGCGCTGGATACGGACGAGCCGTACCGCGTCGCGGAAGCCATTCGCATCATGGGCGTGCGGCACGCCGTGATCACCTCGGTCAACAGGGACGAGATTCCCGACGGGGGCGCCGCGATATTCGCGGAGACGATCAGGCAGGCGCGCAGTGTGAACCCTGATGTCAGGATCGAGGTCCTGATCCCCGACTTCAGGGGGGTCCGGTGGGCGCTCCAGCTCGTCATCGACGAGCGGCCCGACATCCTGAACCACAACACCGAGACCGTTCCGCGCCTGTACGGCCGGGTCCGCCCGCAGGCGAAATATCCCCGTTCTCTCGAGGTGATCCGCCGGGGTCACGATGCGGGGATGGTGACAAAGAGCGGGCTCATGCTGGGCCTCGGCGAGCAGCCCGACGAGGTGACGGCGGTGATGCGCGACCTCCGTGCCAACGGCTGCGACATCCTTACGCTCGGGCAGTACCTCCAGCCTACGAAGGATCACCTCCCGGTAGAGAGATATGTGACCCCAGGGGAATTCGCCAAATTCCGGGATGAAGGCCTCAATATGGGCTTTCGCCATGTTGAGTCCGGGCCACTGGTCAGGAGTTCCTACCACGCGGAGGGGCATGCTAGTGCATGCCCCGACGTCACGCCGAAGGCGTGACCGCGGGCGTGACCGGGGGGTCAGCCCCGAGGAATCGATTGACAGTTTCCCCGGAATTCATTAGATTACGAAGCTTTATCGAACCCATCATCGTCACTGTACGGAGCTCCAGCGGTGGACAAGACTACGCGATTCTTCAAGACGTCGGAAAACGATGCGAAGTGGCACCTGCTCGATGCCGACGGGAAGACACTGGGCCGCATTGCGACCGAGGCTGCGCGGCTGCTGCGGGGGAAGCACAAGCCGCAGTTCACGCCCAACGCCGACATGGGGGATTTTGTCGTCGTCGTCAACGCGGCCCGCGTGCGCGTCACCGGGAAGCGGGCGGAGCTCAAGGAATACTTCCACTACACCGGGTACCCGGGGGGGGCGACGTTCGAGCGGTTCCAGGACGTCCTCCGCAAGCATCCCCAGCGCGTCTTCGAGCACGCGGTCAAGGGAATGCTGCCGCACAACAAGCTCGGGCGGCAGATCATCAAGAAAATGAAGGTGTACGCGGGACCCGAGCACCCGCACGCAGCGCAGCGCCCGGCACCGTACACCGTCAATCACTGAAGCGACAAGGAGTCCTGAGACAGCATGCATCCACAGCACACACTGGCCGTCGGCAGAAGGAAGACGTCGGTCGCCCGCGTGATCCTCGCGCCCGGCGCCGGAGCGATCACGATCAACAAGAAACCCTTTGAGCAGTACTTCCCCCTCGAGACCCTGCGCAGCCAGGTCATGAAGCCGCTCGAGGTGACGCAGTCCGCCGGCAAGTACGACATCAGGGTCAACGTCGAAGGGGGCGGCGTCACCGGCCAGGCCGGCGCCGTGCAGCTGAGCATCTCCCGCGCGCTGGTGACGATCAACGACGAAAACAAGCCGCTGCTGCGCGCCGCGGGACTCATGACGCGCGACCCGCGCATGGTCGAGCGGAAGAAATACGGACAGAAGAAAGCCCGCAAGAGATTCCAGTTCTCCAAGAGGTAAGCGTCAGCTCTATGCCGCCAGGGGCGCACCGCCCTCGCCGGCGTTCAATCACTCATACTCCGGGATCCCGCCGCGAGTGTCACGCCACGCGTGATGACGGCGGGAGATGAACGGAGTAGAAGACCAACTCAACATAAGGAGTCACCGCATGCCCCGCGTCGAAGTCGCCGAGCTGCTTGCCGCCGGCTGCCATTTCGGTCATCTCACCCGCCGCTGGAATCCCAAGATGCGCCCCTATATTTTCATGGAGCGCAACGGGATTCACATCATCGACCTGATGAAAACCAGCATTCTCCTCGACGAGGCGTGCAACGCCATCGCCAACATCGCGGGGGAGGGAAAGCGTATCCTGTTCGTCGGCACGAAAAAGCAGGCCAAGGACGTTGTCCGGGAGGAGGCCGTCCGCACCGGAGAGTTCTACGTCAGCGAGCGCTGGCTGGGCGGATCGCTGACCAACTTCACCACCATCCGCAAGAGCGTGAAGCGGCTCACCAACATCGAGAAGATGGAGAGCGACGGCACGTTCGACAAGATCACGAAGAAAGAGGGACTCTTCCTCCAGCGCGAGAAGGAGAAGCTCAACAACGTCCTGTCCGGCGTCGTGGACATGACGCGCCTCCCCGGGGCGCTGTTCGTCGTCGACGTGAAGAAAGAGGCCATTGCCGTCAAGGAGGCCAACCGGCTCGGCATCCCGGTGTTCGCGATCATGGACACCAACTGCGACCCGGACGGCATCGACTACGTGGTCCCGGCGAACGACGACGCGATCAAGTCGGTGCAGGTGGTGACCAGGGCGATCGCCGACGCGGTGCTCGAAGGGAAGGAGCGCGCGGCAGCCCGCCAGTCCGAGGTGGCCGCCGAGACGGAGCACAAGGGGAAGGACGCCCCCGAAGAGAAGCCGTCACTGAATTGAACAGGGAAGGACCGGAAGCGAACGCCATGGCAATTACGAACGACATGATCAAGAAGCTCCGCGAGATGACCGGCGCGGGGATGATGGACTGCAAGCGCGCGCTGGAGGAGAGCGGCGGGTCGATGGATGCCGCCGTCGAGTACCTCCGGAAGAAAGGGGCGGCGGTCGCGCAGAAGCGGAGCGACAGGACCGCGAAAGAGGGGGTCATCGTCACGCGCGTGAGCCCGGACGGGAAGACGGGGGTCATCGTGGAAGTGAACTGCGAGACGGACTTCGTGGGGCGGAGCGACGCGTTCACGGGCTTCGCCGCCGCGGTCGCCGAGACGATTGCCGCGCACAAGCCCCGGACGCTCGAGGAGCTGCGGACGCTGAAGACCGCCTCCGGCAGGACCGTGGCCGACCTCACCAACGATCTGCTGGCCAAGGTGGGGGAGAAGATCGAGATCCGCAGGTTCGGCATCATGGAGTCGACGGACGGGGCGGTGCACTCGTACACGCACCTCGGGAGCAAGATCGGCGTGCTGGTCGAGTGCGCCAACGTGCCGCCGGGTGCGGCTGCGGGACGCGATGTCGCCATGCAGATCGCCGCGATGAACCCGGCCACCGTGGCCCGGGAGGAGATCGCCCGCGAGACCGTGGAACGGGAGATGGACATCTACCGGACCCAGGCGAAAAACGAGGGGAAGCCCGCCCCGATCGTGGACCGCATCGCGACCGGCCGGCTGGAGAAGTTCTACCAGGAGGTGTGCCTGCTGGAGCAGATCTTCATCAAGGACGGCGGCAAGACCGTCCGCGAGTACCTGGCGGAGGCGGGGGCAAACGCCACCGTGAAACGGTTCCACCGGTACCATCTCGGCGAGGAGGCGCGCTAGCGTGGCGGACGCACCCCGGTACAAGCGCGTGCTGCTGAAGCTGAGCGGCGAGGCGCTGATGGGCACGCGGGAGTTCGGCATCGACGCCGCCGTGCTGAGGCAGTACGCCGCGGAGATCAAGGCGGTGCACGACCTCGGCGTACAGCTCGGGATCGTGATCGGCGGCGGCAACATCTACCGGGGGGTCGCCGACTCCACCGACGGGATCGACAAGGTGACCGGCGACCACATGGGGATGCTCGCGACGCTGATCAATGCGCTGGCGCTCCAGAATGCGCTCGAGCGGGAGGGAGCGGTCACGCGGCTGATGTCCGCGCTGCGTGTCGATGTGGTGGCCGAACCGTTCATCCGCAGGCGCGCCGTGCGCCACCTGGAGAAGGGGCGCGTGGTCATTTTCGGCGCGGGCACGGGCAACCCCTATTTCACCACCGACACCGCCGCAGCCCTCCGGGCCG
>Ga0335069_10009848_pt1 | contig 13581 bp, 10 predicted proteins | sample Lox_Sample_11_FD_206714 | JGI IMG/M metagenome (GOLD analysis project Ga0335069, IMG submission 206714) | Soil microbial communities from Loxahatchee National Wildlife Refuge, Florida, United States - Lox_Sample_1.1 | ecosystem: Environmental > Terrestrial > Soil > Wetlands | place: USA... | reverse complement strand
GCCCGGGCCGTCCCTACGGTGATCACGTCACCAGTGGCGGGAGCAAACCGCAGCCGTCACCACGTACCGGAAAGGAACATGACATGCATATACAAGTCATCACGTTCAAGCTGGACGGCATCGATGACGCGGCGTATCAGGCTCACGCCGAGCAGAACGCGCCCGTCTTCGCCGCCCTGCCGGGTCTGCGCGCGAAGATCTGGCTAGCCAACCAGCAGGCCAACACCTACGGTGGTATCTACGCGTGGGACGACGTCGCCGCGATGAGGGCCTACCAGGGCGGGCAGATCTTCCAGGGGTTGCAGGCGAACCCGCACATGATCGACGTGACCGTCAGGGACTTCCCGGTCCTGGCCGGGCCCACGAAGGTGACCCGAGGCGAGTACTGACAGATGACTGAAGCACGACCGGGCCGCCGATGAGCGGGACCCTGCGAACATTGCTGGGCGCCCGGGCGGCCGCTGTGGTCGGCCGTCAGGCGGAGCGGGCGGTGCTGCTCAACCTGGCCGAGCGCGACCGCCCGCTGGTCGTGGCCGTGCACGGCATAGCGGGGATCGGGAAATCCGCGCTGCTCGCCGCGTTCGCCGAGGATTCGCGAGCGCGCGGTGCCGTCGTCGTCAGCCTGGACTGCGGTGGCATCGAGCCGACCGAGCGCGGTTTCCTCGCCGCGCTCGACCGCGCGATCGGGGCGCTGCGGGCTGAACCGCCCGGCCGGAGGCGGCCGATGGCTACGGTCGCTGAGGCCGCCGCCGCACTCAGCGGCCTGGGTGATCGGGTGGTGCTGGTTCTCGATACCTACGAACAGCTCCGGTTGCTGGACACCTGGCTGCGGCAGGAACTCGTGCCGGGCCTGCGCGACAACACCAGGCTGGCGCTGGCCGGCCGCGAACCGCCAGTCGCCGCCTGGATTAGTGATTTCGGGGACCTGCTCGCCACAGTGCCGCTAGCGAACCTGGCTGCCGCGGATGCGGGCGCACTGCTGCGCCGCGAAGGACTCAGCGGCGCCGACGCCGACCGGGTCACCCGCTTCACCCACGGCCACCCGCTTTCCCTGCGGCTGGCCGCCTCCGCTCGGAGCGCCCGCCCGGACCTCACCGTTCCCGACGCCGCGGTCGCCACCGTCGTCACCGAACTCGCCCGGATCTACCTTTCCGGCCTCGGCCAGCCGACCAGGTCCGTGCTCGATGCCGCCTGCACGCTGCGCCGGCCGACCCTGTCGCTCCTCGGTGCCCTGCTGCCGGATATACCCCCGCACGAGGCCTACGACATGCTACGTCCGCTGCCGTTCGTGGAGTTCGGGCCGGACGGTCTCGTCCTGCACGACACTGTGCGCGAAGTCGTCGCGGCGCTGCTGCGGGTCAACGATCCGCCGGCCTACCGCGCTTACCGGATCGCGGCCTGGCGGCAACTGCGGCGCGAGCTGCGCGCTGCCCCCCCGGCGGACCTGTGGCGCTACACCGCCGACCTGCTCTACCTCATCGAGAACCCGGCTGTGCGGGAGGCGTTTTTCCCCACCGGCACCCACCGGTACGCGGTCGAGCCAGCGCGACCGGCCGACGAAGTCCGGATCTGCGCTATCGCCCGCTTGCACCAGCCGGCTGGGGCAGTCACCATGATGCGGTCGTGGTGGGAAACGATGCCGTCCGCGTTCCGCGTCGCGCGGGACGCCGACGGGTCCCCCGCCGCGTTCCAGTGCCTGTGCGAGGCGGCCTCCGTGCCGACCCGGCTCCTCGCCGCGGACCCGGTGGTCGCCGTATGGCGCGAGCATCTGCGCGCCAACCCGGTACCGCGCGGCCAGCAGGTGCTCTTCCTCCGCCACATGCTGGCCGCCGACGGCGGCGAAGCCGCGACGCCGGCCCACGCCGCCCTGATCCTCGACCTCAAGCGGCGCTACCTGGAAATGCGGCCCAGGCTCCGGCGCATCTACTCGCTGGCCGCGGACATCCCCACGGCGCTGTCCCAGCTCGCGCCGCTCGGATTCGTCCGCCTCCCGGACGGCGCTGCCGAGATCGGGGGGACCACCTACCATGCCCTCTACAACGACTTCGGGCCGTCCTCCATCGACGGCTGGCTGACCGACCTCGCCGCGCGGGAAATGCTCATCGACAACCACGCCCTGCTCGACCCCGGCCGCCGTCAGCTCATCCTCGACGGCACCCGCGCCGATCTCACCGAGCTGGAATTCAATGTCCTGCAGTATCTGCACGAACGCGAAGGCAGGATCGTCAGCCGGACGGCGTTGCTGCGCGACGTATGGGGCTACGACTGGAGCGGCGGCAGCAACGTCGTCGAGGTCGTGATCAGCGCCCTGCGCCGCAAACTCGGTGACCGTGCCGGAAGCCTGCAAACGGTGCGCGGCGCCGGCTACCGCTTCACCGCCCCGCCCTGACCCGGGCAGGGGCACGAGGACACCAGCCGCTACCAGCGAAGCCAGGCCAAGTACCACGAAGCGCTGGTGGAGACTTAGCTGCCAGTGTCGGCGGGGTCGTCGCCATCGTCATCTGGCTGGGGGAAGGGCTCGGTCGGCTGCGGGCGCAGGCCGGCTGTTTCCTGGGCGGGACCGCCCGGATCGGCGGGCACGGCCCGGCTCGCCTGGCCTGTGAGGCTGAGCGTGTTCCTGCCGCCGACGATGCGCAGCTTTGCCGCGTCGTACCGGGCTGCGACAGCCTCCCATCGCTGGGACATGGTCTTGATGCCGCCTCCGCCGACCGCGACGATCGCGATTCCGGCCAGCGCGGCGAGGGCTGCGTAAAGGACGGCGTTGAGGACATTCTGGGCGATGTGGAGCTGGTTGAGGGCAGCGATGATGCCGAGGGCCAGGATGAAGCCCCACGCGAGGTTTCCCAGCACATTGGCGTAGGGCATGCCGCTGAGACTGTTTTCGATCAGGTTCCTGACGGCTGCCGCGATGGCGGCGGTCACGACGATGATGACGACGGCTGAGCGTCCCGTACTCGGTGGAACTCAACGACCTGGGCATCTTCACCATGCAGGGGCTCATGCGGCTGCTCGTCATCGGTGTCCGCTGCTGAGGAAGGAATGCAGGTGGTCGGCCAGGGCTGCGGAGTCGGCGCCTGCGCCGTGGATGTAGGTGGAGGCGCGGGTGCGGAGCACGGGCAAGCCGAGGAGGTAGAGCCCGGGGGCGCCGGTGACCACGCCGCCGTCGTGGCGGATGCGGCCGGAGCGGTCGCGTACGGGGATGTCGAGCCAGGAGTGGTCGGGCCGGAAACCTGTCGCCCACAGCACCGTGGTGATCTCGCCGCTGGCGAGGTTCAGTTCAAGGGGGGTGCGGGGATCGACGCGGGTAGGTGCGAAGCGGTGCGGTGGCGGCAGCTCGTCGTCGAGACCCGACGCGGTAGCCCACTGGTCGGCTCGGGTCAGGAACCGGTTCATCTTCAGGTCGGCGAGCGTGCAGGTGTTGGGCAGGGAGCCGGAGAACTGGGCCACGCCGTCGGCGATGCGGCCGAGGCGGCCCACGATACGGACACCTGCTGCCGCGAGCATATTGAGGTCGGTGATCGCGGCTTGGGAAGTGCCGGTCAGCTGCGGGGAGGGCAGGTGGCGGGCCCGGGTGAGGTCGTCGATCTGGTCGTGACGTTCGGTCAGCAGGCCCGTTGCCTGCAGCCACCAGAAGATATCGCGGCCGCGGTAGGTGCGGGGCAGGCGGACGTGTTCGCCGGCCGCGAGGGTCACCGGGCGCCCTGACCGGTGGATCTCGCCGGCGAGCTGGACGCCGGTGGCGGACGCGCCGACGACCAGTACCCCGCCGTCGGGGAGCTGGCCGGGATCGCGGTAGGTCAGCGGGGTGATTGTCGTGATCGAAGCCGGGACGGCAGAGGCAGCGGCTGGGATCGCGGGCTGGTTGCACGCTCCGGTGGCCAGCACTACGGCCCGGGCGCCGAGGAGGTCGTCGTTGGCCCGGATCCGGAAGCCCTGAGGCGTGGCGCGCACGGTGTGCACTGTCGTGGCGGTGCACACTGGTGCGCGGACAAGGCGGGCGTAGCGGCTGATGGTGGCCACGACGTCGGCGACGGGCATGAAGCCGTCGGGGTGATCGCCGGCGTAGTCATGACCGGGCAGCCGGGTCTGCCAGTTCGGGGTGAGCAGCCGGAGGCTCGGCCAGCGCTGGGTGCGCCACGAGTTCGCCACCTCACCGCGCTCGAGGACGACGTGGTCGATCGAGCGCTCGGTGAGGCGGCGGCTCATGGCCAGGCCGGCATGGCCGGCGCCGATGACGACGGCCGTGGTCTGTTTCACAGCGGCGACCGGATCGTGGCTTTCAGGCCAGCTCGACGAGTACCTTCGTCGGGTTGGCCACGACGTCAAAGACCGCCGAGCGCTTCTGTGCCTGGGCGATCAGTGCCTGGAGGTCGTCGCGGGAGGCGTCGGCGTCGATGGCGAACCGGACCGTGATCGCCTCGAATCCGTTCCGGATGTCGGGGTCCGCGCCGAGGATGCCCAGCACGTTCATCTGGCCCTCGATGGCAGCGGTGACCGACCGGAGCTGGATGCCGCGGAACTGAGCGACGGAAGCGACGCCCGCGGTCAGGCAACCGGCCAGGCCGACCAGTATGTACTCCACCGGCGTCGCGCCGTTGTCCTCGGAGGCGAAGCATTCGGGGTGATCGACGTCGAACTCATAGGTGACGCGGTGCTGCTGCTCGGCGCCCAGGCCGGTGAAGCTGTCCACCGTGGACCGGCTGTGGGTACCGTTTTGCCAGGTGCAGCTGGCCCGCCAGGTGAAATCGGCGGCCTCGGGCGTGGCGGACAGCGCCTCGCGCGCCCCGAGCAGGGCCTGGACGTTCACGCCATTGTCGACTGGATTGTCGGTCATGGTCATCGGTTTCTCCTTGATTCGGGTGGAGTCGGATGGTCGGTCATTCCCCTACGCCGACCGTCCCGTGGTTGCGGGAAGTCCCCAGGAACCGTTGTACGGTCGCAGGTTGTAGTCGCGGTATCGGGGAATCCCCCTACATGGGCGATCCGGCAGGCCTGCCCCGGCCCGGCCGGGCGAGCGATGGCGACGGCCTGGGGCCCGTCGTATGCTCGGATGTGACCTCCTGGCTGTACGGATACAGGACATGGGCGGGGCAGTCGGATGCGAGACGCGGAGCGGGTATCGCACAACGGCCTGCCGTTGCCTGTCGATCTGTTCGTAGGCCGGGACGGCGAGCTGGAGGCCGTGTCCCGGATGCTCGCGGATCCGCAGGCACGGCTGGTCACGCTGACCGGGCCGCCGGGCATCGGCAAGACCCGTCTCGCCGTCGCCTGCGCGTCGGCCCACGCCGAGCGCGGCGGATGCGCCGCGGTGTTCGTGGACCTGGCTCCGGTCCGGGATCCTGCGCTGGTGATGGTCGAACTAGCTCAGGCGATAGGTGTGGAGCCGCGGGGCGGGACGGATATGGCCGGACAGCTGGCTGCCGCGCTGGGCCACCAGGAGCGGCTGGTGGTCTTGGACAACTGCGAGCATCTCCTGGCCGCCGCGCCGGACGTCGGCCAGGTGCTCGCCGCCTGTCCGCGGCTGCGGGTTCTCGCTACCAGCCGGGAACGGCTCCGGCTGTCCGCCGAGCAGGAGTTCCCGGTCCCGCCGCTCGCCATGCCCGCGCCGGCGGACGTCGCCGACCTCAGCTACCTGGCGGCGAACCCGTCAGTGGCGCTGCTGCTGGATCGCGCGCGCCGGACCAACCCGGGCTTTGACCTCACTCCGGCTAATGCGCTCTTGCTCGCCAACGCGTGCGTCCGGCTAGAGGGCCTGCCGCTGGCGATCGAGCTGGCCGCGGCCCGGTTGAAGGTCCTGACCCCGGGAGAGCTGGTGTTCCGGCTCGCCAGCAGGATGGAGGTGCTGGCCGGGAGTACACGGGACGTGCCAGCCCGGCAGCGCGCGCTACGCAGCGCTATCGCCTGGAGCTACGACCTGCTCGACTCCGGCGAGCGAGCGCTGTTTCGCAGGCTGTCGGTGTTTGCCGGCCGCTGGACGCTGGCCGACGCGAGCAGCGTTTGCGTCCCGGATGAGGACGACGCGCTCGCGATGGTGGAGTCGCTGCTCGACAAGAGCCTGATCCGGCGGCTGCCCGGCGACGAGCAGACCGCTGAGTTCTCGATGCTGGAGAGCTTGCGTGAGTTTGCGGCGGAGCAACTGGCATCCCACGCCGAAGCCGAGGAGACACGGGCCAGGCACGCCGAACACTACGCAGATCTGGCGGCGCAGTGGGAGGCTTCCATCGGCCTGCTCGAGGAGCGAACAGGGATCCTGGGGGTCGGCCGTCATCACGCAGACCTGCGCGCCGGCCTGGATTACTGCCTGGGCGCGGGGCGGGACACCTGGGCGCTCTGGCTGACCACCGCGTTGGGCTGGCATCACTACACTCACGGCGACCTCGACCATGGCCAGGCGCTCGTGGACGAAGTTCTTCGCCGGACCGCAGATCGGTCGGACCGGGCAGCCATGAGCGGTGCCGCCGCGGCGGACGGCCGGGCTAGCGTACTCATCGCGGGCGGTGTCCTGGCCTGGGCGACGGGAGAGCTGGGTCGCGCCCAGGGCCTCCTGCTCAGCGCCCTCGAGCACAGCGAGGGGCGTGGTGATGCGCGCCGCGTGGCGATCGCGTGCGCCTTCCTGGGGAACGTGGCCCGGGCCGGCGGCGAGTGGGAGGCGTCGGCTGACTGGCATCGGCGAGCCGAGGCGGGATTTCGCGAGGGCGGGAACACGTCGGGCGTCGCGTGGGCCCGGCACGACCTGGGCCTGCTGGCCCGGGACCACGGCGATCTGGGGAGCGCTGCGGAACTGCTACAGGCGAGCCTGCGAGATTTCCGTGAACTGGACCATCGGTGGGCCGTGGCATCGTCGGCGTGGGGGCTTGGCACGACGCTGAGCGCGCAGGGCCAGCTGGAGGAAGCAGGCTCGCTGCTGGCGGAGGCTCTGCGGATCTACACCGACGTCAACGACCCCCGCGGAGTCGCCCAGTGCCTCGATGCGCTCGCCCATGTCGCCAGTGAACGCGCGCACTACGAGAGCGCCGCCCGGCTGATCGGTGCGGCCGCGGCGCTGCGCGTGCAGGTGGCCGCCCGCCAGCCCGATACCGAGCAAGCCAGGAGTTCGGCGGTGGAGCGGGAGCTGGCCCGGGCGCTCGGGCCTCAGCAGGCCGACTCGCTCATGCACGCAGGCCGGACCATGCCCGTACAGCAGGCCGGGGATCTGGCCATAGCGGTCGCCTCGGGCGCCGAGCCTGCTGACCCCGACCGCTCGTATCAGGTGCCGCTGACCCCGCGGGAGCGGCAGGTCGCCGCACTGGTAGCCTCCGGCCGGACCAACCGGCAGATCGGCAGGGTGCTCGGGATCTCCGAGAAGACCGCCGAGGTCCACCTGCACCACGTGATGTCCAAGCTAGATGCCCGCAGCCGGGCCGAAGTGGCCGCCTGGGCCGTCAGGCACCACCTGTCTGCCCCCGCGTGACAAGCGTCCGATCCCTAAGGGCTTTCCCCGATAGCCCCTCCCTGTCAGCCGGGGTATCAAGAGACGAAGGCTCGCGGCTCGTTGGAGGTGCTACTGATGCGCGCACGACTCCCCGATGAGTCCGGATACGTTGTCAATTCCGGCGTGCGGATCCATTACGAGGTCCACGGCACGGGCCGGCCGACGATCCTGCTTCTGCCCACATGGGCGATCGCGGACTCCAGGCACTGGAAGATGCAGCTGCCGTTCCTGGCCCGGGACTACCGTGTGATCACGTTCGACCCGCGCGGCAACGGCCGGTCCGACCGGCCCAGGAACCCGGCGGCCTACTCCGACGCGGTCTTCGCGAGCGACGCTGCCGCCGTGCTCGACGCGACCGGCACCGAACGGGCCGTGCTAGGGGCCTTCTGCAGCGGTTTCCCCTGGGCGCTGCTGGTCGCGGCGGCCTATCCGAAGCGGGTAACCGGCCTCGTGACCATTGCGCCGACGCTGCCGATCCCGCCAGCCGGCCCCTGGGACCGAACCGGGTACTCCTTCGACGATGTGCTCGACACTACCGAGGGGTGGGCGAAGGAGAACCGGCATTACTGGCGGCGGGACTGGCGAGGGTACGTCGAGTTCTTCATGTCCCAGATCGCCACCGAGCCGCACTCCACGAAGCCTTTCGACGATCTCGTCGAGTGGGGCATGCAGACCGACGCAGAGACCATGCTGTGCGATGCTGACGCCCCGCAACAGGTCGCTGACGAGCAGGAGGCGATCCGGCTCTGCCGGTCGCTGGCCTGCCCGGTGCTCGTGATCGGCGGTGACCAGGACAAGATCGTCCCGGCCGAACGGGCGCGGCGGATTGCCGAACTGACCAGCGCTGAGCTGCTCGTGGTCGAAGGCGGCGGGCACGCGCCGCATGTCCGGTACCCGGTCGCGGTGAACCACGCCATCCGCGGCTTCGTGGACCGGGTGGCCGGCCGGCGGCGCCAGCAGGCGGTCTGGTCGGCCACGCACAGCCGTTCTCGGCGGGCATTGTGGATCTCTTCCCCCATCGGTCTCGGCCACGTCCGGCGGGACCTGGCCATCGCCCGGGCTCTCCGGCAGCGCGAGCCGGACCTGGAAATCCACTGGTGGGCGCAGCCGCCGGTGACCGAGGTGCTCGCCGGTGCCGGGGAGATCATCCATCCGGCGAGCTCCGCTCTGGTCTGCGAGTCGGCACACTGGGAGTCGGAATCCGCGCAGCACGACCTGCCTGCGTTCTACGCGTTCCGCCGGATGGACGAGATCCTGTGCGCGAACTACCTGCTGTTTGACGACGTGGTCCGGGACACCAGCTACGACCTGTGGGTGGGTGATGAGTGCTGGGAGATCGACTATTTCCTGCACGAGAACCCCGAGCGGAAGATCGCGCCATACGTATTCATGACCGACGTGATCGGCTTCCTGCCGACCGACCCCGGCGACCAGCGGGAAGCCGAGTTGTGCGCGGACTACAACGCCGACTCCATCGAAAAGCGCCAGCGATTTCCGCGGTTGCGCGATCTGTCCGTGTTCATCGGCTCGTTCGATGAGCTCCCCGATCTCTCGTTCGGGCCCGGCTTGCCGGACATACGGTCATGGTCCAGCCGGTGGTTTACCTCGGTCCCCTACGTGCTCCCGTTCAATCCCGCTGCCTACCGTGACCGCGCCCGGTTGCGCCGCAGGCTTGGCTATCCCCAGGACCAGCCGTTGCTCGTGGCTGCGGTCGGGGGCACGGCGGCTGGCATCAGCCTGCTGGAACTGACCTGCGACGCGTTCGCGCGGCTACGCAAGCAGGTGCCGGACGCGCGGATGCTTCTGGTCACCGGCCCGCGCATCGATCCCCGGCTGCTGCCGGACATCGAGGGCATGGACAAGCATGGCTATGTGCCTGATCTCTTCGAGCACCTGGCGTGCGCCGACGCGGCCATTGTGCAAGGCGGGCTGTCCACCACGATGGAACTGGTCGCCACCGGGCGCCCATTCATCTACTTCCCCCTGCGCCGCCACTGGGAACAGCAGCACTTCGTCACGCACCGGCTCAACCACTACCGGGCCGGCCTGCGGATGGACTACACGACAACTACAGCAGACGACCTGGCCACCACGATGCGGGCAGCACTGGCGGAAACCGGCACCCGGCCGGGTTACCGGAAGGTCCCGCGCGACGGCGCGGGCCGCGCCGCCGCGCGCATCGCCGGACTGCTGGCTGGCCAGTGACACACACAGGAGCAGCTATGACGAGGCCGGGCACGGACATTCTCCAGTGGACGGTGGTGGATGAGGGCTGGGGCCGTAAGGCGGTGGACTTCTCGGCGCTCAGCGAGCCCGGCAACTGCCGGGAATACGTCGCGGTGCACCATCGCCTGCGCGTCGATGCCGGAGACCGGCTGCTCGACGTGGCGTGCGGGTCCGGGCTCGCCATCGAGCTGGCCCGCCTCCGCGGCGCTTCCTGCTCGGGGATTGATGCCTCGGCCAGGCTGGTCGCCGTGGCCCGGGACCGGAACCCGGAATGCGACATCCAGGTCGGCGACATGCACGCCATGCCGTGGGATCCGGCGTCCTTTGACGTCGTCACCAGCTTCCGGGGGATCTGGGGCACCACACCCGAGGCGGTTGCCGAGATCCATCGGGTCCTTCGGCCGGGCGGACGCGTCGGGATTACCGTATGGGGGCACCTGAAGGCGTCCGAAGGAGCCTGGGCGCTGGCCCCGTTCCGCCTGGCCGCGGCGGAGAAAGTCGGCAACCAGGCCGTGATGGTGTCGCTCGGCCGGCCCGGTGCGGGCGAGCAGCTGCTTGAGTCCCACGGATTCGTCCAAATCGAGCGCCTAGACGTTCCGTTCGCCTGGGAGTTCGCGGACCCGGAGCTGTACGCGCGCGCTCTGGCCGCTACCGGCCCGGCTTACGAAGCCATTCAGAACGTCGGCGAGACCGAGTTCCATCGCACCGCCGTCGAGCAGGCCCGGGGGCAGCTACGCGATGGCTTGCCGCTGCGGGCCGAAATCAACGTCGTGGGCTACCTGGCCCGCAAACCCGGATAAGCCGAACGGGCCTGACGGGCAGCTTCCTCGAAGACGCCCGCGAGTGCGTGGCGCGCCTTTCTGCGCTGATCACTGAGCGTGAGGTCGCTAGCGAGCCGGAATCTGCCGCAGTCGGCTGCGAAGCCGCCGGGACCTGGAAAAACCGAGAACCACTTCGGTTATCCACATTTCCACAGGCCCGGTTGTCCACAGTTTTACCGGCGCTGACCTGCGACTTCGTCCGAATTATCCACAAATCTACGCACAGGCAGTTATCGTGGCAGGTCGAAGGCTGTCGGTGAGCAATGAGTCGAGGGAGGAAGCCGTGATATCGCGCGACGCGCTCCTGTCAGGTCGGCAGGAGGGGCCCTTGATGCGCACCTGCTAGCTAGGACGGTCCCGGCCGGTGTTGCAGCACGCGGCCGGGACCTTGTGTCGACCAAACCCTTAGGAGGAATCCCGACATGGTCAGTATGGCAGTTGCTGCCGTGCGCAGGCGAAGGTTTGTCGCGGTGGCCGCGCTGGTGACTGCGCTGCTGGTCCCTGCCGCGGCCGCCGCAGCTGCTCCGGCGGCGCACGCTTCGGTATCCCAATCCGCCGTCACTGGCGGGAGCCGGGCGGGCAACGCCGCTCTGAACTGGGCCGAACGGCACGCGGCAGGCTGCTGGTACACCTACGGCGGGTCCAGCTGCGCCCGCGGATTCGACTGCTCGGGCCTGGTGATGGAGGCCTTCGGCCACGGCGCCGGAATCTGGCTGCCGCATTCGACTTACGCGATGTTCGGCAGCTCGCACCTGCACCGGATCCCGTTGTCGCAGGCCCGGCGCGGCGACCTGATGTTCTACGGCTCCGGGCACGTGGAAATCAACACGATGTGGTACCACCAGACATTCGGGGCGCATAGCTCAGGTCAGCGCGTCGGCTGGATCACCTGGGGGCCATGGTGGCATCCCACGGCCGCATACCGGGTCTCGTAACCCAGCGGAGACCGCGCGGTTCTCAGTTGCCGGACGGCGACGGCTGACGGGCCACGGCCGGATTACGGCCGCCGCAGCCTCGCGCCGGTGCGATCGTCAGACTCCCAGGCTGCTCTTGGCCGCGGCCTCGAAGGCACGGTACGGCAGCAGTCGCTTGGCCAGCAGGCCTGCCCGCTCGCGTGACTTGCCGACCGATACCCTGCGGGGCGGGCGGCGGGATTCCAGCACTCGGCGCACCACGGCGGCCACGTCGGCGGCCGGCACGCCGTTCATCTCATCGCGTTCCATCAGACCGACGGCCTTGGTCATGGCGGCGCCGTAGATCGCTGGTCATGTATTTACGAGTCACGAAACGACTGAAAGGCTTCTGACAGCACTCGACCGAACCACCAGAGGGGAGTGCGTCCCATGCTGCCGGACCATGACCATCCAGCCGAGCAGGCGCGGGGCGCGACATGACGTCGGGAGTGACGGATACACCGAGATCGGGACCGCCGCCAGCGGCCGGCGAGCTCGCGTGGCACACGCTTGGCGCCGATCAGGTCCTCCGCTCCGAAGGGGTGGACGGGCAGCGCGGTCTCGGCTCGGCCGAGGCGGCCACGCGGGCCCAGCGGTTCGGCCCGAACGAGCTGGCCGCTGGCCGGTCCGAGTCCCGCTGGCACGCCTTCCTCCGCCAGTACCGCGACCCGATGCAGATCGTGCTGCTCGCGGCCGGTATCGGCAGCCTCTACCCGCTCAAGCAGCTCGGCACCGGCGTCCTGCTGATCCTCCTCACGCTGTTCAACGCGGTCGAGGGGCTGCATCAGGAAGGGAAGGCCACCGCGGCCGTTTCCGCCCTGCAGAAGATGGTGGTCATCACGGCCAGGGTGAGGCGGGACGGCCAGCTGTCCGAGCTGCCTGGCCGGCAGCTGGTCCCGGGCGACATCGTCACGCTCCAGGCCGGCGACATCGTGCCCGCGGACGGCCGGTTGGTGACGGCGGCCACGCTGGAGGTCGACGAGTCCGCGCTGACCGGGGAGAGCCTGCCCGTCGCCAAGGGCACCGAGCCCGTGGCGGGCGCCGACACGCCGCTCGGCGATCGCTCCGACATGGTGTACATGAATACCAACGTCACCCGCGGCGCCGGCGAGTTCGTGGTTACCGCGACCGGGATGGCCACCCAGGTCGGCCACATCTCCGGGCTGCTGGCCGAAGAGCAGGCGACCAAGACCCCGCTCACCCGCCAGCTGGACCGGCTGACCGGGCAGATCCTGGTGATCGCGGGCCTCGCGCTGATCGCGTCGATGGCGCTGAACCTGGCCCGGGGGCAGACGTTCATCGCCGTCTTCAACGCCGCCGTCGCCTTCGCCATCGCCGCGATTCCGGTCGGACTGCCGACGGTGGTCACGACCATCCTGGCCTGGGGGACGGAGCAGCTGGCCAAGGCCGGCGCGATCATGAAGCGGCTGGCCTCGACCCAGACGCTCGGGTCCACCTCGGCGATCAACTCGGACAAGACCGGCACGCTGACGCTGAACCAGATGACCGCGGTCCAGATGACGGCCGGTGGCCGCCGGTACGCGGTCGACGGGCAGGGCTACTCGACCGCCGGGCGGATTACCCGGGTTGGCGGGCAAGCGGACATCCCGCTGGATGATTTCCTGGTGCCGATGGTGCTGGCGTCGGACGCGGTGGTCAGGAACGGTGAGCTGATCGGGGACCCGACCGAGGGCGCGCTGGTCGTGCTGGCCGCCAAGGGCGGCATCGACGCCGTCTCCACTAGGGAGAAGTACCCGCGGATCGCCGAGCTGCCGTTCGACGCGGCCTACAAGCTGATGGCCACGTTCCACAAGATGACGGACGCGTCCGGCCAGGAGGTGATCCGCTGCTTCGTCAAGGGTGCGCCGGACCAGCTGCTGCCGCGGGCCGCCACGGTCTTCGACGCGGACGGCGGCGCGGTGCCGGCCGACGGCGATTTCCGCCACCGGTACCTGGCCGAGAACCTGCGGCTGGGCGAGCAGGGCCTGCGGGTGATCGCCACTGCGCGCAAGGACTTCGACCAAGCCGCCTTCGACCCCCATGCCGACCTGCTCCCGCTGGTCACCGGGCTGGAGCTGATCGCCCTGGTCGGCATGGTGGACCCGCCCCG
>Ga0335069_10009847_pt1 | contig 13584 bp, 11 predicted proteins | sample Lox_Sample_11_FD_206714 | JGI IMG/M metagenome (GOLD analysis project Ga0335069, IMG submission 206714) | Soil microbial communities from Loxahatchee National Wildlife Refuge, Florida, United States - Lox_Sample_1.1 | ecosystem: Environmental > Terrestrial > Soil > Wetlands | place: USA... | reverse complement strand
CTGATCGCGGGTGATCAGCTGCGAGAGTTCCTGGTGATGCTTCTCGATCAGCTCGGCGATGGCCATCATCTTGGCCACGCGCTCGGCATCGGGCACCGCCGCCCAGGAGGGGAAGGCGCTGCGGGCACTGGCTACCGCCTTGTCCACGAGCTCGACGGTTCCCTCGGGGCAGGCGGCGACAATGCTCTCGTCCGCCGGGTTCAGCACATTGAACGTGCGAGGGGTGGCGGCTGGCTTGCCGCCGATGATCAGATTGAAAGCGCTCATCCTCAACCTCCACCGATGTGGTAGCGGATCTCCAGGCCGTATTCGCGCGGCGGCCCGTATACACCCTGATTGACCCCGATAAACCCGGAAAGGTCAAGGTTGTACATGCGATAGAACTTGTTCGCGGCGTTCTTGATGAAGGCGTCCACCTGCCAGCGGTTGTCGCTGGTGCCGAACCCTGCGCGCCCGTTGATCAGTGCATAGGAGGACTGCAGGTCCACCGGGGCGTTGATCAGCTCCAGGTACTGCCGGCTGTTCCACTTGGCATCCGTCTCCACCGAGGCGATCCCGCCCAGCAGGGGCCATTCATAGCGCGCTACCGCGTTGAAGCTCCAGTGCGGCGCCTGCGGCATCTCGGCCGGCACGATATCCCCGGCAGGGGTGGGAACGTGTGGCACCAGGGACTCCAGGTGCGACACACCCAGCTGCAGGTTCAGGCCGTGGACCGGTACGACTGCGAACTCCAGTTCGCCGCCCTTGACGTGGGCGTCGACGTTCTCCACCACCTGCGTGGCCACATCCAGGAAGAAGCCCTGATAGTTCTTGTAGTCGTAATGGAAGATCGAACCGTTCAGGCGCGCCCGGCCGTCCCAGAAGGTGGACTTGAAGCCCAGCTCGATGCTGGTCAGCCTTTCCATGTTGTAGGGCAGGGTGAGCGGGTCCACGGGACCTGCGGTGGGCGCCGACCAGCCGCCGCCCTTGGCGCCGCGGTTCCAGCTGGCATACGCCAGGACGTCCTCCACCGGCTTGTAGTCCAGCTCCACCTTGCCCGTGCCGATGTTGAAGGTGCGCGCCGCGCCGGGATAGGTGCCCGGGTTGTAAGTCAGGCTCTGCGGGCAGTTCACGCATACGTAGTTGTAGTAGAACTTCTTGTCGTCATAGGTGTAGCGCGCGCCGGTGATGAGCGTGAGCTGTCTGGTGAAGTCGTACTCCGTCTGCGCGAACAGCGAGGGCGAGCTGGTGCTCAGGGAGAAGTCTGCCTTGCCGAAGCCGATCGGCTGGATCAGATCGGTCGTGCCGATGTCGCGGCTGTGATAGTCGAGGTAGTACAGGCCGCCGACCCAGCGGAAGCCCTCCAGGGCGCCGTTCAGGCGCAGCTCCTGCGACAGCTGGTGGTAGTGGTAGAGCACGTCGTAGTTGAAGATGGGGTTCGGCGAAACGTCCGAGTCTTCCCCGTAGCGCTTCATCACATGCAGGTAATCCGTGACCGAGGTGAGTGTGAACAGGTCGGTCTTCCAGATGCCGTGCAGGGTGGTGCCGAACACCGTGCGGTTGAACAGGCCGCGCCGGTCTTCCGCCTGGTTGAAGGGGTCGGTGCTGGGGTTGGTGTAGCCGAAATCATCCGGCTGTCCCGGGGTGAACACGCCACGCCCGGTCGCATCGGGCTGGGCCGAGGCCCACGAGTAGTTGCCCGCCGTCTCGCGATCGTTGGTGACGCCATGCACCTTGAGGCGGAACTCGGTGTTGTCGGCCGGCTTGAAGGTCAGCTGGATGCGGCCGGCGTACTGCTTCTCGTTGGCGATCGAGGGACCGATGCGGTTGGTGATGTAGCCGTCGTGGTAGTTGGTGGCGAAGGAAGCCCGGCCCGAGAGCGTGTCGGTGAGCGGGCCGCCGATGGCGCCCTCCGAGTCGATCCGCCCGAAATTGCCGCCGGTGAGATCCAGGTAGCCGTCCAGGTGATCCGTCGGCTGATTGCTGATGTACTGGATCAGGCCGCCCGTGGCGTTGCGTCCGAAGAGGGTTCCCTGCGGGCCACGCAGGACCTCCACGCGCTGCAGGTCGAAAAGGCTGCCCGCGAGCGCGCCGGTGGAGGCGATGTAAGCGTCATCGGCGTATACGGCAATCGGCGCTTCCTGGTGATCGCTGAAATCGTTCTGCGACACGCCGCGCAGGTTGTAGATGGTCACGGTGGCGCCGAACTGGTTGTACTGCAGTCCGGGGACCTGGCCGGCGATCTCGGTCACATCGCGCAGTCCCAGGCGCTCCAGGGTGTTGGTATCGAATGCGGTCACCGAAGTACCCACGTCCTGCAGGTTCTGTTCGCGCTTCTGCGCCGTGACCACGATTTCGGCGAGCTTGTCGCTGTCGCCGCTGGTGTCCTCGGACATTGCGCCGGGCGAGATCGCCAGCGCACCCAGCACGGCACAGCCCGTGAGCAGGAAGCGGGGGAGTGTCAGTCGAGCCATCGGGTCGGTCTCCGGAAAATGAAATGCGGCCGCGGCGCGCGGAAGCGGCGCCGGCGCGGGCCTGAAGTCACCACAGGACTTTCGCCTGGGGATGCTATGCGCAGTCGTGGCTGCCCCGCGACCCACAATGCGAAGCGGGCGTACGGGATCGGAAAATAATCCCCCGGCGCAGTGTGCTGCGGCGTTGCGCAGGAGCAACGACTGGGCACGGGAAAGGAAGGGCAAGCCGGCACAGCAGGCCGGGGGGGACAGCAGGCCGGCAGCGGAGCTACATCGCTCGCTTGAGGGTCACGGAGGGCGCCACACCGATCTGCTGACGGTAGTAACGCGCATAGCGCCCGAAATTCACGATGCCCACCGCCTGCATCAGGTCGGTGACGCTCTGACCTGAATCGGCGCTCTGCAGCGCCGCGTGCAATGCCCGGATGCGCGTCTGGCGCACGTATTCCGCCGGAGTCTGATTGAAGGCCTGGCGGAAGCCATTCTGCAGGGTGCGCGGAGTGATGCCGACCGCGGCTGCGATGTCGGCGATCGAGCGGATGTCGGCGATATGGCTGTGAACGTACTCGCGCGCGCGACGCACGTGCCACGGGATGCTCGGGTGGGCTGCTTCCTCGAGAGCGGCGGAGTAGTTGTGTGGTGCCGAATGCACCAGCAGCTCGATCATGGTGCGCGAGTACTGTCTGCGCACGTCCTCACAGGCGAGCACCGAAGGTGCACTCGCCGACAGATGGCAGATGTGACTCAGCAGCTGGTGCCAGCCCCGTCCGAAATCCGAGTCGGAGGCGACCTCCATGCCGAAGCTCAGGGGCGCGGTCAGCCGCCGGCCGAGTTTCTCCGCGATACGCGCCTCGAGTGCCTGGCGGGAGATACGCGCGGTCAGGTGGCGACACTGAGCCGACATGAGGATGTTGGTGCGCTCGGTCATCGAGGTCATGATGATCGAACGGGGAGTGGAGGTGATCGAGTGATCGCCGCAGGTGACCCGCCCGTGACCGGACAGCGTGGACTTCACCAGCAGGTACTCTTCGATGATTCCGGATTCGATTCCGACATTGGAGCCGTACTGAACATAACCGAGAGCGCAGTCACCCAGGTCCAGCGCGGAAGTGACGCACATGAGGCTGACACCACGCGTGTCGGCCACGCTCAACCGGTGCGGATAAATATTCCGGCTCACGACGTCGGTGGCTCCGTCGAGCGTGTCGGCAGTACTGACGTTCTGCGGATTCGGCAGGTATTGTGCCGCCGCGGGATCGATCTTCACTACCGATGGCATGGGTCAGGCACTCCAGGCGGCTCCGCGGGCAATCTGCAGGCCCATTGTATGCGCGTAGGCCATCAGACGCCTCAGTTCGGCAGGCTGGTCGCTGTGCGCGCCGCGGACCAGCACCAGCCCCTCGATCATCGCGGCGAGAAGCGTCGCGCGGCGGCGTACCTCCGCGGGTTCCACCGCCGGTTCAAGCTCGGCGATTCGTTCGCTCAACTGTTCCAGGTCGATGCGGTACAGCTCGTTGAGCAGGTCGTTCGAGTCCCCGTCGAGCGTACTGAGCAGGGCCCACAGCTGGATGAAGAAGCGCCGCGTGGGTTCGCTGGCAACATCGCGCAGGTTGTAGTCCACCACCGCCTTGAAGCGTTCGACCCGGTCAACGGGGGCCTGGGTCAGCAGCTTCTCGTAGGCGGCGCGGTAGCGGGCACCGGTGTCAGCCAGCAGCGCGCGCACCAGGGCCTCGCGGGTTGGAAAGTAGTACTGCACGTTCGCCAGGTGCATGCCGGCGTGGCTCGCGACGTTGCGCATGGAGAACTGCGCGTAGCCTTCCTTCATCAGCAGCGCTCGCGCGGATTCGATGACGCGCTGAGCGGTCTCCTGGCCGGCGCGGCTGCGCCCGACGGTACGCGGGGTCTTGACCTGCATGGGGCACCAATTGTAGCGTATTGGTCAACTGACCAAAAGAAGGTGACGCCATGTCCGCCGCCGACAGCGATTCCCCCGAATGCACGCGCCGGGATTTCGTCGGCGGCACGCTCCTGGGTGCCGGGGCAGCACTGCTGGGCATGTCCTCGCCCGCGGCGCTGCGGACGGCGCAGGCCCAGACCGTTGCCGCGCCGATGACAGGCCTCGGGACCGACTGGACCGGGCCAGGGGGTATAGGCGATTACGCCCGCTCGAATGGCAACACCCATGAGGTGGTCAACGCCGCGCACGGCGGGATCCGCAATCAGCAGTTCGACCGGGCGTTGCGCGCGGCCGTGGACACCGGCGAGAGTCCTGAGGTCATCATCGTCGGCTGCGGGATGGCGGGTCTGTCCGCGTGTTGGGCCTACCGCAAGGGTCGCCCCAATGGCACCGTCCTCATGTTCGATCAGCACCCGATCTTCGGTGGCGAGGCGAAGCAGAACGAGTTCCAGGTCGATGGCTACCACCTGACCGCGCCACAGGGGGCTACCGGCATCGTGGTGCCGTTCAACAAGGCGAAGGACGCGGGCATGTGGACCCACTTCGCGCAGGACCTGGGTTTCCCGGAGGAGTTCGTTTACCAGAAACCCACCGGGCTCAGCCGCGACATCCTGGTGCCGGAGGATGCCTGGTCGCCCATGCACATTGCCTGGGAACGTTCGGACACGGGCTTCTACTACGAAGGTCATGGCTGGGTGAAGAACCCCTGGCGGGATGGATTCCGGCACGCGCCGATTGCAGAGTCTGCCAAGAAGGCACTGGTGGATCTGGAGCTGTTCCGCACGCCACCGCGCCGTGCCGACTGGGAGTCCTGGCTGGACAGCATGACCTACCAGCAGTTCCTGACGGATGTGGTGGGCATCGAGCAACGCGACCTGCCCGAGGTACTGCGCTACCTGAGCCCCATGACGTGCGCGATGGGATGCGGGCTGGGAGCCGATGTGATCTCCGCGTACTCCGCCTACAACTTCCTGCAGCCGGGCGTGGTTGGCTATTACCGCTACGCCACGGGCGGTGTGGATCCGACGGACGAGGTCTATCTCGCCAGCTTCCCCGGTGGACACGCGGGCACCGCGCGGCACTTCCTCAAGAAGATCCTCCCCGCGGCCATCACCGGTGAATACCGCATGGCTGACATTCTGAACGGACCCGTGCGCTGGAATGCGCTCGACAAGCCCAACGAGCCGGTACGCATGCGTCTGGCCTCCACCGTGGTCGCCGTGCAGCACGAGGGGCCGCCGGAATCGGCCAGGGGAGTCGTCGTCACTTATCTGCGCGAGGGCAGGTTGTATCGAGTGCGGGCCAGGGCTGCGATCCTGTGCGGTCAGCAACACGCCAATCGCCACATCTGCCGCGACATCTCACCAGCAGTTCGCGAGGCGATGAATCACTTTCACCACGCGCCCATGCTGACCGTCAACGTCGCGGTGCGGAACTGGAAGTTCCTCGAGAAGCTGGGCATCGCCTCGGCACGCTGGTTCGAGGGTTTCGGCTGGTGGCTGAGCCTGAGGCGCAACCTGGAGATTCCCGGCCAGGTGACGCAGCCGCTCGACCCGTCCAAACCGACCGTGCTGACGATGTACAACCCGTTTCCGCTGCCCGGTGTTCCCTTCCCGCAGCAGTGCACGGCCGCGCGCATGCAGCTGTTCGGCATGAGCTACGCGCAGATCGAGTCGGCGGTGCGGGCACAGTTGACGAAGATGTTCGGTGACTCCGGTTTCGATGCCAGTCGCGACATCGCCGGCATCATCGCCAACCGCTGGGGACACGCCTACGTGGTCGATCCGCCGGGGTTCTTTTTCGGCCGCGATGGCCAGCCCGCCCCGAAGGAACTTCTGCGCCAGCGTTTCCACCGGATTTCCTTCGGCCACTCGGAACTCAGCGGCGCGCAGATGTGGGAAACCGCGGCCGAAGAGGGCGAACGCGCGGGCCTGCAGGCCCTGGAGGTCGTGTGATGAGCATGCGGATGGCTGAGCTTTGCCTGCTGGGATCGCTTGCGTGGTCATGTCACATAGCGGCCGCGACATCGTCGGCCCCATCGCCGGCCGCGGCACCACCGGCCGCATCGCCCGCGACAGCCCCGTCACTGCCGGCCACCGCTGCTGAGGCGAGCCACGCCGCCTCGCCCGAAACCGCGGAGCTTGCCGCATTCAGGCGCGCGATCCGCAGGAAGTACGACCTCAAGGAGCACGCGTTCGCCGCGCACGACGCCGAGACCATCGTCACCCGCTTCTACAGCCCCGATGTCATCTCCGTTGGCGAGGGTGAGGGGATCTACATCGGCCGCGACCAGATCCGCCCCCTGTACCAGGATGTCGTGCGGAACAACAAGGTCAGGGTGGAGTCGGTGCACACTTTCGTGGCCGGCAAGGCCGGCTGGGATTGGGCCGATTTCCATGTCTTTCCGACGGACGGAAAAACGCAACCCTTCACGTTCGCCATCCTGTTCCTGTGGGCGCGCCAGAACGGGGAGTGGTGGTGCAAGGGTGACTTTTTCGTGACGGGAAGCATGAAGACTGGCAAGCTGACGCCCCCACCGGCCGCCGGATCGAAGTGACATGAACCTGAACCCCCGCCGCGCCGCCGCCACCTTGCTGGGCGCGGGCCTGCTTGCACTGTCTGCCGGACTCGCGCGCCCGGCGGCGGCCGAACTGCCCAACGATCCGGCGTCCGGTTCGCAGGTGTTGCCCGCCGCATCGCCCCACTGGGTGTGGGTCAACGACTTCGTCTTCCCACACATGACCGATGGCAAGGCCATGCTGGTGGATGGTGACACGGGTCACTACCTGGGCGAGCTCGATACGGGCTTCGGTTCCGTGCGTGTGGTGCCCTCGCTGGATGGCTCGGTCATCTACTCGCCCGAGAGTTACTTCTCCCGGGGCACGCGCGGGGTGCGTACGGACGTAGTCACTATCTACGATCCGAAGCATCTCGCGCCGCTGGGTGAGATCATCATCCCGCCCAAGCGCTCCTCGAACATGCCGATGATGGCCAACGTGCAGCTCACGGACGACGGGCGATTCCTGCTGATCTACAACTTCACGCCGGGACAGTCCGTGACGGTGGTCGACACGAAGAGCCGATCGTTCGTCACCGAAGTGGAGACTCCCGGATGCGCGCTCGTGTTTCCCACCGGTGCGCGCTCGTTCTTCAGCATCTGTGCGGACGGCACGCTGCTGGACGTCCGCCTCGACGATACCGGTCACGATACAAACAAACAGCGCACCGCGGGCATCTTCGATGTGAAGCATGATCCGGTGACCGAGAAGGGCGTCCGGGTCGGGGACTCGTGGTACTTCGTGTCCTTCGGCGGCACGATCTATCCGGTCAACATCGTCAAAGGCGCACCGGTCGCGGGCGGCACGTGGTCGCTGCTCACGGCGGCCGACAAGGCGGCCAGCTGGCGTCCCGGTGGTCTTCAGCAGCTCGCCGTGCACGCCGGCCTGAAACGCCTGTACTCCATCATGCACCAGGGCTCGCTCTATACACACAAGGATCCGGGCAAGGAGGTCTGGGTCTACGATCTGGCGAAGCATGCGCGCGTGCAGAAGATCGCCATGCAGAACCTCACCGGTTCGATCCAGGTTTCGCGCGATGAGCATCCGCTGCTGTTCGGCGCCTTCATCGAGAGCAACATCCTGGACGTGTACGATGCGGTCGGCGGCAGTCACCTGCGCTCTGTCACGGACATCGGCACGACTCCAACCCTTCTGGTGAGCCCGTAGGCGTCACAAACAGGTTATCCGCATGAGATGGTTCGATACCCTGACCGAAGTCTCGGCCCGTTCGATGGCCAAACGCACCTCCCGGCGCAGCGTGATCGCCTCGCTGGGCGCGGTGCTGGTGGGCGCCTCCGCATTGCCGCTGCTGCCGGTGGCGCGTGGTGCGACCCCCGCGGATCAGCCCGGTGGCGGCAAGACCGGTGTCAAACCGGCGCCGGCACCCGCTGGTCAGACCGGCACGCCGCAGGCCAACTCGCAGCCCAAGGCGGATGCGGTCAACGATCCGACCAGCTGCGACTACTGGCGGCACTGCGCCATCGACGGCTTCCTGTGTGGTTGCTGCGGGGGCTCGCAGAACACCTGTCCGCCCGGGACGGAGATGTCAGCCGTGACCTGGGTTGGCACCTGCCACAATCCGGGCGATGGCAAGGATTACGTCGTGTCCTACAACGACTGCTGCGGCAAGTCCACGTGCGGTCGCTGCCTGTGCAATCGAAATGAGCGCGACACGCCGATCTACATCCCGTTCCAGTCGAACGACTACAACTGGTGCTCGGGCAGCAGCAAGGCCAACATCGCGTATCACTGTTCGACCGCGCGGATCGTCTCGGTCGCCAAGTAGGCCGCATGTCGTTGCGGAGACTGCTGGCCGCCATCGCCGCTACCGCGGGTTGCAGCGCTGCGGGCGCTTATGAACCGTCCGTCAGTTACATGCTCCAGTGCATGGGTTGTCACACGCCGGACGGGCGGGGAGAGCCCGGGCGCGTGCCTTCCGTTCGCGAGACGCTGGTGCCGTTCGCAAGTCTTCCAGAGGGGCGCCGCTTCCTCATTCAAGTGCCCGGCGCCGCGCAGTCGACACTGTCAGATGCAGAGCTGGCGGACCTGCTGAACTGGATGATCCACAACCTCAGCCAGGACCCGCCGCCGAAAACGCTTGCGCCCTACACGGCGGCGGAGGTGGCGGGTTACCGCCACACTCCGCTCGTGAACGTCCGTGACACCCGCGCGCAACTGCTCGCGAAGGTCGCAGCCGTCAATGCGCAGCAGGGTGGCTCAGTGTCCACACGTACGCCGCCACCGCCTCAAGCTGGTCGGAAGTAAGCTGCGCACCGCCCATCGCTGGCATCGGGCTGCGGTATTCCTTCGGAGTCGCGACGCCTTCGGTGATCGTCTTGCGGATTCCGTTCACGCTGCCGTCGCTCCAGAGCCATTTGTGGTCGACCAGATTCGGTCCGAGTGGCGTGCCGCTTCCGTCCGTGCCATGGCAACCCGTGCAGGCCGCTGACCCGACCTGACCTTTGAAGATCTTCGCACCCAGCGCCACCATCTGCGGAGTGACCCCGGCGGGCAGCTTGATTGCCGCAGCGTCCGGGTTGGTGCCTTCAGGAGGCTCGGACGGCACGACCGCCAGCTTGCCGGCCGTGGCGTTGGCGCTCGGACAGGGAGCCAGCCGCGTGCCGGTGCCCACCTGGGCTGGATCGCCCGTGAAGGCGATCCGGTAGATCCGTCCGTGTTGATCATCGGACACATACAGGACACCGCCGGGCGCCAGGGCCAGACCCGTGGGCCGGTGATCGGCCTTGCCCGGATCCATGTGGCCACCGGCGAAGCCGTCCGCAAAGATCTCGCACTGCCCCGCGGCGGCACCCCCGTGCAGCGGCTGGAACACGATGTTGTATCCGCCCTGTTCGTAGGGGGCGCGATTCCAGGAACCGTGAAACGCCAGGAACGCGCCGCTGGAATAGCGCGACGGGAAGTCCTTGCCGGCATACAGCAGCAGGTCATCCGGGGCCCAGTGCGCCGGGAAGGCGGCAACCGGTCCCTGTTTGTCGGCGCACACGCCGAGTTTCTTCCCGCCGTCACCGCCGTATTCCGGGGCGAGAACCAGTTTCGCCTGCAACGGATCGTAGTAGCACTCCGGCCAGCCGTAGTCCCCGCCCTGCGTCACGTGCAGCAGGACCTCTGAAGGCAGGATCGCCCCCTGTTCGGCGGTGTACAGCTCCGGCCAGTTCTGGCCGAGCTGATCGCGCCCGTGCTGCGTGGCGTAGACGCCATGGCCGCTCGGGTCGATGGCGATGCCATCCGCGTTGCGGATTCCCGTGGCGAATCGCTCTGCCGGCGAGAACTTCTGATTCAGCTTGTTGGCGTCGTAGCGCCAGATGCCACCGCGCGTCTCCAGCTCCACGCAGGGATCGACACCGGGAGACCTGAGAACGCGGTTTTCCTTCTGGCAGGCATTGCTCGCGGAGGCGACATCGACATACATCATGCCGTCGGCGTCGATGGCGAACGGATGCATCGGATGATCGCCGCCGAGGGGCAACCCAGACACCACGACTTCCGGTTTGTCCGTGGGAACGATGGAGTTGGCGTCCAGTTTGTAGCGCACGATACGATCGTTGATCTCGGCGTACAGGTAACCCTTGTAAAGCCCGATTCCGGTACCACCGGCGCCACCGCTCGCGAGCGTCTCGCCGAATCGCCTGATCACGTCGGCATGGCCATTGCCCTTCGTGTCCTGCAGGGCCAGCAGAAAACCGCCCGCGGGCACGGAGTCGTGCGGATAGTAACGGCCACTCCACGTGTTGACGTAGAGGACGCCGTTGGGTCCGACGACCATGTGGCGCGCGTGTCCGACCTTGTCGGCGAATATCGTCGCGCAGAAGCCGGCGGGGAGCTTCAGGCGCGCGGCATGTTCTGGGCAGGCAGGGGCCGCTGGCCGGTCCGCCGCGAAACACGCTGCGCCGGCGAAGCAGGCGCCGAGTGCGAAAACCGCACGCCAAGGTGACAGTCGGATGGCCCTATGCATTTTCAGCTATCCCCGCTAACCGCAGGCGCCGGAGTGTCCGGCGCGTGCGACGATAACACCAGTGATGCCTCAGGTGCGCCCTGTGACGGGTATCAGTGCGCCGGTGATCGCCTGTGCCTGACCGGAAGCCAGGAACAGGATGATGCCGGCCAGTGCCGCAGTGCTCACCCAGGTGGAGAAGTCCGCCTTGGGCATGTCCCTGCGGTTGGCGGGCGTGTCGATGATCGAGGGCAGTACCGCGTTCACGGTGATGCCATCGTTCTTGAGCTCGGCCGCCAGACTTTCGGTCAGCCGGTGCACACCGGATTTGGAGGCCGTGTAGGCACCCATGCCCGCGCCGGCCTTGAGGGCGGCCTGCGCGCCGATGTTCACGATGCGGCCGCGTGGACTGCGGCGCAGGTGGGGAATGGCCGCACGACAGGCATTCACGGTGCTTTGCAGGTTGCTTCGGAACAGCTCATCCCAGGTGGCCGGATCGCCGTCAGCCACCTCCTGCCAGCGGAACGCTCCCGCCGTGTTGATGAGCACATCCAGTCCCTTGAGCCGCTCGGAGGCGGTGTCGATGGCCCGCTGCGCAGCCACCGCATCCGCCAACTCCACGCCGGGCACCACGACAGCCGAACTGCCGAGTTCGGCGAGGAGATCCGCCGGCGCCTGCGCGGCGCGACCGAGCAGCGCGACCTGTGCTCCCTGGCGCACCGCCGCTCGGGCCGTTTCCGCACCCAGGGAACCGAACGCGCCGGTGATGGCGATAGCGAGATTTGCCATGACAATGCTCCCGCGGAACGGGGATCCTCACCGACAGGATAGCGCACGGGCGCTGAGATAGAATCCACCTCCCAGCCGCCAGCGCGCCGGAACGACCCGCATGACCGCGCTCATCGATACCATCGTCAGGGCTCACGCCGAGATCCGCCCGCAGGTCCCTGTCTCGCCCCTGCAGCGCAGCGCTGCACTGTCGCAGGCGCTGGGCTGCGAGGTGCTTCTCAAGTGCGAGCACCTCCAGCCCACCGGCTCCTTCAAGATCCGCGGCGCCACCAGTTCCATCCAGGCGCTGCTGCGTGAGCGCCGGCAGGCCAGCATCACCACCGCATCCTCGGGCAATCATGGTCAGGCCGTGGCGCGGGCCGGTGCCGCGTTGAATGTGAAGACCACCGTGTACGTTGCAGCCGCCGCCTCGCGCCCCAAGGTCGAGGCAATACGCGCCCTGGGTGTGGAGCTCGTGACGGTTGAAGGATCGCCGCTCGATGCTGAGCTGCTCGCGCGCAAGCATGCCGCGGAGCAGGGCAAGACCTACATCTCGCCCTACAACGATCTGACTGTCATGGCCGGACAGGGCACACTGGGAATGGAGCTGATCGAGCAGGCCCCGGACCTCGATGCGGTGTTCATTTCAGTGGGCGGCGGCGGCCTGATCGGCAGCGTGGGTACGGTGTTCAAGCACCTGTCGCCCAAGACTCGCGTGGTGGGTGTCTGGCCCGAAAACTCACCGTGCATGTTGCGCGCGATCGAAGCGGGCAAGGTGGTCGATGTCGAGGAGCAGGACACCATTTCGGACGGAACCGCCGGTGCCATCGAACCCAACTCGGTCACCGTGCCCATCTGCAAGGCCGTCATCGATGAGACCGTGACGGTGACCGAAGCGCAGATCGGGCTGGCGATGCGCCGCCTGGCCGAGGCCGAACACTGGATCGTGGAAGGCGCCGCCGGTGTCGCTTTGGCCGGGCTGGCCAACCGGGCCGACGCCTATGCGGGACGCAGGGTCGCGGTGGTGTTGTGTGGCCGGAACATCGCTCTGGAGAAATTCCTGAGCGCCATCGGCGCCGACTGAGCGGACGCAGCAGTGGCGGGCGCGGCTGACAGGGCCGGATCCGGCCGGTTCTCAGCGGCAGACTTCGAACAGGCCGGCCGCCCCCTGGCCGCCGCCGATGCACATCGTGACGACCACATATCGCGCGCCACGCCGCCGTCCCTCTATCAGCGCATGTCCGAGCAACCGCGAACCGGACGCGCCATAGGGGTGACCGAGAGCGATGGCACCGCCATCGACGTTGAGTCGCTCATCCGGTATTCCCAGGCGGTCACGACAGTAGAGCACCTGGACCGCAAAGGCCTCGTTGAGCTCCCACAGGTCCACCTGTTCGAGCTTGATGCCGCTGCGCTCCAGCAGGCGCGGTATGGCGAACACCGGGCCGATACCCATCTCGTCAGGTTCGCAACCCGCGACGGCGAAACCTCTATAAATGCCGAGAGGCTCGATGCCGCGCTTCTCCGCTAGCTTCGCATCCATCACCACGCACGCGCTGGCTCCATCCGAGAATTGACTGGCATTGCCGGCAGAGATCACTCCGCCGGGGGTCGCCGGGCGGATCTTCGACACCCCCTCGAGCGTGGTGTCGGCCCTGATGCCCTCGTCGCGACTTACTTCAACTTCACGTGTTCCGATCCGCAGGTTGTTCTGATCCACGACACCCATGGTGGTCTTCAGCGGTGCGATCTCCGCATCGAAACGCCCCGCCGCCTGCGCCTTCGCAGCGCGCTGCTGGCTGCGTGCACCGTATTCGTCCTGACGCTCGCGCGAGATGTTGTATCGCGAGGCGACGGTTTCGGCCGTCTGGAGCATCGACCAGTAGATCTCCGGCT
>Ga0335069_10009845_pt1 | contig 13584 bp, 11 predicted proteins | sample Lox_Sample_11_FD_206714 | JGI IMG/M metagenome (GOLD analysis project Ga0335069, IMG submission 206714) | Soil microbial communities from Loxahatchee National Wildlife Refuge, Florida, United States - Lox_Sample_1.1 | ecosystem: Environmental > Terrestrial > Soil > Wetlands | place: USA... | reverse complement strand
CTCGGGCGGAGACGGTCGCCGCCGAACTCCACGTGGACCTGGGCGGCGTCGGCGTCAAGGCGGATATCAAGATTTCCGTCAAAGGGATCGAAGAGAAAATTGGAGATACCACGTCGGGCCCAGCCACGCGGTTACAGCTCGAATGGGAAGCAGCCACTGCGCCCGGCTTGTTCCCGTTCATGAAGGCCGAGCTTTCGATTTACCCGCTGACCAGCACCGAAACACAACTCGATTTCGAGGGCCTTTACGAACCACCCTTCGGTCCCTTGGGTAGAGCCATCAATGCGGTTGCCGGGCATCGCATCGCAGAAGCGACCGTCCATCGCTTCATCGACGAGGTGGCGGACCATCTCCGCAAAACGCTTGCCACTACTCACCGATGATGGGCTGAAATTCCTCCTCAGGCAGAGGACGTATTTCTGGATTGCGCATTAGCACTCGCGCACACGCGTTCCAGCGCAGAATCGCATCGTCGTTTTTATCCGGGCGGAGAGCCTCGGCTTGCTCGTAGTACTTCATCGCTTCGCGCAACGCGTGATAAGCGTTGGCATTGCTCGAAAAGCCGTGTTGCCGGAGGTATGCGTGCCCCTGGCGTTCCCAAATGAGCCCGGAGTAATAGGCGCGCTCGTATTCACCTTCGACCCGCGACAGCACTTCTTGCGCCGATTTCATGGGAACCCCGTGGTCAAACTGATCCGTTCGCGCAAGCAGGAGGGAGACGAGTGCCTGTTGATGGGAAGGCACAATGGACAAAATATCCAAGCAAATGCTTTCTGCGAGGCTGGGCTCGTTCAACAGCCGATAACGCTCGACTCTTTCCAGAGCCTTCGGAATTGCATCAGCCGATATGGATTTTAGATCGAAATGCATACGCACCTCCTGGCGACTACCGCCCAGTGAACACCCGAAACAGTTTCGTCAATGGATCGAAGAAGCGATCTACCACGCGCTCTTTCAGGGGAATGATCGCATTATCCGTGATGGTAATGCTTTCGGGGCATACCTTTGTGCAGCATTTTGTAATGTTGCATAGTCCGATGCCGTACTCGTTGCGAAGAGTGGGAACGCGATCCTCTTCATCCAAGGGATTCATTTCAAGCGCAGCTGTGTAGACCAAAAAGCGCGGACCGATAAACTGGTCGTGCATATGGTGTTCGCGCAACACGTGGCATACGTCCTGGCAAAGATAGCACTCAATGCATTTGCGGAATTCCTGAACGCGATCGGCATCTTGCTGGGCCATACGCCAGGTTCCATCCGGCGCGTCGGGAGTGCGCGGCTTGAATTTAGCAATGCTCTTTTTCACGCTGTAATTCCACGACACGTCCGTCACCAGGTCCTTCACATGAGGGAAAGCTTTCATCGGCTCGATGGTCACGGGCTCCTCCAGAGGCAGCGAGTTCAGGCGCGTCATGCACATGAGCTTGGGCATCCCGTTGATTTCGGCGGAACATGAGCCGCATTTGCCGGCCTTGCAGTTCCAGCGCACGGCGAGATTATTGGCCTGTTCGGCCTGAATGCGGTGAACGGCGTCGAGCACCACCATCCCGGAAGACACCTCGGTGGTGTAGTCCTGAAATTTTCCCGCACCTTTTTCGCCGCGCCAGATTCGGAACGTGGCCGTGGACATTACTTCATCTCCTCTATAATCTGCTTCAATTCCGCCGGCATCTCCGGAATAGGATCTCGCAGCACCTGCATCTCGCCGCCCGATCCCTTGCGAATGACAATGTTGAAGGAGCCGAATTTCTCATCCTTGGCAGGAAAGTCATCCCGGAAATGCGCACCCCGGCTTTCTTTCCTCTCGAGAGCCGCCCGGGTCACCATTTCGGACACGATGAGCAGGTTGTTCAGGTCAACGGCAGTGTGCCACCCGGGATTGTATTCGCGATGGCCACGCACACCGGCGCGTGCGGCACGCGCCTTGAACTCCTGAATGTGTTCGAGGGCTTGCCGCATCTCGGTCTCCTGACGAACGATGCCAACCAAGTCCTGCATCATGTCCTGCAAGGCATATTGGACCGCATAAGGCCCTTCAGCGCCATCACGTTCGAACGGTGCCAGAGCTTGTCTTTCCGCGGCCTCAACTTCAGCCGAATTGATATCACCGAGAGAGTGTTCCTTCGCGTAAGATGCAGCGTATTGCCCAGCACGTTTCCCAAAGACTAGCAGGTCCGACAGGGAATTCCCTCCCAATCTGTTTGCGCCGTGGAGCCCCGCGCCGCATTCTCCCGCGGCAAACAGTCCAGGAACGTCAGACATTTGAGAATCCGGATCAACGCGGACACCACCCATCATGTAGTGCGTCGTTGGTCCAACTTCCATTGCTTCTACTGTGATGTCAATGTCCGCGAGTTGCTTGAATTGGTGATACATGCTTGGGAGTTTCTTCTTGATGTGTGCGGCGGCGTTTGGAATGCGGTCCTTAATCCAGGCAATATCCAGAAACACACCACCATGAGGGCTCCCGCGGCCGGCGCGCACTTCTTGCCGAATGCAGCGAGCCACATGATCCCGCGTGAGAAGCTCCGGTGGCCGGCGCGCGTTCTTGTCTCCCTGTGTATAGCGCCATCCTTCTTCTTCTGTGTCGGAAGTCTGATTGGCGTACGCTTGAGGAATGTCGTCAAACATGAAACGGCGGCCGTCCTTGTTCCGCAGGACACCTCCTTCGCCCCGGACCCCTTCGGTGACCAGAATGCCCCGCACACTGGGCGGCCAGATCATTCCAGTGGGATGGAACTGCACGAACTCCATGTCTATCAAGGACGCTCCAGCTTGATATGCGAGAGCGTGTCCGTCGCCGGTATACTCCCAACTGTTGCTGGTGATTTTGTAGGCTCGGCCAATTCCTCCCGTTGCAAGCACAACCGCCTTGGCGCGGAACACATGGAACCTGCCGCGCTCCCGATCGTATCCCAAGGCCCCTGCGATGCGCTCGCCATCCTTCAGCAGCGCAACCACGGTGTACTCCATGAAGACGTCTATGCCGAGATGGATGTCATGGTCCTGCAAGGTACGGATCATTTCGAGACCCGTACGATCACCCACGTGCGCGAGTCTTGGATAGCGATGGCCCCCAAAATTGCGCTGCAAAATACGTCCATCGGAAGTCCGGTCGAAAACGGCGCCCCATGCTTCGAGCTCCCGCACACATGCGGGAGCCTCTTTGGCGTGCAGCTCCGCCATCCGCCAACTGTTCAGGTATTGACCGCCACGCATCGTGTCGGCGAAATGGACGCGCCAGGAATCGCGGTCATCCACGTTGGCCAGGGCGGCGGCAATGCCGCCTTCCGCCATAACCGTGTGAGCCTTGCCAAGGAGTGATTTCGAGATGATCGCAACTTTGACACCCCCTCCCGCAGCCTCGGCGGCGGCGCGCAAGCCTGCGCCGCCCGCTCCTATCACCAGGACATCGTGCTCGTGGGTTATGTATTCAGCCACTACAAGATCCTCCAGTCTCTCCAGACACCCATAGAGCACAAACGTACGTACAGATCCGCAAAGCCGACAGAGAAGAGACTGAGCCAGGCGAACAACATGTGACGCCGGTTCATACAACTCGCACAGTCATAGGCGCGATTTCCGGCTGGCGCAGAGGAAAGCCGGTCACGAAATCCTCCGATGATATGCCGCAAGGAGTGGCATCCAAAAACATAGCACGTGAGCAAAACAACGTTGATCAACAAGACCAATGTGCCCAGGCCGAGTCCGAAGTGACCATCAAACCAGAACGCTTGCCAAACGTCATGTGCCAGCAGGACGATGAAGATCAGCGCTAGATACAGGAAATACCGGTGAATATTTTGCAGGATAAGAGGGAAAGAACGCTCCCCGAGATAGGTCTTTCGCGGTTCTCCAACCGTGCAGGAAAGAGGGTCGGCCCAAAACGCCTTGTAGTATGCGCCGCGGTAATAATAGCAGGTGAATCGAAACCCGCCGGGAGCCCAAAGAATCAGCATCGCGGCAGTGACCCACGCGGGCATCCACAACGGTTTCAGGCCGAACCATGACTTGACAGGATCACCAAACAACTCCGGGGAATAGAAAGGAGAAAGGTAGGGGCCGAAACGGTAATGATTTCCTTGCATGGCCGCCCACGTTGAATAAACGATGAAGGTGGAAAACCCTAGGAATACGGCGAGCGGTTGAACCCACCAGTTGTCGCGTCGCGACGTTTGAGCGAACTGCGCCCGTACAAGAGGTACATCAACTTGCGGCATCCGAGTTCTCCCCGCATTTTGGCGTAGTCACCTGCCTCGAATTAAAAGCGGTAAGTATCACGATAGGATTTGCGTGTCAATTATATGTATGAATCCCTAGTGTGTCAGTTCAAATTGACACTACCGGATCCCGGGCCCATTTTGAAAATCTCCGCGATACCCGTATAATTGGAGTTTGTCTTGTGACCTAGCGACGCGGCCGGGAGGCCCTCTCGGGGACTCCGCCGTGCAGACCGGCCACAATAGATTGGAGACCCATGAAACCCGGTATTCACCCCGACTATCATCCCGTTACCGTTCACTGCGCCTGCGGGAACACTTTTCAAACCCGTTCGACCATCAAGGGCGATATGCTCCGCGTTGAAATCTGTTCGAACTGCCATCCGTTTTTCACCGGCAAGCAGAAGCTGGTGGACACCGCGGGACGCGTCGAGCGCTTTCAAAAGAAGTACGCCAACGTTCCTGCAGCCGCCGGCAGAAAGTAGTTCCTTTTCATTCCTGACAGGTCTTCGCGGACCGGTTTCCATCCGGTCCGCTTTTTCTTTCTTCGGTTTTGTCCGCCTCTCGCACTCCGTGTAGAATCATCTTCCAACGTGGCTACACAATCTCGCATGTTCGATGGCGCGCCGGACACCGGCCTGGTGGAAACCGGTGCTCCCCGCGTCACGCTGCGCAACGCGTTCCTCCACCCGTTCGACTCCGCCATCGCCGCCGCTCGGACCTGTTACTCCTCGCATCTCATCACGCCCGAGGAAATCACCGATAAGCAGCGCCTCAACATCGGTGCCGCCACGTTTTACAGCGGCCACCACACCGTCTATCAACACGCTCATTTCGAGTTCGGCCTCGAAAATGTCAGCCGCCAGTTGGTCTGGTCCTTCTTGCATGCTCATCCCTTTTACAACTCCGAGCAACAGAGCCAGCGCTATGTCCGCCTGGATCGCGCGCAAGCCTATGTTCCTCCCGTTTCTCTTTTCTTCGACGAGACTTCACGCAAAACCTACGAAAGTGCGATCGCGCGTGCCTGGGCCTACTATCGCGAACTCTCCGCACTTCTCGTCCCCGACGCCCGAACCATCCTTAACGACATCTGGCACATCGGTCCGATGTCCCACCCTAAACGCCTGCAAAAAATCGAACGCTCCGCCGAAAAACGTTCCATCGAGATCGCGCGCTACGTTCTTCCAGTCGCGGCCTTCACCACGATGGTGCACACCGTTTCCGGCATCGTTCTCCATCGCCTCTGGCGCATGTGCTCGGCTTCGGATACTCCCAGCGAAGCCCGCGCTGTGATTGGTGAAATGGTCGCCCATGTGCGCCAACTCGATCCCCAGTTCTTTGATCGCTTTGGCACTTCGCCGCTGGAAGAACTGCCGGAGTGGAAGGAAATTGCTCCCGCAAAGTCGGAAGCCGATGTATTCGCCCGTGAATTCGACGCCAGTCTCGCCGGAAAAACCTCGCGGCTAGTGGATTACTCGACGAATGCTCCGCGCGTGATCGCCCAGTCCTACCGCGCCGTCCTCGGTCTCTCGGAATCTGCTTGTTCCGATCAGGAAGCAATCGACCGATTGCTGAATCCCGCACGGAATCTTTATCGCCTGGAGACACTGAACATCGGCGTTCATGCCCCCATGATGCGCGCCCTGCAACACGCCAATTACACATTTGCCAAGAAGATCAGCCACACGGCAGATAGTCAGGACCAGCGTCACCGCATGGTCCCCGGCTCGCGGCCGCTCTTGACCCTCGCCGACACGCGGGAACCCGACTACATCACCCCGCTACTTTTGAAGGAAAATGATCGCGCGCGGGAGGTCTATGAGCGCGCGATGCAAGAGGCCTGGTCTGCCAAGAATCAGCTGCTGGACCGGGGCGTCCCCCCGGAAATTGCTCTCTACTTGCTTCCAAATGCCAAGTCCATCCGCCTGGTTGAAACCGGTTCGCTCCTCCACCTTCTGCACAAATGGACCATGCGCACCTGCTTCAACGCTCAAGAAGAGATCTACAACGCTTCGATGGATGAGATTGGTCAACTTCGTGAAGTTCATCCGCAGCTTTCCCGCTACGTTGGCCCGCCTTGCCACTTGCGTGCCGGCATCACGACGCCCATCTGCACCGAAGGTTCCCACTTTTGCGGCGTAAAAGTCTGGCTCGACTTCCCCAACACCCAGCGTCGCATCTGAGACCCCTAATTCGGATTACGACGCTGCCTCACGGAAAAATCGCCAGATTTCTTCGCTGGCATTCGGTCCTTTCGGATCACAGTATTTGTGCTCCTTAGCCGTGCCCGACCAGGCGTGGCCCAAACCCTTCACGATCCACTTTTCCATCAGCAATCGCCCCGTTTGATCGGCATAAATATGCCGGTCGTAGGCATGGCCTTGGGCCACATCCTCGGCAACAACCTTCTCCGAGACCGAAAATTCCGTTTCTCCAAACTCGGCGGCAAGACACGCATTGGTTTCGCCCCACTGCGCAATAATCTGGTCTGCATTGATGGGGTTTACGCTCGCGTCTTCTGTTCCATGAAACACAATCACCGGTAGCCTTTTCCGTGGCCTCCGGGCAAGGCCGGCTTTCATCGCGGCAAAGGCAGCTCTTCCTTGCTGAATCGGGTCGGGCCCGCCTTGTTTCATCACCACAAGCCCTTCCGGCACGCTCTGCGCCGCCTGAAACTCCGCTCCCGCCGCAACACCAAGCGCCGAGAACAAATCCGGGTAGGTCGCAGCCGCAATCACTGCCATCGCCCCGCCTGCCGAAACACCTGCAGCGTAGACGCGCTCCGAATCCACGCGGTAAAGCGCACAAACTTGTCGCACGATCTCCGCCAGGATTGAGGGCTCTCCGGCGTCGCGCGCCTGATGCTTGGGATCAAACCAGTTCCAGCACTTCAATAGATTGGCCAGACGCGATTGTTCGGGGTACACCACCAGGAAATGATTGCGGTTCGCAATCTCGTTCATTCCTGAGATCTCGGCCATCTCTTCAGCGCTGTGCGTACAACCGTGAAGCAGCATCAAGAGTGGGACAGGATTGTCTTTCGTCAGGCCAGACGGAACCCATAACTTATAATCCCGCGAGCCGCCAGCAGCTCGGGTGCTGCCCGTCACCCATCCTTCTTTCGCCATCGCCTCGAGGCCGCCCCTATGCTTTAGCCCACACTTTATTCACGCTTTATCTGAGATTGTATCCGATTGACCATTTCACAAACGAGATCCGCAATTCTTGCAGCCGCTTTTTCCCCGATAGCAATCGTGTAATGCGTCGTGCCCGCAAATTTGATGTCCTCGATTTGAGGGATCAAGGCCTTGGTTTGCGGCAGGACTTCGTCTGGATACAGCGGCGCCTGATCTGGCGTAAAGCCCTTCTCCGCTCGCAAAAACATCGCCGGGACGCGAATCGCCTTCAGGCGTTCAACAATCGCCCCCTGCTGAAACGCTTCTCCCAGATCCGCGCGGACCGCCGCTTCCGCTGCCTTGGGTTGCACCGGCGATTCTCCGCCGACTTCATAATCTAGAAATGCCTCCACCCACCGGTTCCAATCTTCCCGCGGAAAATTCGGTTGTGACCGCCAAAATTCCCGATAGTCCTTGCGGGACGCGTAAGTCTGCCGCAGTTGGGTGATGCGTTGCGCAAGCGCGGCATTCAAGCTCAGGTCCAAAGGCACTCCGGCGGGGGTCGCCAGTGGGAATCCGCCGTCAATCAGGATGAGGCCTGAGACCAATCCGGGCTCCTGCGCCGCGAGTGCCGCCGCGATGAACGCTCCCATCGAATGCCCCATGACCACGCTCGCGCCAAGCCCCATGTTCCGCATTGCGGCGGCGACGTCGCGCGCATGTTGCGACATCCCGTAGGGTCCCTCTGGCTTATCGGCATCTCCCCGCCCTCTCAAATCGAATCCTAAGAGCGGAACCCTCCCCTGCAAACATTCGGCAATTCCAATGAAGTTCACATAGGAGGCGGTCAGGCCATGCAGTGCAATCACAGGCGTGCCTCGGCCCGGCCAGTACCCGAATGCCAACTCGATCCCGTCTCCGCGCACACGGCCGCGCGCTTCCCGGGTCACCCGCAGAGTAGGTTTCATGGAAGTAGGGGAACTCAAAGAATCCTCTTTCCGAGGAAGTCTTCGACTCGAAGACATCGCTTCGTGAAGCGCCTGCAAATCACTGCCAATGAAGCGCCGAACGAAAATCAGGCGCCTCGCGGGTAGCCAGCCTTTGCCAGCCTCAGCGCCCTAGAAGTTTACCTTGAGCGCAAACTGGATGATACGCGGGCCTGTCGTGGTAGCCACAATTTGTCCGACGTTCGCAGATTCAAGGATGTTAACCGGATTAGCAAAATTCACCGTGTTAAAGGCGTTGAAGAACTCCGTTCGAAATTCCAGATTCACCTTTTCGGTGACCGGGAAGAACTTGATGATCGAGAAATCAATGTTCTTTTGATTCGGCCCCAACAGGATGTTTCGACCGGTATCGCCGAAATCACCGATCGCCGTAGCAGGCGTGTAGCACGTTGCATTGAAGTACATGTTGAGCTTGGATTCCACGCTGCCGCCGACTGTGGGATTGCAACCCGGCACGTAATCGGCACGTGCTTGAATGTAAGCATTTTCGTTTGTCAGAACCGAGAACGGAATCCCGCTTTGAATGGTCAGGATGGTCGCCAGGCTCCAGCCGTTTACCGCTTCCTTCGCGAAACGGGAATCGCCCTTGTAGAACTTCGGCAGATCATAGATGCCGCTCAGAATAAAGCGGTGTCGGCGATCGAAATCGGAACTCGCCCAGTTGTTCAGAATCTCCTGGTTCCCGGGAACCACCGAAACATCGCTCGTTCCCGTCGGATCGCCCGAATAGTCATCCATAGAATGCGAATAGGTATAGGAAGCAAGGAGCTGCAATCCATACGAGAATCGCTTGGTGATGCCGACTTGCAAGGAGTTGTAGCTGAAATTCGAAGAGCTCTGCATCAGGTGCACGCCGAAACCCTGCACCGCAAGACTGGACAAGCCAGGGCTATACGGCCCCGGAAAGAAGGCCTGCGGGGCGAAAGCCTGGTTCACATCCATCAAGCGGTACAACTTCCTTCCCGTCGATCCCACGTAGCTCAGGTCCAGCAGCCAGTTATTGGCAAATTCGTCCTGCACGCCAAGGCTGTATTGCTGAACGTATGGTGTCCGGAAATCGTGAATGTCCGGATAGATGCCGTTCGCGGAAACCACGGCAAGTCCCAACGGCGATAGTGCCGTCGGCGCCTGCGTCAGAAATGCGGGCGGCCCGCCGTACGGGAAGATACTCATGTTGTTAAACTCCAGCGGGTAACTGCTGGGCTGCGGCACATTCACGAACGGAGTGGAAATCGGAGTCGCAACGGTCTGTGCCAACGTGTAGTACGGGAAATTTAAGAGCTGGTTGTTGAGCAACCGCGAGTTAGCCCTATCGTAATAAACGCCGTAGCCACCGCGTACAACCATCTTCTTGGAACCTGCCAGCGGCTGCCATGCAAAGCCCACGCGCGGCGCGAAGTTGTTTTTGTCCGCTGGCACCAGGGAATCCTGCACTTTCGGAATATCGGGCAGCGGATTCGACGCATTCCCAGCCTGTACGAATCCCCCCGTAATGGCTACGTTGCCAGGTGAAATCGGCACGGTCTGGATCTGCGTTGGATCAAAGCCGATAAATCGGCCTTGGTTTTCAACAAAGGGGCCGAAGTAGTCGTAGCGCATCCCAAGTGTTACGGACAAACGGTCCGTCAAACGCCATTCATCATTCACAAAACCGCTCAAGTCATAAGCGGAGATGTCGCGGCCGGGTACACCCGATCCCATGATCGTCAGGCTGGTCGAATCAAAGTATCCGCCCAGAAAATCCTGGAAGGCATTCCCTGAAAAACCCAAAAAGAAAATCTGCCCGCGCGTGTAGAGATTGAACGTTTCGTCCAGTCCGTGATGTTTGTATTCGAAGCCAAAGCTCAAGTGATGCCGGCCCTTGGTCCAGCTCAGAGTGTCGCCGGCCGTGTACGTTGTTTCCACTGCGCCGTTGTCAGAAAACGGATTGGCACCGGTGTCAAAATAGTTGGCCACGGAAATCTCCGGCATCCCGGGAAACAGATTGCTCAAGGGAGAGGAAATTCCCACTTGGCTGGAAGTGAACGGCTCCTGGGGCTTGGAACCCGTGGAGATGGCGGAATAACCAAACCGCGCGTCGTTCACGAGATTCGAAGAAAACACATGGACATCGTCCACCGAAAGCAGTCTTTGGTTGAGGTTCGCGGTGCCCCCGAACCCTGGTACGGGCAGCGGGTTCGCAAGGCCGAAGAGATTGAATAGACCTTGCGTGGCTGGGTTGTTCGCGGAAAAGAATTTTACCGACAAGCGGTTGGCGGAATTCACCTGGAAGTCGAGATTCGTATTGAACTGATCCTCGCGGAATTTCGAATTGGCAACCACCGGCGCGGCTACCGGCGCATTGGAGTCAGTCGGGTGTGGCGCGGAGGGAATGACATAAGATCCGTTCGGCAGCGTAGCTTGCAGGAGAAACTGGGCGGTCGGACTCAGGCACGACAGGGGAACCTGCGAACACAGCGGGACCCCAAACGAGGCCGCCAAATTGGCAATCGCGGCGTCCGAGCGATCGTTCGTCAGATTACCGGGAACAAACACCGTGCCGATGGAGTTGGTCAGCGAAGTGTCGTTCCGCTCCCGGCTTCCCTGGTACGAAAGAAAGAACCACAAGCGGTCTTTTAGAATGGGTCCGCCGAAGGTGCCGCCAAACTGGTTGCGCTGATACGGTGGCCGGGAGACACCTGCCGCATTCAGGAAGAAATTATTGGCGTCGAGAACCGTGTTCCGGAAAAATTCGTATGCATTCCCGTGAAACTCGTTGGTTCCGGATTTGGTCACCGCCGCGACGATGCCGCCCGATACGCGGCCCTGCGAGGCATCATACTGGCTCGTCTGCACGATGAACTCCTGCAACGCGTCCGTCGCCGGAATGGCCAAATTGGGCGTGGATCCCGTTCCGATCGAATTCGCATCCACGCCATTGATGATCACCGAATTGGAAGTGGCGCGGCGCCCGTTCACGTAGATGGGAGCATCCCCGCGGCCCAGGTCGGAAGAGTTCTGGATCGGCCCGGAAGTGCCTGCGGTCAGTGTCAGCAATTGCTGGAAGTTTCGGGTTGGCAGCGGTAATTGGCGCACTTCCGTTTGCTCAATGACTGTGCCGCGTCCCGCTGTATCGGCGTCCACCAGTGGAGGAAGCGCCTCGACTGTCACCGCTTCCTGCTTCTGTGTTGCCAACACCAGTTGGACGTCGACCGTCGTCGTCTCTGTGATCTTCGCGACGATCTGGTCCAGTTTGGCGGCTGCAAATCCCGAGGCAATTACTTCCAGTTGGTAATTGCCAGGGGGCAGCAGCGAGAAAGCGTAGCGCCCGCTGTCATTGGTCGAAGTCTCCCGTTGCGTCCCGCCGGCGCTGGTCAGCGTGAGCTTCGCTCCACTCACCACCGCGCCGCTCGGGTCTCGAACCACACCGGCAATCTGTCCCGTGGTCGGTGTTTGCGCCTTCGTGATTCCCGCCAAGAGCAGTAGCCATGCCACAAGGAGACTTGCGATTGTCGACTTCATTTGCACACCCTCCTCCCGAACTACCCCTTTGAACTCGTTCCCACGCGTCCACCGGTATAGAGCAAAACCAGTTGCTCGATTGCTTCTTCGTTGCTCATCCCGAGGTGCCGCTTGGCACCGAATAACTCTTCCGCAAGGAAATAGGTGAAAAAGTGCAAGTAGATCGCGGTGTAAGCCAGCGAAGGATCCACCCCCGGGGGAAAATTCACTTTCGATTTCTGAATCACCGCGTTTGCGTACATCCGCAGCCCTCCGGCAATTTCCCGGAAGCTGTGAATAAAGTGCTTGTGGCGGAACTCCACGACGTCGATGTACATCAGCCGCCAGTAGTCCAGGTTCTCCCGCACGATTCGCCCGATAGCGGTCGCCAGCTTGCGCAGCGAATCCGGATCCAGGCTCTCCATCAACGGCATCAGTTCCTTCTGCCGGATCGTCTCCATCCTGCGACCCAGGTTGTTCACCAGGGCGATGAAGATCTCCTCCTTGGTGTCGTAGTAGATGTACAGCTTGCCCATCGAGACCCCGGCCTTCTTTGCAATCTCGCGCACGGTGGTGCCGTGGAACCCTTTGCGGGTAAACAGTTGCAATGCAGCGCGCTCGATCTTGCGCTGATTTTTTTCGATGGTTTGCCCCAGCAAATGTGGCATGATGCCTTTCGTACAAAACGAGCGCTTGCTCTAACTGAACGAGCGCTCGTTTTGGTTAGCAGGCTTTGTACTCCCGGTGTTCGGGCTTGTCAAGACCAAACTTGCGGGGTATAAGAGGCTGCGCTTTTTCGATTGACCGTTTGAGGCTCCGTCGTGGTCCTCGAGGGGAACTGCTATGAACGGTAAAACAGCCCTGATTACTGGTGGCGCCAGTGGCATTGGCTATGCCATTGCCGAGGCCTTTGCCCGCGCCGGAGCCAATTTCGTTATCGCCGACCTTGATCCCGCCGCGGCCGAAGCTGCCCTAAAAAAACTCCAAACAATCGGCCCCGCCGGCGCCTTTGTGGCCGGCGACGTCTCCTCGCCCCAGGACACCCATCGCATGGTCGACGCCACCATCGCCAGATTCGGCCGGCTCGACGTTCTGGTCAACAATGCCGGTCTTCAATTCGTTTCTCCCGTTGTGGAATTCCCCGAAGAGCGCTGGAACCAGCTCATTGGCGTCATCCTCACCGGTACTTTCCTCTGCACCAAATACGCCCTCCCCCACATGATCTCCCGGAAATGGGGACGCGTGATCAACATCGCTTCCCTCCACGGCCAAGTCGCTTCGCCCTTCAAGGCGGCCTATATCTCGGCGAAGCACGGCGTCCTGGGTTTCACGAAAGTGGTCGCATTGGAAGTTGCGGCCCACAACATCACCTGCAACGCCATCTGCCCCGCCTACGTCCGTACCCCGCTCGTCGAGAAGCAAATCGAGGATCAAGCTCGGCGTCATGGCATCTCCCCCGATGAAGTGGTCAGCAAAATCATGCTGGAGCCAGCCGCCATCCGGCGCTTGCTGGAGCCCGAGGAAGTCGCGGCCATGGCTCTCTACCTCTGCTCGGACGCCGCCTCCGGCATCACCGGTGCAGCCCTGAACATCGATCTTGGCTGGACGGCCCACTAACTCCGGCCTTGAGCGGCTTCTGAAACGCGCCCATTTCTCCAATCGTCCTATAAGCAAGTCAGGAGGGCGCTCATGTTCTCCAACTCTCAGCGAATCTTCGCTCTGTTGTTTTCCTCTTCCCTCGCCGTTCCGTTTCCGCTTCGC
>Ga0335069_10009844_pt1 | contig 13585 bp, 8 predicted proteins | sample Lox_Sample_11_FD_206714 | JGI IMG/M metagenome (GOLD analysis project Ga0335069, IMG submission 206714) | Soil microbial communities from Loxahatchee National Wildlife Refuge, Florida, United States - Lox_Sample_1.1 | ecosystem: Environmental > Terrestrial > Soil > Wetlands | place: USA: Florida... | reverse complement strand
GAGCGCGGCGGCCCGGCCGGTGCCGCCGTAGGTCAAAACGGTTGCGAGAATCTTGTCTCCAAGAACTCACCGAGCTTCGCCGTGGCCTTGAATTGAGGAATGGCATCCAGTTCCTTGAACGCCGAGGTGAAGGCGTTCGAGAGACTCCAGATCGTCCGCGATTTGAACTCTTCGTACTTCGGTTCGAAGTACAGGTCATGCACGGTCCGCGCCAGATGTTTTGGAGCTTCAAGCTCGCCTTCCACGAACGCCTCGTAGATCACCACTTTTGCTGTGACATCGGTGAGTTCGCTCCTCCGCCATGCCTCTACCTGCTTTCGCATGGGCTCGAAGTTGCGCTGCATCCGATCAACACCGACCGAAACGCAGTCGATGAGCGAGAACGACTTCGAGTGTTTGGCGAGCACCGGCGTGAACACGCCTGGGACAATGTTTCCAAGTCCAGGAGCGAGCGGACTTTCCCTCTCGTGGCGGTTCGGTGCGGAAATGCTAAGATCTAGAGGGAGAGCCGAGCCTGAAAGTAATTCCAGTCATGTAGGGGACGGGCAGGAACTTGCTCGCCAACAGAATCACGCTGGTCAAAAAAGCTTTCGCCAAGTCGCCCGCAAGCGACTGGATTCACTGGCCCGGGATTTCCGATTTTGCTACAGTTCCAGAGACAACAGGAAAAGGAAATTTCGTTGCGATCTCCCAGAAACCATTCCGGGGAATCGGCCATCTTTGCGTTTGTATCAAGCAGCACGAGGCAGGGAATGGAACAGCGTCCGCACCCGAACCAGGCATTAAGGCCTGATCTCCGATAGCTAACCGGGAATGTGCGGGCACATCGAGGATCTAGCTGCAGTCGACTTCTCAATCACTTTGGTGCAGTTTCTTTGACAGGAATGTCTTGTGTGGCGGCATTCCACCCATTCAACTGCAACCTGAGACGATTGGAAATTGGGGACGCGTTATAACGAGCGACGACGACCCTTGATTCCCCGGGCATAAGGGAAAAGTAATTGTCCTCCCAAAATACGGGGAGAATCTCTTCTCCGCTCTTTTCGTCGACCACTGCAAGGTGAATCTGAAAAGCCAACGCCTTAGACGGATTGCGTACTTGAACGCGGACATCTCCGCGTTCATCCGGATGATTCGCCAAAGCGCTGACCTCAAGGTTGACCTTGTCAATCTGATTCAACATCGAGAGGTCCTCGTAGCTCGTTACGCCGGTATAGTACGGATGTTTCTTCTCTTCTTCCGTCGACCAGTTGTAGGTCGATAGCTTTTTCGGTAACCAGTAGAAATTCGTGCTCACTACTTGCTGAGTCTTATCCCGCAGTGTCAGTCGCACGAAATGCACATCGGTGTCGATGTTCTCCTCTGGAATTGTAAAGAGCCTCTGCACGCTGTCCGCAGCAGACACAACGTCCATCTTCCGGTAAAACAAGCGCCGCAGATTGAAGTTGTACATGGATGCTTCAGCAATCAATCCGCCGAAGTTGTTATTCGTGCTGTTCACGACCACGACGCTGCGGTCGTCGTAGGAATACTGGATATGCAGCGGCTCGCACGCCTTTTTCGTTCCGAAATAGCCTCCCGCGGGCTGAAGGTAATAGTCGTACAAGTGCCAGATCACGGAGGGCCAGGCATTGTTCAGCATCCATTGAATGACCCCGGTGGACTTGTACTTATTCCGCCCGTAGGCTTCGAACATCGCTCTCTCGCCGTCGTAGGCCATGGCTTGCGATTTCACGATGTACTCATCGAGTCCTTTAGGCTGGCCATAAATGGCGTTCATGGAAGCGTTAAAATGGTCGAGGTTGTAGTTGAAGATTCCGGCACCGGAGTGGAGATTCCAAAGGTTGTTGATGGGCCAGAGCTGGTCTGAGGGAAGGAATTTTCTCAGAGTGCTCACGACTGGAATTGCGGCGCCGGGACTCGTCTCCGTGTTGAAGCCGAACGCTCCACCAAAATGATCGTCATCGATCAGCCAGTATCCGGGAGGAACATAATCGTATGGTCCGGTCATCTTCACGCCGGAGGGACCGCTTACAGAGGTTGGCATGGAGCTGGCCGAAGAAATGAAGGGGTTGGGCCAATTGGTGTCAGCCAGCACTTTTCGGTAGGCCTCTTCAACAAGAGCCGGAGGCGGGTTGTCGCTGCCATTCATCCATAAAGCGAGACTTGGATGGCTGCGCAGCCGAAGTATTTGCGTTTTTAGAGATTCGGTGGCAATGGTGAGGTCGTTGAGTTGCCAGGATTTCCAATGTTCCCAATGATCGCAGCAGCACCATCCTGCCAGGACCAGGATTCCCATCTGATCGGCAACGTTGAAGAACTCATCTGATTCGAGCTTTCCTTCCAATCGGACCGCGTTCAGGTGCATGTCCTTGACGTAGCCCAATTCTGCACGGAGCCGTTCCTCCGAACTACGCAACAGCATCTCGGGAGTCCAACCTGCCCCTCGTATCAACACGGGTTGATGGTTTACGCGAATCAGGAAGGGCCGCTTGTCCGTCTTCAGCCTGGTGAAGTCGCCGTTGTTGTCGTAGACCTCGCCCGGTTGAGGCGTCGCGCCGTAGAGTTCTCCCGTGATTTCCCGTATTCCGAAGCTCGCAGTTTGAGAATCGGAGACGGATCCGGAAGATTCCAACTTCATCGAGAGCAGGTGAAGCTTTTGCGGACCCAGCCCCGTCGGCCACCACAGTTCCGGATGATCAATCTTCAGTTGTGGGAATTCGTCTGGAGTGAACGTTACTGCGCGGCTCTCTCGTGCTGAGAGTGTCACTTTCTTCTCGAAGTTGACGGTCTCGAACTCGCCGTGGAGCACTCCCTCGACAGGTGCATCGGAGTCGTTGTGCAATTCGGCTCGTACGGTAAGGTCTGCGCGCTGCAGCGAGTCCCCCGGGAAATGTGTAACAACCTGGGGATAGCGTATCCGCACAGGGCCACTCGCCATAAGATAAACGTCTCGCCACAGGCCCATATCTTTGTCGGGAGGGGTTGGGTTCCAGTCAACGAAGTTGATGCCGAGGTCCTTGGATCCCGGAGCGAAGACCTCAACCGCAAGGATGTTCGGGCGATCCTGGTCGGCGAGGGGACTTGCATCGAATTCATAGATCCTGTACGCACCTGCGACATCATTCGCGTCGGCAAGTTTTCGTCCATTCAACCAGACATTAGCTTTGTAGTTGATTCCATTGAAATGCAGCCAGAGTTTCCTGCCTCGGAAATCCTGCGGGACTTGAAATTCGGTGCGATACCACCAGGAGCACGCGTAAGGACTTCCACTCGCCATGTCCATGTTGGAAAACAACTCACCGAATGGGTAGTCCATGCCGGGGAGCTTGCGAACGTTATCGGCGAAATAAATGTCCTTGAATTCGCCGTTCGCAACTTGAGCGGCTAGCACGGTGGATGGAACCGTTGTTTTGTACCAGTGGTCCGGTGAGAATTGCGAACTGGAGACGACTTCCGCGGGCGTGTTCACTTTGCACGAACTCTGCACGTACCAGTTCTCTCGCAGATCAAATCGATTGCTGCTTTGCGCTTGGCCCGGAGTCAGCCAGACCAGTACCAAAGCGGATGTCATTGCTGAGAACAAAACCTTCTTGCAAGCAACTGGGACTTTAGCGCTCATCGTCGTTTCCCTTCCAAGCATTGATCACTCTAGACCGAGCGAACCCGGACGCTAGCACTCCCGGGTTCGCGGCTCCTGGGTGCTGGTCAAAAAATGAACTTGGCACCGAGTTGCAGCACGCGGGCCAAATGTGCCGAACCGATCTCGAACATATTGGAGCCTCCTGGCGTCACGCAGCTCGGATCGCCGGCGGAGTTGTTGGAACCGCCTGTGCAGCTCATGGTGCTGGAAAAAGTGTTCCACTCGGTGTGATTGAAAACGTTGAAAGCCTCGGCACGGAACTCGAAGCCCGCTCTCTCCTTTATTGCGAAATGCTTGAACAGCGCCATGTCGAAGTTGATGCGACGCACATTGCGCAGGGAATTTCTGCCGGCGTCTCCAAAGGTGAGTCCCGTCGGCAGGGCGTAAGCACCCGGGTTATAAACGAACTTGGAGTAATTGGTACCGGCGAGTTGGCTCGTTCCGGGAATACCGGAGCTCGGAGTTCCCATCAGATCAGCATACGAGTGGCTGCCAACACCATTGCCAACACCTGCGTTGTCACCGTAGGAAGTGCCATTCGATACGGTAACCGGCGTCCCCGTGGAGAAGGTCTCAATCCCGGAGTATTGCCAACCTCCGAGGAGGTTGTGCGTAAGCCCAGGTTTCTTGAAGAACGGCAGATCGTAGACCCAAGCGACATTCAATAAGTGCCGTTGGTCGAAGTTGGAACTCGCACGCGAGCGCCGCAGGTTGTAGGAATCGACAAAGCCTCCGTCGTAACGATCGGAAGAATCGTCGATGGAGTGGCTGTACGTGTAGGCTGCAGTCAGGTTCAATGCTCCGACACTTTTTCGTGCTGATACCTGCAGGGCATTATAGGTTGAGGATGCTTTGTTCTCCAGCCTCTGGATGGTCGTCAGACCGTAATAAGGGCGGTAAGGATCAGCATTGTTGTTACAGGCAGTCTGCAGATTGATCGCCGCCTGTCCGGTGATGGTTTTTCCATTAACGATACCTTGCACGTTGGGGTCGCCAATGTTGGTGAGAGTGCTGCAATCGGCGCCCGTGATGGCCTGGCCGGCCTGATATGGGTTTTCTGATGGTGAGACGGAATACAGCTGGTTCAGATCGCGCTGGCGCCCAAGGCGCGTACCCTTGCTGCCAACGTAAGACACGGTCGCCACAGTGTGGTAGGGCAACTCGCGCTGAACGTCTAGGTGCCACTGCTGCACATACGGCCACTTGGCCTTGGTTGGAATGGACATGAAGCGGATCGGGAATTGCGGTGCGACGGCTCCGCTGCCGATGTTCAGATAGCCTTGAACGTTGTTCTGCGATCGCGTGCTCAATAGTGGCGATGACTGCCCGCCCTCCATGAGCCCTTCCGTGTTTGCCTCGTTTCCGTTGGCGTGCTCGAAGAAGATGCCATAGCCGCCTCGGATAGCGGTTTTCCCGTTTCCTTGCGGGTCCCAGGCAAAACCGATTCGGGGCCCGGGATTGAACAGGTGCCCCTGCATGCAGCTCACGGGAACGCCATTCTTTCCGCAGTGCACGAGTCCATCATATGGGTCGCCGATGACATTTCCTGCAGTGTCCGTTACTAGCGAGTATGGCGTGCCTCCAGTCATGAGTGCGTTAGCTGGAGCATTCGCGGGGGCCACCCCGTTGGCGTCGTAGATGAATGGCGCCTTCGCGGGATCATACGCGGCCGGATCCCAATTGTAGGCATTGTTATAGCGCTCGCGGTAAGTGCCCTCCAGGCTGACCCTCAGGCCCAGGTTCAAGGTCAGACGATCCGTGATGCGCCAGTCATCTTGAAAGTAGGGTTCGAAGATCTTGTAGCGCTGGTAGAACTTGAGCTGGTTGCTGCCTTGCGAGTAGCTGGAGATGTTGCCCAAGAGCATGTCGGCGAACGCATTGCCCGAAGTTACCGTGGAACCGTTGCTGAAGTGGAGAAATCCATTCACCTGCAGCGTGCTCAACTCGTTCTTCTGGGCGGCAACAAGATAGCCCCCAAACTGCAGATTGTGACGGCCCACAATCTTCGTCAGATTGTCTCGGTAGGTGTAAGTGGGATTCGTGTTGTAAGGGCCCTCGGGGAAAGTGCCGTTCGGGTCTTCGCAGAATCCGCCGCCGTAGGCCGCGCCGTTATCCACACAGATCGCTGGAACTTTCCCTCCGTAATTGCTGGGTGACGGAAAGCCGCCCATCATGCTGGAAAAATCCGAGGGACGCTGCCAGTAACCCTGTGACTTGAAGTTGATGTGGTCGGTCGTGTAGCTGGCAACAAACTCGTTGAGCAGACTCGGAGACACTGTGCTGGTGACACGCGCCACCATGCTGACGCCCGGCCCCTTGAAGTAAGTCTTAGCTGTCGGGAAAACGGACGATGTCCAGAGCGTAGTCTGATCGACGGTATTCCACGAATCATGGATGTAGCGGAAGGTTACCCGATTGTGCTCGTTAAGGTTGTGGTCGACGCGGACCAGTTCCTCACGCCAGGACGTCGGCTGCGTGGTCGTGAGGTTGAAGATCGCGGCCCCGGGCGTGTCGGTCGTGGGATTCGGAATTAATGGGAGCAGCACGGCTGCCGCGGGAGCTAGGGGCAGCGGGCCCTGACTTCCGTCGTAGAACGCTCCGGTCCGGGGATCGGTCGGACAGTCATCCCACGATCCAGATTCTTTGTTCGGACATACATCACTGAAGTCGCCGCCACGTTCCGCATTCGAGGGTACCCGCTGATTGAACGTGTGCGGGACACGCTCGCGGCGCCACTCCTCGGACCAGAAAAAGAATGTCCTATCCTTTTTTTCGTTGTACACATGCGGTATGTAGACGGGGCCGCCGAAGGTGTAACCCCAATCGTTCTTCTTATAGGCAGGTACTCCGCCCGTGCCCCCGCGGTACGAACTATTGAAGTAATTGTTGGCGTTGAAGAAGTCGTTGCGAACGAATTCGTAGGCGTTGCCGTGGAACGCCCTTGTCCCGCCCTTGGTCTCAACCTCCACGGTGCCTGACGCGTTGCGGCCGTACTGAGCGCCATAGTTCGAGGTGAGCACTTTGAATTCGGCGATAGAATCGATGCTGGGGTTCACGTTCAGCAGACTGTTGCTGCCGTTATCGATCATGTCTCCACCGTCGAGTTCCCAGTTGTTGTACTCGGTGCGCCCTCCATTCATGCTGAATAGCGTGTTGCTGCTGAGGCCAACCTGCCCCTCATCCAGCCCCGTCTGGTTGCTGACACCCGGAACGAGAGTCACGAGCGTACCGAAATTACGACCATTCAGTTCGAGTTGCGTGATCTCTTTGCCAGTTACGGTGCCCGCCAATTCAGAGGACTGAGTCTCGACCTGAGCAACGGCGGCACCCTCGACGACCACCTCTGTACTGGTGCCGCCAATCGGCAGAGTTACGTCGACGCGCGCTTTCTGCGCCACGTCGAGAACCACACCTTTTGCTTGAAATGTCTTAAAGCCCGCGGCGGTCACAGTGATGTCGAAGTTGCCCTGAGGCAGACCGGATTGGTTGTAGTCTCCGGCATCATTGGTCTGCATTTCGCGCGTGATGCCTCGCTCCGGGCTGGCGACCACCACGGTAGCTCCTGCAATGGCCGCCCCGGACGGGTCTTTGACGGTACCGGTGATTGATCCTGTTTGCGCCCACGCAGAGACTCCCAATAGTAATACCAGCAGTATTCCTGACAGCACACGAAGATGTTCCATTATGAGTGCTACCTCCTGAAGCGCGGTACGTTAGCGCGCCTGGATTGATCGGCTTTGCAGTAATGCCAAGGCCGTGGCTCGAGTGGAGACGTGGAATGAATTCCCGTGCGGATTGGAAAGTATTGAAGAACCGCACGGCTCAGCCAAACGGTTGGAGTGATGATGGGGTGAGGGCACGGACCGCGCCCGGGCACTTGTCTGTGGCGGCATTCCCGAAATCCTGACCGGGTGATCACCGCGGCCCATGAAATCCACTCAGCGTACAGACTCATGGCGAGACGAAAGTAGACGAGCAATCCTAAATTTGTCAAGCAAAATTTATAATGTACTTGCTACGCAAATGCTACGTCTAACATAACTGAGGATTGCCATGACATGGAGCACTCTTGTATATCATTAATAATAATAAGTTTATTTAGAAGTAGAGCGAGATAAGGGGTTATCTTTTTCTATGATTGACCTTCAATTATGGATTTGCAGTACAAAATATTGACAAACAGATTTCGGCGCGTTACTTTGATCCAGCCATGCCAATCGCGGATCGGGGCGCATCCGGGCGCAGGGCCCGGGTTAAGATTGCCAATGAGTGGCTCCGACAAATCCTGAGCTTGCTGTATCAACGCAGGAACCTGAACCGTTTCGAGATCATTGAGCAAACAGGACTGAATGCGGCTAGTGTGAGTCACGCGCTTCGTTACCTGTTAGCGCGTGGCGTGCTTCACAAGACAGGTGGCCGCGATGTGGGCACTGGGCGCCGGCGTGAGGTATTCGCGCTCAACGAGGAGACCGGCTACTTCGTCGCGCTCGATCTGGAAGGTGACAGACTGCGATTCGCACTGACGAACTTTCTCGGCGATGTCCGATGCCGCTGGGAACAACGTCTTCAGCTCCGCGAACCTCTCCTGCCCGAGAAAGTGGTTGAGGGAATCGGGAGAGTCACAAGAGATTTGGACCGGCACCAAGTTTCTCGTGTGCTGGCGGTGGGCGTGAGTTATCCAGGACTGCTCGATGCTGAAGGGCGTCTGAGTGCCGTGAACCTTGGCTGGACCAAAGTGCCGCTTGTGGCAGTTCTGAAAGAAGCGTTTCACTGGCCGGTGTTCATGGAACGCGACAAGGAGACCTGCATTCATGCCGAGAGTTGGCTTGGAGCCGCCCAGAACTGCAGAAATGCACTCTTCCTGATTGCTGAGGGTGGCATTGGAATGGGCATCCTTTCCGACCGCAATCATCTGATGGGAGCCCGCGGCTTTTCGGGTGAGATCGGCCACTGCAAGTTCGTTCCGGGTGCCCAGGATATTTGTAACTGCGGCCAGAGAGGTTGCCTTGAGGCGATCGCGTCCGGAGTCAATGTCGTGCGTCAGTATGCGGAGCGGACCGGCGCCGACGCAGCGAATTTGAGTTTTGTGGATGTACTCGAAAGAGCCCGCTGTGGCGACGCAGTCGCTCTTTCGATCTTTGAGCGGGCGGGGCGGGCGATTGGTTCGGCTCTTTCGACCGCGATCAGCTTGCTCGACCCGGAGATCGTGATCCTCGGGGGCGATCTGATCACTGCGGAAGACTTAATGCTGCCGATCATCTGGGATCAGATCCGGCTGCAAACGCGGCCGAGATCGCTGGAGATCGTCAAGATCGTGGTTAGCGGCCTGGGACTTGATATTCGGCTGAAAGGGGCCGCCGCACTGGCCTTTCGGAACATGCTTATGAGTCCGGAATTAATCCAGCGCATGTGTGCCCCGGTGATGCACGTCGTACCCGAAGGCGTGTGACAGCTGACGTCGAGCTTGATGCGCTTGCAAAACAGCGCATGGCAATTGGTCATTTCTAGTAGGAGGCATATGCCCTTATCTGCACCGCACAACGCTGAGACGACAATCCGAGCAACCGCAGCCGATCATTCGCGCGATTTCACGCGCGTGATGGGCATTCTTGAAGATGCCCCAGCCATCGACAGGGAGTTCCTGGCACCACGGGTGGAATTTGAAGAACGGACGCGCCGGCTCAATGCCGCACTGCAACAGGCGGGACATGCCGCGGGATTCGTGTTCTCCGATGAACACTACCGGGGCGATGTTCCCTACCTGGGCGGCAATACGAATCTGTCGATTGAGCAGGTGGCTGGGGTAATCGGGAAGAATGGGTTTCACATCGCTGCCGGACTCGAAGGCGGCTACGTCGCCGAGCAACTCGCCGGGCGAGCGGGTGCGGCGGTTCATAAAGTGGAGATTCTGCAACTCGCCGATGAGAAGTATCCGATCAGAGCCGAGCGCCTGGAGGATGTGATCGCCGCCGCTGCAGGAGGACGCATCGACCACATTGCCTTGTTGACACCGCGCCAGGTCATTCCCGCGGGTATCGTTCAATATCTTGAAAACCTGTTCGGGCCTGAAGGCGTGGTTGATGCTCAGGATCTCTATTACCGGGTCAAGTACGAGAAGAGTGAAGTCGAGATGCGCTTGATCTCCGATGCAGCCGCCATTGCCGATTGCATGATGCGGGCCATGCTTGCCGTATTGCGCCCGGGACGGCTTGAGACGGAAGTCGCGGCTTGGGGAGCCTGGGTTGGCCGCATGCTGGGGTCCGAAGCCGACGGATTCAAGATCATGGTGGGCGCAAATGAGGCCAATCGTACTTTGATTGGTCCCGCGTTAAACCGTCCGATCCGCGAGGGCGACTGGGTGCATCTTGGCGTGGCTCCGCAGCGTGACGGCCTCACCGCCTGTATCCGCCGCTCCGTTGTGGCCGTTGACCATCCGTCTCACGTGACAGAGGAGCAAAAATTCTGGTTCGACCTGGTGGAAGAGGGATATCGAGTCGGCGAAGGCGCTTACCGCAAGGTCGCGACGGAGCAGTTGCCGGCACGTTTTCAAGAGCAGGCACTCGTCGATTACTTCGCGGGCCGCGCCCATGAAGTCTCGGATCGTATTGGCAAGACGGTCGACCTTGCCTCGCTTAAGCCGTACACGGGCACACACAATTCGGGCTACACCGAGTGCCAGGAGTTTTTTGGCGCCATCACGCTCGATAGCCATGAACCGCTCGGGCATCGCATTGTAACCATGCTCGATGTGGCTCTGCGCGGAATCGGCGACCACTGGAATGACGTGATTCTTCCGGGGTTCGATTACTGTGTTGTCGAGAACACGTTAGGCAAGAATGGCAGCACGGTTGAGTGTCTGACTAGGGTCCCAGTCCACGCGCAGGCCCTCGTGGGCGTTTAGCAGGCCGATAGAAGAGAATTCGAAAACCGGGCGCGAGCTTTCGAGGACAGCTTAGGACAACCATTCAACCAGGGCTGAGCGAAACCTGTCTAGAGGGATGGGTTCTGGCTGGCGCAAGACACCGAACTCCGGCGGAGCAATCACATACGCTTCGGATAAGCTCTCTGCCAGGCACACGCAAGCGGCATTGGTGCGATATTCCTCGTAACGACTAGCCGCGAGCCATACGTATAACGACAATATCTGCGCATCGAGTGCGCTACCCGGAAGATCATCTACCGCGGGCATCGGATTGATTTGATCGGGATTCTCAAACACTGCCACGCTCGTGAATGGCTTCGGTTTGCTGCGCACACCGAAGCATGCGATCAGAACATCGGGCCGGGCCCGGCGCAGAGCCTCCGAGGCTCCCCACTCGACAAACGAATTCCCGTAGATCAATGCGCCATTTCCACTGAGGTACAGTGTTCGCAAGTATTCACGGATGACGGGAACGCCCGCAACCTCCGCCGGACACCACGGCGTGACGTCCACTTTCCGAAGGCTATCGTACGTCTCGTCAGCGGCGGAGAGATCCTTCTGCATCGTGTTTATTTCATGCGAGAACTGATCTCGAAACGCGCCGAGACGGTCATAACTTAGCAGAGTAGCAGGAATATTAGCCGGTTCTCGCGAAGTTTTGAGCGCAGATTCAACAAGCTCATGCCCGGCGTCGAGGAGCCAGAAACCGGCGGCGGTGCTCCCGCGCGCACGCGCAACAATGCCCTGCAGTGTAGGGTCGTGCTCTGCCGCATCCGAGCCCAGAACTGTTCGCGCCATACTGTAATTTGTGCGCGCGCCGCCCGGGTCGAGTTTCAAGACGCGACCAGCCGATTGCCAGCGCTGCCAGACCGTTGTGCTGTCCAGTGGCAGCTTCTGTGGAAGGACCACCAGGACGAGCCGATTCCGGGAAGCAGTAGAACTGTTATCTCTCGCGGCGTGCTTTTCCGCAGCATCAAACACCTTCTGCGCTGCCTTTCGCCTGTCCCTACCGAAAATTCCATTCTAGTGGGGAAGGGAAGAAGCGTAAGGGCAGGCAAGAGGGAATGAAATTTGGGGTCCATTAGGCATCTGTACTCGCATTGCTCGGTCCACGAATTAAGGGCGAAGCGCAAATCGACCAGGGCCCTCTCAATAGGAACTATTAAAATGAGAAGGATGTGGCTCAGCGGCTCGTCGTTCGTAGCGGTGGTGAAGTCCACCGAACTGTGGTACTGCCACTACTCGCCCCATTTCAACCGGCTGAATCGGCCGCGAGTCGGGCGAGTCCTTGCCCAACGAGAGATGGGTTCGGGATTTGTGATAGTAGTTGAAATAGGAACGCAGAACACGGCGTAGCGAGGCTTCCTTGAACACGATCAGATGGTCCAGGCACTCGCGCCGAATCGAACCAATCACCCGCTCGACATAGGCTCGCTGCCAGGGGGATCGGGGCGCGGACAGAACCTCATGGATTCCCATGTGCGCTACCTGTTGGCGGAATTCATCCCCGAAGATGGCATCGCGGTCCCGCAGCAGGTAGCGCGGCAGCTGGTCGAAAGGGAACCCTTCCCGCAGCTGCTGTCCCGTCCATTCCGCGGTCGGATGAGCGGTCACGTTGAAATGGACAATACGACGCCGGTCATGGGCCATTACCAGAAACACGTAAGGAACCTGGAAACGGAGGGTGGGCACGGTAAAGAAGTCGATGGAGACCAGCTGCCCGACGTGATTCTCCAGAAAGGTGCGCCAGATTTGAGAGGGCGGTTTGCGGCAGCGCACCATGTATTTGCTGACGCTGGTCTCGCCGATGTCGATGCCGAGTTTGAGCAACTCCCCGTGGATGCGAGGTGCACCCCAACCAGGATTCTCCCGGCACATCCTGCGGATCAGGTCGCGAACCTCGCGGGAAATAACCGGTCGTCCGGGTTGGCCGCGCCGTACCTTCCAGCTCCAGAACAGGCGAAAGCCGCCACGATGCCAAGCCACGACCGTTTCTGGTTAGACGATGGCCAACGCCGAGCGCCAGTCGCGCCAGATACTGGACAGGGCAATCCACAACAAGCGGTCCGCGGGGGTCAGCTTCGGGCGTTTTCTCGCGGAGCGTGCAATGATCAGCCGTGTGTTGCATAAAGATGAACGATTCAACATTACGTTATTTGGTTTCGCCGCAGGGCATGAGCTGAAAACTCATTCAGTGCCGATTCCAGCCCTGATCTACGTACTGGAAGGAGAAGGCGAGTTCGACTTGGGCAGTGACACAGCCCAAGTCAAATCCGGTTCCTTCATTCGCATGGAACCGCTTCTCCCCCATGCCGTGAGAGCGAAGACTCCGTTTCGGATGTTGTTGGTCCAAGTGAAGGACCATGCGATTCTGAAATAGTACCGCCTTGCTCCGATTTGCTTGGCTCCCGCATTGCCGTGTTGCGATTTCGCCTCATCGTTTCAGCCAATTCTTTGATCTCTGTTAAATCGCGCTGCATCTCGCTCCAGCCGTACCACATCGCGTAGTCTGGGCTGGCATGAAATGTGCCTTGGAAGGTTCGCATTCGGTGTTCGAGGTACATGACGAACAGTTTCTGCTCGATTACGGTCGGGGCATCGTGAAAAGTGAGCAGATTGGGAAATGCGTACGCATAGTTCTTGGGTTTGGGGAGCACGCCATCTTTGTAAAGGCCGGCAACGATTCGGATGGCTTCCGCCATGAGATGGTCGGCATTGCGAATCATGTCGTCCCCTTGCTCAAGCTGCTGCTTCGCAAAATTCCCTGAGTGGCATTGGTTGCATGTCTGGAGCATCTTGTCGCGCTCGCGTTGCCAGTCGTCCTGTGTCAGGCGCGCGAGGTCGGCGGCCTTCACCGTATCCACCAGCGCGGTCGGTTTGCCGTCCGGATCGAGAACCCCGAGCGCCTGCAAGATAGCGGCACGATCCGCGGCCCACTGTTTGTCCTCCGGCAGGGGCAGGCGAACGGCGAGGAAGCCCCACGCGGTACGTACTTCGTGATTCCCGCCCTGCATGTGACA
>Ga0335069_10009843_pt1 | contig 13585 bp, 10 predicted proteins | sample Lox_Sample_11_FD_206714 | JGI IMG/M metagenome (GOLD analysis project Ga0335069, IMG submission 206714) | Soil microbial communities from Loxahatchee National Wildlife Refuge, Florida, United States - Lox_Sample_1.1 | ecosystem: Environmental > Terrestrial > Soil > Wetlands | place: USA... | reverse complement strand
AACAGCCTGGTCCGGTCATTTCTGTTCGCCGGAGCGAAGAGCGTTGTGGCGACGCTGTGGACTATCGACGACACGCTCACCGCGTACCTGATGGGGCAGTTCTACATGTATCTGAAGCAAGGAATCGACAATGGAACCGCCCTGGCGCAAGCCAAGCGCGATGCTATGCACAAGTATGGGACCGCCGGGCCTTCATTCTGGGCGGGGTTCCGGTTGGTGGGAAACGGTTACGAGATTATCAAATAAGGAGAGATCTGTGAGTACCTTTGCGGAACCCGCAGTTACAGCTTATCCGGCATTAAACGCGAGGCAGAGAGAATCGTTGATCCAACGAGTATCGAAGGCGGTCGAAGAACGGATCTGGGATCCGGCATTCCAGAGGGAGCGCTGGCGACTTGCCGTGGACCAACGCCGCGGCCAGCTCTCGGATGACATCGATATGGCTGAATTTGAGCGACGGATGGATTCGCTCGTCCGGCAAGCCGCAGACTATGTGTCGGTCAAGAGCTGCGATTTGGGCTTCTTCCATAAGAGTAAGCGCAAAACTCACGCAAGCCGCCTCGCTTCGCACTTCCGATACTGCCAACCGAACGAATGTTCCCCGTCGCTCACTCGCGCATCCGATGGAGGCGACGTGTTGTATTCGAAGCTCAACCAGGATACTGGTTGGCTCAAGGTGACGAAATTCCCAGGCGCCGTTGGAGTTGAGATCGCCAATCAGATCACGGCAGCAGTCGGGAAACTAGCGGACTGCAAACGGTTGATCCTGGATTTACGCGGCAATGAGAGCGGTGGACTGGCGTTCGTGCGCGTCGCCAGCTATCTGGCACCAAATCGCCGGACGATCGGGTACAGCGTGACCCGCCAGGGCGCCCAGAGAAGTTCCCTCGATGTTCTCAAGAAATTTGGCTGGGTCCCCCGGATGAAACCTGGCCTGCTGTGGCTCGTAGCCAAATATGGCTTTTCCGATCCGTCCGTTCGCGTGGAAACGGAGGGCTTGGGAAACTACCCATTTCACGGCCGGACGGTGATTCTGATCGATGAGGCAACCACTGGAGCCGGAGAGCGGATCGCTGCGTTTGCCGCCGAAGAACGCCTTGCGCCTTTAATCGGAACCCGAACGGCCGGTCAGGTGATCTGTAGCGATTCACGGTCTGTCGGCGATGATTTCGTTGTGAGAATACCAAGCCGGGCCTGGTACACTCCGTCGAAGCAACTCATCGAGGGAAGGGGCGTTGAACCGACTGTTCGCGTCCTTCAGGGAGATGGGCCGTCCGCAGACGCGCAGCTTGATCGGGCAGTAGAAATTGTTTCCGCGCTGTAACCGGCGACTACACCTTCATCCGTCGAGCGCCAGGACGAAACGAGGCGACCCATCCAAGAGCGGATGGAGCAGGCCAAGGCCAAGATCGTCGAGATCAGGAAGAAGGCGGCAACGGCGTAAGGCGCTGCCAGTTTCACCCGCTCGCGCGCGGGCGTGCCGTGTGTTCTACTCATTCCGCAAAGCGAGCATCGGATCTACAGACGCCGCTTGGCGGGACGGGAGAAAAGCCGCCAACACGCCCGCCGCCAACAGGGCTGCTATCGCAAAGGCAAGGGTCAGCGGGTCCGATGGCCCCAAGCCAAATAAGACGCTCTTCACCAATCGCGCCGCCGCCAACGCCGCCGGTACACCAACGAGGGCGCCTGCCATAAGTAAGAAGAACGTCTCCCGCATCATCAGCCAGAGCACACCGTTCCTCTGGGCGCCCAGGGCCATGCGGATTCCGATCTCGGAGGTACGGCGCGATGCCCGGTACGCTACGATTCCGTAAATGCCAATCATTCCCAGGGCGACCGCCAGCACCGCAAAAAGGCTCGCGAGGGTAGCGAACATACGGTCTTGGCGCAATTGTGTCCGAATCTCCTGTGGCAGTGTCCTAATCTGGCTGATCAGGACATCACTATCGAGCGAAAGAAGTTCCCGCCGAATCGATGCCACCAGCGGACCGGGCGCGCCCACTGAACGTACGTGCAGCACGAGAGCCGGGAAAGGCTTCTCCTGCAGGAGGGGATGAAAGACCATCGGCCGCATCGCCTCGCGGACGGTTCCGTATTTGGCGTCCGCGACCACTCCTACAATCGTGTAAAGGCCGCTCGAATCCCGACCAAGGTCGCCAAAATGTTTGCCGATAGGATTCTCCCCGCCGAAGTACCTGCGCGCGAAGGTCTGATTCACGAGAGCTACGGGTAGCGAATCCTCGCGATCCTGCTCCCGGAACTCGCGGCCGGCGAGGACTGGAATGCCAACAGTAGCGAAGAATCCGGTGCTCACGTGATTGTCGGACACGCCCACCTCTTGGGGGGCCCGGCCAGCGCGCTCAATCCAAATTGATTGATTCCATCCGCCGTTGCCGAAAACCGCATCTCCTGCCAGTGCGGCCGACTTCGCAGCGGGTAATTGCGCCAAGTGGTCGGTTAACCTCTTCCAGAATTGACCTCTCATCTCAGGCGTGCTCCCCGAAGGCGCAATTTTCATGAGCACCAGATTCTCGCGAACAATTCCGAGGTCAACAGCACTGAGATTCCTCAAGCTCTGCACTGCCAGTCCGGCACCCACCAGCAGCACCATGGACAGCACCATTTGGAGTACGAGCAGCCCCTTGGTGAACGGAAGGTTTGCGGCGCCCCTTTGCCGGCCTACCGTGTAGATCGGCCCAGCCGAGCGGACGCTGGTGGCATGAATCGCCGGCACCAGTCCGAAGAGCACGCTGGTCGCGACAGATAGAGCCACACCGACCCCGATTAGCCGGTAGTCGAGGCGGAAATCGAGCGCAGCGCCTAAGGGGTCACGAACGAGGAACCCGAGCATGAAGCGATAACTCCCTGCTGCAAGCGCCAGACCGAGGGCGCCGCCGGTAATCGATAGAAGCAGGTTCTCCGTCATGATTTGGCGAACGATCCGCCACCGCCCTGCACCGATCGCCAGCCGAATACCGACTTCCCGCGAGCGTGCGGCGGAACGGGCCATGAGCAGGTTTGCCAGATTGACGCAAGCGATTAGGAGAATCACCCCTGTGAGCCCGAGCAGGATCTTAAGCGTACCCGGCCCTCTCCAGTACATCCAGCGCAGAGCCGAAGTCCCCTGAGCGGCATTATTGACTAAAAGCTTCTGAGATAAGGCCGCTTCTCGGTGCTGGGGCCAGATGTCCTCGAACGCCTGCTCAAATAAAGGCGTCAATTGAAGGCGGGCCTGCGCCGCTGATACACCGGGCGCGAGTCGCGCGAGTACCCAGACCTGCCCGGGAGGCTTGCCCGTTGACATGGGAATCCAGAGATCGGGAAGCACGGAGCGGTCCACGCCAAAGAAACCCGGCGGCATTATGCCGATGATCAGGTACAGCTCGCCGGAAAGGCGAACGTTGGCACCGAGAATTGAGGGATCGCTTCCCAATCGCCGGGTCCAAAATGCATAACTCAACACGGCTACACGAATCGGTGAGCTAGGCTGGTCGTCGTTGGGCGTGATGAACCGCCCCAGGGAAGCGTTGACTCCCAAAGCGGGGAAAAACGTTCCCGAGACCCGGTGTGCGTTAACTTGATCGGCAGCGCCAGTACTACGGAAGGCAAGATTCGATGCGCTGAAGGCGAAGACGTCGGAAACCACAGTATGGTCCTGTTGAAACCTGGAGAATACCGAATAGGGGAGATTCGTCATCATCGCGCCACTGGGCTGAAGCCGGACGAATTCCACCAGTTCCTGTGGATTTTTTACGGGCAAGGGGCGAAGCAGCATCACATCCATCAGGCTGAACAGGGCCGTGTTGGCGCCGATGCCCAGCGCCAGAGAGAGGATTGCCACGATGCTGAACCCCGGCGTTCTCGCCAGCATACGCACTCCATGGCGGAGATCGCGCCAGAGGATCTCTAAGCTCTCAACGGTCCACAAAGTACGACAGCTTTCACGAATACGCATTGCATTCCCGAATTGCCGTTGTGCCGCGAATCGCGCGTCTCGGTCCGCCATACCATTCTCCTGGTTCTGCCGCGCCTTCATATCAAGATGGAACTGCATCTCCTCTTCGAGTTCGCGGTTCAGGCGACCACGGCGGACGAGGCAGAGCAATTTTCGCGAGATTTCACTCATATCGCAAAGCCTGCATCGGATCGATGTGCGACGCCCGCCGCGCGGGCAGGAACGCCGCAGCCATGCCCACTGCCAGAAGCAGTAGGCCTCCGGCGGTATAAATCCACGGATCGGTCGCAGAGACACCATACAGCAGGCTGGCGATGAGTCGGCCGAGCAGAGCAGCCGCCGCGCAGCCGATTGCTAGACCACCAGCGATCAGCATACCCGCCTCACGAAGGACATCGCGCAGCACCTGGCCTGCGGCCGCGCCGAGCGCCATGCGCACGCCGATTTCGCGCGTCCGCTGCGCTACGGCGAAGGCCAGAACTCCATAGAGGCCGATTGCGGCAATGATCATCGCCAGCGCACCCAGCCCGCTGAGCAGTGCCGCGGAAAGGCGCTCCTGTCCGAGGCCGGCATCGCGGAACGCGCGCAAGGTCTGCGCCTCGGGGACACTCAGGTCCTTGTCGAGGGCGCGTATTTCGCGCTGGACCGCCGGCGCGATGGCGGCCGCATCCGTCGCGGTGCGCACTTCCAGATTCGTGCTCCTCATGAACATGTGCTGCGCAAGGGGTACATAGAAACAAGAGTTCACGGGCGCACGGTAGCCGCGGAATTTCCCATCGCGCACCACGCCGATGATTTCGCCCATGCGCTTGGGGTACTCGAGTTGGATCTGTTTTCCAATCGGATCTTGTCCGGGCCAGAATTGGTGAGCCATCTGCTCGTTCACGATCGCCACGGCGGGCGCGCCAGCGCGGTCTCGACGGTCGAACAGCCGGCCGCGGATCAGCGGAATACCGATCGTGGTGAAGTACTCGGCCGAGATGACGTTGAAATCGACCTGCACAGGCTTCGCACCGGGGTAGGGGACGATATCGGTTCCGCCGCGCCTTCCGCCGAACGGCACAACCATCACGTAGGCGGTGCTCCGCACGCCGGGCACGGAGTGCAGGCGCTCCAGCAGAGTTTCGTAGAAGGCCTGGCCGTGCGCATCGTCATAACGGTTCTTCGGCAGAGTTAGAGGTAGCAGCAGCACGCGGTCCGGATCGCGCGTGATATCCGCCGCCTGCGCATTTCGCAGCGTGCGCACGAACAGGCCCGCCCCGGCGAGCAGCACCAGCGAGACCGCGACCTGCACTACGACCAGCATATTGCGCGCCCCAAACACGCGCGAACGCAGGAGCGGAGCCGCGTTCAGACGCGCCGCTTCGCGCAGGGGCAGACATCCAAAGATTACACCCGAGGCGGCGGAGAGCGCACAAGCAAAGGCGAGAATCCGGCCATCGAGCCCGTGGTCCAGCAGAAGCTCAAAATGCAGCGGCCTTTCGATGCCGGCAAGGGCACGCTGAACCAGCACCGCCACTCCAAGCCCGGCGGCGCCGCCGGCGAGCGCGAGCAGCATGCCTTCTGTAATGAGCTGCTGCGCCAGGCGCCGTCTCCCCGCGCCGAGCGCCACGCGCACACCTATCTCGTGCCGCCGCTTGACGGCTCGCGCCAGCAGCAGGCTGGCCGTATTGGCGCACGCGATTAGCAGGACCAGTCCGACCACAGCCATCAGCATTGTCAGGAATATCGTCACCGTTCGGCGCTCCTCCGGGCGGAAGCGCGACTCGTTCGCCGGCGCCAGCAGGCCGATGTCTTTCCCATTGCTGACCCTCGTGGCGCGCCAGATCGGCTTGAGGCGTTCTGTGAGCTGCTCGAAGTGAGTGTTGGCCTGCGCCATCGTAACGCCTGGTTTCAGCCGTCCCGTGGCGGCAAGCCATTCGTCGCCGCCATGGTGCTGGAGGTCGACGTCGGCGCCCCACCACAGAATTACCGGATACATCATGGTAGGGAACCAGATCTCCGGTTTGGACTTGCGGTCGAGGTCCAGCCCGGTGAATCCGTTTGGCACGATACCGACGATGGTGAATTTCGCTCCATTCACGGCGATGTGCCGGCCGAGAATGCCCGGATCGGCGGCGAAACGCCGCTCCCACGCCTCGCGCGAGAGCATTGCCACGGGATTGCGCCCTGGGGCCACATCCTCCTCCGGCAGAAAGCTCCGGCCCAGCACGGGCCGCACGCCTAGTACGTCAAAGTAGTTTGCGCTGACGATCTGCGCGGCGACCGCTTCGTCGTCGGCGCCGGAACGCAGATTCACGGTGACGTCGTCGTATGCCGAAAGGCCGGAGAACATTTCGTTGTGGTCGCGGTAGTAGACGTAATCCGGATAAGAGAGCGACTTATAGGCGTAGGGATACCACTTGTTCCGAAAATACAGCGCCGCCAGCCGGTCCGATTGCGGGAACGGCAGCGGCCGCAGCATCAGCCGGTCGACCAGGCCGAAAATGGCGGTGTTGACGCCGATGCCAAGCGCCAGCGTCAGAACCACGGCCGCAGTGAAGCCGGGCGATTTGCGCATCCCGCGGAGGGCATAGCGCGCGTCCTGCACGAGACGCTCCGCCCACATCCAGCCCCATGCTTCGCGGGCCTGTTCACGCAGCACCAGTTCATTGCCAAAACGTCGCCGGCCGCTCATCTCCAAGTGAAACCGCATCTCCTGTTCGAGATCGTGGTCGAACTGCCGCCGCCGGAACAGGAATAGCAGCCTGCGCCAGACCTCACCGAGACGTTCCATCTGCGCCTCCTACGCCGGTTGAATCACCCGGCCGATCGCGCCAATGACCTTCTGGAATTCCGCGATCTCCACGCCTAACTGCTTCCTGCCTGCCTGTGTGAGCCGGTAATATCGCGCCCGCCGGTTGTTTTCGGATTGGCCCCACTCGGCAACGACCCAGCCTTTGATGAGCATTCGCTGCAAGGCAGGATAAAGCGATCCCTCCTCGACCTGCAGCACGTCCTCCGAAGTTTGCTGAATGTGCTGCGCGATGCCGTAGCCGTGCATAGGCCCGAGCCTGGCCAACGTCTTGAGAATCAACATGTAAAGTGTTCCTGGCGGGATTTCGGCTCGCGTCGTGGCTTCATCTCTTCCCATAGGTGGACTACTGGTATTCTGAACCTGCGCGTTGAGCCTGTCAAGGGGGTCTGATTATCTGGATCGGTGAGCGCGCTCGGAGGCAGCAGGTCCGTCGACGGTCGCCCGACCCAGTCGGTGACATATCCAGCACCGCGATACATTCAGGGCGCCTTCTGGGCAACGCTCGCAGTATGGTCTGGCCTATAGTCGCGTGCGCGTACAGAAAGGCGCACCCGCGGCTGATTCATCAACCTAGATAGATCGCCAGCGTTTGACCTATTGAACGGCCCGGATAACGCCCAAAGCGGGTCGCAACGCCGCATTCAATGAACCTTAATGTGCCTGCCTGACGAGCAACTTGAACGCCTGCCATTCCTCTCCGTCGCGCATCGGTCTAATGGCTAACATGTAGGGGCCGGCTGGCAAGCCAGCAAGATCAATGGTTATCGGTATGAGCGTGGTTCCGTCGCTGGTCACTGTGGTCGCCTGCTGCTTCGTTATCGTCTTGAGCTGATTCGTCAGCACGCCAACTTCGTAAGTTCCTTCCGGCGATCCCGGAGCCAGGTATATCTTAAGTTTTTCGCGCTCGTTCGGCACGATTAGCGGAGGCTTCGGCTTTTGCGCCGACTCCGACCGCGTGGGCGAATACGGGCGAAGATCGATCGGAATCTCCGGAAGGTTTCCAGCCCGCGCGAGTTCACCTCCGCCAGGCTGCGGTGACCGATGCCGCATGAACAAGATCGAAGCCAGGACGATCGCGCAAACGCACGCAGCCGCGGCGGCCAAGATGAGCTGGCGGCGGGTCTTCTGTCGCGATTGGATTCGCCTCCGTTCCGCGAGCAGATCTTGGATGCAAGGCGAGCAACGGACGATGTGCGATTGGAAGGTCGGGTGGGCGGACGGCCGCGGTTGGCCGGCGACCTCGCGAATGACGTGCGAGCCGGGGCAATCGACGCGGTCAGGATTTGGATAGGCGCGCAACGCCAGATCCTGAACCGTCCTTACGAATTCCCTGAAGTCGTTATCTGAGATCTCGTCCATCGCTTGAACATACCTATCTTGTGCCAACTTGAGATTGCGCTCAAGGAGTTTTAGGACCAGGCCTTTTCTGCCTCTGTTCTCGTATCCGCCTTATGGCACGCGAGATGCGCTGATCCAGTGCATCTCGGGTAATACCGAGCGTTTTTGCCATCTGCTTTCGAAGCCCAGCACTCGCCAAATCGTCCTCCGTCAGCGTGTAGGCCTCGATCACCAATTCGCGATCTTGTTCCGTCAGGCAAGCCAGGCACTCGCGAACCTCGTCGGCCGTTTCCAGGTCTCGTTCGAAGTCGCGAGCTGATTCGTCCTCGATGTCGCCAAGATCTTCCACCGAACGTGCTATAGGCGGCTGCCGGGGCCTCCTGCTAAGAAACGCTTTCCGCACTTCAGCCCGAACCAGACGGTCGAGTTCTTCGGGATCTTGATTCGGCGGAACACGGTCTTTCAGCCGATCAAAAATCCAGTCTATATAGGTCTGAACTCTAGGCGATCCCACCGCGCTCCCGGCAAGAGCGGGAATGTGATCTCTGATCCACTCACGATTTCGTTCTAACGCCCTTCGAAGGGAATCGGCCGGGTCTGGCGGAGGTGAAAGCACGGATTACGGAAAGCCTAGCAAGGTTATCGCCATTTTCGTCAACGTTATAAAGCATACGGAACCAAACCTAGAGCGGGCAGTTTCAATGTCAGAAATTGGGTTACAGGGCGGCTATGAATATAGAGGGTTTTTTCGGACGTTTGGCGGCGCCAGGCGTCCCTGGGGAGGGTCGGGATGTTGGCGTCAGAAACTAAAACCCCGATGGTTGAGGATCAGAAGAGCACTCATGCATCAGAGAGTCCGGGGCCAAATGGAAATGATGCGAATGGTCGACCAAAGAAACGGGGAAATCTGGCAGCGACGCTGGATCCGCTGCTCGATCCGCGCCTTCCGGCAGGACGGCCTGGCAGGCCGAAAGGTGCCGTCAACTACGATTGGGCACCGGAGACCGACAAGCTTCTTATCGATTTGTGTGCGAGGCGAGGTGTCGCAATCGCGAAGAAGATCGTGGGGAAGAAGATTCTGGCAGAGCGCCCCGGTAAGGCGGGGACCAGGCCGGACAGCGTCCGCAAAGCAGTTGAACACCGCTTGGCAAAGTTGGGCATCTCATCTGGAGGGAAACGGAGGGAATCTGATGGGAAGGCAAAGCGGTGGACCGCATCCGAGACAACCGCGTTGCTGGGCGCGCTCGGCGCCGATGCCTCGATCGAATCAATCGCGGCCCGCACTGGCCATTCCATAAGATCGGTCCGTGCCAAGCTCGCGCGGCTTGAATATCAGGTGAGCGAGATCCACGGGTTTTCAGAATTTACCGTGGACGAGTTCGCCGAGCGATTCCACGTCACATCGCGGCAGGTCCGCCGTTGGAAAGAAAAAGGTTGGCTCCAGACGAAACATCGCCGAATCACAGATGCGTGCATCGAGAATTTCTTACAGGAGCACGCAGGCCAGATTCCACTCGAAAGTCTGCCTCGCGAGGACCAGGTTTACCTGCTGGATCTTGGATATCCCTGTCCGGAGGAGAAGACTTTCCGACAGAACGTAAGAGAGATCTTGGACAGCGTCGGCAGGCAGAGGAAGCCGCGGCGACGGTCTAGCAAAGAGCCGGTCACCGAGGCCGCGGCGGGCGACGATGGGCCGGATGATGACAAGGGGGAGCCGCGTAGCGCAATGCAGTCAGCCTAGCCGAGGTCCTGGATAAGGCCTCAATTGCCGCGGTCCCGTGGGGGCTTTTTGTGACCCGCCGAGGGCTTCAAAATATCGGTCTGCGGCCTCCCTCCACTCTTCGTAAGGAGGCAAGCGGGCGGGATGCTCGTTTGGCCACGCGGCGTGACACTTCTGCGCGTAGCTCCGGAGTGCGGGATAAGCCGGGTGATGCCGAACGTGGAAGCGCAAGGCCCTAAGCAATTCCTTCTGGTTGGCTTTCGGGAGGCGATGTTCGACAACCCAGGCATGGAGAGCCCGAACAGCTTCCTTCGATTCAAGCGAACTCGGCAAAGAGAATCCGCCGTACCTCTGCGCCAACTCCCTCGCAACGAAATCAGAGCCATGTCCCTCGACGTCGAGAGTCAGTTCCATCCAGAGAGAGAAGGCGATCAATTCGGAGAATGTGGCGAGTTGGCTGAACCACTCCGATTCAGGCTGCGTCCGGACCGTGTCGAGGACTTGCTGGGCTTCACTGTTGCCGTCCGACAACCTGATGACGGCCGCCACGCCTGACTGCCACTGCGCGTACGTTGGGAATTCGGCTGGCGGTGCTGCGCGCCAACGCCTGTCGACGCTCTCCCAGTACGACCATGCTCTTGCGTACTGTAGAGACGCGGCGGAAAAATAGCGCACGGCATCTAACCAGCCTTCCCGCTTCGGGACCAGAAAGCTGTTCATCTCGGCCCACTCGCCAACGGCTTGCCAAACCTGCATGCCCGGACCCTCAGCATCTATTGCGGTCGGCTCAACGACAGCCCGGATGTGCGATAGCAGGAGCGGAGATCTGGATTCCAGTACCTTCTCCACATCAGCCGGAATGCATCGCGCGGCAGCGATCACGGCGCGCAACCAAAGCGTGAAAACCTGCCAGTCCGTGTATTCTTCTGCCGCTGCGGCGAGGGCCTTCCATGGCGCCCTCCTGGCCTGCAACCATGCTCGGCGCTCGTTTTGAAAGCGAACTCGCGCGATGAGTGTACCGCGTTCGCAGGATTCTAAAGCCATAACGAATCGGCTAAATTGGGCCTGTGTCGCACGCAGCAAGCGCCGATTGAGGACAGAAGAAGGCATAAAGGTGCAGTATTAAGCGCTGAGCGTGGTACGATCCGCGCGTCAACACGTAGGTGAAAGTAGTCGATGGTCGAGGCCTCCTCCATTTGTGCGGCAGCATTCGGCCAGTCTACAACAACGTTGCCGCAGCGAGAGGAGGTCGACTTGGTGGGGCACAGTCTGATTTTGCGGCAAGAGCCGATATGGGCCAAAAAGGGGGTGGGGGCGCTAGATGCAGTTCTTCGGGCTGACCGAGAAAACTCAATGGATACGCGACTTGCGAACGTACTGGCGAGAAATGCTGTTCTGGTTGCTTCTCCTCCCCGCCTTCGGAGCCCTTGGGTCCCGTGAATCCAACAGGCAAATCGCTGGCCTCGTTGAGACGTGCGCCTTCCTGCTAGTTGCGACGTCATCCATCGGAAGGCTCAAAAGCCTCGGTCTTGCATTCGCAGCCTGGAATCCGCTGTGCCAGCAAGGTGCGTCGATCTGTACCCTGGCCGGCCTGCTTGCCGGCGCCATCATCGCAAGTGTCGCTAGGCTCACAGGCCAGCCCCTCGGTGTTGAAAGTGGGTGGAACAAAGTTGTACTGGCCGTTTCGCTCGGGCCGGTGCTGGAGGAGGTGATCTTCAGGGGCTATCTATTCACCGCGGCGCTCTTTTTCACCGGCCGCATGTCGGGGGCGCGGTCCACGAGCATCTCGATTGTCGGAATAGCCGTTCTCTTCTCGATTGCGCATCTGGCGACACCGGGGATCACGGTCCTTCAGCTCTGCTGTATTGGCCTCACCGGCTCCCTTTACGGTTACATCAGATTTCGAACGAGATCGACGGCGGCAGCCGCGCTCACACATGGAATGTACAACTTCACGCTGTACTTGGCCTACTGGTTTGGGCTCGCAAAGTAGTCCGGGGCTTTTTTGAGGAATCCGCAGACCGGCTTATAGCTATTTCGTGGGCCGACATCTGGTACGACCATCGGGGCACACGTGTACGGATCCCCACTCGGGCTGTGGAATGGGCCAAGAGCTTCATTTCACCGCTCGCGGTCCTCGGGTTGAAATCGTACACCGAACCGCCGGGCAGCCGGTACCGGCGGTCAACCTGCGCCGTCTCAACTCCCAGGTATCATCCTCGCGGGTTCTTAGCATCGGGCTCGACCCTGGGGCAATCCATCAACGAAAACAATGGGGGGAATCGAGTGCGCAACATAGTCCGATCAGTCATTCTCATTTCACTTGCCGCACCGCCATGGTGCTCCGGCCAAACGTCTGCTATGAACGGCGACATTACGGGGACAATCACAGACCCGTCAGATGGCGCCATCTCTGGCGCTGTCGTCCAGGTCACCAACGGGGGGACTGGCCTCAAGCAAAGTACGAGGACCGCGGAATCGGGACTTTACAGATTCGGATTGCTGCCTGTCGGCAACTACGATGTTGAAATTGAGGCGCCCGGATTTGCAATCGAACGGCGGACCGGCGTGCACTTGAATGCTGGCGAGACTGTCACCGTCGATGTACGCATGAAGGTCGCAGGCTCGACAACGCAGGTCGAGGTTACGGCTAGCGCCACAATTACCGATCCCAGTCGGACTGACCTGGGCAACACCGTCGACGAGAATACGACCAACAACTTGCCGCTGGTCTCCCGGAACCCTTACAATTTCATTCTGTTTCAGCCTAATGTCAGCGGGATTGCGAACACCGAATTCGGGGTTCCACGGAAGGTCAACGCAAACGGCTTCGACGCGCGGATCAACTACGAAATAGACGGGAGCAACGACACAGAAAGTGACCGCGCTGGCATTCGCTTGATTCCCATTTCGAACACTTACGTGGAAGAGGTGCAGCAGGTATCGAACGGCTTCGCTCCGGAGTTTGGCAATACTGTAGGCACCGTCTTCAACGCCATTACGAAATCGGGTACGAATGATTACCATGGGGAAGCGGAGTATATCTTTCGTCGAACTTCATTCAGCGCGCGCCCGAAGTTGCTCGCGGCAAGCGCGCCGACGCCGGACGTCGACGTTAATTCGTACTCAGCGGATGGGGGCGGTCCGGTAGTCCATGACAAACTGTTCTTCTTCGGCGCCTTCGAACATATAAATCGCGATCTCCCGATGCCGGTTACGGTTCCGTCGCCCATCATCGCTCAGCTTGGTTTGCCGTCGAGCTACGCGAACGCGATTCCCTTCAGCCAAAGCGTGTACTTCTACATGGCCAAAGCCGATTGGATGATCAACTCGAACAATCGGCTTTCGGTCCGGTACCTGCACCATGCGAACGACGAACCATACGATAACACTTCGGTCATCGGCGGCCAGTTCCTCATCTCGCAGAGCTACAAATTCGTCGATCGATCACACGATGGCGGGGTACAGTTGGTTTCTACGACGTCGCCAAGCTCCGTGAACGAACTTCGTATTCAGGTGGCATATCGCGGGCAGTCAAACGACCGCTTCTCCGCCACCGGTATGGGCCCAAGCATAACGGTTCTCGGCGTCGCCAATTTCGGCGGCCCGACCGGCGAAGGGTTCGTCTACACGGAGCAAACGCCAGAAATTGCCGACAACTTCAGCCACAGTTTCAACAACCACTCCGTGAAGATCGGCTTCAACGCAACGTGGATCCGTGATACGCAAGTGCAGGCCACGTATGCAGTGTATGCGTTCCCGACCATTACAACCT
>Ga0335069_10009842_pt1 | contig 13587 bp, 9 predicted proteins | sample Lox_Sample_11_FD_206714 | JGI IMG/M metagenome (GOLD analysis project Ga0335069, IMG submission 206714) | Soil microbial communities from Loxahatchee National Wildlife Refuge, Florida, United States - Lox_Sample_1.1 | ecosystem: Environmental > Terrestrial > Soil > Wetlands | place: USA: Florida... | reverse complement strand
GCAGATTAGCCGCCGGAACGTGGACGTCCTGGAGCGACAGGCCGCTGGTAATCGAAGCGCGGAGACTCCACTTGCCGTGCACCTCATAGGCAGTGAAGCCGGGGCGGTCCGTCTCCACCAAAAAGCCGCGAACGCGACCATCTTCGTCGTCGACCTTGGCCCAGACAACGGCGATGTCGGAGATGTTGCCGGAGGTGATCCACATTTTTTCGCCGTTGAGGACGTATTCGTCGCCAGACTTGCGGGCGGTGGTGGTCATGCCGCCGGGATTGGAGCCGAAGCCGGGCTCGGTGAGACCGAAGCAACCGAGTTTCTCGCCGGTTGCTAGGGCCGGAAGCCACCGGTTCTTCTGTTCGTCAGAGCCGAAGGTGTAGATCGGGTACATGACCAGAGCCGACTGCACGCTGACGAAGCTGCGCAGGCCGGAATCGCCGCGCTCAAGCTCCTGCAACACCAGTCCATACTCGACATTGGACATTCCGGCGCAGCCGTAGCCTTCGAGGTTAGCGCCAAAGAAGCCAAGTTCGCCCATGACTGGTACGAGTTCGCGAGGAAACCGCTCGGTGCGGAAGCATTCTTCGATGATGGGAATGATGTTGTCTTCGACGAAGTCGCGCGCGGTACGGCGAACGAGGAGTTCGTCTTCGCTCAAGCTGGAATCGAGGTGAAGAAAGTCAACGCCCTGAAATTTGAACGCCATGATGACACCTGCCGTTTGATTTACCCAAACCTGCAAGGCTAGCAGATGGGGCTTTGTGGGTTCCAGGCTACAGATTCTTCTCCAGGAAGCGGCAGGCGGCCTCCTCCTTGCCTGCGAGTTCGCGAAATCCCTCAGACGCTGTGGCAACTCGGGCATTGACATCCTTCATCTTCGCCGCGTCTTTGAAAAGGAGCGCGATCTTTGTGAAAGCGGTTCCGATTTTCTCGAACGCGTTGGCGCCATCAAGCAGTGCAGGATTCCTGGCGATCTCAGCAGCTTCGTTCAGGAATCTCGCATACATGGGCCGGAAACAGCCTCCGCCAGTGCCGCCAATCTCGATGAAGACGTAAAGGTTAAACAACTGCATGCGAAGCTCGCGCTCGTTGAACTGATCGGGCCACCTGAGCAGTTCTTCGGCTGTGTGGCGCATGCCACGCACGCCAAAGTTCCTGATGGGTGGTCGCAGCTGCGCGTCAAGCATCTGCCTGATGGCTTCTGTGACGTTATTCGCCCGCGGACGGTGGAACCGGGAGAAGTCAAATTCAAGCCAGAGATTCTTTGGCGGGAAGGGTTTGAACGGCGAGCTGCGTGTTTTGCGCAGCTGCTCGAGCGTGATGGGCGCAAAAAAGCCCTTCTTTACGCCAGATGACCTCTGGTTAAGGTCAGAGCAGAGGACAGTGTTGCCTCCGTCGTAGCCGCACGCAACGAATGTATGTCCGCCGAAGTGATAGTCGTTCGGCAGGTCAAACCAGGGAAGCAGGCCCATGTCGCCGCCGAGCATCACAGGTTGGGATTCAGCCAGCGACTGCAGCAGCGCGGCTTCGGCCTTGGACGCACTCGAAGTCTGCCTCTCGCGGATGTCCACGCCAGTGCGGCCAGCGAGATCCCGGAAGAAGCCCTTCAGATTGGATCTGCCGCCGACAAATATCGTTTCGCGACCGAAGATCTTCATGCGCCAGTAGACGAACCCCATGCCGGCGCCGAGGCCGAAAAGCATCTCTTCGGAGAGTGGATGACCGGAGTGGGAGAAAATGCGCGCGAGGGAACCGGTGACGCAGTGGCAGCCATCGAGGGCGGAGAAACCGGGGAACGGCTTGAGGGCAGGAGCGGCAGGGGTATGGGTTGTCATCGGAGCGAGTTCCTTCAACGGAGTCGCTGATTCGGTGAGAGTGTACAGCAGGTGGCTGGAGCTGTCGGTGATGAGGGCTACTCGAGGAATTCGCGGACGAAGGCGTTGTCGCTATTGACCAGGTCGTGGAGGGATCCGTCGAAGATGAGGTGACCCTCGTCGAGCATGAGGAAGGTAGTCTTCCGGTCGATCTGATCATCGGGCAGCGAAACCATGCGGCCTCCATTGCTGTCGAAATGGTGCGTGCACATGGTGAAGGCGTCCTGCAGGCGATGCGTGACGAGGACGGAAGGGGTGCGATAGACATCGCGCTGCTTCACGATCAGCTCGATGATGGTTGTGGAAGTGATGGGGTCGAGGCCGCCAGTGGGCGAGTCGTAGAGGAGCAGATCAGGGTTGTGAATGAGCGCGCGAGCGATGGCGACACGACGGCGCATGCCGCCTGAAAGTGCGCTTGGAAAGAAGCGAAATGTTTCTTCGAGACCGACGAACCGGAGAGCCTCGCGCACACGCGTGTCGATTTCGTCGTCGGGAACCCGTTCCTGGATGAGTTGATAGGCGACATTGTCACGGACCGTCAGGGAATCGAAAAGCGCGCCTTCCTGAAAGACGAAGCCGGTGCGGGTTCTGACGTTGAAAAGATCGCGTTCGCGTGCACGCGAAATCTCTTCGCCGAAGAGATGGATGCTGCCCGTGTCGGGGCGCAGGAGGCCATTGGCCAGCTTGAGCAGAACGCTCTTGCCAACGCCTGCCGGGCCAAGCAGGATTCTGGTTTCGTCCGGGGCGACTGAGAAGCTGACGTCTTCAAGGACAGGTGGCCCGTCGAAGGCGATTGAGACATTCTGAAACCGGAGGACAGGTTCCTGCGAAGGGGGCGGCCCCTGGCCGCCCTGTTCAAGGGGGAAGGAGGTGACGGAGTCTGTCATGATCCAAAGATGGTGAGCATGACCTGGGTGAGCAGAAAGTCGACAAAGATGATGAGAACCGATGAAACGACGACAGCCTGAATCGTGGATCGGCCAACGCCTTGCGTTCCGCCGGTTGTGCGAAGGCCATAGAAGCAGCCGATGCTGGCGATGATGAATCCTGAGAAGAGCGGCTTGACCAGGCCCTGCATGATGTCGGGGAAACGGATGTACTGGTAAGCCATGTGGAAGTACTGGGTGCCGTTCTGATTGTTCATGAAAACGGTAACGGCACCGCCGCCTAGGATTCCAAAAAAGTCGGCGACGATGGTGAGGAAGAAGAGCATCGTGACGCATGCGTAGATGCGCGGTGTGACCAGCTTGCGCATCGGGTCAACCCCGAGCGCGCGCATGGCATCGATTTGCTCGGTCACAACCATGGAGCCAAGTTCGCTGGCCATGGATGAGGCATTGCGGCCCGATACCATGATTCCGGTGAGCACAGGTCCGAGTTCGCGCAGCATTGACGCGCTAACGAAACGCCCTGTAACAGAAGTGGCGCCAAACTGAGCGAGGGTTGCAGCAGATTGCAGCGCCAGCACGCAACCTGTAAAGAAGCCGGCAAGCAGGACGATGGATGTGGAACCGACACCGATGATATCGGCCTGCACGAGGAAATCTGGCCAGTAGATTGGGGGACGGAACAGGTTGATGGCCCCGCGATAAGCGAACGAGGAATAGTCCTGCACCGTCAGCACGATGCCTTTGGCGGTTGCTTCGATCTTTCCAAGAGCCATCTGGTTGCCGTACCGGAAGTTACAGGATTGAGCGCCTGCTTTGCCCTGCTGCAAGCATAGCGCATGAAAAAGGGCGAACTCAGACAGCATTGAACCGTCGTGGACCCGAGGGCGGACGGTAGAAGTGTAGGCGCGCACCGAACGAGTCTCGCCGAATTTGTAAGTGACTCAATAATAGGTGGGTTATTTCGGCACGATCTGCGCGGGATGTCAGCACGATGTTTCCATGCATCTAAGATAGAAAGTATCTGAGAATTTTCGTTAGAGGGAGTCGTCGAAATGCATTCGTTCCGCTTGCGTCTGATTCTTGCACTGATCGCGGGCGTGACGTTTGTGTCTGTTGCTTCGACCTATTTTGAGGTTCTTGCACATAAGCATGCCCTGCGACAAGAACTCGAGCGGCGCTCAAGCTGGATTGGCGCAGCCATCATGCCAGAGATCGAGCGCACCCTGGGTCAGACGGATCAGTCGGGTCTGCCGTCGATCGTGAATCGCTCGAGAGCACAGGTTGGGGTGCTTGGCGTGGGCGTCTATGATCCGGCTGGAAAACTGCTTTCGTCGGACGGGGTCCCTGCGATATTTGAGGCACTGGCGCGGCCGCCCTTCAAGTCGCTGGCAAGAACACCCGCACAATCTCTGGCGAGGACAAATGTTGAAAAGTCTCTCATCAGGGGCACTCAGGTGAACGCCTTCGGCAGCACGGGCGATCTGCAGTGGCTCGAGGAGGTGTTTCCGCTCCACGACGGCAACAAGCTTGTTGGCGCGCTCGTGGTTCTTATCGACGCGGGATATATCCGGGATGCAAATCGTGATCTGTGGCGGAGCAGCTTCTGGCGCATCGGGGCGATCGTCCTCTTGATTGTAGGTGTGACGTTTCTGATGGTCCGATGGTTCCTGTTGCGGCCATTAACGCGAGTGGCCGACCGACTCCGACGTCTGAGAATGGGACATATTGACAAGGGCGTCTCCGGCGGGGGGAAGGAACTGAGCATCTTCAGTCCCCTGGCTCGCGAAGTGGAGACCATGGCGGAAAGCCTGATAGCAGCGCGGGCTGCCGCAGAGGCCGAGGCAAGATTGCGCGACGCCGGAGATCACAATTGGACTCCCGAGCGGCTTGCCGTGCACATGAGAAACAAGGGGAGCAACGGACGCATCTTCGTGGTCTCGAATCGCGAGCCGTACATGCACGTGCGCAAGGGAAGAGAAACAGCCTGCATCGTTCCTCCCAGCGGGCTGGTGACTGCGATCGAGCCTGTGCTGCGCGCCTGCGATGGTGTTTGGGTCGCAAGCGGCAGCGGCAATGCCGATGCGCAGAACGTCGATCAGTTCGACCGGCTTCGTGTGCCTCCGGACGATCCGCGATACACATTGCGCCGGGTATGGCTTTCGGAGGAAGAGGAATCGCACTACTACGACGGGTTCGCCAACGAGGGCCTGTGGCCCCTCTGCCACATCGCGCACACGCGGCCGATTTTCCGCGCCAGTGACTGGGAGGCCTATCAGCAGGTTAATGCGAAGTTTGCCAACGCCTTGCTGAACGAGATGAAGGACAGCGAATCCCCTCTGGTGTTTGTGCAGGACTATCACTTCGCGTTGCTTCCCCGCCTCGTAAAGACGGCACGCCCTGATGCACGCGTGGCAATCTTTTGGCATATACCGTGGCCGAATCCGGAAGCCTTCGGGATTTGCCCCTGGCAGGCGCAACTGCTTGATGGTTTGCTTGGCGCGGATCTGATCGGCTTCCATATTCCACTGCACTGCAACAATTTTCTTTCGACGGTGGATCGCGTGCTGGAGTCGCGGACGGATCGCGAGCACATGACAGCGCGGCGCCACGGGCACACGACGATGGTGCGGCCGTACCCGGTAAGCGTGGCCTTCGATGGGACGCCTTTGGCGCTGCGGCCGATCGACTCGACGAGCGATGATGAACGAGCCGCCGAACGAGTGAATCTTCTCGCCGAGTTTGGCGTGCGGGCGGATAGCCTCGCCTTGGGAGTGGACCGTCTGGACTACACCAAGGGCATACTGGAACGGCTGCTGGCTGTGGAGCAGCTCATCGAGGACCATCCCTGGTATCGCGAGCGGTTGACCATGGTTCAGATCGCCGCACCAAGCCGAACACGGATTCCAAGCTATGCGGACCTTAAGAGGCGTGTTGAGGACGAGGTTCGCCGCATTAATCTGCGGTATCAGACGGCGCATTGGAAGCCCATTGTGCTGATTGATCGCCACTGCAACCACGAGGAGGTTACCCGGTGGTATCGGGCGGCTGACGTCTGCCTTGTGACGGCGCTTCACGATGGAATGAACCTGGTTGCAAAGGAGTTCGTTGCATCGCGCAATGACGATGATGGCGTGCTGGTGTTGAGCAAATTCACCGGCGCCGCAGTCGAGCTGCGCGATGCGCTCATCGTCAATCCGTATGACATTGCGGGCGTGGCCGAGGCAATCCATCGAGGGCTCGACATGCCTCGCGCGGAGCGCCGGGAACGGATGCAACAGTTGCGGCGGCAAGTGATGGAACACAACATCTACCGGTGGGCCGCACTTGTGCTGGGCGACCTGAGAGAGGTCCGACTGGAAAGCGACGAGGCCTACACAGCGGGCCCGCGATCAGAGACAGCCCAGGTGGACGGGCACCGGAAACGGGCATAGAGCCTGTTATTCAGAAAGCGAGCACAGGTTGAGGGCGGAGACAGCGAAAAAGCTGGATAGGTTCTTCGGCTCGTTTGCAGACAGGCCCAGGCCGATTCTGCTGCTTGACTACGACGGAACGATGGCCGGATTTCGTTTGGACCGGTTCTCTGCTCGCCCATGGGCGGGCGTGCCCAGGCTTATTCATGACATTCAGCGCGAAGGGAGCACGCGCATTGCCGTGGTGACGGGACGTCCAGCGACGGAGATTCCTGCCATGCTTGCGCTGGAAACACCGGTTGAAGTGTGGGGGCTGCATGGCGCGGAGAGGCTCTATCCCGACGGCAGGAGGAAACTGGAGCACGCCTCAACTGCCGCCCTCAAAAAACTCAACGAGGTGAAGAAGCAGCTGCGGCAGGACGCTTTCGGCGGACTTCTTGAAGACAAGCCGAATGCCGCCGTCATGCATTGGCGCGGTCAAAGTGCGCAGCGGGCCCGGCTGATCGAGCGCAAGACGCGCGCGCTATTTGAGCCGCTCGCGGAGATCGATGGATTGGTGCTTCTGGAATTTGAGTCTGGAATCGAGCTTCGTGCGGGGCGCGACAAGGGCGGCGCCGTGAAGGCGATTCTTGCGGAGACTGGTTCAGAGCGTCCTGTGGCCTATCTTGGCGACGACCTGACTGACGAAAGCGCATTTCGCGCTGTGAACGACACGGATGCTCCGCATCTGAGCGTGCTCATGCGGCGGGAAAGGCGAGCGACGGCAGCGGAAATATGGCTACGGCCACCCGAGGGGTTGAGGATGTTTCTCAGGAGATGGCTAGCGGCTCTCGGCGAGCGATCGTACGTGGGAGATGAAAGCCGGCAAGAGACGGTTAGCGTACTCTGATCGAAGGCTATTCCCGGCTGCGTTTGCGGATCTCGATGTTGAGGCGCTTGATCTTCTGATTGAGAGTCGAAAGCGGGATGTGAAACTGTTCCGCCGCGTCGGTCTGATTCCAGTTGCAGCGTTCGAGCTTCTCGATGATGATGCGGCGCTCGATATCTTCGAGGATGTCGAAGAGAGATGCGTTGGGATTGTGCTCCAGGAGCGCATCCTGGAAGCTGCGGCCCGTAATGTGGCCGGGCAACAGATCCGAGCCGATCATGGGTCCCGATGAGAGCACGACGCCACGCTCGATCGAGTTTTCAAGCTCTCGCACGTTGCCGGGCCATTCATAGTCGATCAAGGCGCGGAGCGCATCGGTTGAGAGGCGGCGCGGCGAAAGGCCGTTTTCATTTGCGTAGAACTCGAGGAAGTGGTTGCAGAGCAGAGGGATGTCTTCGCGACGCGCGCGAAGGGGCGGCAGGTCGATCGTAATGACATTAAGACGATAGAAGAGGTCCTCGCGGAAACGGCCATCGCGCACGGCCTGGCGAAGATCGGTGTTCGTCGCGGCGATGATTCGCACGTCGACCTGAATCTCCTGAATGCCGCCAAGGTGCATGAAGCGACGGTCCTGAAGCACTCGCAGGATCTTTGCCTGCGTGTCGATGCCCATGGTTGCGATCTCATCCAGGAAGAGCGTTCCGCCGTTGGCTACTTCAAAAAGGCCCTTCTTTGAAGCCACGGCCGAGGTGAACGCGCCCTTCACGTGGCCGAAGAGTGTGGATTCGAGGAGTTCCGATGGCATCGCGCCCGTGTTAATCGGAACGAAGGGCTTATCGCGTCGCGGCGAATTGGCGTGGATAGCCTTGGCAATGAGTTCCTTGCCTGTTCCGCTCTCGCCCTGGATGAGGACTGTGGAGCGGCTGGGAGCAACCTGCGCAACCAGGTCGAAAACGCGCAGCATGCTGTCGCTTTTGCCGACGATATTGGCGAAGTTGTAGCGCTGCTTGAGTGTGCGCTTGAGCTGGAGGTTTTCTTCTTCAGCCCGGTAGCGGGCAATGGCGGAGCGGATGTCGGCAAGGAGCTTTTCGTTGTCCCAGGGTTTCTGAATGAAGTTCTCGGCGCCGGCGCGGACCGCTTCAACCACGTTGTCGACCGTACCGTATGCCGTGATCATGATGACCGGCGTGTCGGGCTGGCGCTCCTTGATCTGCGGCAGGAGTTCGAGGCCGCTCTGTCCCGGCAGAGCGAGATCCAGAAGCACAAGGTCGAAGCTTTCGAGCTCCAGGATGCGCAGGCCTTGTTCTCCGTCGCCTGCCATTCTCACGATGTAGCCTTCGAGGGTAAGAAGCACCTCGAGAGACTCGCGGATTCCTGCCTCATCATCGATAACGAGAATGCTGCCGCTGGTGGAACTGGAAGCGAAGACAGGACCGGATGTAGAAAGATTCAACGGCTGTTCAACCTCAGACATGTACAGACTTCCTTACGAGGGGGAACTCAAGGTGGAATGTTGTGCCGGCTCCAACGGCACTCTCAACATGGATTTTGCCGGCGTGCTCCTGAATGATCCCGTATGAGACCGACAACCCAAGACCCGTGCCGCGTCTTTCGCCGGGCCGGGGCGTGGTCTTGGTGGTGAAGAACGGATCGTAAATGCGCTTGAGATGCTCGGGAGCAATGCCCGAACCTGAGTCGGAGACAACTGCTTCGACGTGGCCATTGACCATGGTGGCGATACGCAGACGTCCGCCGCCGGGCATGGATTCCTTGGCATTGAGCAGCAGGTTAAGGAATACCTGCTGCAGCTTGCCGGGGTTCCCTTGAATGGGAGGCAGATTCTCTGCGAGATCGACGTCGACATTTACCTGGGCCGTCTTGAACTGATGGTCAAGCAGCGAGAGCGTATCGCGAATCACCTGGTTCAGATTCGTTTCGCGAAATTCGGTCGTCGATGTGCGCGAGAAGTTCAACAGGCCATTAGCAATCTCAGAGGCGCGGAAGGTCTGTTGCGTGATCTTCTCGAGCACGGGGCCGAATCGCGGCTCACCGCGCATCTGCTTGGAGAGCATCTGCGCGTAGGAGGAGATGACGGCAAGCGGGGTGTTGATTTCGTGAGCTACGCCTGCGGCGAGAAGGCCGATCGAGCTGAGCTTGTCGGCCTGTGCGAGCTGGTTCTCAAGGGAGATGCGCTCGGTGATGTCGTCGACAAGGATGATCCGGCCCACAGCGACAAAGTCTCGGGAGAGCAGGGGCGCGATGGCGATGTTGACGGTGCGCTGTTCGCCGGCCCGCGTGGTGAGCGGAAACTTGTAGAGGTTGTGCACGCCCGCTTCATTGCGGAACTCTTCGATCGCGGAGATGAACCCCTCAGGGAACACGGTGCTCAGATGCTGGCCAATGGCCTCACCACGACTGACGGCGTACATGGCCTCCATCTGGGCATTCCAGCTCTCAATGCGGTCTTCGAGATCAGTGGCGAGGATGCCGACGTTGATGGATTCGACGATGTTCTCGTTGAATTCCTTGAGGCGCTCGAATTCGCTGATCTTGCTCTCGAGGCGAGAGTAGAGGCTGGCGTTCTGGAGCGCAATGCCGATGTAGCTGGCGAGCGACTCGAGCAGTTCGACATCTTCGCTCGAGAGGAAGTCGCCGCCGATGGTACGGCCCAGGCCGATGACCGCGATCGTGCGGGTGATCGCGCCGTCCTGAACGCGGCAGGGAAGGTAGTAATTCAGGTCGAGCATGGCCGCGGTGCGCTGCTCATCCGGGGGCAGATGGAGCGCCTGCTGGGCATTCTCGAGGAAAATGTGCGAGTGGTCGGCGGCGCGGTCAAAGTCGAGGAAGCCAAGCTCGAGGCGGCGTTGTCCGGCTCCAGCGGGCAACCCGTGTGACGCAGCGAGTCGAAGTTCATGTTGCTCGGTGGCGAGGAAGATCGCGACGCGCGAGACGAGCAACGTGCGCGGAAGCCGCTCGACTATGGATGCGAGAAGCGCATCGAGGTTGGTTTCGGAACTGAGGCTGCGACCAAATTCAACCAGTGCCTTGCGATAGTCATAGCGCTGGCGGTCAAAGGTGCGATCGAGCCATCCCTGAATGCGACGCTTCAGGGGATCGAAGAGAGCAGCGGTTCCGAGGATGGCGATCAGAAGAGCCCATTCGCGAATCGCTTCGGGGAAGCGCTGATGGACGATTTCAGCGGAGAGGGCGATGACGCCGAAGTAGCCGCCAAGCAACGTCGCGGTGGCCAGGGTGTAAGCCACGCCGCGTTTGAAAATGAGGTCCGTATCCATGAGGCGATAGCGGACGATCGCCCAGCAGAACGTGAGAGGAAGAAAGACGAGCGAGACGCCGGCCAGCTTGGTGAGCAAGCCTGGCATGCGGAGATCAAGGAGGAACGGAAGCGCGTAGAGCAGGGTGAAAGGCAGGACGGCGAGGAGTGTTCCGCGCGTGAGCCACTTCAGTTGCTGGCGCAGGAGCGGCGTGTTCGCACTGCGGTAGCTGTGCAGGAACAGGATGGCGGCCAGAACATAAAAGGCTGCGATGTACGCGTAATCGACCTGCTCAAGGCGGTGGCGGAGCATTCCAGTGGCCTGCCACCGGGTTAGAGCCGTGATCCACAATCCAAAAAGACAGATGCCGGGAGCATAGAGAACCGGGAGGAACCAGCGGCGGATCCCTTTGAAACGCTCGACGGGGAAGCTCACCGCGAAGTGAAGGAAGAGGGCCGGTTGAAGCGCCACCGCCAGTTCATTGGACCAGAAGACAGTCTTGTCGAGGAGGTCCCATGTGCCGGTGAACTTCAACGCGTTCAGAGCGAACGAGACAAGACAGAAGAGGAAAAAGTGCGTAGCGCGGGGCGCTGTCCAGCGGCGGAACAGGACATAAAGGCCGATGGCGAGGTAGATCAGGCCGATGACGCGAAGGGCCTGCTGGAGGCTGCGGTCAGCCGGCTCCGGAATGACGACGACTGGCGTGTCCAGCGGCACGCCACCGCGGGTGATGGAGTAGTTGGCCTTGCCATAAATGCCGGTGCGATAGAGTTCGCGCTCGAACTCCGCTAACCGAACCGTCTGGCGTTCGTTCACAGCGGTCAGAAGGTCCTGAGGCTGGATGCCTGCACGCTGGCCGGGGCTGTCGGGAAGGACCTTCTCTGCCAGCAGGCCATTTCCGAGAGAGGACTCCGTCCACCAGACCCCATCGTTGGGCTGCGGGGACCGATTGTCCTGGAGGAAGTTCAAAACCGCCAACAACACCAGGCCGGCCGTGACAACGGCCAGCAGCATCGCCTGCAAGCGGTTGAAGAGACTCGTCTCCATGGAGCGGGAACCTGACTTCATGACCTATGTAGCACGTCGGTTGCCATGCTCTTCCATGATCTCATCCTGAGGTAATTTCGGGGCAACCAATTGAGAAGATTCGATATAATGACGCGAGATACCGGGAAACGTCAACGGCTTTCAAGCCAGCAATCCGGCGAGAATGCAGAAAACAATAGGGCAGATACGGGTAAAGGAATAAGCTTACTGAATTCGGAATCTCCTAGAAGGACGAGGTCTTAGCAGACAAACTGCTGCTGGCCTGTGCGTGCGGGATGCTGGGCGGCTCAGCCTCAGGGCTGAAAGCTATTTCTGCCCGTAGGTTGCTTTTGGGCCGTGCTTGCGGTGGTAGTGATATTCGCTGACGTGAGCGGGGATCGCATCGGCCGACGCGTTCAGGAGAACCGTACGGAAGGCGAGGCGGGCAATGTACTCGAGAATGTCGGCATGTTCGACAGCGTCCGCCGGGCTCTTTCCCCAGGCGAAGGGAGCATGTCCAGTGACCAGCACACCTGGAACGGCGACGGGATCTAGGCCCCCGGCACGAAAGCGTCGGACAATGACGGCGCCGGTATTTCCGACGTAGCCGTCGGCGACTTCCTCAGCGGTGAGAGCTTCGGTAACCGGGACGGAACCGTGGAAGTAGTCGGCGTGCGTGGTGCCGAAACAGGGGATGGGACGGCCCGCCTGCGCCCAGGCGGTGGCAAATTCGGAATGGGTGTGAACGACTCCTCCAATCGCCGGGAATTCGCGATAGAGGAGGGTGTGGGTATCGAGATCGCTGGACGGGCGAAGGGAGCCCTCGACAATATTCCCGTCAAGATCAGTCACGACGAGATCGCCTGGCGTAAGGGTGGCGTAGTCAACTCCGCTTGGCTTGATGACGACGAGCGGTTGGGAGCCTGAACGGTCGATGCCGCTTGCGTTGCCGAAGGTATGCGGCGCGAGGCCGCGGCGGGAGATTTCGCGGTTGGCATCAAGAACCTGATGGCGGAGCGATTCCAGGAGCATGGTGGGAATTCCTCAGAATCCAAACGCGAGGGAAAGCGTTTACTCAAGAGTCTATCAGCATGACCTTCAACCGGAACAGGCCTGCGTGCAATTCGTGCCGGATATCGAGTCAACGGGATGTGGATGCGGATGTCACACCAATCGGCTTCGGAACTGCCCCCATCGAACCCATCAATTCAGGAAGAAGCGAGTAGGTTCACCGGCCATACCACAGGGAAAGAATTGCATTGGTAAGGCTGTAAACTTGCTTGCAACGCGGGCGTCTACCAGAGTGATGGCGGCCTGCACAGCACTGGAACCGATGACGAAGGCCACGGCAGAACAACTTGCCGAGCAGGATTTTGCGAGCGTCGTTGCGACGCACCGACCGCAGATCTTCCGGTTTTTGCTTGCGTCGACGCGCGACGTTGATCTGGCTGAAACCCTGACGCAGGATTGCTTTTTGAAGGCACACCGGAACTGGTCGAGTTTCCGGGGAGATTCGAGCGCGATGACGTGGTTGATGCGCATCGCAATCAATCTGCAAAAGGACAACTGGCGCAATCGCCGTCTTCAGTTCTGGCGGCAGACACGAACGAACGCGGTTGACGTGGATGAAGCCAGTGACTGGTTGCCGAGTGGGGAACGTTCGGCTGAGCAGCAACTGCTGGCACGCGAGCAAGTGGCCAACGTGTGGCGCTCGGTGGACAAGCTGAGCGAGCGACAGCGCACCGTGTTCCTGCTGCGGTTTGTTGAAGAGTTAGAGCTGAAAGAGATTGCAGACGCAACCGGCTTAAGCGAAGGCACCGTGAAGGCTCATCTTTCGCGGGCTCTGAGCAAGGTGCGAACAGATCTGGGAGAGAAGTAATGGAACTCAACGACGAAATGCGGGTACGGGGAAATCAAGCAGCGGGACCAGACGAAGTGGATTTGAAGACTCGCGAGGTGCTTGGCAACTTCAAAGCCAGTGTGCATGCGTGGAGCGATGCGATGGTCAGTCGTCCGCGCAACGAGCCTGAACTGACGGCGCGCAAGACGTGGTGGCGATTGACGCCGGGTTGGGTGCTGGGATGTTTTGTATTCGTCGGAGCAGTTTCGGGTGGGCTGTATCAGAACCACCATCAGCAGGAGTTAGCCCGGATTGCTGCTGCACGTAAGGCTGAGCAGCAGCGTCAGATTGCCGCCGAGCGTGCGCGTCAAGAGGAGGATTTGTTGGCGAAAGTGGACAGCGACATCTCGCGC
>Ga0335069_10009840_pt1 | contig 13588 bp, 18 predicted proteins | sample Lox_Sample_11_FD_206714 | JGI IMG/M metagenome (GOLD analysis project Ga0335069, IMG submission 206714) | Soil microbial communities from Loxahatchee National Wildlife Refuge, Florida, United States - Lox_Sample_1.1 | ecosystem: Environmental > Terrestrial > Soil > Wetlands | place: USA... | reverse complement strand
CCGCGACGCGACGTCCCCCGATTTTGCCGAACCCATCTCAGCCTCTCTCCGTGCTGAAGAAATGAGTCTTCTCAAATATATGATTCTTCTCGGCAAAGGCCGCGACACTCTGACTCAGTAAGACTAGGACGTGCGGCATGAGCCAGCAAAGCACTCTCCAAGAACGGGCCATTAATATTCTGCGCGAATTGCATGCCGCCGAAGAAGAACTGGTCGGTAAAGCGGTCGTTATGACGGACGGCAAGGCTGGCGCAGTCGATCACGTTTATCTGGACGAAGGGCACGGGCTTCGTATTTCAATCTCCGGGCATGACGGCCGATGGCCGATCTCAACTGTGAAGTACATCCAGACTTGATTGTAACGACGCCCTGAGTGTCGGCAGAGACGTCAGCGACTGAGTCGGCGCTCGACTTTCTTGCGGCTATTTCCAACTTTTTTGACGGCCTTCTTCGCCGCTGCTTTCGAGCGATGGGTCTTCTTGGCCTCGTAGCGGACTTCGTAGTCTTGGCCGCCAGCTACGCGAGCACGATCCTGCTTGCGCCCGCGCGCCGTGTGTTTCTTGGCTTTCTTCGCCACCTTGATCTCCTTCATTTACAGGAACAATGCGCGGTCGGGCTGGCCGGTTCCTGCTCGCGAACCTCAGTCCGCATGGCTATCTTCGCCGCATAGCCAGCCGCTTTGAGGTGCGCGCTCTGTATCGATGGCGCGGCCGTCATCCGCCCAATCCCATGGCGACTCGCCTGAGTGTTTTCATGCTCCAATCGATCAACAGCGACGGAGTGAGGCAACGTGCAACGCGATCTCAGAATTTGCTTGGCCGCGTGGCTGTTGGCGTCGGCGCGTCTATTCTGTCAGGATCAGACCGGGAGGGAGTGAATCGTCGTATAGGCCGGCCCGGTCGGATCGTCCGATGGGAACGAACCCCTTGATTTTTGCGGTCTGCGGCGCAGGGACGCCAGATTCCTCCAGCTTGCTGGCAATCAGGCCGCGTACAGGAATGGGTAGATCAAGGCTCCGATCGTCGACGACCCGCGCCGCCCGGAGGAAAAGTTTCTTCAACTCGAGCAACTCCGGCGTAGTCCAATCGAAGTGCTGGAAAGCCTGATAGGCATACTCGACGAGATCGGGCGAGACGACAGTCTCCGGCCCTGCGTAGAACGGAGCTCGGTTGAGCAGGAGCCCCAGTGCCGCAAGATAAGGAGCGCAGTGCCGCTTGGCCTGTGCAAGCATTACGGCGGTGGCACAGAAGCAACGCACCAGTTCCGCCTTAGTGTCGAGCTCAATCAGCTCCAGCGACCCAGCCAGGCGCACCAGTTCGTCGGGCGCCTTGCCGCTGCGGATCCTCTCGATCTCGCGGGCCATAAGTTTGGTCTGACGTTCGCGCGTGAGCCCGCCCGCGACCCGGCGCCAGAGAATGTACTCCTGACTCTTCATGCGCCGACCGGGAAAACACGGGCCATCATTATGCACCCGCCACAGGGCATCCATCCGAAGGTCATCCCGGAGAACGCCGAACCCCGGGCGCAGCAGAAAACCAGCCATGATGAGCCATGCCTCTTCGTGGTCCGCCGAGCGTCGTCTATCATCCCACCGGTCCTCGAGCGCAGGCCAAAGCGCGCGCAACAGGGGTCCGTTCCATTCACTTTTTGCAGACGCGAGGATGCGCTCCATACCCTTGAGAATCGTGGCAGCAGTCATCTTGTTCTTTTTGCTGTTATTGCCAGGCTGGGTGAACACGATCGCGATCTGTCTGCGGGCCGTTTCCAGCGCGTCCGCTGAAGCGTTCGGTTCAATCGGAGCGTTTGCCCGCCGCCCCCACCCCGCACCGGCCGCGCCCGCGACGCCTTGGACGTGCTCGCGCATGTCGAATTCCAGCGGCCAGGATTGCTGGATGGCGGGGTCGGCGCTGACGCACGACATCTGGAGCAGCCCCAGTGCGTTCATCCGCGCCGTCAGAACGACGGGCAACATCCCGCCCGCCTCCGGACCGGATAGCTCAGCTGTCCTGACGATGGTCTGCAGCGGGGGCAGCGGGTGAAATTCGCCTTCGGACCAGGAAACGATGTCTCCGGCCCGGCTGTCGCTCTTCCGGGTTGAGGAATAAGCCTGGAAACGCACCAGCTGATCGGTGCGGAGCTTAAGCCCGAGATCAGCGATCTCAAAAAGCTGTGATGGCGCTGCACCCTGAGGAAGAACGCATACGAGGGGCGCATGCACATTCTCGCGATCCGTTGCCTGTATTCCCTCCACTTCGAGAAAGATCGCAGCGGCGGCACCAGCGGCGATGCGACCCGAGCGGTGGTGGAGAAGAGCACCAAATCGCGCGGCTCCACGCGCCACCGCCAGATCCGGCTCCTCGTTCTCCAGAACCTGCGGTACGAGGCCGTCCTGCCAGCGTCCGATCTGCTCGCGGAGTCTTTGGCGCAGGAGTGACGGTCGGACGGATCCGCCGTTGAACAGGACGGCATCAATGCGCGGGCGGTCGTTGAGGAATTCGGCAAGGTGCCGGGTTATCGCGCTGTCGGCAGGATAAGGAAGCCCCCATTCCCTCAGGGCTGCGTTCGTCCGGTACGGCCGCGCCGCCGCGTCGCAGAAGGGAAAAAATCCGTCCAGCAACAGGCTCTCGATTTCAGCTCGCGTCACCGTCGCCGCCTGCGAGCCGCCGACCATCCCCGACCCGCGACCAGCCAGTGCGACAACGAACCGCTCATCCGGCACACCCGTGCCGGCCAGCGCGAGCTCTTTCAGATGACGGCAGGCGGCGACGAGCTGATCCCATTGCGGGCCGGAAAGCTGGCCACCCGCCCCGGCAAGCCGCGGCTCCAGGAAATGGGCGACGGCAAGGTCGATATTGTCGCCACCGAGCAGGGTATGCTCGCTCACCGCCACACGCCTGATGGCAGGGCCCGGCGTTTGCTCGTTCAGGCGAACTTCAAAAATGCTGAAATCCGAGGTGCCGCCGCCGATATCGATGACCAGCACGTGCCGCAGCCCGGCATCGCCATTGTCGGGCCGCTGCCATAATTCGCGCGCTGGGTCGTGGCTTTCCAGCCAGCAATAGAACGCAGCCTGCGGCTCTTCGAGCAGTCGCACATCAGCGGGGAAGCCGGCTTCCTCGGCCGCGGTGATCGTCAGCCGCTGCGCCGCCGCATCGAACGAAGCCGGGACGGTAACCGTGATGTCCTGATCATCGAACGCAAACCCGGCCTGCGCAAACCGGCTGTTCCAGGTCCCTCGCAGGTAGTTCAGAATCAGCGCCGAGGCGCGTACCGGTGAGATTTTCTGCTCACGTGCCAGAGCCGTCGATCCCCATGGCAGAAAGGGTGCCGACCGGTCGGCGGCGTGATGGCAGAGCCACGACTTCGCGGAATGGACGACCCGTCCTAGCGCCTCGCTCGCCTTCATGCGTGCAAGAAGGCCGACGATCCATTGCCCAGCGCCGACCTCCTCGCCGCGCAAGTGCGCCGCGACCGCTTCCTCGGGCAGGTACAGGAAAGACGGTAGCGTGGGCTTCTCGGTCAGACTCGCCAGGCCTTCCCATTGCGGGATGAGAAGGACCTCCGGCGCTCCCTCGCCGACCAGTGGCGCGAATGCGAGTGCGGAGTTGGTCGTGCCGAGATCAATTCCAATGGCGAACCGGGCGCGGTCTTTCGTCAAGAACTACCTCCAGAGGCGGTCCGGCCCCTATTCCGTGCGAACCTGGAACTCAACCTTCCATCGGCGATCGGAGTTCGTGTGCCTCATCCAAAGCTCAAGGATGCCAAGTTCGGTGACGACGGGACTGACGTGGACCGGCACCACCTGTCCGACCGGGACGTCCAGTGCCGGGATCGCGACTTCGAGTAGGCCAGCGTCGTCAAGCTCACGTTCGGCGTCCGGGAGTATCTGTCCCGGCGTATCGCCGCTTCGGACCGAGGAGGAGAAAAACCGAAACTCCGCCGTGCGACCGGTGACAAGGCCGAACTCGCGTCCTTCGATCAGCAGTTCCGTGCCTTCCTGCATCCCCTGCGGGACAACACACAATGCCTTCAGCGGCGGCTTGTAGCCCGGAATGGCGGGCATCGACGTTTCCAGGCCGATATAGTAGGAGCGCGCCGCGCCGGCCTTGATGCGCATACCTTTGCCGGTGGCGCGGAGACGCCCGTAGGTCGCGCCGCCACGTGCGACGGCGAGGTCTGGTTCGAAACCCTGCAATTCCCGGACCGGCTGGCCTCCATTCCAGGACGCCAGCAGATCAAGTACCCGGGTGCGGATGGGCGCGGCCTTGAAAACGCCCCCATTGAACAAGACCGCGGTCGGCATTAGCACCTGTGTGCCAGCCGATGCTCCCACCAGCGCAGCAAGCTTTTCGCTGGCCTTCACGTTCTGCAGGCTCTGAGCGAGAAAGCGGGCGATGTGCTTGCTGACCACCGGATCGGAAGCATAGGGCAGACCGAATTCCTGCAGCCCTGCGCTACGGCTCTCGCGCGGCAGGTCGTCGAGGCTGGTCTTGGCGAAGAAACCGTCGACAACAACTTGCTCCAGCGTCTCGCGATCGAGAGTCGTTGAGACGGTCTTGGCAAGCAGGCTGGAGCCACGCGAGGGGACCGCGATTGGCGCTTGCGCCAGTCCGCCATCATCAAACAGAACGATCTTGGCTTTGGAGGCGGCATGCACGAGCGCCAAAAACTGCCAGGAGTCAAGGCGTTTGCCCTCGGCCTCAAGCTTGGCGTTCAGCGCATATGCGAGCGCCAGATCCATATTGTCGCCACCTAGCAGAATGTGCTCGCCCACGCTGACACGCTCAAGTTCCAGGCGGCCTTCGACATCTGTGACCGCGATCAAGCTGAAATCAGCTGTCCCGCCACCGACATCGCAGACCAGCACGATATCGCCATCAGCAATCAGGTTTCGCCATTCTCTCTGCGTCTGAGCCATCCAGGCATAGAATGCTGCCTGCGGCTCCTCCAGCAACGTGACGTCTTCAAGCCCCGCAGCCTTGGCGGCCTCGGCTGTGAGGCTTCTTGCGACCTCATCGAAGGAGGCAGGAACGGTTACAACGATCTCGCCTTCCGAGAGGTCCCACTCCCGCCCCTGCGCCCGTTCGGCATATAGGAACGCGTCCCTGAGATGTTGAAGGTAAAGGCGTGAGCATTCGAATGGCGAGAGCTTCTCTTCCGCTATGTCGGAGCGCCAGGGCAGGATCCGCTGCTTCGGATCGATATGCGGATTGGACAGCCAGGATTTGGCGGAGCTCACGAGACGATCAGGCACGAGCGCCCCACGCTCGCGCGCGAACTGGCCAATGATCGCGCACTCCCCGGCATCGTTCCACGGCAGAGGAAACGAACCCTGCGGGAACTCCTCGGAGTGTGGAATATAAATGACGGACGGCAGTGTCGGCATCTCGCCGATCTGCTTTGGTCCGAGGCTCTGCGCGATTTCGATAATCCTGGTCTCACCACTCTCGAGATCGGCGATCGCGATTGCGCTGTTGCTGGTGCCGAGGTCGATCGCAAGACTGAAACGAGCGCTCATGAGAGGTGGTTGTCCTGGTTGTCGTGCTGCCAATTCGCGTCAATAGCCGCACATGATGGAAGGCGCCCGGTTATACCTGATCCGACTCGGGCGTGCGCCAGCTGGTCGACGGGAGCCCGCTTATCTCAGTTCCACCTCCGCCGGAGCGATTGCGGGAAGTCGATCTGTCGAGCTCCGCAACACGCGCGGTAGATTCACCGCATCCGTTTTCCAGCCGTGGTGGACTAGCACTCCCGAGAACGGCGCCGGGCCGCTGATCTTGCCCAGTAGTCGGTACTCGTCGGGTGAATAACCAGCGGCGACCTGCACCGTCGATCCCTCGCTCTCTGTGCGCACGGGGGAGATTCTGAAGTGCTCCAGCAGGACGGTCTTGCATCCCGCATGGACTACGCGCGCGGCTGCCCCAACCTGGGCGTCATCATGCGCGTTGATGTTGTCCATCAGGAAATCGACCAAGCGGCCCCTTGCCTGCAGCATCGCCAGAAAACTGACGATCTCGGCGTCTGCCTGATTTGTGCGAGTCGGAGCAGGCGTCGGTCGGGCCGCCTCTGCGCCAGCAGTTCGGTTATCCCGTGGCGGGCCGCCTCCGACCAGGATCGCTATGACCGCCACAAGGCCCAGCACCACGGCACTGCCCGACAGATACATTCGAAATGCGCCGGCCGCCGGCAGCAATTCCAGAGCGTTCACCACGAGCAGGAGCAGAACCACTGTGATGGTGACCGCTTTCATCGCATGCATGTTTGGCCGCCAGCTCCCTTGTGAGACGCACCAGCTTGATTGATGCACCAAGAATATAGCAATTGTATAGGGTTGTGGAAACCTAACCGCGTCCGCCAATTGCGCAAGCGGCACAGCGCCCTTGGAACTTCTTAGGTTGGTCCGACTTCCCGGGCCCTCATCAGTTATGGAGTTCGCTTTGCAGCCTGTGATCGCCGTGCACATCACCCGTCGCGAGCAGGAGCTGCATATTCAGCTAACAAGCACAATCGTACGCAACCCTGTAACAGGAGTTCATCTATTGCCAAGGGATCAAATAGGGCGTGCGGCTCAATTGAACTTCGACCTGGGTGCCCGCATTCGCACGCGCATTCGGGCTGCCGTCGCTCATATTTCAGGGTATCTTCGAGCTGTTGGGTCAAGTCCGGACGGAGGCTCGTCGCTATACGCAGAGTTCGGACCCTCCGTTAGTCGACAACTCGACAAAGTTATGCTCCTGGGAGCGCTGCGCGCCTTCAGCGCCAACACCGGATGTTAGTCGGCGGTCCAAGGGCCCTGCGGCATTTTAAGTACCTGATCGACCTCACGGCCGAGAGGATGTCTAGTCCAAGAGTACATCGACCACCTACGGCCCTTATTTTGAAGCTCCGGAAGTGTATCAATTGGCGCAGCGTTACTTCCCGGCGCGGACAAGTCGTTCGGCCTTCCGTCGCTCCATATCTTTACGGACCGCAATGTGCTACTGTTCGTATTCGGTCAGTGGGCGATCTGATCGACGGAATGTTTTGTTCGCATCATTTTCGTGCTTGCTCATGACGTGACCTTTAGGTCGCTTGGTCAACCAGCCTTCGCTCGCGCGCGGCGAGCAGCAAGCGAATGTTGTCAATCGTCACTCCGAACCAAGCAAGTTCCGCGATGGGACAGGGAACTGCCGACCAGGATAGAGCGTTTGGCTCCGCACAAATCACAGACCGGAGCTTGCTTGATGCGCCAATTCTTTCTTGCGGTCCTTGTCGTTTTCATGAGGGTGGCCCCCTCGTTCGGCCAAGGTCACATGGGTACACCACCAGAGCAGGCGGCCTGCAAAAGAGATGCGCAGCGTTTTTGTCGGCAGCAGCTAACTGATGATATGGCAGTTCAGCAATGCCTGCAGCAAAACAGAAGCACGCTGAGCAAGCGATGCCAGGCTGTGTTCTCCAGCCACGGCATGTGATGTCGGATGCTGCTCGTCCCCTCGGCTTTTCGCCATGATGAGACAGTGGCCCTGGTGCCTCCCGATCATCCAGAAAGTGGCGGTAGCGGTTTTCCGTATAGGCGACTAGCCAACCGAGGCCGCTAAAGGTTTACAGCCCAGGCAGCCTTAATGCTAGTTGCTAGCCGTTGCACTGTGATGGTCTCGCCCTCTCCTGCTCCGCCCGCCGCAGCGATGACAACCGATAACTCTGATACCCTGATGCGCGCTGCGGCGTTCGATCATGTGCGGCAGCTTTGTGAGGTCCACGACAACCTGACGGCAGTCGAGCTAGAGCCCGGTTTTACATTTCGGGGCGAGCGAGTCCCTCTCATCAATCCCCAGCGCGGAATCTTCAAGCCGCAGCAGATGCGCTACTTGCTGTCGATCAAGACGGTATACCTCCGCAAAGTGATCCACCCCAGGCCCACGACAACTACCGGGTCATTCTCAAGGATGGCGGCCTTGAATTGAAATCGGCTCGATCGGCATTCAGCAGGGCAGCGCGGGCACCGAGCACTGGACCTGGGGCATCGATACGGTGGTCCCCATGCGGATCACTCGTGTTTGCGATGGTTCACTGAGGCGTGAGTCCGCGAAGCGACGTGGTAACAAAAGCCTGACCTCCGTTGCCCTTTTGTCGGCTCTAACTCATGTTTTCCTTTGCCGCTGTGGTTCTGGTCTGCGGCCAATCGCTGTCGTGCTGGTGTGTCGTCACTGGCCGCTCTCTGCTCTATGTGGCGCATGGCGTCACATCAATCCCAAAACACTGCTGGCCTGACCCGCGGGGAGGATGTTGACCCTCGCGACCATCCTAGTTGCGACGCCATTTTGGAGAGAAATGAAATGACGACTTTCCTGATCCTTGCTCGCGCCGCCATCATCGGCTGGACGACGCTTGCGGTATTCCCGCTTGAGATCACCTTCAACGCCGTTGAGGGCGAGCTGAAGCGCCAAGGTGTCGAGTTGTGAGCTAGAAGCCGCACAAGCGCGAGAGTTGCGGGCTGGATAAAGCCCGCGGCAGAGGAGGCCTCTGTACAGAACCGGGGCCTTTTCATTTGTGAAGGGCGGCGGACGGCCAGCCCCTTCATTTGCTCCAGCGCGCAGAGGCCGACTTGACGTGAGGGCCGTCACGCCTGACGCGCTGATTGCGGTAACGATCGAGCTGCTGGGTGGCGTCGCGCTTCGCACCCTGCGCGACACCAGGCGAATACGTGACCAAGCTCTCGACGGCCGAGCAGACAACACGAGGCGCCGACGGTGCTTAAGCACATGCGTGGGGCTCTAGCGCCCCAAAGGCCGATCGCAGCTGAAACTTGAGGCCGTTTCTATCGTTCTTGCTCGCGCCCTCCGAAAACCCGATATGCGCGTGCTCCTCGCCCTCGGCGGGGACGTGCTTGACAGTAAAGAACTTGCCGGTTGCACTCCTTAGTGCCCGGATAGCTCCAACGTTCCAGTTATGGCCCCGAAATACGTGGACTTGTGCTTACCCTTTGCTCTGTCAGACGCTTGCTTGGCGCAGCCGAATGCGTGAACTCCGGAGATGGGGATCACCTTCGCTCGCCAAACAACCGACTCGACCTGGCCCTGGTCAGAGGGAAACTGGAAGGTAGCTTCCCAAAACAAGTCCGTGTCCTCGCGTCTCATAGAGGGCTCGAATAACAGGCGTGAGACTGCATCTTGATCCGGGATTGTCTCTTCCGGCACCGAAGAACCTATCGTAGCGGAATGTGCTTGAGGATCGATCGCGGGATCTGGACGCCGAGAAATCGCTTGTCGTCGACGTGCATGGCTTCTGGCGTGCCCAGGCCACTAGCCAGGTGAAGTGAGTGCTTCTCGACAGTGACCACACAATTAGGATGTCCAGGCGCATCCCAAACGAACATGATGTCGCCTTCACCATCCGGCGCTACTCGAGGCAATATGGCGTTTCCGGGCAAGCAATCCAAAAACTTTTTTGCGCTCTGAGCCGATTCTTCGCTGACACGCGTTTGGGCTCCCCGCCAATTTGGCGAAGAACTTCGCATTCTGTTAACAGCCCCGATAAGCCTCTCTTTGCCCTTCTCGAAGGCGATTTGCTCCGGGGACTTGGTCTTTTCGCTGATCGTTGCAGACATGGCTGTGTGCAGAGACGCGTCAAACCAAGCAGTCAAAATGCCGGCCGTCGCCGCCGCGGCACCGGCGAAGATGTCGGATGTCCCACACGAGAGCCACATGGACCCGCTACCAGGGACGGCCTCAAATTCTGCTGGACCGCCGCTGTTATTGCGATAGCGAACATGAATGCCTTTTGGCGACGTCATTTTGACCTTCCAGAAAGGTATCTTTTCAAATTGTCAGTGGCAGCTGAGTCGAAGCTTTTCCAAACATCCTCGTGCAAAAGCTCTAAGGTTTTAACAATCTGTTTGTCCTGTGCGGCAAAAGCGCCAGTCGATATTCGATCGAGGTCCCAAAGGATTGCACCTAACGGCCAATCAGGACCGGAAGGCTCGTTAGCGAGCGTCAGAAGGCGCAAATGCGACGGAAGTGGACTAGATTCAATTCTGGCCAAGAAATGTTCCTTAGATGCCAGCAACGCGGCCGGCAAATCAGCGGTTGGCTTTAGCCAGTCGCTCGGCACGTGATACTTCTTGGACTTGATGATCCTGTCCACATAACGCAAACCAACCTTAGTGATGGTGACCGGCTTCGTCTTTGCGGTCGACGCAGACCAAAGCGCAAGCAGCGCTTCCTTGAATTTCTCCCAACCCAGATAGCGATCGCTCGATTGGTAGACAAAATTGGTCGGCGAAATCTGGACGAAGCGCTTGCCGTCTCCGGTCGTAAAACGAAGCGCAGAAGTGTTCGGATTGGGAGGCGCGTCTGGCGCAGGTATCCCCTGCCCCATCACAACCTGAAACTGAAGTGTCGTTTGAACGGGGCTGTATCTCCGGAAACTCGGAAGAGAAAACTGGATACAATTCGGCCGCCCGCAACTTCACCTCCTCGGCCGAGGTGAAGGCAATTTCGCATAGAACTTGGACGATCGTTGGCCTTGGATGCGTCGGGTGCGGCGTGCGGCTCAAGGGCATGACCTGGACGGCGAGAGTTCGCTGATTACGTAACCAAGAAGCGGACCGAGTCAAATTGATGGGGGGACAATTCTCCCTAAGGTGCTCCGATCGCGCCTTTTGATGTGTGCATTTAATCGAATATTTTCAAGGCCTTGCTTGCACTTCTGGCAGGAGCAAAGCCAGATCTAGGAGAGGCCCACGCCGAGCGCCCAGCCGCCACCTTGACGCGAGTTGGCAAAGCGATTCTCCTGTGCTCCCCAATCACGCACCTGTCGGCTTTGCTATTCAGGCCCTCATCGGCACCACATTCCCCTTCGCCGCCGCCGGCGGGCTCTCGCAGTACGCCGCCCAGTCGGCCATAAGCCGACGCCGCTTCTCGCGCATGTCGCCGCGCCGGTAGGCTGCCTCCACCTTTGACGCCCAAGCCGCGGCAGGTCAGCGGCTGTGGGGCCGGAAGCTAAAACGGGCCGCTTCCGCGAAGGCCTCCGCGAAGCGCTCGCTAGCGGCGTTGCGGTCTTCGAATGCTTGATCTTCCACCAGTGACACGGGCGCAGCAGAGTCCAGATAGGTCGCGGATGGGTCACGGCCCGCGGCGGCCAGGTAGACCGCTCGCAGTGCGGTGAGGACCGCGTCCCGGGCACCTTCGGCGTAAAGACGCTTATGCAATCGTGTTTGAGCGTCGTTGAGGTTACGTGCGACATGCGTCATGCGCGATATAGTGCTGCCGTGATATTCGCGCCGGCAGCAACCTGATGGTCGGCGATGAGTTGGACAAGGGACCCGATCGATACCCAATTTGGAGCCCGGTGACACGATTGAGTGGCCCGATGGCGAGCGCGCTACGGTCGCATGGGTCTCGGACGATGGTACGCGCTTTCGCGTCGAGGGCTTGCCGTCGCTACTGCGCGCGACAGACAATTTTCGAATAGTCAGGAGCGGACGATTGGACGTTCCGCCCGAACGTAATGCCGCGCCGGCGGGCATGGGTCGCCAGCCGCATGCGGGTAGGCTTCCGGTGCGATCGGCGCCGGCGCTGAAGCTGCCCATTCTGGTGTGATCAGATTCCAACACCCGCGGAAAATCAGCTCCGTCCTTATTCGGAACACAGTTGGGCCCAGCGCCAATCGCACGACTCCGGGAACTTGCTTGGTGATTGAGGGCGTCAATCGCCAAAAACCGGAGTTTTCATGAGTAGAATTCCCCTGGACTTTCAAAGGCGGTGCGAACGGCGGTGGGCAGCTCGATTTTCTCAGCCGGTGTGCCCGGTCGCATCTCGAAAGCGTGGGCCGGAAAAGGGTCGCCAGGAGATCGCCGGGCCTGACAAAAGCAAAACAAAAACCCGTGCAGGCTTGAAGCGCTGAGCTTGAAGACCTTTATCAGCCGCGTGAGCGCGGGACCGAAGCCCCGCACCCCTTCCCGGTTGATAGTTCTCGACCTAGTGACCGCGCCGGCCATTCAAAATGGTCATGAGTTGATCGAGCGCGTCCGTCCTTTCAGCAAGCCGGTGCCGGACATGCTCCGGGATCTCATCTGGTTCGTCTATCGGCTCGCGCACGCGCGCGTTTAGTTGGAATACGTTACTCTCCCCCGCTTGCTCTTTTTGCATTGCGTGATTTCCCCTATCCTAAGCGCGCAATTTTGAACCCGTGGCGAGGCAACAACTAGGCCGGCGTCACGGAACCGTTCTCGTGCGCCAGTTATGCACCGCTGGTCCACAGGCTGCCCGCAACAGATCAGTAACGAAGCACGAACGTCCACGGACCGTGGCCCTGCGTCACTACTCTACTGTCGCTCCATTGGCACCGCTATTGCTCAGACTTAGGTGCTGGAATTGCAGCGTACCAGTTTGAAACCGGACGCCGCCGGGACGGTACATTTCGAGCCCGGCGGCGTATTTTTTGGGACGAGTGGCAGCAGCTCGCCGTCCCCTCGCTATCGGCAATGGTTCTCGGCCGAAGTTAGTTTTCCGCATTCACAGCGAAAGATGCGAAGCGTTCGACCGTCCTTCGGGCTGGTGATGCTGAGCATCAATTCAGCCCTCCCTTTGCATCGGACGCACCGAGTTGCGTCTGCTTCAAACGCGGTACTACGGAGGGTCATGGGATGGCAGTTAGCCGATGCGCAGATTTTCTGCCGAGACCTTCCCGGAGCGCCCTGGCACTAGTTCGTAACTGACCTTGGCGCCCTCAGCGAGACCGGTATAGCCAGCCTTTTCGACAGCCGAGATGTGGACGAATACGTCCTGCCCGCCTCCATCTGGCTGGATGAAGCCGTAGCCTTTCGTTGCGTTGAACCACTTCACGGTTCCTATAGCCACTGCAAAATCTCCTCAAACAAAACGAACGATCGAAACCAATTTGATTCTTCAGTCGATCTAGCGGCAAGCTCGCGGCAAAAAGCCGTCGCTGAGTGGTCGCAGCGACGGCTATCGGTCACAAGCGTTAATGTTTTATTGCCGCCTCAGCCTTCTGGCACGTGTCGACAGCCGCATGCGGATCGGCTTCCTGTGCGATCGGCGGCGCCGCTGAAGCTGCCCCTTCTGGTGTGATCAGATTCCAACACTGCCGGAAAATCAGCTCTGTCATTATTCGGAACACAGTTGGGCCCAGCGTTATTCCTATTTCGTTCTGCCTGATTGGAGCCAAGCTTTGGATCACTGATTCGAGCGGGGCAGATCGATGACGAACAGCCCAAAATACTCATGTGCAGCAATCCGAGAGGCTTGGGAAAAGGAAGCAAAACAGCGCTGGGATAGCAGGACGCACGGCCGAGGCCTTAGCCTGCTGATCGTGAAAACGCTGGCGCTATCGGGCAGCCTGATGTCGAGCAGCGCAATGTCGCCAACGTTCGAATTTTGGCGAGATCAGAACAGGATCCGCGGGCGTTTTATCGGCGTCGGCAACGGCGTTGTGGTCGCTCGGCTCAATGTAGATGGGCTACCCGAATAGAAAAACCCGCCGACGGTGATTTAGGGGGGCCGACGCCGGCGGGGGCCGTTTGCGCCGGATTCGCAACCAGCGATCAGATCGTCTAATGCCCGCCATGCCCCTAAAACCGATAGAACTG
>Ga0335069_10009839_pt1 | contig 13588 bp, 12 predicted proteins | sample Lox_Sample_11_FD_206714 | JGI IMG/M metagenome (GOLD analysis project Ga0335069, IMG submission 206714) | Soil microbial communities from Loxahatchee National Wildlife Refuge, Florida, United States - Lox_Sample_1.1 | ecosystem: Environmental > Terrestrial > Soil > Wetlands | place: USA... | reverse complement strand
TGTGTTTCGACATCATCCAATACCGCTGCTTCATGGGATCAGCAACTGAATAGCAACAGTCACGGTGGGCCATTATCGGTCGCGTACGGTGGAACGGGAGATGCAAGTCTCACGTCACACGGGGTGTTGGTCGGAAGTGGTGTGGCTCCAGTCACGGTCGTCGGGCCAGGGTCCACATCAGGTGTGCCATTGGTGTCCAAGGGATCATCCTCAGACCCTGCGTATGACACGGCGGTCGTGGTGGGTGGAGGGACGGGATCGACCTCGTTCACCGCATATTCGGTCCTGTGTGCGGGCACGACGTCGACAGGAGCACTGCAAAACGTGTCGGGAGTCGGCAGCAGTGGGCAGGTGCTCACATCCAACGGGGCCTCTCAATTACCGACGTGGCAAACGAAGACGGGCGGTGTGTCTGTGATCAACACCCAAGTGTTCACGTCGGGATCCAACTCCAACTCTTATGGTGTGTTCACGATCACATCCGGATCAGCCACGGCAGGAGCGACGTACACCTCCAACTCCGGGGCGATCACATGGACGGTAAATCAAACCATATCGAGCAAAACATACTTGGCAGTGTCGCAGACGTCGGGATCAGGCGCACCCACTGGATCGACATTGACCAAAGCTACCGGTTCAGGAGATTCCTCTATCACGTTTTCGGTCTTCCAAACCGGACAGCTGTACACGCCAACATCAGGAATGTTGTACGTCATTGTCAGGATGTGCGGAGGAGGAGGTGGAGGATATGGAGTCAATCACGTCGATGGTTCAGACTCCCAGTTTGGAAACGGTGGTGGAGGAGGTTGTGCGATCATATCAAAAGCCATCGCAGCGGCATCACTTCCATCCACCGTGGTTGTTTCGCCGGGCGCTGGTGGAGCGGGAGGGTCTTCGGGTGGAAACGCTGGCACGGCAGGACAGCCGTCATTTCTGACGACCTTGTTTGCGGCTGGCGGTGGGACGGGAGGAAACCTCATCATTCAAAACCTATCGACAGCAACAGGCATCTTCAATCCGACCAATGGACCCGTCGCCGGAGGAACGGACATCACGATCAATTCATCCTCCTATTCGGCGTTTCAAGGCGGATATTCGACTCCAGCGTTGGGTCCCAGCACGTTACGCATATGTTCACTGGGTGGACCATCAGGGATGGGGTTTGGAACAGGGTCACTCCTCACATATCCGTCCAGTGGAAGCTCCGTCAACATCGCCGGGAACAACGGCGTTGGGTATGGGAGTGGCGGAGGAGGCAGCATCAGTTTCAACCAAACCAGCGGCGGAGCCGCAGGTGGAAATGGGTCAGGAGGGATCATTATTATTGACGAATACTGTTCATCATAATATATATTTATTCATAAAATTCTTGAACATAAATGAAACCATCACCACCCGCTCCTCCCGGCGTGCCATTGGTGCCGGCACTGCCACCTGAACCTCCCGATCCCACGGAATAGTAGTATGTGGCAGCCGGAGACGTGTAGGTGTATATCGCACATCCAGCGCCGCCACCCCCTGAACCGGACGTTTGGCCAATGTTCCCAGATGCTCCACCACCGCCTCCACCACCCCCGTTTCGTCCGACACTTCCTCCAGCAGTGTTGTAGCCTCCTTGACCACCACCTCCAAATGCAGAAGAACCTCCTGCACCTGAAGTCAACAAGAAATTGTTGATGGACGCCTGCGTGCCATTTCCACCCGCGGAACCATAAGTGGTCAATCCCACTTCGGAATCAGCGAGGTTCGCATATCCTCCAGCGCCGCCTTGAACAATCACTCCATCCCCTTTTTTACCGCCAAAGGCAACCATGATGGGCCCAAAACCAGTGGATTGTCCATCGGTTCCACTACCCCCGTCAGCATTGTCACCAGCACCTGCAGCTCCACCTCCTCCACCCACGATTGTGACGGTGATGTACAGTGGAGTTCGGGGGGACGTCGGGGTGGTGTACACGTCCGCCGCAGACACCGAAACGAAAGTGATGGGCGAGGGTCCAGTTCCTGTGACAATGGTCAAAGTACCTCCAGATGGAGTTCCTGGTGTCGACGAAACGTAAAACTGGTATGCTGAAGTGGAGGAGGCAAGGATGGTGACGGTATTGGTGCCGTCGGAGTATGTGTCTGTGGCGACAACAGAAATGGCGGTGTCGGAAACAAGCATGTAGTCGCTTCCAGCGGAAGACGAAAAAAATTGAACCGTGGGCGGCTCATTTGAAGATCCTGATTCAGGTTGCCACGTTGGAGCAGCGGTGGGACCGTTTGAAGTGAGAACGTATCCTGAAGTTCCTCCGGAAACCTGTTGCAGGGCCCCAGTGGACGTTGTGCCACCAATGATCACTTGGTTTGCACTGAATGTATTATCTCCCGTTCCACCATTTGGCACAGTCAGTGGATTGGTCAAAGTCAGAGTGGTCGCAGCCAAAGAGGTGAACGTTCCAGCCGCAGGTGTGGTCGCACCAACGACGGTGGAGTTGACACCTGTGGTGGTCACGACCAAACGGTTCGTTCCAGAGATGACCGCATCAATGGAAGTGCCAGGTGTGATATTAATACCAGTCGCCATGATTTATTTATTTTTTTTACACGCACACAATTAAACAGGTCCAACAGATCCACCAGCCCCAGGACCGGATGTCACTTGCAAGTAAACCCATTGCAGATTACCACCAGCACCCGTCATGAGAACTTGTCCATTGGAGCCAGCGGGCAACCACTCTCCACCCGGATTGATGCTCGCGGTCAGCAACACTCCATTGGGAGGATATGGGACCAGGTATCCCCAAGCGGGTTCGGCATTTCCAGGTGAGATGAGAGTCATACCGACAGTCGAATCTTGTGGGTCAATGACAGCGGGATCCACCAAGGACCATCCAGGTGCGGCGTCTCCACCGGCTGAGGTGAGGACAAGGCCAGTGGCGCCAGCACCAGTGCATGAAAAATTTGGATTGCCGGCGAGAGAGCCATCCTTCACGATCACACCATGATTTTCACCAGGATCGACCAGAAAATTGCCGAGGGGTTGAAACGTCGGTCCGACACTTGTTGTTCCACCCAACACCTGGTGAGTGTTGGTCGCATTGAGGGTGGCCAGTCCGGGCAGCGAAGAGTCTTGATCGACGCCAACTCCCATGACGACACCCGTCGTAGGTGTGGAGGCCGCAGGCACCAAATCCCAATGGGGAGGATTGTAGTTTTTACCAAAGTGGACCGCCTTGGAGCTGATGGCAGGCGCCACGGGAAAAACGGTGCCACTGTTGGGATATTGTTGAGTGGGGATTTGAGTGGCCATCTTTCGCAAATGATGAATACACACATTGTCACAGTTCAGGAGTGTAAATCTGAATTTGTCCAGAAATGAAATTGGTGCCAATGTTGTTTGCAAAGGATTGTGGAAAAATCAAGTACAATGTGTTGGTGTTCACGGAGGCCGCCACATAACCGATTTGTCCAAAACCGTTGGCAATTTGACATGTTCCAGTGGCCTGCCAGACATATTGAAAAGCTACCCAATCTGGGCGCCAGTATGCAAAGTAGGGACTGATGTCCATGCTGATCGTGTAGTAATCATTATGGTTTTCAGCAAATGAAAATTCGCCACCGATGAGGATCTGGAATCCAAACGCGTTTGCAGTCGATGTGTGGCCATTTCCTGCACCGGAGATGGATATTGGAATTCCAAGGAATGACGTTGCCGAATATCCAAGTATTGTGCAAAACGCCGCAAATTCTCCAGACAGAATGGGAAGGTTGCGAGTGCCAGTGGTGATGGACGTCCCTGTCGTCAGTATGGTTCCCCCGGTCAATGTCGCTTCATTCAGTATGGGATTATTGATCGTGGTGTTGTTGATGGTGCCTCCATTGACAGTCGTGTTGGTGACAGTGGAACTGTTGATGGTGGAATTGTTGATCGTGGTGTTGTTGATGGTGGTGGGCGCAATAACGTCAGTCCATTTCAGACCGAGAGATTGAGAGCTGTCGGCAACCAATATCTGATTGTTGCTTCCCACGGACAGTTTTCCCAAAGTGGTCGATGCATTCCCGACCAAGAGATTTCCCTTCACATAAGAAGAAAAGTTGGTGCCTCCGCTCGTCACCGGAACGGGGGTCCCCGAGTAGGAGAAGGAAAGGAGAGCTCCAGAAAAGGAGTTTGTGATCGACAGTGACATGGCGGTAAAAGTGTTGGTGTCAGTGATGGTGAATGCTCCTGACGGCCCAGTGCCGCCGCCAATGCTAAACAACTGAAAGTAGTTTGATGATGTGGTGGTGACGATCCCGGTGTTTGTGAGGGAAGGGTTGGACACATTGATCTGAACTGTGTCACCAGCTGAAAGCGATGCATTGTAGTTGATGTTGAGAACGAGTTGATCCGAAATGGCGGGTTGAACAATGTCAGAAGATTGAAGGGTCGTGCTTCCATTGACAACAATGGATATGGTTCCAGTGTAACCATCAAAAGAGGTATTGAGCGTGACCTGGGCATTGATGTTGTAGAAACCGGTGCTTGAAATTGTGTACCAGTTATTGATGGGGTCCCAATTGTTCTGATTGTCGACCACGGGAGTTTCATTCCAAATGATTTTAACGTCAGAGACAGGATTTTGAACAAAGGTCGTGTGGACTTGAAAAACGCTGATGTTTGTGACAATGGACCCCTGAGTGATCCATTGAAGACCAAGAGGTTGAGCAGAATTGGCTGACAATAAAGTTCCATCGCTCCCGACAGGAAGAGGAACATATTGAGACAAGGAATTGTTGACAAGCAAATCGCCTTTGCTTCCATCAACGTTATAGTTGGTTCCACCGTAAATGACAGGAAGTGGAACACCGGAATATTCAATGTCAAAAGTTCCAGTGGACGTTATGGGATTTGTCGTTGTTGATGAAACAGAGGCAATGGTAAAAGGAGCACCTCCGGAGGTCACGGACAGTCCAACGCTGGTGACTCCCTCCGCAGGCGGATCGATCCATTCAAGACCAAGAGGCTCCAAAGAATTTGCAGACAAGACCTGGCCGTTTGTTCCGACATCAAGAGGTTTGTAATGAGATGAACCGTCGTTGACGAGAACGTCTCCTTTGGCGCCATCCACATTGTAATTTGTTCCTCCATAAACGACCGGAAGCGGGGTCCCACTGTATTGCAATTCAAAAACTCCAGATCCAGTGATGGGGTTGGTCGTCGTTGAATCCACAGACGCGATCGTGAAAGGTGCCACACCATCAGTGACGGTGAGCCCGACGGAAGTGACGGTTCCTGTCCCAGAAACGTCTGTCCAGGTCGCGCCCAGAGGAGCTCCAGAATCGGCCGTGAGAACTTGCCCGTTCGACCCAACGGTGAGGGGGACATAGGCGTCGGATCCGTTGTTGATGAGAACGTCTCCCTTGCTGCCGTTCGTGCCGTAGTTTGTGCCTCCGTGTTCCACGGGCAGAAAACTTCCATATTCAAGAGTGAATGTTCCTGTGCTTGTGATTGGATTCGTCGTGTCGGTGACGACGGCAAGAAACGTGTCAGAATCCAGACCGACGGAGGTCACGGATCCACCACCTCCGCCGCCACCGGTCCCGCATCCGTTCAACAGTTTGTATCCAAAGCAACCACGTGTCATGATTGGAAGGCACAAGTCACACAAAATGGACAATGATCCAAGGGTCTTTCAATCGGTTCTGTTTACGTAATCGACACAAACGCAATTCAGCGACGGAACTGAACAACAACTCATGAAATTTGTCACGTAAAAAATCTTTTAAAGACATGGCTTATTTGTGTGCCACACAAGTCATACAATATGAGTCGATGCAGACATTGCCGCAAGCAGAGGACGACAAGAGCGTATGTGGAGAGAAACGAATTCATGGGTGGCCTCAGTGTCGCACCGAGCGATGTTTCCGCCGCATTCATTGGAGATTGGATTGAACCTCAACACCGAACGATGCTGGCATTGACGTTGACGCAGTCCACGACAGTGGCAAAGGAGAGGGATGGATATGTCCGAATCGCAGAACTGTCAAACGACCAGATCTCGGTGTGGATCAAAGGAAACTCATTGGTGGTTGGATGTCGCGCCACAGGTGTCGGGTTTGCCGATTTTTTTCTGGACGTGGAGGATGATCAGGTGTTGTCGGGGCAGAGGGCGGACGTGCCCGTGTGCGGATTGAACATTGTTCGAAACGCCACGCGAGTGGTCGACATTGCGCATCGTCGATTTCCAGCGGCGACGATCCACGTCGTGGGTTATTCATTGGGAGGAGCCGCAGCGATGTGCATCGGTGAAGAGTTTCCCAACACGTTTGTGGTTTCGTTCATGGGAGCGTGTCCGGCGACACGTCCTCGACTGACCGGACCTGGTCCAACACGAGCGACACACTACACGGTCATTGGCGATCTGATTTCTTCACACATGAGCCCCAACGCAGCTCGAGTGATCAGGGTGGACAAGGGATACGGAGAAGATTGGGGCGTGGCGCGCCCACATCTCAGTGGACGGTTTCTCAAAGGCGACATCACTTTACGCAATCATGTCTCGGCCGACGACACGGACGCCATGCTCGTCAATTGGGCAACGACCTACCGATCCAATTTGAACCCATTAAACTGGGTCAGGAACGCATTGACTGTCAAAGTGGCCACCATCGCGTGCAGGTCTCCGGTGCCCGGTTCAGGTCGTTGGATGGATGCAGGTGGAACGTTCACAAACGAATGTAACACGGCATCAAACACAGCAGGAGCTGCGCAATGTCGTCGATTTTTCAACTGTGCCGACGTCATAATGGGTGCGGAAGAATACCAGTGACATCATGGCATCACATTACAAGTGGTATCCAGCGTCGGAGGAGGTCATTGTGCCATTCAATGCCCGCTACTCTTTTCCATCTCAGGCCAACAAGGCTGTCAAAATCACACCTCGCATTCCTCCAAAAAACGGAGCGACGTTCACTCCCGGACAGATCATTCGTCTTGAATTTCCAGCACAGGGATACGTGAACCCTCTCAACACCACTCTGGAGTTTGATGTGACCCTTGATGGATATGGAACGTCCTCATCTGCCGGTGAAATCACTCGTTTCCAAAACAACATCCAATCCATTTTCAACCGAGTCCGTCTCCTTTATGGCGCAACTCCTCTTGAGGACATCATCAACTACAACATGGTCGTTCGAATGTTGACCGAGTGGACGTCGACGGATCAGACAGGCACCATGGATCAGACATCCATTGCAGAAGGAATCGGTGGCGTCGTTCTCGGTTCCGATGCAGGAGGAAGGCAGGGTCTGGTCAATGTGCGCCAAAATTACATTCAAGGGTACGACTCCTCAGCGAATTCAACGCCCGCCGCATTCACGGCGGGAACTGGAGTGGGAGCAGTCCCAAACGGGTACAACCAAACGGGTGCCACTATCACGGGAGCTCATTACACCACACGACGTTATCAAGTCAATCTGGCGTTGGGGCTGTTCACTCAAGACAAATTGATTCCGACCAAATGGATGGCGTCGCAGCTCGCGATTGAGATCACGTTGGAACAGCCCACCGGCTGCATCATTTCGCAGGCGGGCTCCGCTTCGGGCAACACACCGACCTATGCTGTGGGAAACATCAACCTGATCCCAGAAATTTTGGAATTTGACGCGAGCTATGACGCCATGTTTTTGAAAGGATTGAGGGAAGGAGGGGTCCCCATCAAGTTTTCGTCATGGCACACGTTCATATTCTCTGCCAGCGGTTCGAACGTTCAGCTCTTGGTCCAAGAAAGGTCACGATCTGTCAAAGCTCTGTTTGCCGTCCAGAGACGTGCTCAGCCCTCTTTCAATTATGACTCTCACGCAACATTCTTTGACACGGCGGCATATGCCGCTGGATCAGCGACGGGTGGAACAAATTCCTTGATCAACTACCAATTCAGGATCGGTGGACGTTATTTCCCTGCCCAACCTGTTCAAACATCCGTCGCGTTGGGTGTTGGCATTCCCAATGGAGGAGCTGAGGCTTACGTTGAACTTCAAAAAGCATTGAACGTTGTCGGGGATTACCGTTTGAGCACGAGCGTGAACACCAACCGTTGGGCCATCACACCATGGAACAGCACTGTGAACGGCACACACTACTCTGAGACAGATTATCTGGCCAACATTGAATCTTTTGATGTCTCTGGTCATCCCGTCGGTGTGGCCGTGGAGGCGGCGTCTGCCACGGCAGGAAACTCATTCTGTGGAAACCTTGGGTCCGCATGTTTCGGAATGGCGATCGATCTTGAGACCTCCAACGGTGTTGAAATTTCTGGATTGAATGCTGAAGAACAATCCGACATTGCTCTGATCGCCAACTGGGCCGCCGCACAAGCAGAGTATGCAAACATGAATCTCGAGGTGTACTCGTACTACGACGCCATGATCATTTTGCGTGAGAACAATGTTCTTGAACTCATTCAGTGATGGGCAGCAATTTTGGTCTCAATGATTCGCTCGAGTATCTTGAGTTTTCACTTGATTCTCTCGACGCTCAAAACTCTGTCAATGGACTGGCACTGAACACAGACTGGCCGCTGTTCATCATGCCCGCTCGCCAGTTGTACAACATCGCCGCAATAAAAATCATTGAAGTCCAGGTCCCGTTCTCATACTATGTCTTCAACTCTTCCAACAATGTTTTTTACTTGACCGAATCGGATGGCGGTGGTGCGGTACAAGTCACGTTCCCCGTCGGCAACTACAGTTCAACGACGGTGATTGCGCCCTTTGAAAGTGTCCTCAATGCGGCATCCGCAAACGGTCACACGTACACGGTCACTTACAATTCGGTGACAATGAAATTTACAATCACTTCAAATTCTGGCGGAGCCACCACATTCACCCTGACGTTTGGAACGGCTGGAGACAACACTGACGGCTCGCTTCGCAACGAACTCGGCTTTTACGGTGGCCCCAACGTTTCTTCCACCGGTCCATCCCCCGCGTTGACGTCGCCATATGTCGCAGCGGTGTCTGGCCCGAATTACTTGTACCTGAATTCAAATGCGTTGGGAAATCAGGTCAACATGTTTTTACCGGCGGGAGCGTTGTCGTTGGGGAAAGGTGTCTCTGGTCCACAAGTCGCCAAAATTCCTGTAAACACGTGCCCTGGCGGTGTCATTTTTTGGCAAGATCCGGATCCACAAAAGTGGTTTGATTTGGAAAATTTGCCCAATCTCTCGGTTCTTGATTTCTTTTTTACGTTGGGAAACACCACAAGTCAATATCCATTGAGTTTCAACGGGCAAAATTTTTCGATCAAGTTGGGAATTTTGGTCAACAAGATGGTTCACAATGATGTTTTGGGAGGAGGATCACACAACGATCGTGTCTTTCAGCGTTGTGTTCCACGGGGTGGTTTGGTCGGGCGTCTCTTGTGAACATTTGTGTGAACTGAATAAATTTAATGGGTGCAGCGGAATCATTGTTGAAACAAGCGGGAGAATGGATATTGAACAAACTCAAAGATCCCACGACGTACTTGGACCTCTTCGGTCTTGCCGTCGGCAAGATACCGGGTCTTGAAAATTCAGGACTGTCCGATGTGATCAAAGGGATCGTGCACACCTTCCATCAGTTACCCAAAAATCCCACGAATGAAGAGCTTATGGAAATTCGACGCATGACACAGACCACCTTGTCAGCCGCCACGGTCGTTGCAGACGCGGCACGTCGACAATACTGTGAACTGCGAGGCAGAGGATACACCTACGAACAGGCCATCCACATTGCTGAATCAGGAATACGTGCGTCGGCGCTCTACAGATCTGATCCTGCCGCCTATGAACGGTTGTTCAGAACCATGTTTGCCCATGCGCCAGTGACCCCGACGACGTCGTGTTCTCTTCAGTCCAAGGCCAGATCAACCCATGTCGATCGGTCCAATCCACACGTGTTTGGGCGCCCGATGGGTGTGTGAAATGTGTGTTTTGCGGAAATGAAAAATGCCGTCGGGAGGTCCATTGTCATTGTCCATCACAGCCACACGGCCATTGAACCGGTGGGACTATTCATCCATACGTCCAGGCCCAGTGGGAAGCGTCGGTGATGTCAACACTCAAGTCAGACTCAAACACTCAACGCCAGACATGCCCATTCGTTGGGATGAGTGGACGGCCCACGGAAACGAACCTCGCAATGGATCCAACGTGCAGAGCGGAGCGTACACGAGCCACTGCTCAAGAGGTGGTCCAGCATTTACGATCGATTCCAATTGGGGAGGACGACGTGATTTCAAGACTTCGCACGGATGGTATTATCAGGACATGCGAGCTCCTGATCGACGCGTCGAACCCATCGTGGGATCCACCCCGCAATACTCCTGGCATAATAAGATTGCCACCACATACGAAGCTCGTCGGACGGGATTCAACTTTTTACCTCTCCCTGGTCCTTACCTGCCCAATCGCGGTGAAATCACTCGAGGTGGTCAGTTCCCTCGATTGACGGACGCCGTGGGCGGTGATGCCATGGAGGAGGTGTGTGAGACAGATCCGAATGAAGGAGGCCCACAAGGTGTGGCCAGTGGCGCGCTGCGGGTGCCCACGGACCAGCGTGGAGGAAGTTTTCGGTACAATGTGGCACAGGGCTACCAAATGGAGAACCCGGCTCTACCCGTGGCTGGACGTTTAAATTGCATCGGTCGTCGCTGTGGACGCGTGTGAAAAAATGATCATCACCGTCACCAAAATCCACGACATGGCGACCGGTCCGTCCAAGGGCAGTTTTGGCGCGGCGGGATGGGACCTGTCGAGCTGTGAGACGACGATGGTCCCCGCCCGAGGACGCAAGCTCGTCAACACCGGGCTCGTGTTCACCATCCCCATGGGCCTGTACGGCCGCGTCGCGCCTCGTTCTGGACTGGCTCTTCGGAAAGGCATCGATGTCGGCGCCGGTGTCATTGACCCAGACTACTGCGGCCCCGTCGGTGTGCTCCTGTTCAACCATTCCGACGAGGATGTGATCGTAGACGTCGGTGACCGCATCGCGCAGATCATCTTCACCAAGATTGAAACCACGTCGACCCTCGTGGAGAGCGATGAGGTCATGGAGACGAGGAGGGGAAGAAAGGGATGGGGATCCACTGGAAATTGATATTGTGTGAAAAAATAAATTTATTGATGTCCACCATTCATGTCTTTTCGTATCCCAACGGGCAACCTCCACCGCGAGGATTTGACCATCTACCTCCTGAAATTCGAAGAGAAATTTTCAGATTGGCGTCAGGATCCAGAGAGCGATACGAACTGGCCCGCAGAAATCTCGAAGCATTAAACATCAACGATCTCATCACATTGCGATCTGTGCAAGCAAATTTGGGCAGACTCGTTGCCGGCCAACACGCTGTGAGACACAGATTACCAGGAGCTGCTCAATTTTTTCGTGGAGCCAATTTGCATTACATGAGCAGACACAATCAATAATTATGTGCGTTGTAAATAACAAGTGACAGCCAAAGGATGACGACCATCCATGTTTTTTCATATCCCAATGGCCAGCCTCCACCGCGAGGATTTGATCATCTCCCGCCCGAGATACGAAATCAAATTTTCAGTATCGTCAGGGAACGTAACGCGGAGCGACGTCGTCGATCGTTTCATCTCGCTCGATTGAGGCTGGAGGCACTGTCGACGCGCCCAAACGTCGAAAACATGTGGCAACATTCGCGTGAAAGACAGATTCAAGGGTATACACCTGGCACTCGCGGCGTCAGAAGATTTCCGGCTGGGAGACCTTTGAGAAGTCAAAGACAAAGGCGGCCTCATGAGATTCCGCCAGAAGTCGATTAATGTGTGTAACGTGGACATAACAGACAATGGCCGTTCGTGAACACGGTGGAAGGACACAGTACTGGGGCCTGACCATCCAGGAGGGGCCCTGGCGCCAGACCAAACAGGATGAAATCAACAAGAAAACATCTCTGGGCAACAAGACGTATGGAGGTGGCGGTGTGCCGGGCGCGGGAAAACTCAATGCCGGGCACGCCAACGCGTACGTCGGCATGAATCCCGTCAAGACGCCCAACTGGGGCGATCACCCAAAACCGATGCCGGGACCGTCGCGGTACGCGCAGCGATCTCTGGTCGTTGATCACCGCGTGATTGAACAGTTTCGGCAACAGCTACCGCCTGGGCAACGCCTCGTTCGTCGACCTGCGATCACGCAACCGATGAGAGAGCCTGACCTCGAATCTGAATTTGAAGAAGAGTTCGTGGACGCCCCCACTCCAGAGACCATTGGCACACAGGACCAACCCGTGGAGACGCCCATTCAACGCACGCCGCCACCTTCCTACGAGGAGGAAAGAATCGATCAATTGGTTCGAGATGAACGTGAAGTTCGGAATCCAGGTCCACTCGGTGACGCTCAGCGTGAGCTGCAGGAGGGGATGGAACTGGACACGTCGGATGTCGTCGGTCCGCTCATCACCGCCAATGAGAACGCGTTCAGAGAATTGTACGGTGAAACGGAATTCTTGGTGCGCAGACCCCGTCGTCACCGACGTCTCTTCCCATATGAGGCGATGCCACCTGAAGCGGGGGTCGGGCTCATCTCGGAAGTGTTCCGTCGCATCCCACAACACATCTCGCGGGACATCTTGCAGACGGCGGGTGTGCCCGTCGAGGCCGAATTGGCGGAAGCCGCGTTCAATGCACAGCACCGCCCCACCATGGACTACGTGGCGCCTCACCTGCCCAACAGCACTCAAGGGTCGAGGGAGCTGGAGATGCAGGCGCAATCCACCGCCGCATTGGAGCAACGCTTGCGAGAATTGTCCACACAGGGATTGCGGCGCACCGCCTTGGAATCACAGGCTGAAAATGCTGGACGACGTGAACGCGTGAGGCTGCGAGCCGCGGCCATGGAGTCCATGCAGAGGGGTGAACAGGCGCGCAGGCACAGGCACACGACGCGCACGGCTCATCAATTGCAAGAGGCATTGGAGGGCCGTGCGACTGAACCTCGACGCAGAGGGCGGTTGGCTGAACAGGTGGAACGGTCGGAACGCGCAAACCGTTTGAACCGGATGCGCGAACACGCGCTGTCCACCATCGAACCTGGCAGGAGGACACGTGTGAGACGCGAACGCGCTCTGGCGTCCATCCGTCCTGGCCGACGGGCGACGGGAGGAGGCGTCAATGTGAGCGCGCGAGACCCTGACAACTTTTACGGTCGCAGCATCTAGAACATGCTCGCGCAACGGTTCCTGATCATCGTTCCTTTTGGACAACAAAAACCTCAAATCAAAATGTGCGTGGTCCAGATTTCGTTTTGATCATGTCGCTCTACGCCGCTGACCTCTTTGACAAAGCCGAACTCGTGGCCACGAAGGACAACAAAAAAGGAAAAGGACCGATGACGGAGGACCCGAAACCGAAACGCGAGATGACGGAAAAACAAAAAGCCGCGCTGTTGAAGGCCTCTGAGACCCGCAAACGCAAACGCGAGGAGGCGTTGAAGGCGAAGGCGGACGCGGAGGAAACCAAAAAGAAGGAGCAAGAGGACGCGGCGGCCAAAGACGAGGCGATCAAGGCGAAGAAGGAGGCGCAAAAGGAGAAACGACGATTGGCGCGTGAAGCAA
>Ga0335069_10009838_pt1 | contig 13589 bp, 10 predicted proteins | sample Lox_Sample_11_FD_206714 | JGI IMG/M metagenome (GOLD analysis project Ga0335069, IMG submission 206714) | Soil microbial communities from Loxahatchee National Wildlife Refuge, Florida, United States - Lox_Sample_1.1 | ecosystem: Environmental > Terrestrial > Soil > Wetlands | place: USA... | reverse complement strand
CAGAATGATTCGCGCCAGCCGCTGCTCGACGCGTTCCAGCGCGACCGAGCGCAAGCGTTCGTGGGCGTCGCGCAGACGATCACTGACTTGGTCGAGGATGGCACCGCGCAGCGCCGGATGTTTCTGACAGAGTTCCCGCGCCAGTGCTGCGGGCATCCTCCAGAGCACGCTGTCTTCCGCCGCAACGGCCGATGCAGGGTATGGCCGATCTTCCAGCGCGACCACGGCGCCAAAGAGTTCGCCGGGGGGGATGACCTGCAAGACGATCTCGCGCCCCTCCGGTCCGTGCTTGACGATGTGCACGAGCCCGTCTTTGACTGCCCACAGGCTATCGGCCGGCTGCCGTTCCACAAAGATCGTCTGCCCGGCGGCGACCCGCTGCTCGCGCGTCGCCGCCGCGATCTGCTCGCGATCGGCTGCACGCAGAGTTCGGAAGCCCTTCAGTCCGTCGATGCTGCTCATACCCTATGACCCGCATCATACAACATTGCGTGCGAACCCCTTACCTTTCGGGCTGTACGCACGTTTGCAACACTCAGAAAGGAACGAACGCGCATGACGACAACCATCGAGATTCTAGGCACCCAGCACCAGGACGTGTTGGCGCAGTTGGCGGCGGTCGAAGCGGAGATCGGTGCCTCGGGCGCTTCCAGCTTGGCAACCTTTGCCGGGTACTTGGAGGCGGAAGTTATGCACCACTTTGAGCTCGAGGAGCAAGCCCTCTTTCCGCTCCTGGAAAACCACCTCCCAACGACACACGGGCCGCTCGCCATCATGAACGCCGAGCACGTGGAGTTTCGCCAGCTCTTACGAGGACTCACCGCCGCGGTGCAGGCAGGAGCCCTGGTTGCCCAACGCGCCCAAGCCGTAGACCTCATCGCGTTACTGCGCGGGCATATCGCCAAGGAGGATCAGGTACTCTTCCCGATGGCGGAACGCCTCTTGAGTCGCGAGGAACTCAATGAAGTCGAGCGGCGCGCGGCGACACTCCCGAACGCGGCGCCGCCGTTGAGCCTGTAGCCGCGCTAGCGACCAGGGCAGGACTAACCGCCCATCGCGAATTCCAGACCCGGAGTCAGCCCAAGCCGTCGGCCCGGGGCGAGATCGAGTGTCGCAGTCGGGTCAAATCGCCGCCCCGAGGCAACTTCGATTGGTGCAGTGGGGACAAGCCGCCGGCCGTGGACTCCAATTCCTGCTGGAACTGACAGCTGAAACCACGTCCCTCTTGGTCCGCTCGCTAGAGGCCAGACCCTTCCGGGTCCGGCCTTTGCGATTCAGGCAATCCGGCGGCGATCAGCGCGGGCGTATCCGGTTGGATAACGGCGGGATCACAAAGCTCGGGTCGATTCGGCAGGGACCCGTTGCCTGCGAGTTGTCGACGAGGGACTGGCAGCCGTTTTGAATATCCTGCGCCGTGGGCTGCGGGCCGCCGGCGACCCAGGCACGCAGCGCTTCCCAGCCGGCCTGCGTCTCGGCCATGCTGAACCCGCAGTGGGTGGGCGTCGTTTCCACCGCAATGGCCGTGGTGAGATTGGCATGGGGGACCACGGAGGCGTAGAAGTTCTCGTTCTCCACGATCACCAGCCCGTCCTTGTCGGTGTGCAGCGAGACGATCTTCTTTTTCCCGACCTTGCCGCTGGCGATATAGTTCTTGGCGAGCTTCTTGTTCGCACTGGTTTTTGCGGTGACGCGAGTGATGTTTTTGTCGACGAAGCCGCCGTTATCGTAGTTCACGTTGGCGTTGCCCACGCCCTGCCCGCCCTTGAGCTTTGCCGGGTCGAAGATCACGTTCGACAGGCCGAACAAGGCGAACCCCATGTCCGTAAGAACAAAACTCTCGGGCAGCTGCGTGATGCTCAGAAACTGGCTCAGGTTGGCGCTCTGTTGCGGCGTGCGGGATGCCGCGGGCGTGAGGACTCCCATGCAGGCATCCACCGCGACACCAAGCTGAGAAAAGGAGAAGGAGTAACCGGGGAACCCGGGCGCCGGGAGGCCCGTCGGTCCGCCAGGGATCGCCGCCGCCGGTGTGTTCGAGCAGATCAAATCGTAGAGGAGCCGAATATCGAGGGCCGCATTCCAATTGATACTGCCGCCGTGGACGCCGCACATCGGGTAGGCGCCCACGACGTTGCCGAGGTTCGCCGTCTCATCTGCCTGGTCGGTGACGATCCCACCCAGCGATTCACCGCTGATGAAGACGCGCTTGGGCTTCTTGAAGGCGGCGTTGAACACCTTGACCATGTTCTGAAGATCCTTCTTCGTTTGGAATAGGGCCCAGCCGGATTGCTGATAGCCGGAAGCCGCAACCGCGTAGCCCTCGGAGAGCTGGACCGCTGAGAGGGGACCGAGGTCTGTCACCTGTTGGACCTGGTCCAAACTGTAGCCATGGTTCCAGATCACCAGATCGCCGTTCCAGTTCGTCGGCACGACGATCTTGAAGGCGGCGCCGCCGGCCGTCGTGCCCTCCTTCACTGTGTCGCCATAACTTGTGGTGGCCACGGCCCCAACAAACCCCACCACAAGTGCCATCATTCCAACAAGACGCTGCATAGACATTCCTACGTTATGGAAAAGTCGTTCCCTCGAAGCTCCAGAAGTCGTTGTCATCCCTGATTACGTTCCGGTCCCCGCCAGTTGATCCGCCTTCTGCTTTGCATAGGCCGCTCCCTCCAAGAGCTCATTGCGTTCGTAGAGCGTAGCGAGATCCAGCCATACCTGCGGGCCTTCCGGCTTGAGTTGCGCGGCCTTCTCCAGGTGGGGCATAGCGCGCGGGTAAGCGGTCGTGACGCTTCGTCCGGACCTCTCCATCGATTCCGGAGCCCGTCGGATTCGCCACGATCCTTGCTATGCGCGGTAGGAGGAACCCGCCCAGCAGAGGGATCGTACCCCTTGCTGAGTCGGTTGGCACATTGGACTGCAGGGTGGACGCTTTGAAGGCCAGATCGATTGGGCCACCCAGGGTCCCGCTCCCCGAAGCCACTAAGGCGCCCATGAACGCGCGATTCGCGCGCCTATACTTTCCCGCCGCGTTGTCATCCGAGCTGGTCACGTACTTATCGCTGTGCCCCACAAGCTGTCAATGAGCATGTCGAGCAAAGCCATGGCGCGAACCGGCTTCGTAAGATGCCGTTGCCCGTCAGGCACCGAAGCCGCACGCCCCGCATGCCTCCGAGTCTGCAAGCCGCGATGCTAGCGGCCGCACGCTCGAACACGCAGGGAGCCGCGCCGCGAGCAACTGGCTGCACCGCAGCAGATACGTCGGCCCGAGCGGTGCCAGACGCTCGGCGAACGTCGTAGCGAATGTTGCAAGATGCGCTTCCACGATGCCGCGGCGTGCAGCGGCCGTGAGGGCGGCAGCTTCGCTGTCCCCTCCCGCAAGGGCGAAGGCCTCCTTCAGAAGCAGATACCCTACGAACGCTACCTCGACCGCAACGTGGTCGATAGGCTCTTCAACGCGTGGACGGAACGCGAAGGCGTCGTAGACGGTGGCCAAGCTAGCCAGCACTTGCCCTGGATCGGCAAACGGCTGATACGTCACCTCGCGGGGCGACACCGCACCGCCGGGACCCAGTAGCCGCAAGTAGTCACCCTCGGTGGCTGCGCCGGCCGCTGCGGCGGCGTCACGCAGGGCAACGTTGCGCACCTCGCGGCTCAGGGCAGCCACTTCGTCATGCCAGTCGTACCGTGGTCGCTCCAGCAGCAGGCCGATCAGTCGCCACTCGGCGGCTTCCGCGATGCGTTTGGTATGAGCCAGTGAGCGTCTCATGATCTCCTCATCCTTGCGGCGTCGGCCGTCAGCACGCCGCTACTTCTGCAGTAGAAGCGGTACCCACACGGAGCGCATCTTACGGGCACCGGCTTCTTGATGCGCACCTTGCCACACGGCGAACGCCACCTGTGTGCGCGCCCCAGGCTCGAGCCCGTGCGGGAGCGGCCGCGACAAGACCACCACCCAGCCTTGATCGCTCCGCATGCCCCGCCCGACCGAACGGGTTTCGGCCGCGGGGTGAATGGTGCCCGGCCCTTCGGCGAGTAGGTCTTGCACGGGCTGCGTGCGCGGACCCGCCATGTCATTGCCCAATGCGCGCGCCGGCGCGTAGCGCTGTGCCATCTCGCGTTGCGCTTCGGACCCCGGTTGCAGCGACGCCGCTTCAAACGGGTAGTGGTCAACGGTGGCGTTCGGGAACAGCGCCTTGATCGTGTCTTCGCGTCCATCCACCATCGACTGCCAGAATGCACGCCAGTATGTGATCTCCACCGGGCGCTGCGTCTCACCCATCTGCGGCGCCGGTACATCCGCCTGGATGCTCACCGGCAGCTGCACCGCACACGCGTCCGAGAAGCGTCCTAGGCCCGGCACGTCATTGACGGTTGGATCCGCCCACTCCAGCCGGAAGGCGATGCTCTTCGCATCACTCAGAGCACGCACCTGCACCTTGTCCGTCGACGGCTCGAGGAGGCGTGGCTCCACCATGTCCTGCAGCACTAGCGCCGCGGTGTATACGGGCGCGTCACGCCAGGCGGCGTCGCCGGGGTCGCTGGGCAGCTGGGCGCGATGCGCGGCGATGACCTCCGCCGACGGCGCGGTTGCCGGCCCGCCGCTGCACGCGGTGACGAAGGCAGTCAATGCCAGTGCTGCAATCCGTTCGTGGTTCATTGTGGACTCCTAACGACGTATCTCGTGAAGCGTATCTCGTAGGAAGACGCTTCCCTCGAGATACGCTTCACGAGCGGCGAGATACGAACTCGGTTCATGGGCAGTTCGTCCGTACGACGTTGCGCTCGCTATCGAGTGCTTGTCGGATCTGCACGGGTTCGTGCATCGGCACACGCACGATCTCTGCGCCACTTTCTTCCAGGCCAATCACCATATCGCCGTCGCGCTTCCATCGCGGCACGACATTCTGAGTCGAGCCGAAGAGGCTGAGCAATCCACTGAGGTCGGGATCGTCAGCCGACTTGCGATAGGTGTCGATGGCTTGATCGACGCCGGGCCCGAACATTTGCCGCAAGAACGGCCGCGGTGCGTGCACCGGTGGGATGTAGTAGACGTTCGGCTCCAAGCCGAATTGTGGGAACAACGGTAGCGCCACCTTGCGCACGTGCACGAGATAGTCGATCGGATTGTCCTCGCGCGCTTTCTCAGGCACTGAGATCCACCCGGCGAAACGGATCTTGCCGATGCAATTGACGAAGCACTGCGGCTGCAGCCCCTGCTCGATCTTCGGGAAGCAGGCGATGCATTTCTCCGACGTGCCGGTCATTGGATTGTAGAAGACCTTCTTGTACGGGCAGGCTTTGACGCACTCCTGATAGCCGCGGCAGCGTCCTTGATCGATAAGCACGATGCCGTCGTCCTGTCGTTTGTAGATCGAGCCGCGTGGACACGACGCCAAGCACGCCGGATACGTGCAGTGATTGCAGATGCGCGCCAGGTAGAAGAACCAGGTCATGTGCGGCACCTGCAGATCGGCGCCGTTCTCGATCATACCGGCGCAGTCGTCCTCGCCGACGTTCGGGTGTGTGTAGTCCAGTTCGTCGGGCCGCCAGCCGAGGACGCGCTCGCCGGCCTCCGCCGCCTCGAAGAGTGTGCGTCCCTCGTACGGTCCGCCCTTCCACGGCTGCGGGCCCAGCTTCTCGAGCAGCTTGACGTCCCACGCCAACGGATAGAAGCCGTACGGCTTACTCTCGACGTTGTTCCACAGCATGTACTCCTGACCCTTGCCTGAGGTCCACGTGGTCTTGCAGGCAAGGGTGCAGGTCTGGCAGGCGATGCACTTGTTGATGTCGAAGACGGCAGCGAACTGTTTCGCGGGGCGCGACTCCGGGTACCAATACGACATGTCCCGGCCGATCTGCCAATTGTGTACGCGGGCCATCAGACCTTCCCTCCCTTGTCGCCGCCCTCAGGCGCGTCGGGGTTGAACTCACCCTTCAGGTAGCTCTGCATCGTCTTGTTCTCGTAGCCCGGTCGCAGGCCCAGCGCGGCGGGGCGCCAGAGTCCCTGGCCACCGATGCCGCCGGGCTCGGCCTTGGTGATCTTGACGATCGATTCGCGCGGCGAGCCGGTCGGGCAGTGCACGTCGGGCATGAACCCTTTGCCGATGGTCTGGCCGAACATGTCTTTGCGTACCAGCGAGTCAGTCATCAGCGTCGGCTTGAGCCAGCCGCGCGTCGCCGACTGATGCGAGCCGGAGCGGAACATCGCCTGGTAGTTGGTACGCGGATTCTTGGCGAGCCCGTCGGGCCGCGTCTCGCGCCCTTCCACCGAGCCGGGGGTGGCGCCGTACATGTTGAACCACATGCGCAACACGCCGCGCGGCGTGCCCGGGTAATAGCGTGCACGGCAGATGAGGCGCGCGAACTTGTAGTCCTTGTCGTTCTTCTGCCAGCCGCGGAACGGCCGGTCGCTCGGGTCCGAGTCGATCCACACGTAGTCGCCGTCCTCGATGCCGAGCGACCGGGCATCGCGTGGGTTGATGTCGACGTAGCCTTCAGCGACGAACGGCGAGCGCTTGTCATGGCGATAGACGTCGCCGAACGGACCGAACAGAAAGGCCACCATGTCCGTATCGATCGGCATGGTGTGCGCCCCGTGGCGATACTTCGGCGTGTGGAAGACGAATTTGTAGCCGTCCTTCGCGAGCGGATGTGCCGTGGCTTTGGTCTCCGCCCACGTCTTCACCACGTTGCGGCCCTGCCGTGTATCGGAGGAAATGTCGCTGAGCGGGACGCCGTAGGCCTCCGGACCGACGGCGCGGATGGCTTCGTGCTTCGGCGCCACGATCAGATTCGGCTCATAGAACGTGGAATCGATCGGCTCGCGATGCACGGGCAGGTTTTCACCCGCCTCGATGAACTCGTCCTCCTCGCGATAGAACTCCAGTCGCCCGCTCTTGGTGAACCACGGCCGCGAGTCGGTGACCTGCTCGAAGCCGACGGCCTTCGGATTCGTGCGGTTCATCATCAGCACCGGAATCCCCTGCTTCGCCTTCTCCTCCAACTCCAGGAACTTGTAGCCTTTGGTATTCGATGAGAAGTCGAGGATGCGTTGCAGATAGATGTCGGTGCGCCCTTCATCGACGAAGCGCCAGAGATCGTTGAAGCGCTTGTCGCCGGTCACGTCGGCCATTTTGTGACCAACCAGCGCCAGCACCTCGATGTCGCCACGCGTTTCGAAGACGCGCGGCAGCGGCGTACGCGGGAAGATGGAAAGGAACGGATTGGTGACCGACGCGGTCATGTCGGGATGCTTCAGCTCCGCCCACGAGTCGACGGCAAACACCACGTCAGCCCACTCGCACGACGTCGACCACCACCACTCGTTGACGCAGATGAGCTCGATCTTGGGCAGCACGTTGACGACCGTATTGTAGTGCCACTTCACGTTACCGAGGATCGAGTTGGCGTTGGCAAACCACAGCGACTTCGTCGGCGTCGGCATGTGCGTCGCGCCGGTGAGCATCTTGTTGCCGATCTTCAGGGGATGGTCTTCGTGGTTGTAGTAGTGCGCCGATTCCGCCTTCCAGTACAGCTTCGGACGCGCCGGCTTTGCCGGATCGAGCTCGATGTCGAACGGGTTCTCGTTGATGTACTGCGGCACGCCGTTGAACAGCGCCGTGCGGTAATTGCCGGCATAGGAACCGACGTTACCCGCAATCTTGCCGACGTTGCCGGTGAGCGCTGCGAGCAGGAAGATGTCGCGGTCCTTGTTGTCGTTGTTGAAGAACTGGTTCGGTCCCATGCCGATGGCGAACAGGGTGGTGCCGGGGTTGGCGGCGATGTCACGCGCCAAACGCTCGACTGCAGTCGCCGGGGCCCAGGTGAGCTCCTCGATGGTCTTCGGATCGAAGTGGTCGGTGTACTCCTTCACCAGATCGAACACCGGCCGGCAGCGCACCTTCTTGCCGTCCTGCAGCGTCACCTCGATGCTGCCTTCCAGCAACGGGTCGCCGACCGCCGAGCGAACGCCAACCTGGTCGCGGGTGAGCGCCTTCGCCGTATTCGTCGCGCGGTCCCACCACACATAGTCGCCCCACTCGCCGCGCAGCTTTTCGGTGATCAGCATGTCACGCTGCGCTCCCGGAGCCGGCGGCTTCTCATCAGCCGTCAGCACATGCGTCTGGTTGTCGAGTTTGGCCGGCGCACCGCCGAACACGTCGTGGGCTTGGAGGTACTTTAGCGTATCCATGCGCACGAGGACCGGCAGATCGGTCCACCGCTTTACGTAGTCGGCGTCGTAGAGCTTCTCGCGCATGATCACGCCGGCGAGTCCCAGTGCCAACGCCGGAGTGGTGCCGGGGCGGACGACGATGGCTTGATCAGCCTTCGTGCAGGTGGCGGAGTACTCGCAGGCAATGACGACAATCTTCGTGCCTTTGAGGCGCGCCTCGGTCAGCCAGTGCGAGTCGGGCATCTTGGTCGTGATCCAGTTCATGCCCCACACCACCACGGTCTTCGCCTGCTCAACCGAATGCAGATCGAACTCGACTGTTTGTTGCCCGGTGACCATCGGGTGGCCGGGTGGCAAGTCCGTATGCCACGAGTAGTTGTCGAAGCCGCGTGCGCCGACTGCCTGGTCGGGACCGACGCCGCGCAGCTTGGCATCGAGCAGCGCCATCGAGTTGGCCATGCGGTACATACCGAAGACGCGCGTCAGGCCGAGCAGCGGCATGCCACCGCGGAACTTCATCACCTGCGTCCCCGATCCCTTCGCGGCGGCGATGGTCTCTTCTTCGTAGCCCTGCGCGCGCAACCGTTTGGCACCTTCCTCACCCGTGTAGGTGGTCGCGATGTTGTTCAACGCGGCGGCGACAATCGCCGCGGCCTCGTCGTGCGTCATACGCACCCATTCGTCACGGGCGCGGTTGAAGTACTCCTTCGGCGGCCGCCCATCGGCGCCGCGCGGGAAGCCCGCCTCAACCCATTTCTTGTAGCCCGCGCGGACCATGCAGTGACTCACGCGCCGGTCGCCGTAGAAGCGCCGCGTCAACGCCAGGCCCTTTTGACAGACACGCGGGTCCCAGCGATGGCTGCTGGCGTTGCCGTAGAGGTCGGTGGCCTCACCGTAGCGCATGGTCGGGCCGATGCGGGTCACTACGCCCTGGCGCACGTAGCCATCGAGGATGCAGTTGTGCGTGTCGTTCGGAGCGCAGAGAAAGGTGAAGGTCGAGTCGTATTTCCAGAGGTCGCGGTAGACCTTTTCCCAGCCGCGATCGGGGTAGTGCGCCAGCGGATTGTCGAGCGCATCGAGCGCCCACGCACCAGTCGCCGACGCGATGAACGCGCCGAACCCGGTCGCCGCGGCGGTCTCCAAGAACTCGCGCCGCGTCAGGCCTCGGTGGCCGCGTCCCTTCCGTGCTTTCATCATGATGGTGCCTCCCATGTGCGTATGAACGCGACGATGGACTGGATCTCGTCGTCGGACAGTAGTTGGTGCGCCGTCGAGGATGCACTGAAGCTTGGCATTGCCGTTCCGCGCCGGCCGCGGCGGACGGTCTCGACCAGATATCGGTCGGTGGCGTTCGACAGCAGCCCTTGGTTGTGGAGCGCCGGGCCTTCCTTGCCTTCCCCATTGGCGCCGTGGCACGACATGCAGGCACCCGCGAAGAGCTGCTTGCCGAACTCGGCGTCGCCCTTCACCCAGCGCCGCGGCTCGTTTTCCTGCGGCGACGGGATCCCATTACCAAGCGAGCGTACATGTGCGACCACCGCGGCGACTTCGGCGGGCCGCAGGCCGCCCTCCTTCTCTCCCCACGCCGGCATGCGGCGCCCCGGACGACCATGCGTCACGGTGGCAGTGAGAAAACGATCCGACGCGACGCTGAGAAAATCAGGACTGCCGATTGCCGGGAACGCCGCGATTCCCGGGTACCGCATGCCTTCGCCGTTTGGTCCATGGCACGCGGCGCAGAAGGTCCCGAACAACGTAGCTCCGTCGGTGGTGAACTCGCGCTCGGCAAAGCGTTCGGCGCGGATACGGTCCCGCGGCCAGAAGGCTTCGGGGTGCTCACTTCGTCGTAACGACAGCAAATAGAATGTGAGCGCGTCGATCTGCTGGTTGTTCAACCCCAGGACCGGCATCTGCGATCCTGGCACCACCTGCGCCGGGTCGCGGAAGTGCTCCCCGATCCAGTTTGCCAGCGTCTTGTCGCCGGGGACATGCGAGTAGTCGAGCCGTTGCGGATCCTTCTCGCCTTCGCGTGAGAGGTCGGGACCATCGTCGCCGCCGACGCCCCCAATCTTGTGGCAGCCGCGACAGCCGAGCGAATGGAAGACAGCCTTCGCCTCGACGAGCCCCGGCGCACCGACGCGTGACGACAGGAAGACCTCGATCGCCTCGCGATCGGCAGCGGGAATCTCTCCAAACGACGTGCGCCATGGTCCGTCGCTCGTGGCTGTTCTATGCGCCAGATGTTTCTCGTACCACTGCCGATCGAAGCCAGCACCACCGACACGTGAGAGGTCGGGAGCCGTGACTCCCTGCGCCCCACCGGGGCGCAGCGTCCCGCCGCGCTTGTCGAGGCTGTGACAGGCAAAGCAGTCGTTGCGCTCGAAGAGCGCGCCGCCGCGTGCCACTTGGTTGAGATTGGGCACAGCCAGATGCGTGTGGCAGCTGCCGCAACCGGCGTAGGCGTAGCGTTGCGGCAGCATCGGCTCCGGCCAATGCGGTGCCGTGCCGTGTGCATCGGCCTTGTCGGTGGCACGCCCCTGACCGCCGTGACAGACGACACAGCCGTATTGCAACGGGTCGTGACCGACATCGGGGTGGCTGGCAAATTCGGCCTTGCCCTTGATCCCAGTCTCGCCCGGTGCCATGCCCACGTGACAGCTGATGCAGCGATCGGTCACGTGCAGCGCCGGCGCATACACCTGTCGGAGCTGCACGTTGAAGTCTGCCGCTTGCTGCACCGGCAACTCAGCCCGATAGTCGCGCTGCACGCGGCGCCACTCGCGCCAGTAGTTCTCGCGGAATGCCGCAACCAAGAGGAGCACCAACGTCGCGAGGCTCGCCCCGAGCAGCAGCAGCTTGTTCGCGCGGACGTTCATTGCCGTTGCCCCTAATGCACCGGCCACTGCGACGGGGACCAGTAGAAGTCCCAGTTCGGTCCGCGGAATTGCGTACCGACAATGGTGAGCACGAGGAAGCCGCACAGAAAGCACGTGAACAAACCCAAGGCACCGGCGCGTGTCGACCCGTAACGGCGCACCAGCCACACTGAGTAGCCGCCGTACACCGTGGTGAGGACCGTGCCCGGGTTGATGCACGTGATGAGCAGCTGCGGCGCCCCCGGCCACCATTCGCGAATCCACCCGAGGCGAATCGCAAACACCTCGACCGCGAGCACGGCAGCCAGACCGAACGCCGTAGATTGAATGACCAGGCTTAAACCACCAGGCCCGCCAAACCAATCGCCGGTGCCTTCAGTCTCTCGATCCAGATACGGAATCAACAACAGGCCGATGATGACGATGCTGGGGATGCCGATGCCGCCCATGAACGCGGAGTACGACACCAACTCCTGCAGGCCGAGAAAGTACCACGGTGCCTTCGCCGGGTTCTCGGGTACCGCTGGGTTGGCGTGCTCCTTCAACGGGGCGTCGGAAATCAATGACAGCGCCAAGCACATGAAGATCGTCAGCATCAGGACGCCCATCTCCGCGTAGAAGACGTGCGGCATCGACGGCAGCGTTTTCTCCGGCCCGCCTCCGACCTGTGGTGTTCGCCCGCGCACCACAGCCGCGAGGTGATACGTCTTGGTCGGTGCCTCGGTGAACACGGGATAGGTCTGTGGATCGACTGGACCGAGCCGTTCATCCGCATCCGCCGGCCGCGCCAGGCCGCCGTCCTTGCGGATACGCCAGAAGTGCACGCCCATGAGCACAGCCAACGCCAGCGGGAGGATCATGACGTGCAGCAGGTAGAAGCGGATGAGCGCTTCTTCACCAATCTCTTCGGAGCCCAGCAGGATGAACTTCTGCAATCCGCCCGGATCGAAGTACTGTGTAAGATGAAGCGCGTCGGTAATCTCGCGCGGAGACTGCGCGATGTTGGCACCGATGGTGATTGCCCAGTACGCGAGCTGGTCCCACGGCAACAGATAGCCGGTGAATGACAAACCAAGCGTCACCACCAACAGGCCCATGCCAATGACCCAGTTGTACTCGCGCGGCGTCCGGTAGGCCGCGGTGTAGAAGACCCGCGCCATGTGCAGGAGCACTGCAACTACCATGAGCTGCGCTGCCCAGCGGTGAATGTTGCGGATGAACAGCCCGGTGGGTACGACGAAATGGATGTCCTTGATGGAGTCGTAGGCAACGTCGGGATACGGCTTGTAGTAGAACATCAGCAGAATCCCGGTAGCCAGAGTGAGGAGGAATCCTGACGCCGCCATGATGCCGAGACCCCACGTCGTCGCCCACCGCAGGGTCCAGCGATGCACGCGCACCGAATGCAGATGCAGGAAGAGATTCCCGAAGACGAAAGACGAACGGCTGCGGTCGGTCGTTGGTGGACCGCTACGCAGCAGGCTTTCGGCAAAATGGCCGGGGGTGTCGCGCAGGTTCTCGAGAAACCGCCGTGTCGCCGGTGCCGATTTGCTGGAGGAGCTCATGCAACCTCCTTCGTCCCGGCGGCAACCGCTTTGGCCTCATCGATGAGATAGGTTCCGGGCCCGACGCGTGACACGGACAGCCACGGCAACGCTTTCGGCGCCGGCCCCTTCACGACCGAACCGTTGGGCGCGAAGCGCGAGCCGTGGCAGGGGCAGTGAAAGCCGTCGGCTTCCGACTTCACGAGACAGCCGAGATGCGTGCACACGCGCGAGATCGCGAATACCCCATCCGTATCGCGGAAGATTGCGACCGACCGACCCGGCGGCAAAAAGGCCTCGCCCGCAACCAACGTCTCGGGCAGCAACACTTTGAACTTGCGTGACGGCACCGGCACCACGGCTGCACGCGGCAGCCGCATGACGCCGATGAACGCGAAGGTCAGCGCGACGAATGCCGACCACGTCGCCGCCAATCCCAAGAAATCACGCCGCGGCAAGGGCTCGGGTTGCAGGCGCGAACGCGCCGTCGCTCCAGCTGTCGAGGGCGTTGTCGTCATGCTTCACCCCACATCGTGTTGAACTGCACGCGCTCCATCGTGATCGCCTCGACAGGGCAGCGTATGGCGCACAGGGCGCAGCGAATGCAGCGGTCTTCATCCTTCAGAATGGCGGAGTTCTCGGCGCGGTCGGTGTCCGCACCAAGCGTACGTTCAATTACCGCATCGACATCGGCGGTTGCGTCGATCTCGTCGAGCGCCACCAGCTTCAGACACGCGGTTGGGCAGACATCGGCGCAGCCCCCGCAGAGAACACAGCGTGTCGCGTCGAAGACCGGCGTGACACCGCAATCGAGGCAGCGTGACGCTTCGCGGCGCGCCTGCTCCTCCGTGAAACCGATTTCAACCAGTGCACCGGGACTGAGCAGACGCCGATCCGCCGCAAGCGTCGGCAGCTCCGTGCGTCGTATTGCCTCGTAGTTGAACTCGCGCCGGTAGCGCTCGAGTGGCAGGTGTGCTTCGACCGCTTCCGGCCGGA
>Ga0335069_10009837_pt1 | contig 13589 bp, 12 predicted proteins | sample Lox_Sample_11_FD_206714 | JGI IMG/M metagenome (GOLD analysis project Ga0335069, IMG submission 206714) | Soil microbial communities from Loxahatchee National Wildlife Refuge, Florida, United States - Lox_Sample_1.1 | ecosystem: Environmental > Terrestrial > Soil > Wetlands | place: USA... | reverse complement strand
TCGAGCAGGTGCCGGCCGAGGGCGGCGGGGCGTTCGACCTGTCCATCTGGGTTCCGGACAGCGGCAGCGGGCCGGGCCTGCTGCTGATCCAGGAGATCTACGGGGTCAGCGACTACATCCGGGCGGTGGCCGCCGACCTGGCCGGCCTGGGCTACGTGGTGGCGGCGCCCGACCTGTTCTGGCGCATCAAGCCGCACCACGAGGCCGCGCACGACCAGGCCGGGCTGGAAGAGTCGCTGGCGCTGGGCCAGCAGTTCGACGCGGCCCAGGGGGTCCGGGACTGCCTGGCCGCGCTGGGCACGCTGGCCTCCCTGCCGGAGGTGGACGGCGGCATCGGGGTCATCGGGTTCTGCCTCGGCGGGTCGATCGGCTACCTGGTCGCCGCGCAGGCGCCAGTGGACGTGCTGATCTCCTTCTACGGCTCGGCCGTCCCGGACAGCCTGGACCTGCTCAGCCAGATCAGCGCCCCGGTGCAGTTCCACTTCGGCGGCAGCGACCCGTACATCCCGCGGGACCAGGTGCGGGCCGTGGAGGAGGCCGCGGCCGGGTACCCGAACGTGGAGATGCACGTGGAGGAGGATGCGGGGCACGCGTTCCACAACCGGAAGGCCCCGATGTTCCATCAGCCCGAACCCGCCGCCCGGGCCTGGCAGAAGGCCGAGGAGTTCCTCCGCCGGCACCTGCCGGTGCGCAACCGGGTCAGCTAGCCGGCTGGCCTGGCCTTAACCGGCCAGGTGCCGGACGATGCGGCGGACCTGCTCGGCGTACCGGGTGAGGAACTCCTCGCTGGATGGGTCCAGGCCGAACAGTTCCCGGGCCACTTGCGGCATGGCCAGCGGCGCGGCGATCATGCCCATGCCCGCCAGCAGCACCGCGGCCGGGTCCAGGTCGGCGGCCACCTCGCCGGCCGCCTGGCGGCGGCTGACCTGGTCCACGTCGCCCTGCCTGCTCCGGTCACCGCCGGGCGCGCTGTCGTCGGCCAGGCCGCGCCACAGCAGCAGGCGCAGCGCGCGCGGGTCGCGGACCGCGTCCTCCAGGTAGCGGACGACCAGGTCGGCCATGGGCAGGCCGGCCGGGGCGAAGGTCTCCTCGCGGTCCAGCCAGGCCTGCTGCACGGCCAGGTACAGGCCTTCCTTGGAACCGAAGTAGTAGTTGATCAGCTGCTTGTTCACCCCGGCGCGCTGGGCGATCTCGGCCACCCGGGCCCCGGCGTAACCGCGCTCGGCGAATTCGTCCAGCGCGGCGTCGAGCAGGGCCTGGCGGGACCGCTCCGCGTCGCGCTGCCGTTCCCCGGCGGCAGGTGCCCGGCGAGCCATCATGACACCAGGTTATCAGCTGGCTTCCTGACAATGCTAGTCAGCTAGTTGGTTGACAAAACTTGACGCTCGGCTGATAGTGGTCTGCGACGGCGGGCCCGCGCGGGCCAGCCGGGAAGGAGGACCCATGACGGGCGTGATCGCGGCCAGCGAGCTGCGCAAGCGGTTCCCGGCCAAGGGCGGGGCCGTCGAGGCGGTCCGCGGCGTCAGCCTGGAGGTCGCCCGCGGCGAGATCTTCGGCTTCCTCGGCCCGAACGGGGCGGGCAAGACCACCACGCTGCGGATGCTGACCACGCTGCTGCCGATCGATGGCGGCACCGCGACGGTGGCCGGGCTGGACGTGCGGCGCCAGCCGGGCCAGGTCCGCGGGCACATCGGCTACGTGAGCCAGCTGGGTGGCGCGGACGAGCTGGCCACCGGGCGGGAGAACCTGGTGCTGCAGGGCCGGCTCTACGGGGGCAGCCGGGCCGCGGTGGCCAGCCGGGTGGCCACCGTGCTCAGCCTGCTCGACCTGACCGGGTTCGCCGACCGCCGGGTGCGCACCTACTCCGGCGGCCAGCGCCGCCGCCTGGATGTCGCGCTCGGCATCGTGCACCAGCCGGAGGTGCTCTTCCTGGACGAGCCGAGCACCGGGCTGGACCCGCAGAACCGGGCCAACCTGTGGAACCACATCCGGGCGCTCCGCGAGCAGGGCACCACGGTGTTCCTGACCACGCACTACCTGGATGAGGCCGATGTGCTCTGCGACCGCATCATGATCATCGACCACGGGACGGTGGTGGCCGAAGGCACGCCGCGGGAGCTGAAGCAGCAGGTGGCCGGCGACGCCATCGTGCTGGTGCTGCGGGACCCGGCGGCGGCCGGGCAGGCCGCCGCCGTGCTGCGCGATCAGCCGGTGGTCCGCGAGCTCAGCGCCGAGGGGGCCACGGTGCGGCTGTACGCCAGCGACGGCGCGGCCGCGCTGCCCGGGCTGCTCCGGCTGCTGGACGCGGCCGGCCTGGCCGTGCGGTCGCTCGGGCTGGCCGAGCCGAGCCTGGACGACGTGTTCCTGCGGCAGACCGGCCGGTCGCTGCGTGACGCCGGCCAGCCCACCGCGGCGGGCCAGCCGGCCGGCGCCGATTCGGTGGGAGCGGTGGCATGAAGCCGGTGACCGACGCCGGCCTGCTGTTCCGGCGCTACCTGACCCAGTTGCTGCGCAACCCGGCCTTCCTGGTGATCGGCTTCGCCACGCCGATCCTCTACCTGGCCCTGTTCACCCCGCTGCTGCGGCACCTGGCCGGCCCGCCCGGGCTGCCGTCCGGCCACGTGCTCGACCTGTTCCTGCCCGGCATCCTGGCCCTGCTCGCCTACGCCAGCGGGGCCGGTCCCGGCTTCAGCACCGTCTTCGACCTGCGCGCCGGGGTCTTCGAGCGGCTGCGGGTCACCCCGGCCAGCCGGTTCGCCATCCTGATCGGCCCGATCCTGGCCTCAATGCTGCTGATGTTCGTGTTTGACCTGGTGCTGGTGCTGGCCGGCTGGGGTTTCGGCTTCGGCGTGCACCCGGTGGGGCTGCTCCTGCTCGGCCTGCTGCTGGCCCTGCTGATGGCCACCACGGCCGCCTTCTCCATCACGGTCGCCCTGCTCAGCGGCCAGATCAACGGTGTCGCCGCGGTCATCAACGGGCTGAACCTGCCGGTGCTGCTGCTCGGCGGGGTGCTGCTGCCGATCGCGCTCGGCCCGGCCTGGCTGCGGGCGCTGGCCCACATCGACCCGCTGTATTACACGGTGGCCGCGGCCCGGGTGCTGGCGGCGGGCACGCTGGCGGGTGGCGCGGTGTGGCAGGCCTTCGCTGTGCTGGTGCCGCTGTGCGCGGCCGTGCTGTACTGGGCCACCACCGTGGTCCGCAAGGCCGTCGCCTGAGCCCCGGGGGTCGTTCCCCCGGGCCAGCACAGCTCAGCTGCCCGGGGTGACGATGCCGTACTCGTGGATCTTCCGGTAGATGGTGGCCCGGGACATGCCCAGCGACTTGGCCGCCTTGACCTTGTTGCCCTGGTAGTCGAGCAGCCCCTGGACGATCGCGTCGCGTTCCATCGACTCCAGCGGGGAGAGCAGCCGCCTGCTCACCGAGTAGCACTCCGGCGGCAGGTCGGACGGCTGGATGGCGCCGGTGCGCCGCTTCTGCACCACCCGCTTGAGCACCTGGTACAGCTGCTCGGTGTTCTCCGGCCACTTGGACCGGAGCAGCAGCTGCATCGCCTCCGGCGAGCAGGTCAGCCGGCCGTGCTGGCCCAGCTTGGCCACGAAGAACGGGACCAGCGCGTGCAGGTCCTCGATGTGGTGCCGGAGCGGGGGCAGCTCCACCGTGCTCGGGAAGTGCCGGAGCAGCTTGGTCAGGTCGCCGTGGCTGCGCGCCCGGCTGAGCGTGACCGCCACCCACAGGTGCTGCTGACGGCCGGCCACCCGGGCCTCCTGCAGGGCGCTGGTCAGCCCGTGCAGCTGCTTGGCGGTGAGCACGTCCACGTGCCTGATGACCAGGGTCCCGTCGCCGTCGAGCAGCTCACGGCGGGCGCGCAGCAGCCAGTCGGCGTCGGTGGCGTCGGCCGCGTTCAGCACGTAGAACCGCTCCGCGGCGTTGCGCCGCTGGTGCACCGCGCGGACCACGGCCAGCTTGCCCACCCCGGGCTCGCCTTCCAGCGCGAGCCACTCGCCGGAGTCGTAGACCGCCTCCACCTGGCGGCAGCCGCGCAGCCACAGTGCGCCGCTGCCGACCAGGCCGGGCAGGGCCATGGCGGGCTTGGCCGCGCTGTCGGTGGCGGGCCGGCCGGCCGGCTCGATCAGCTTCACGTGCACCACGCCGCCCGCGATCCGGTCGTCGCCGCGCACCGGGCGGCAGTACATCCGGGCCTGCACGCCGCTGGGCAGGTCGATCAGGACCGTGCCCGGCTGCCGGCTGGCCAGCACCTCGGCGGCCTGGCCGAGCAGCACCCCCTGGTCGCCTGGGTCGAGCACCTGCCGGGCGTGCTCGTTCATCATCACCACGTCGTTGTTCAGCGCCAGCACGATCCCGCTGGTCCGGCGGCAGGCCCGCAGGTACTCCTGCATCAGCTGCAGCTCCCGGGCGCTGCTGTCCGCCAGCATGGCCTGGGTGATCTGATCGGCGGTGGTCTTGGCCAGGGCGATGAGCAGCGGGTCCGCGTCCCTGCGCCAGCAGGTCAGGTCGACCGCACCGACCGCCTTGCCGGAGATCGGGTCGTGGATCGGCACCCCGGCGCAGGCCAGGTCTTCCAGGTCCTCGGCGTAGTGCTCATGCCCGAACACGTGCGCGGGCTGGCCGCCCTCCAGCGCGGTGCCGATCCCGTTGGTGCCGACGTACTCCTCGGCGTAGCTGAACCCCGGGGCCAGCTGCACCCCGTCCAGGTGGCGCTCCAGGTCGTGGTCGGCGGTCATCCTGGTCAGCACCACGCCGGCCGCGTCGGTCAGGATCACGCTGATCGGCTGCCCCTCCAGGTGCTCGCGCAGGTTGCGGAGCACCGGCATGGCATTGCGGGTCAGCGGGGTGTCGAGGTCAGGGTCGCGGACGTACGGCAGTGCGACGCGGTCGGCGGCCACCTTGAACTGTCTGGACCGCCACCAGGAAGCCAGAATCGGCTCGCGGACTTCGTCCGGCGGCACGGGCTCAGCCGTCAGGAACCGCTCTCGCGTCTTAGCCAGCCGCGGGCTGTCGGCCACGGCTGGCAGGTGCACTGCTGTGCGCACCATTGCGCCTCCGTACCTCTCGGTACCGCTGCGCGAGCCGGCGGCTCAGCCCGCGGGGTGGGCATCCGAGTTCGCGTCCTACCTACCCAACATAAACGTGGCGTTACAGGCGCCTGTCTCACATTGAGACCGACCACCACGGGAGCGCGGAGTTTTGATTGGCAGCAAAGCCGGACTGCTGCCCTGACCCGCTGATACCCCGGAGCCTGCCTGATGAACCGGCCTGGTCCGCCGCCCGTGGAGACTTTCAATCCCTGGAGCGTCGTCAACCTGGTCTTTCACCATCTCGCTGAGCAGGGATTGCATCCCATCCTGGGGGACGGCGGCGACCCAGGCAGGCCGGCCGCCGAGCTGCTCCTAGCGCTGGGTATCCAGCCGGCCGCGGAAGGCAACCACCAAGTATCCCACGACGTCCAGCATCGCCTGGCTGAACTCCGCGAGACCTTTTTCGGTGAGGAGTGACCTGGTGCGAGCCGGGCTGGCTCGCGGGCAGGCAGGCGGATGTGCAGGCAGGGGCCCTGTCTCATGGTGAGATCGCGGCCGCTGCGTTTACAGGTTGTTATTCGGCCAGAGGGACTTCCGGCAGCACCCACGGAGCAGCCGATCCACGAAGGAAGGGGTGACCATGAGTCGCCAGAGTGTGGCCAAGGCCCACCAGAAGATCCAGGAACTTGCCTGGGAACCGATGTACCACGAGCCGGTGTCGCAGTACGGAACCGACTACTCGTTCCGCAAGGCGCAGAAGAAGGATCCCCTGAAGCAGGTCCTCCGCTCCTACTTCCCGATGCAGGAGGAGAAGGACCACCGGGTCTACGGGGCACAGGACGGCGCGATCCGCGGCAACATGTTCCGCCAGGTGCAGGAGCGGTGGCTGGAGTGGCAGAAGCTGTTCCTGTCCATCATCCCGCTGCCGGAGATCTCGGCTGCCCGGGCCATGCCGCTGCTGTTCCGCACCGTGCCGAACCCGGAACTGCACAACGGCCAGGCGATCCAGATGATCGACGAGGTACGGCACTCGACGATCCAGCAGAACCTGAAGCGCCTGTACATGAACAACTACATCGACCCGGCCGGCTTCAACAACAGCCTCCGCAACTTCCAGAACGACTACTGCGGGACGATCGGCCGGCAGTTCGCCGAGGGGTTCATCACCGGTGACGCGATCACCGCCGCGAGCATCTACCTGACGATCGTGGCCGAGACGGCGTTCACCAACACGCTGTTCGTGGCCATGCCCGCCGAGGCGGCTGCCAACGGCGACTACCTGCTGCCCACGGTGTTCCACTCGGTGCAGTCGGACGAGTCGCGGCACATCAGCAATGGGTACGCCACGCTGCTGATGGCGCTGGCCGACGAGGAGAACCACCAGCTGCTCGAGCGCGACCTGCGCTACGCGTGGTGGAACAACCACCGGGTGGTGGACGCCGCGATCGGCACCTTCATCGAGTACGGCACCAAGGACCGGCGCAAGGACCGGGAATCCTACGCCGAGATGTGGCGGCGGTGGATCTACGACGACTACTACCGCAGCTACCTGGTGCCGCTGGAGAAGTACGGCCTGGTCATCCCGCACGACCTCATCGAGGAGGCGTGGAACCAGATCTGGAACAAGGGCTACGTGCACGAGGTGGCCCAGTTCTTCGCCACCGGCTGGCTGGCCAACTACTGGCGGATCGACCCGATGACCGACAAGGACTTCGAGTGGTTCGAGTACAAGTACCCGGGCTGGTACGACAAGTACGGCAAGTGGTGGGAGAACTACAACCGGCTGTCGATGCCGAACGGGCACAACCCGATCGTGTTCGAGGATGTCGACTACTGGTACCCGAACCGCTGCTGGACCTGCATGGTGCCGTGCCTGGTCCGTGAGGACATGGTGTACGACGAGGTCGACGGCGTGGTGCGGACGTACTGCCACGAGGGCTGCCGGTGGACCGATGTCGAGGCGTTCCGGCCGACCTTCATGGGCCGGTCCACGCCGAACATGGGCCAGCTCATCGGGCACCGCGAATGGGAGACCCTGTACCACGGCTGGAACTGGGCCGACGTGATCTCCGACATGGGCTACGTGCGCGACGACGGTAAGACCATGGTGGCGCAGCCGCACCTCCAGCTGGGCGACCAGAAGAAGATGTGGACGCTGGACCACCTGCGCCGCTGCCCGCCGCTGCAGAGCCCGAACGTCCTGTTCAACGAGATGTCGCCGGAGGAGCGGCGGGAGCATCACGCCAAGTACATCCGCGGCGGCCCGGCCGGCCGGTTCCCCGTAGACGCCTGAGCCGTCTGGCTACCACCAAGACCGGGAGGTGGGCCGCAGGCGGGGACCTGCGGCCCCCTCCCCTCCATCAGCGCTGATCAAGCACTGTGCTGGTCAGCCGCTGGGCTGATCAACCACAGGGCGCGTGCTCGCGAGGGAGACATGGCGGACGACAAGCATGTCGTGCGATTCGAGCCGGTTGGCATCGACATCGAGGTCGCGGAGGAGCAGACCATCCTGCGCGCCGCGTTTGAGCAGGGCGTCATGCTCATGCACGGCTGCAAGGAAGGGCAGTGCGCCGCGTGCAAGTCGTTCGTCCTGGACGGTGAGGACATCGAGCTGGACCGGTACTCCACCTTCGCGCTGCCCGACTACGAGAAGGAGGAAGGCTACACACTGCTGTGCCGGGCGCACGCCTACGAGGACCTGACCATCGAGCTGCTCAACTACGACGAGGAGATGATCCGGTCCGGGCTGCCGATCACCGAGGCGACCGCCGAGGTGGTGGCCAACGAGCCGGTCACCCATGACATGCGGCACCTGGTGCTCCGGCTGATCGAGCCGGCTGAGGTCAAGTTCTTCCCGGGCCAGTACATGGACTTCGCTGTCCCGGGCACGGACGCGACCCGGTCGTTCTCGATGGCGAACATCACGTCCCGGGAGGGCGGGCTGCTCGAGTTCGTGATCAAGATCTATCCGGACGGGCTGTTCTCCCACTTCCTTGACACGCAGCTGCAGGTCGGGGACCGGCTGGAGCTGTCCGGGCCGTACGGCGTGTTCACCCTGCGCGAGGGAGACGACATCGATCTGGTCTTCGTCGGCGGCGGGGCGGGGATGGCGCCCATCCTGGCCCTGCTCAGGTCCATGGCCGAGCGCGGCATCGACCGCAAGGCCACCTATTACTACGGTGCGCGGGGCCGCCGCGACCTGTGCTTCGAGAAGGAACTGCGCGGGCTCGAGGAGACGCTGCCGAACTTCCGGTACGTCCCCGCGCTCTCGGAGCCGGCCGACGGCGACGCGTGGGAGGGGGAGACGGGCCTGATCACCGACGTGCTGGCCCGGCACGAGACCGATCTGTCCCGGACGCACGCCTACGTCTGCGGACCGCCGCCCATGGTGGAGGCGGCCATCCCGCTCCTGGAGCGGCTGGGCGTGCCCGAGAAACACGTCTACTACGACAAGTTCACCACGACTGGCGAGCCTGGCGAAGAGTAAGGGAGACCCACATGACAACAGCGCCAGCAGAACGCAGTGTTCCCAAGCCGGTATTCACCGACGCAGAGGCGGGCGCGAAGGAGTTCCCCGACTCGAATGAGCGCAGGTTCAACTACTACACGCCAGCCAAGCGCAAGCAGACCCACTATGAGGACGTGACCGTCGAGGTCCAGCCGGATCCGCGGCACTATCTCAGCCAGGGCTGGCTGTACGGTTTCTCGGACGGCCGGGGCGGGTATCCGCTGGACTGGACGGTCCTCAAGGCCTGGGGATCGGACCGGCCTGAGCCGGAGCGTTACCCCGGTTCCGGTGGCAAGGGCTACGACTGGCCCGCACTTGGCTGGCACGAATTCCGCGACCCCAACGAGGAGTGGGAACTCACCCTCTACCGGTACAACGCCAACGTGGTGCGGCAACTGAACCAGAACGTCGACGCGGCGAGGCAGGCAAAGGCATTTGACCAGTGGAACCAGAGCTGGGTTACGTTCGTGGAGCGGAACCTCGGTGCCTGGATGCACGTGGATCACGGCCTCGGCCTGTACCTGTACGCCAATGCCAACCGCCGGGCACCGACCAACATGCACAACAACGCGATCTCGGTGAACAGCATGCACCGGATCCGGGCCGCCCAGGACCTGGCGCTGTACAACCTGACCCTCAGCGAGGAGATGGAGCGCTTCGACGGCAGCGCCCACATCGACACCTGGAACAACGACCCGGCCTGGCAGGGCGTGCGGGACACCGCGGAGCGGCTGACCGCGATCGACGACTGGTGCGAGGCGATCTTCGCGGCCAACGTGGTGTTCGAGGCGCTGGTCGGCGAGCCGTTCCGGAGCAGCCTGGTGCAGCACGCCGCGCCGCGCAACGGCGACTACGTCACGCCGACCCTGATCGGCGCGGAGGAATACGACTACGCCGAGCGGGACCTGCGCTACACCCGGGCCATGTTCCAGTTGCTGACCGCCGACCGGGAATTCGCCGGCCACAACAAGCAGATCATGCAGCAGTGGATGTCCGACTGGGTGCCCCGGGCCATTTCCGCCGCGCGCACCCTGCAGCCGCTGTGGTCGCAGCCAGAAGCCAAGCCGCCGCGATTCGAAGACGCGCTGGACCAGGCGAAGAGCCGGTTCAGCGGGATCGTGACCGACATCGGCCTCGACGCACCGAAGGAGCTCGCACAGTGACCACGTTCAAAACCGCGGAAAGCCCGTTCAAGTCCGACAACACGGCTTCCAACAAGTGCGGCTTCACGCTGATGAACAATCAGGTCGGCGTCGTGGTCGCGCAGGTCATGGGGACCAAGCCGAACGTCACGGTGACACCCCTGCCGTCGATGATCCGGGTCGACGCGACCGGGCGGATGGACGTCGTCTACGACGAGGTATCCGAGGCCCTCGGCGAGGAGCCCGGCTTCTTCGACGCGGCCGAGTTCGAGGAGAACATGTCCACCCACTACGGCCGGATGATCCACGAAGACGACCGGACCATCATGTTCGCGAACCCGGAGGACGCGGCCGAATACCTCGGCTTCGACCTCGTCGCGCACAGCTAGCGGCACCCAGCCGGAAGCACTCGGTCCGGTCCTTATCCAGCACCCGCCCATTCAGGAGACATAGTGTACGAGAAGAATGGCGAAAAGTATTTCGTGGTGGATAGCCACATGCATTACTGGAACGCCGCGCCGGACAACTGGGTGCCCGGCGCCGAGCAGTACGCCAAGGGCTGGATCGAGTGCTTCCACGCTTACCAGGGTCTCGGCCCGCCAGAGACGCACTGGTCGCTCGAGCACTTCCAGAAGTACTCCGAGGACGACCTGATGAAGGACGTCTTCGAGGACGGTCACGTGGACGTGGCTATCTTCCAGCCCACCAACCTGAAGGAGTGGTACAAGGAGGGCTTCAACACCACCAAGCGCAACGCCGATATGGGCCGGAAGCACCCCGGGAAGTTCATTTACAACACGAACTTCGATCCCCGGGACAGCGACGCGGGCCTGGAAGAGCTCAGGCGCAACGTGGGAGAGTACGGGTCCAAGGGCGTCAAGCTGTACACCGCCGAGTGGAACAACGGCTCGCGCGGCTACAAGCTCAGTGACCCGGCGGCATACCGCTATCTGGAGGCCGCGCAGAACCTCGGCATCAAGAACATCCACGTGCACAAGGGCCCGACGATCTGGCCCCTGGACAAGGACGCGTTCGATGTCTCGGACATCGACCACTGCGCGACCGACTTCCCGGAGCTGAACTTCATCATCGAGCACGTCGGCCTGCCGCGGATCGAGGACTTCTGCTTCATGGCCACCCAGGAGCCCAACGTGTACGCGGGCCTGTCCGTGGTCATCGGCGGGCTGATGTACGCCCGGCCGAAGTTCTTCGCCAAGGTCATCGGCGAACTGCTGTTCTGGGTCGGCGAGGACAAGATGACCTTCGGCAGCGACTACGGCATCTGGGAGCCCAAGTGGCAGGTCGAAGGGTTCGTCGACTGGGAGATGCCGGACGACCCTGACCTGTCCGACTACCCGCGGCTGAACACCGACAGCAAGAAGAAGATCCTCGGGCTGAACGCGGCCAAGCTGTACGGCATCGACGTGCCGCCGGAGTACCAGCTCAAGAACGGCGGGACGCCTGGCGCCCAGGAGGTACTCGGCCAGCCCGCCGACACGCACGCGGCTACCGGAGCATGACGGTTCCAGCCACTGCACGAGGCCACGCACCGTCTCCAGCCGGCCTGCTGGCCGCGCTGGAGACGGTGCGTGACCCGGAGCTGGACGAGCCGATCACCGCGCTCGGCTTCGTCGCCTCGGCCACCGTGTCCGCGGCCGGGGATGCGCAGGTCCATCTCCGGCTGCCGACGTACTTCTGCGCGCCCAACTTCGCCTTCCTGATGGTGGCCGACGCCTACGACGCGGTGGCCGGGCTGCCCGGGGTGCGCCACGCGGAGGTGCTGCTCGACGAGCACTTCGCGTCCGACGCCATCAACGGGGGGGTGGCAGCTCAGGCGGGGTTCGCCAGATCGTTCGACGGGGAGGCCCTCGGCGAGCTGCACGAGCTGCGCGCCGACTTCTTGCGCAAGGCGGTCATGGCCGGCACAGATCAGGTGTGCCGGCCTCTTCTTGCGGCCGGCGCTGACCCGTCCCGGCTGCTCCAGCTCACCCTCGGCGACGTGCCGCCGTCCCGGCCGCTGGACCGGCTGCGGCAGCGCCGGGCCGAGCTCGGGCTGCCCGCCGGGGACGACGCCGCGCTGCTGATCGACCCGGTGACCGGCGACCCGGTGACCGGCGACGCCGTGCCGCTGCACCTGCGGCGGGCCCGGATCACCCGGGTCAGCTTCGACGCGAACGGCAGCATCTGCCGCGGCCAGCTACGGCAGCGGTACAACTCTCCAGGACTAGGCGAGGAGGAGCAGTGAAGGCCGTCCGTTTGCACGCGTTTCACGCCCAGCCGCAGGTAGACGACGTTCCCGAGCCGAAGATCAGCGGCCCGATGGATGTCATCGTGAGGATCGGCGGGGCCGGCGTCTGCCGCACCGACCTGCACATCATCGAGGGTCAGTGGGACGAGCGGATGCACACCCCGCTGCCCTACATCCTCGGCCACGAGAACGCCGGCTGGGTGCACGAGGTGGGCTCCGCGGTGACCAACGTCGCGGTCGGCGACACGGTCATCCTGCACCCCACGCCGACCTGCGGGCTGTGCCGGGCCTGCCGGGCGGGCGATGACATGCACTGCACCGGCGGCAGCTCGTTCCCCGGCCTGTCCCGGGACGGCGGCATGGCCGAGTACCTGCTCACCTCGGCCCGGGCCTGCGTCAAGCTGGACCCAGCGACCCAGCCCAAGGATGTGGCCGCGCTGGCCGACGCCGGGATCACCGCCTACCACGCGGTGCGCAAGGCCATCCCGCTGCTCTACCCGGGTACCACCTGCGTGGTGACTGGCGCGGGCGGGCTCGGCCACATCGGCATCCAGTGCCTGGCCGCGCTGACCGGCACCACCATCATCGTGGTGGACCGCAACCCGGATGCGCTCAAGCTGGCCGAGCAGCTCGGCGCGCAGCACACCGTGGTCGCCGACGGCGGCCAGGTGGACGCGGTGAAGGACCTGACCGGCGGGGACGGCGCCGAGGTCGTGCTGGACTTCGTGGCCGAGCAGGGCGCTGAGATGGACGGCTGGAACATGACCAAACCGGCCGGCTCCTACTTCGTCATCGGCTACGGCGGGGAGCTGCGCATCCCCACGCTGGACATCATCTCCACCGAGCGGAACATCATCGGCAACATCGTCGGCACCTACAACGACCTGGCTGAGCTGATGGCCCTGGCCCAGGCCGGCAAGGTCACCCTGCACACCCGGACCTACCCGCTGGCCAGCGCGGTGGATGCGTTCGCCGACCTCGACGCGGGCCGGGTCCGTGGCCGCGCGATCCTCGTCCCCTGAACGCTGCGACCCCACTGTCAAGGAGGACTGATGGCTAAGGAACTGCGTTTCGGTGCGGACGCGCGCGACCTGCTGCTGGCCGGTGTGGACAAGCTGGCCGAGGCGGTGAAGTCGACGCTGGGGCCCAAGGGCCGCAACGTCATCCTGGAAAAGATCACCGGCTCGCCGGTGGTCACCAACGACGGGGTGACGATCGCCCGGGAGATCTTCCTGAAGGACCAGTTCGAGAACATGGGCGCCCAGCTGGTCAAGGAAGCCGCCATCAAGACCAACGACATCGTCGGCGACGGCACCACCACGGCCACCGTGCTGGCCCAGGCAGTGGTCCGGCAGGGCATGCGGGCGATCACCGCGGGCGCCAACCCGGTGCTGCTCAAGCGGGGCATCGACATCGCGGTGGACCGGCTGGTCAGCCACCTGCAGCAGGCCGCGCACCCGGTGGCCAGCGAGGAAGACTACCGCCGGGTGGCCGCGATCTCCGCCAATGACGACGAGATGGTCGGCGCGGTGATCGCCAAGGCGCTGCACACGGTGGGCGATGACGGCATCGTCACCGTGCAGGAGTCGGCCGCCAACGGGATGTCGGTCAACTTCATCGAGGGCTTCGAGTTCGACAACGGCTACCTGTCGCCG
>Ga0335069_10009836_pt1 | contig 13589 bp, 15 predicted proteins | sample Lox_Sample_11_FD_206714 | JGI IMG/M metagenome (GOLD analysis project Ga0335069, IMG submission 206714) | Soil microbial communities from Loxahatchee National Wildlife Refuge, Florida, United States - Lox_Sample_1.1 | ecosystem: Environmental > Terrestrial > Soil > Wetlands | place: USA... | reverse complement strand
AGCCGCAGCCGCCGCGACGCGCTTGCCCGCCGCGCCGCCGCCGCTCATGAGGACCATGTGGAGATCCGCGCCGAAGTTGCGCAGGTTCTCGAGCGCGACCTTGTTGCGGCGGACCAGCCAGTTGTAGCCCAGCACCGCGGGCACCGCGACCGCGAGGCCGAAGGCCGTCATGATGAGCGCCTCGCCCACGGGGCCCGCGACCTTGTCGATCGAGGCCTGGCCCGCGATGCCGATGGCGGTAAGGGCGTGGTAGATGCCCCACACCGTGCCGAAGAGGCCGACGAACGGGGAGGTCGAGCCCACCGTCGCGAGGAACGCGAGGCCGTCCTGCAGGCGCGAAGCGACGTTGTCCACGGCGCGCTGCAGCGACATCGTGACCCACGTGTTCAGGTCGATCTGCTCGAGGAGCTTGCCCTCGTGGTGCTGCGTGGAGGAGATGCCGCTCTCGGCGATGTAGCGGAACGCGGTGCCTTCCTTGAGCTGGCCCGCGCCGTCGTTCACGGAGTTGGCGGCCCAGAACTTGGCGCGCACTTCACGTTCCTGGCGGAAGAGCTTGGACTGCTCCCACACCTTCACGAACATGATGTACCACGAGCCCATGGACATGATCACGAGGATGATCAGCACGCCGCGCGAGATGAAGTCGCCCTGCTTCCAGAGCGCCTCGAGGCCGTAGGGGTTCTCGATCACTTCCTTCTGCGTGCTGGCGTCCTGGCCGGCGCCGGGGGGCGGGGCCGGGGCCTTGGCAGTGTCGGCCGCCTGGGCGTGTGCCGTGACCGGCACGGCCACGAGGGCGACCGCGGAAGCGAGGCCGATGAACGCGGCCACGACGAGCGCCGTCAGTCGATTGGTCAATTTCATCTTGGTATCTCCGATTTACAGCGGACGCTAGTCCTTAAGGTTGAAGATGATTTCGTATTCGCCGATGAAGCCCACCGGCTCGGGGTTGAATTTCCACTGCGACAGCGCGCGGATCACCTCGCGGTCGAACGAGTGGTTGGTGGATTCCCGGATCTCCACGTTCGTCACGTCACCGTTCGGCGCCACGTGCACCCACGCCACCACGCGGCCCTCGACGCCTTCGCGCATGAGGTTGCGCGGGTAGGCGGGGCTCACGCGGTACTTGGCCACGTATTCCTTGCGGACCTTCGGCATCGGCGGCGCTTCCTGGCGCACCACGGGCGGCGGTCCGGGCGGCGGCTTCTGCGTCGTCACGGCCTGGATCGTGGGCGCGGTCTGCACCACCGGCACCTGGATGTTGATCTCGGGCGGGGGGATGAAGGGCGGCGGCGGCGCCGCGAGCTTCGGCGGCGGCGGCGGAGGCGTCTCCGGCGGCGGCTTCTTGATCTCCTCGATGATCTTGGTCTCGAGCGGCTTCTTGAGCACCTCGATCACCGCGCGCCCGAGCCCATTGAGCAGCGCGTACCCCAGCGCGATGTGGAGGAGTACGACCATGGCGATGCTCGGCAGGTGCTTCGCCGGGTTTCGCTCGCGCTCTGCGTAGTTCACTTAACCGACCTCCTTGCTGCAGCGAAGGCCCATGTCAGGGCCCTGCCCGTGGCTGGCGCCATTCGTGGCGGCGCCTTGATCTGGGTGGCTGCGGGCTCTTAGTCTCCCTGTAAGTCCCGCGCCAGCTTTCGAAAAACACGCGATTTTACCCCAATCCGACTTGATTCGGAAATCTCGGTAAACACACTGTTACATGGGAGTGGTAGTACTACTTGACACCCAGCCCGGCCAATGCCCGGGCGCGGCGCGCCCTCGCGGCGCGGTCCACGTCGTCGTACAGGCTCGCCCCGTGGCTGTCCATGGCGACCAGCAGCGGGCCGAATCCGCGCACGCGGAACTTCCACAGGGATTCGGGATTGAGGTCGTCCATGTCCACGTCCTCGATGGCCTCGACCCAGGTCGTCTCGAGCGCCGCGGTGCCGCCGACGACCGCGAGGTAGGCGCCCCCCAGCTCACGGAAGGCCGCGAGCGATTCCTTGCCCAGGCCGCCCTTGCCGACGATGAGGCGCGCGCCGAGCTGGGCGATCATGGGCCGCGTGAAGCGCTCCATCCGCGCCGAGGTCGTGGTGCCTACGCAGACGGGCGCATAGCCGGTCGGATGCTGCGCCGAGGGCGCCACCTTGCGCACGTTGGGCGCGGTGTGGATCGCCGCATGGCCGCGCATGTCGAAGCGCGTCTTGCGCCCCTTGTCGAAGAGCGCGATCTGGTTGGCGTCGCGGATGCCGAAGAGCGTGCCCTCGATCGTCACCGTGTCGTTCACGTGCAGGCTGCGCGCCTGCTCCTCGGTGATCGGCATCTGGAATAAGTGGTGCGTCATCTGGAAACCTCCGGCTCGCGGTGCCGGTCGATCCACCAGCCCCACGCGACGAAGAGGTAGCCGGCGAGCCCGCTCGCCGCCACGGCCTGCGGCGAGGGCGGCAGGGGCCCGAACACGGCGCCGGCATACGAAAGCAGGAGCACCGCCACCATCGCCCAGAACGCGATCGAGCCGGTGCGATCGCGGGCGCGCGAGTTGCGAAGGAAGAGATGGATTCCCGCGGCGAACAATCCCAGCTCGAGCACGAGCGTCACGGCCACGTCGTTCCAGAGGCCCAGCCCGTGCCGCGCGGCCTCTCCCGGATAGAGCGCAAGGTCGGGACGATGCACGATCCAGTCGAGCACCCAGTGGCTCACGACGAGGGCCCCGAGCCAGAGCGCGTTCGCGGCGTTGCGGCGGATGAGGAAATACGCGGCCGCCATCACGGCGCCCCAGAAGATCGCCATCGCGAGGCTGTGCGACCACGGATAGGAGACGAAATCGAGCGGCGTCACGCGCGTGATGCCCGGCACGATCTCCACCGTCTCGACGCCCGAGAGCACGAGCACGGGCCAGATGGCGTCGAGCAGCTCCGCGGCGAGGATCGTGGTGCCGAGCGACACCTGCGGCGCCACCTTCTTCGCGGCGAAAGCGACTCCGAAATGGCCGAGGAACATCGCTAGAACCCGTACTCGACGCCCGCGGGCGTGAGCCAGGCGCGCGCGCGGCGCGCCGAATGGCACTGCATGTTCACCGCCACGGGGTTCATCGTGATGTGCGTCGCGGCGATCTCCACGTGCACCGCGAACGCGGTGGAATCGCCGCCCAGCCCCTGCGGCCCCACGCCGAGCGTATTCACCGCGGCGGTGAGGCTCTTCTCGAGCGCGGCGCCCTCGGGGTCGGGGCATACGGTGCCCAGGGGCCGCGTGGCGGCGCGCTTGGCGAGCGACACGCACAGGTCGGAGGTCCCGCCGATGCCCACGCCCACGATCGTCGGCGGACAGGTCTTGCCGCCCGCGTCGAGCACGCAATCGACGACGAACGCCTTGATGGCGTTCACGCCCTCGGCGGGGATCGCCATCTTCAGCCACGAGTTGTTCTCGCTGCCGCTGCCCTTCGGGATCATCTCGATCTCGAGGCGCTCGTCGGGGCCGAACTCCACGTGGATCGGCGGCACGCCCGGCCCGCACGACGTGTGCTCGTTCCTGCGCGTGATGGGATGCACGACCGAGGAGCGCAACGGATACTCGCGGGTGGCGCGCTCGCAGCCGCGGCGGATCGCCGCGGTGAGCTCCACGCCGTCGATCTCCACGCCGCGGCCGATCGTCACGTTGTAGATCGGGATGCCCGTGTCCTGGCACAGGAGGTTGTCGGTGTCCTCGGCCACCTTGATGTTGGCGATCATCGTGCCCAGCACCTTCTTCGCCGTGGCGTCGGTCTCTCCCGCGGCGAGGCGCGCGAAGCCTTCCTTCACGTCGGGCGGAAGGGCCTTCAACGCGCGCACGTAGAGCTCGCGCGCGACTTCCTCGACCTGTGCCGGATCGACCTTCATCAGTTGGCCTGCAGCTTCCTTTCCTTGATGATCTTGGCCCAGTGCGCGCTCTCCTCCTTGATCGCCGCGGCGAAATCCGCAGGCGAGTTGCCGACCGGGACCATGGCGAGCTTCTCGAGCCGCGCGCGGAACTCGTCGGAGGCGAGGATCTTCGCGCTGTCGCGATAGACCTTGTCCACGATCTCCTTCGGCGTGCCGGTGGGCGCGAGCAGCCCGAACCACCCGGTGTTCTCGAAGCCGGGGATCGTCTCGGAGGCCGCGGGCACGTCGGGCAGCTGCGGGCTGCGCTCCTTGCCCGTCACCGCGAGCGCACGAAGCTTGCCCTGCTTGATGAAGTTGATTGCCGCCGAGAGGTTGATCACCGCAGTGGAGATCTGCCCGCCCATCACGTCGGTGATCGCGTAGGCCTCGCCCTTGTAGGGCACGTGCGTCATGTCCACGCCCGCGGAGTAGGCGAAGTTCTCGCCCGCGAGGTGCGTCTGGGTGCCGACGCCGGCGCTGCCGAACGTGACCTTGTTCGGATTGGCCTTCGCATAGTCGATGAGGTCCTTCAGCGTCTTGAAGGGGCCGTCGGGATTCACGATCACCACCTGCGGGCCCGAGGCCACGTTGGTGATGGCGACGAAATCGTTCACGGGATCGTACGGCAGCGACTTGTACATGTACGGGTTCGCCGTGACGATGGAGCCCGACGTCATGAAGAGCGTGTAACCGTCCGCGGGAGAATGCGCGGCCGCCTCGCCGCCGATGTTGCCGCCCGCGCCCGAACGGTTCTCGATCACGACCTGCTGCCCCCACGCTTCGCTCAGTTTCTGTCCGAGCAGCCGCGCCACCACGTCCGTCGCGCCGCCCGCGGGGAACGGCACGATCATCCTCACCGGCCTCGAGGGCCATGCGTCCGCCGCCGCCATCGCCGGGACGAGGGCCGCGAGGGCCAGCGCCAGGCAGGAAATGAATCGCCTCATGTTACGAATCCTCCTCGTTATGGTCTTTGTATCCGAAGCATAACGCTCAACGCACGAGCGCGAACGCGAGGCCCACGGCCACCGCGAAGCCCGCGGCGAGCGCGGCAAGCGTCTTGTGCCATTCCCGCCACGGCAGGAGCTCGATCGCGAGCAGGCGAAGGCCGCCGGCGAGATGCGCGGCGAGCAGCGTGACCAGGATCCACTCGGCCACCTTCACCAGCGGCTGCTCGCTCCAGCGCAGGAAGGTCTCGAGCTTCGCCTCGCCCTGGATCGCCGTGCCCAGCGCGAGGAAATGCGCGGGCAGGAAGAGCGCGAGCGCAACGCCCGACACGCGATGCACGGCGAAGGCCCACCAGCCCGGGTGCGAGCGCGCGGGCCGGATCACAGCACCACCGCCGCGACGGCGCGAAGGCCGAGGAACACGATCGCGAGCGCGATGGCGGCCATCGCCGCGTCCGCAGCCTTGCCGCGAAACCCGAGCCACTCGGAGGCGACGGTGCGCAATCCGATGGCGCCGTGGATGCCCGCCGCGAAGACGAAGAGCGAGTAGAACGCGCACCATGCGTAGTTGCCGTGGGTGCGTTCGAGGATCTCGTGGGCGGTGAGCCCGCCGCGCACCGCGAAGACCATCGTCGCGAGGTGCACCAGCACGCAGAAGGCGAGCACCGCCGCCGTGGCGCGCTGCGCCACCCACAGGCGCGCGCCGGCGCGCGTGCTCACGGCTCGCCTCCCAGCGCGAGGGCGAGCGTCGCGCGCTTCAACCCCGCGATGGAGCGCGTGGGCGAGAGCTTCTTCGGGCAGTGCTCGGTGCAGCTCATCATCGTATGGCACGCGTGGCAGCCCGCGTCGCCCGCCACCGCATGCAGGCGCTCGCGCTTCGCGCCGTCGCGCTCGTCGTTCACGAGCGTCCACGCGCGGTTCAGCGCCGCGGGGCCGAGGTAGTCGCGGTTCCACTTCACGACGTCGCACGCGGCGTAGCAGACGCCGCAGCCGATGCACTCGACGCCCGCATCGGCCTCGCGGCGCGCCGGCGAATCGGGCCGCACCTTCGCGAATTCGTCGTTGCGCGTCGCCGTGGGCCTGAATTGCCCGCGCGAGCGCGCCCACTTGTCGAAGAACTCGCGCATGTCGGCGACCAGGTCCTTCACGACGGGCAGGTTCGCGAGCGGCGCGACCTGCAGCCGCCCGCCCGTCGCGACCTTGTCCACGTGCGTGCGGCAGGTCCAGCGGGGCTTGCCGTTCACGGTCATGGCGCACGAGCCGCACATGCCGACGCGGCACGCGAAGCGATAGGACAGCGTGGGATCGAGGTGGCGCTGGATGTAGGTCACGGCATCGAGCACCGTCTGGCTCCCGCGGCGCGGGACCTCGAAGTCCTCGAAGCGGCCCTCGGCGCCGCCGCGCCACACCGAGACGCGCAGCGCCTTCATTTCCACGCGAGCACCCCGAGCACCATGGCCGCGAGGAAGAGCGTCTCGACCACGATGAGCATCACGGGCTTCAGGCCCATGTCCACGAGCGACTTGAGGGAGGTCTTCATGCCGATGGCGGCGATGGCGGTGACGAGGCACCAGCGCGAGACGGTCGAGCCCCCGTCGATCAGCGGCGCGGGAATCCAGCCCATGCTCGTGATCCCGACGAGGACGGCGAACGCCACCGCGAACCAGGGCAACACGGGCGCGGCGTGGGCGGCGGTCGCGCCGCGCACGTGCAGCGCGAGGCCGATCGCGAAGCACGCGGGCAGCAGCATCGCCACGCGCAGAAGCTTCACGATCGTCGCGGCGTCGCCCGTCTCCTGCGAGACGCTGTAGCCGGCGCCGACGACCTGGGCCACGTCGTGGATCGTCCCTCCGAGGAAGATGCCCGCGGCGTGGTGGTCGAGCCCGAGGTGCGCCACGACGACCGGGTAGAGGATCATCGCGAGCGTCGAGAGCGCCGTGATGCCGATCACCGTGAAGCTCGCGTCGCGCTCCGCGTCCTCGTGCTTGGGCAGGATCGAGGCGATCGCGAGCGCGGCCGACGCGCCGCAGATCGCCACCGCGCCGCCGGTGAGGGTTCCGAACGCGCTGCCGAGCCTGAGCATCCGCGCGAACGCGATGCCGCAGAGGATCGTGAGCGTCACCGACACGACCACCATCGCGATGGCGTGCCAGCCCAGCGCCTCGACCTGCGCGATCGTGATGCGCAGCCCGAGGAGGGCGACTCCCGTGCGCAGCACCAGCGACGAGGCCATCTGGATGCCGGGCAGGCACCGGCCTTCCTCGGCGAGGAAGTTGAGCGCCATGCCGAGCAGCAGCGCGAAGAGCATCGCCGAGGCCTTGTATTGGTTCGACAGGAACGTCGCCGCGATGGCGACCACTCCCGCCACGACCAGTCCCGGCCACGCCGCGCGCAGCTTGTTCATGGCCGCAGCACGATCTTGGCCGCGGCGCTGCGTCCCTCGTGCAGGTCGCGGAATGCGCGGGCGCCTTCCGACAGCGGGCGTTCCTCGACCCAGGCGAGGCCGCCGAAGGCCCCGGCGCGCAAGGCGGCCACGGTGGCGCGAAGGTCCGCCGTCGAGTACGTGTAGGTGCCGAGCAGGGTGATCTCCGCGAGCGTGAGCTTGCGCATGTCGATCTCGCTCGCCCAGTCCTGCAGGCCCACGTGCATGATGACGCCGCCGGGCTTGACCGCCGCGAAGGCCGCGTTGCGCGTGGCCTTGGCGCCGACCGCGTCGACCACGAGGTCCATGGAGTTGTCCGCGATGGCTTTGTCAACGAGGGGATCGAACGCACGCACGCCCGCATGCTTCTCGACCGACGCGCGCCGGAGCGCGTTCGTTTCCGCGACGCGGATCTCGGCGCATCCGTAGTGCTTCGCGAGGAGCGCGGTGAGCATGCCGATGGCGCCCCCGCCGATCACGAGGAGCCTCGCTTCGCCGAGCGGGCGCTGCATCGCGCGCATGGAAAGGTTCAGCGCGTGCAGCGCCGTGGCGGCCGGTTCGGTGAGCGCCGCGGTGCGCGCGTCCATCTCCGCGGGGATCTCGACCAGGCTCGAGGCCGGGATCGACATGCGCTCGGCAAAGGCGCCCGGGCGCGTCATGCCGACCATCGTGCGGTTCGCGCAGAGATTGTTGCGGCCCTGCACGCAGTATTCGCAGTGGCCGCAGGTGATGAGGGGATTGGCGGTGAAGCGCTTCCCCACGAACGGGCCGGCGATGACGGTGCCCGCGAGCTCGTGCCCGAGGATCAACGGCGGATTGCGGCGCGGATCGTGGCCGTGGTAGGCGTGCATGTCGGAGCCGCAGATGCCGACGGCGTCGATCCTGAGCACGACCTCGCCCGCGGCGAGCTGCGGATCGGGCTCGTCGCGATACGTGACTTCCAGCGGGTGGGTGTAGACGAGGGCTTTCATGAAGTCATTTCGCCGTGAAACCTCCATCGACGGGCAGCGTCTGCCCGGTGACGTAGTCGGATGCGGGGCTGCAGAAGAATACGGCGGCGGCCTGCAGGTCGGCGAGCTCGCCGTTGCGGCCCACCGCGGTCTGCTTGGCGAGCGCGGCCACGCGCTCCCTGTCGGCGTAGATCGGGCCCGTGAGCGCCGTGGGAAAGAATCCCGGCGCGATCGCGTTGGCGTTGATGCCGAAGGGCGACCACGACTCGGCCATGTGCCGCGTGAGCTGCACGATGCCGCCCTTCGCGGCGCCGTACGCGGTGCCGTTCGTGAAAGCGCGGTAGGACTGCAGCGAGGCGATGTTGAGGATGCGTCCCCAGCGCTTCGCCTTCATCGCTTCCACGAGATGGCGCGAGAGGAAGAAGGGCGCCGAGAGCATCACCTCGATCTGCTCGTCCCACGCCGCGTCGGTCACCTGGTCGGCGTGCTGGCGGTGGTTCAGTCCCGCCGCGTGCACGACGATGTCGATGGCGCCGAAGGGCCGGGCCGCGGATGCCGCGATCTCGCCCAACGACGCGCGACGGCCCACGTCGCCCGCCACGCTCGCGGCCTTGCCGCCCGCCTGCGCGATCGCGGCCTTCGCTTCGTCGAGCGGGGCCTCGCGCCGCCCGCAGAGCACGACGCTCGCCCCCGCCTGTGCGAGCGCTTCGGCGATCGCCCGCCCGATGCCCGAGCCCGCGCCCGTCACGAGCGCGTTGCGGCCGTCGATGCGGAAGCGGTCGAGGACGCCGGTCACGCGATCACGCCTTCACCGGATCGCCCAGCGCGAATCGGTCCTTCGGAAAATACTTCCCGAGGCGATCGTCGGCGGTGCGCGCATGCGCCTCCATCCCCTCGAGGCGCGAGATGCGTGCCGTCACCTGGCCGATCTGGCGGTTGGCCTCGCGCGACATGCGCTGCCACGTGAGCGTCTTCACGAACTTGTGCACCGACAACCCCCCCGAGTAGCGCGCCGCGCCCTTGGTGGGAAGGATGTGGTTCGGTCCCGAGGTCTTGTCGCCGAAGGCGACCGTGGTCTCCTCGCCGAGGAAGAGCGACCCGTAGTTGGTGAGGCGCGAGAGCCACCAGTCGAGGTCCTTCGCGTGCACCTCGAGGTGCTCGCTCGCATAGCGGTCGGACGTGGCCGCCACCTCCTCGCGCGTGTCGCAGAGCACCACCTCGCCGTAGTCGCGCCACGCCGAGCCGGCCGCGTCCTTGGCCGTGGGCGGCAGCGCATCGATCAGTTCGGGCACGCGCTTCATCACCGCTTCGGCGAGCGCGCGCGAGTCGGTGAAGAGCCACGCGGGCGACTCGTGCCCGTGCTCGGCCTGGCCCACGAGGTCGCTCGCGACGATCTGCGCGTCGGCCGAATCGTCCGCGATAACGGCGACTTCCGACGGCCCCGCGAACACGTCGATGCCGACGCGCCCGAAGAGCAGGCGCTTGGCCTCCGCGACGTACTTGTTGCCCGGCCCCACGATGATGTCCGCGGGCGGCGCGCCGAAGAGACCATAGGCCATCGCGGCGATCGCCTGCACGCCGCCCAGCGTCATCACGCGATCGGCGCCCGCGACCTTCATCGCGTAGAGCACGTACGGATGGATGCCTTCGCCCTTGTACGGCGTGGAACACGCGACGACTGTCGGAACGCCCGCTTCCTTCGCCGTGGCGATGCTCATGTACGCCGAGGCGATGTGCGCATAGCGGCCCGTGGGCACGTAGCAGCCGGCGGTATTCACGGGAACGAGCCGCTGGCCCGCGACGAGCCCCGGATGCACCTCCACCCGGAACTCCTCGATGGAGTCGCGCTGCGCGCGCGCGAAGCGGCGCACCTGCGCCGTGGCGAACTCGATGTCCGCCTTGACCGTATCGGGCACGAGCCTCGCGCGCCGCTCGATCTCGGCGGGCGTGACGACGATGTCGCCGTCCCACCTGTCGAGCTTCGATGCGTACTCGCGCACGGCCGCCTCGCCCCGGCGCTCGATCTCCGCGAGCATCGCGGAGGCGACCGACTGCGCGTTGCCCGATTCGGTCTCGGGCGTCTTCTGCGCCTTCTTCAGGAACGTGACGGCCATGGCGGGTCTTCCTCGCGGATCAGTTCTTGTCGTTGGCGAAAGCCTTGAGCTTGGGATCGGCGTCCACCATCTTCATGGCCGAGTCGGTGATGAAGGCCGACGGCGCCGGGTTCTCGGGAATCGATCCGGACGCCTTCATGAAATCGCCGATCTTCGCGAACCAGCCGTCCATCTCCGAGCCGGAAGCGCCGCGGCTCATCGCCTTCAGCTGCCCGGCGAGGTCGAACACGGGGCGCGTGTCGAACTCCTTGTTCATCGCGTTCTCAGAGATCGTGACGCCGCCCTGCTCGTAGAACTTCTTCATCATCGCGATGGCCTCCTTGCGGTGCGCGAGCGCCCATTGCTGCGCGCGCAGGTACACCGCGAGGAACTTCGCCACGCTCTGCGGATGCTCGGCGAGGTAATCGCCGCGCGCGATGAGCGCGCCGGGGACGATGGCCCCGCCGTCCTTGCCGTCGCAGAGCGTCTTCGCCCCCGCCTTCTCCTCGAGCGTGTACGTGTTGGGCGCCCAGACGCCCACCAGGTCCGCGTTCTTCGACGACATCGCGGAGATGATCTCGGCCTGGCCCATGTTCTTGAGCGTCACGTCGGCCTTCTTGAGGCCCCACTTGGCGAGGCAGGCCTGCACCGCGTAGTCGCCCGTGGAGTTGGCGGTGAGCAGGATCGTCTGGCCCTTGATGTTGCCGGGATGGGCGGCGAACGCCGAGGCCTTGTCGGCGCTCGCGAGCAGCGCGTTGCCGCGCGACTCGTCGTTGGTGATGCCGATGGTCTTGATCTGGAAGCGCGCCCAGCCGAGCACCGCGGGCACGGAGCCCGTGCCGCCCACGTCCCAGCTCTTGGAGGCCGAGGCCGCGATCTGCGGCACGCCGGCGGGGAACGTGCTGAACGTGGGCTTGAGGCCCACCTCGGCCCACCAGTTCTTCTCCGTGGCGATGTAGAACGGCAGCGCCCAGTAGAGCGCCGGCTGGTAGCTCACCTTGATCTCCTCGAGGGCCTGGGCCCGCGCGCCGGTGATCGCGAAGGCCGCTGCCAGCGCGGCGAGGATGTGCGTGGTTCTCTTCATGCCTGCCTCCTTGTGTCAGTGCTCGTTGGGTTGCTGTTGTTCGCGAAGCAGCTTCCAGATGTGCGTGCGAAGGTGGACGAACGAGGCGAGGTCCATCACCTCTTCGATGCGCTCGAGCCGGTCCCAGTTCTCGGCGCGGCGCACGGAGCCCACGTCGACGATTTCGCGGATGCGGCCCGGCCGGCGCGTCATGACGACGACCCGGTCGGCGAGGTACACCGCCTCCTCCACCGCGTGCGTGATGAAGAGCACGGTGCGCGGGTTGCGGCGCGCGAGCCTCACCAGCTCCTCCTGCATCACGGTGCGCGTCTGCGCGTCGAGGGCGCCGAAGGGCTCGTCCATGAGCAACACCGCAGGATCGAGCGCGTAGGCGCGCGCGATCGCCACCCGCTGCTGCATGCCGCCGGAGAGCTGGTGCGGAAAGGCGTTCTCGTAGCCCTGCAGGCCCATCAGCTCCACGAAGCGCGAGATGGTCTGCCGGCGCCGGTCGCCCGCCACGCCCGTGCTCTTCAGGCCGAACTCGATGTTCTCGGCCACCGTCTTCCAGGGAAAGAGGGCGAACTGCTGGAACACCACCGCCCGCTCCGGCCCGGGCGCGCGCACGATCGCGCCGCCCACCTTCACCTCGCCCGCGCTCGGGAACTCGAGGCCGGCGACCATGCGAAGGCACGTGGTCTTGCCGCAGCCCGAGGGGCCGACGATGGCGACGAACTCGCGCTCGCCCACCGTGAGGTCGATGCCGTCCAGCGCGGCGACCTCCTCGCCGTTGCGCCGGAACATGCGCCGCACGCCCGAGAACACGATCTCGCTCATCGCCCCCGCCTCGCGTGGATCGCCGCCTCGGCGCGGCGCAGCATCGCGTCGATCGCGAATCCCACGATCCCGATCGCGATCATGCCGGACATGACGGTGGACGTGCTGATGCTGCTCTGCCCCTTCACCAGCAGGTAGCCGATGCCGCTCGAGGCGACGATGAGCTCGGCGCCCACGAGCGACTGCCAGCCCAGGCCCGCGCTGATGCGAAGGCCCGCGACGATCGACGGGACCGAGGCGGGCAGGAGGACCTGCGTGATCACGCGCCAGCTTCCCGCGCCCAGGGTCTGCGCGGCCTCGATGTAGCGCGGCTCCACGAAGCGCGCGCCGCGGTAGGCGTTGATGAGCGCCGGGGGGAAGGCCCCCATGAAGATGATGAGCGTGGGCCCGCCGATGCCGGTGCCGAACCACAGCGCGGCGAACGGCACCCACGCGATGGGCGCCACGAAGCGCACGGCCTCGAAGAGCGGCGAGACGATCTCGTCGAGCCAGCGAAACCAGCCCATCGCGAGCCCCAGCGGCACGCCGACCGCCGCGGCGAGGCCGAAGCCCATGAGGTAGCGGCCGACGGATGAAAGCAGGTGCTGCTGGATCGTGTAGCCCGCGAAAGGATTCTGGGTGAGCTCCACGAAGCGCTCGGCCACCGCGAGGGGCGTGGGCAGGAATTGCGCGGGCACGAGCCCGGCGCTCGCGACCGCGGTCCATCCCACGAGCAAGGCGGCCAGCCCCGCGGCCGACAGGGCCCAGGACTCGGCGCGGGTGGGCGCGGCGCGGTCCATGCTCACGCGGCCCGCCACGGCATCGCGCGCTTCTCGGCGAGCGAGAGCATCCAGGTCATCGCGCCGCCGCACAGGCCCACGAACACCATCCCCACGAGGATCATCGCCGGGTAGATGTCCTGCGCGGCGGCGTTGAGCACCTGGCCCAGGCCGCGCAGCGCCCCCACGAGCTCGGCCGCCACCAGCGTGGTCCACGCGGCCTGCAGCGACAGGCGAAGCCCCGAGAAGATGTGCGGCAGCGCGGCCGGCACCAGCACCTCGGCGACGAACGCGGCGCGCCGCACACCGAGCATCTGCGCGGCCTCGATGAGGTGCGGCTCGATGGAGCGCACGCCCGTATGGCTGTTGATCACCGACGGAACGAACGCGGCCACGAAGATCACCATCACCTTGGCCGCGTCGCCCAGGCCCAGCCACACGATGGCGAGGGGGATCCAGGCGAGCGGCGGGATCGGCCTCACCAGCAGGAAGATGGGATTGAAGAACGCCTCGAAGCGCCTCGACCAGCCCATCGCGAGGCCGAGCGGGACGCCCACGGCCGCGGCGACCGCGAAGCCCTCGGCGACGAGCCGGCAGCTTTGCAGCACGTGCTGCCAGAGCTTGGCGTCGGCGTAGCCCGGGCCGTT
>Ga0335069_10009832_pt1 | contig 13593 bp, 9 predicted proteins | sample Lox_Sample_11_FD_206714 | JGI IMG/M metagenome (GOLD analysis project Ga0335069, IMG submission 206714) | Soil microbial communities from Loxahatchee National Wildlife Refuge, Florida, United States - Lox_Sample_1.1 | ecosystem: Environmental > Terrestrial > Soil > Wetlands | place: USA: Florida... | reverse complement strand
GAGGAACACGAATGCCGCCCCCTCGTCGAGCTGCCCGTTGTCGTAGTGGCTCGCGCCCACGATCACGTCTGCATAGCCGTCCCCGTTCACGTCGCCGGCCCCCGCAACGCTGCTGCCAAAAAAGGCGCTCGCCTGGTTCGACTCGAGCTGCGTCGCCGCCGTCGCCGGATTCCCGCTCGCAATCCCCGATGCACTGCCGAGGAACACAAATGCCGCTCCCTCGTCGGTCTGCCCCGCGTCGTATCCCGGCGCGCCCACGATGACGTCGGCGTAGCCGTCCCCGTTCACGTCCCCCGCACTGGCGACGCTGTAGCCGAAGCTCGCGCTCATCTGGTTCGACTCGAGCTGGGCGGACGCCGTCGCGGGGCTGCCGCTCGCGATCCCCGACGCGCTGCCCAGGAACACGAACGCCGCCCCCTCGCCCGTCTGACCGGCGCTGTAGAAGGACGCGCCCACGATCACATCGGCGTAGCCGTCGCCATTCACGTCTCCTGCGCCCGCCACGCTGCTCCCGAAGAAAGCGCTCGTCTGGTTCGACTGGAGCACCGTCGCCGACGTAGCCGGATTGCCGCTGGCGATTCCCGACGCGCTGCCCAGGAACACGAACGCCGCCCCCTCGTCCGTCTGTCCCGCGTCGTACGCATCGGCGCCCACGATCACGTCGGCGTAGCCGTCGCCGTTCACGTCCCCCGCACTGGCCACGCTGTAGCCGAGATTCGCATTCGCCTGGTTCGACTCGAGCTGGGTATCCGCCGTCTCCGTCAGCAGCGGATCGATCGCGAGGGGATAGGTCGCACCCGCGTCGTCGACGACGATCCGCAGCCGCTGCGCGTCCGGGATCTCGAGACGCGCCTGAACGGCGTGTCCCGCCGCGTCCGCCACCTGGAGCGCGCCGTAGCGGAGCTTGCGCTGCGTGTTCGTCTCGAATTCGATCGCGTCGCCGCGCAGCGAAGCCCGCGCATCGGCAACTGCGACCTCCATCACCAGCGATCCGTCGCCCGACGGTCGTTCGGCGAGCGTGAAGCCCTCCTCGAGACCCGCCGGCGAGTTCACGTACCACTCGACCAGGCCCGGGCGGCGGATCTCGATGCGGTTCTCGTGCACCACGACCTCTTCGCCCGGCGCCACCGCAGCGAGCGTCGCGCCGCGGCCCACACGAGCGAGCGACAGGCTCAGCAGCTCGGGGCTGCCCCCCGCCGTGCGGTCGTGCACCCGGATCCCGCTCTTCTCGAAGTACGTGCGCAGGTCGTGCGCGCGATTCGGCGCCTGGAGACCCGAGCCGTTGTCGCTCGCGTGGTATTCGCGCTCGGCGATCTGCTGCTCTGCCCGCGCCAGCCAGCCGGTGTCGGGCGCAGCCGGTGCGCTGGGGGTCCGGGGAGCGATGCGATCGGGACTCACGCTGGCCGAGAACAGAGCTCCACACAGAATCACGACGGGCAGGGACCACACTACTCGCGCGCGCATCGGGACCTCGGGCCGAGAGCCGGCGCTCGCGGTACTCGGCTTGAATCGACCGTTGACGACGCGCGAATCACGGCGCGGGCTATCGCCCCGCGCTTCGCGTCGGAGCATCGTACGCAGGATCGATTCGCAAAGGAAGTGCGAGGCACGCGACGGGCACCACAGTCCGGAGCCGAGTCGGCATCTTCCTGCGATACGTCCGTGTCACGATTCGCACATTCTCGGGCGACCGGCGTCGTAGCCCGCCCCGGCCCGACTCACTAGACTCGACGAGTGGCGGCGCAGCTCAACCACACGATCGTCTGGTGCCGCGATCAAAAGACGTCGGCGGGCTTCCTGGCGGAGATCCTCGGCCTGCCCACGCCGCGGCGCTTCGCCCACTTCCTCGTCGTCGACCTCGCCAACGGCGTCTCGATGGACTACTACGAGACGGGCGCGAACGTCGCGCGGCAGCACTACGCCTTCCTCGTCGGCGAGGACGAGTTCGACTCGATCTTCGCGCGCATCCGCGATCGCGGGCTCTCGATCTGGGCCGACCCCGCGCGCAGGCGGCCGGGCGAGATCAACCATCACTTCGGCGGACGCGGCGTCTACTTCGAGGACCCCGACGGGCACATGCTCGAGATCATCACGCGGCCCTACGGCAGCGAGTCGGACCTGCGCGCGGAGTCCTGAGCGCGCGACGGGATGTTCGCCCGACTCGGCGCGATTGCGATCGGCGTGCTCCTGGCCGCGTCGCTGCTCGTGCTGGCCGAGCTCTCGCTTCGACTCCTCGGCGTCGCCGCCGGCACACCGCGCCACGACCCCTTCTCCGGATTCGGCACGACCTTGCCGATGTTCGAGCGCGTGGACGCCGACACCTGGCGCATCGTGCCGCGCGGCTGACCGGCCGCTACACCGAGGTGTCACCCGAGGACGGACGCGAGTTCCGCGCCGACAAGCTGCCGGGCTCGTTCCGGGTCTTCGTGGTCGGCGAGTCGTCGGCCGCGGGCACGCCGTATCCGCCGCGCTACGCGTTCTCGGCCTGGCTGCGCAAACTCCTCGAGGCGGCCCTGCCGGACCGGCACGTCGAGGTCGTGAACGCCGCGCTCTCGGGATATGCGAGCCGCCGGCTCCTGCCCGTCGTTCGCGAGATCACCGGCTACTCGCCCGATCTCGTGATCGTCTACATGGGCCACAACGAGTCGGCGGAGCGCCAGTACTACGCCCACCTGATCGACATGGACCCGCGCCTCTTCCGGCTCTGGCAGTGGGCCGTCGACACGCGCCTGTACCGCGTGCTGTCGCCCCTCTTCCGGCGGGGCGAGCGGACCTCCGAGGGCGCTCAGACCCTCTACAAGGACGCGAACGAGAACTCGCTCGAGATGTTCGCGGTGCTCCAGGAGCGGGCTGGCGGTGCCAGCTACCCGACGGCGCGCGATCTCGCCTACCGCGACCTGCTCTACGAGTTCAACCTGAACGCGATGGCCGATGTCGTGCAAGCGGCCGGCGCGCAGATCGTGCTCCTCACCCTCTCGCAGAACTTCTCCGACTGGCCGCCCGGCGCGTCGACGCACCGCGCCGATCTCTCCGACTCCGATCTGCGTCGCTTCGAGGAGCTCGACGAGAGCGGCCGCCGCGCGCGCGAACGGGGCGACTGCCGCGCAGCGCAGGAAGCCTTCTCGCAGGCGCAGACGATCGATGCGGACTTCGCCGCGCTGCACTTCGAGCGGGCATCCTGCCATCGCGCGCAGGGAGAGCGCGCGTCGGCGCGCGAGGAGTACCGGCGCGCGAGCGACCTCGATCGCGTGCCGCACGGCGCGCCCACGTACTTCAACGACGTGATCCGCCGAGTCGCGCGCGCGCACTCGGCGCCGGTCGACGTCGAGGCCGTGCTCGAGGCGGAGAGCGGGGCCGGGCTCGTCGGCGACGACCTCTTCCTCGACTGGGTGCACCCGAATCTGCGGGCGCACCAGCGGATCGCGCGGGCGATCGCGGAAGAGCTGCGGCGGGACGGAATCCCCGTCGCGGCGGATCGCTGGCGCGAGCCGTGGGCCGAGCTCCCCGAGCCCGAGGCCGTGCTCGCGGCGGACCCGATCCTGCGCGTGCGCGAGGAGGAGATGCGGATGTTCGCGTGCACCCTGGCGCGGCGCGCCGAATGTGTGCGCGCGAGCGCGGAGTCGCTGCTGCGGCTCGATCCGGGTCACGTCGAGGCGCGCGCCGCGCTCGCGCACTGGTAATCTCGCGCCCCGATGCGCCCGCTGCTGTTCGCGCTCTTCTTCGCGTCGGGCGCCTGCGCCCTCGTCTACGAGGTCGTGTGGATCCGCATCCTGAGCCTCACGCTCTCGATCACGGTCTACGCGCTGACGACGGTGCTGTGCGCGTTCATGGCGGGGCTCGCCGTCGGCGCGGGGCTCGGGTCGCGCATCGCCGACCGCGTGCGCCATCCGCTGCGCGCCTTCGGAGCGGCGGAGCTCGGCATCGCCGCCTGCGGCCTCGCCGTCCCGCCGCTGCTCTTCGGCATGGGCCCGGCCTTCCTGTGGCTGCACGACACGGTCGGCGGCGACGGTCCGACCTTCTTCGCGGGCCGCTTCCTGCTGGCCTTCGCGATCCTGCTCGTGCCCGCGACTCTGATGGGCGTCACCTTGCCGCTGCTCTCGCGCGCCGTGGTCGACCGGCTCGATCAGGTCGGCAGCCGCACCGGGCTCCTCTACGCGCTCAACACGGCGGGAGCCGTGGTCGGCTGCGTCCTCGCCGGCTTCGTCTTCGTGCCGCAGCTCGGACTGCGCAGCACGAGCGCGCTCGCCGCGGGAACGAACATCGCGGTCGGCGCGAGCGCGTTCGCGCTGAGCCGCCGCTTCGCGCGAGATCCCTCGCCGCGCGCGCCAGGCGTCGACACGCCGCTCTCCGCACCGGCGCGGCTCGCCGTGCTCGCCTTCGGCGTCTCGGGCTTCACCGCCATGGGATACGAGGTGCTGTGGAGCCGCGCGCTGGTCCACTTCACGCACAACTCCACCTACGCCTACACGGCGATGCTGGCCATCTTCCTGACCGGCATCAGCCTCGGCAGCGCGATCTCGGCGCGCTTCGCGGATCGAGTGCGGCTGCCGCTGCTCGGAATCGCCGGAGTGCAGCTCGCGCTCGGCGCGAGCGTCGTCGCGGCGCTCCGCATCTACCGCTCCTTCGAGCACCTCGTCCCCGCGCTCGCCGAGCGAATCGGCGGGCTCGCCTCGTGGTCGCACGTGATCGCGCTGATCTTCAGCGAGGCCGCGCTCACCATGCTGCTCTCCACCTTGCTGCTCGGCGCGATGTTTCCCTTCGTCGCGCGCGCGGTGGTCGATTCGCTCGACGTCGTCGGTCGCCGCATCGGGGTCGCCTACTTCGCCAACACGCTCGGCTCGATCGCCGGCTCCGCGGTCGTCGGCTTCGTCGCGCTCCCGGCTCTCGGCGTGCGGGGCGCCTTCCTCGCGCTCGTGCTCGTGAACCTCGCGCTCGCCGCCGCGCTCGCGCTCTCGGGCGCGCCGCGGCGCACGTCGCTGCCGCTCGCCGCGCTCGCCGCGGCGTCGGCCGTCGTCGCCTTCCTGTGGATCCCTCCTCGCGTCTTCGAGCAGATCTTCGAGCAGCGCTTCGGGACCCTGCTGCTCTACCGCGAGGAGGTCACCGACACCGTGATGGTGACTCAGGCCGAGGACGGCTCGCGCATGATCCGCTACGCCGACGGGCGCGGCACCGCCGGCACGATCACCTTGCGCGAGGACCGCGCCTACGCGCACATCCCGATGCTCCTCCACCCCGATCCGCGGCGCGTGCTGCAGATCGGGTTCGGCGTCGGTCACACGCTCTCGTCCGTGGCGCAATATCCCGTCGAGAGCATCACCTGCGTCGAGCTCTCGCCGGGCGTGATCGCGGCGGCCCCGTACTTCCGCGAGACGAACCGCGACGTGCTCGCCGATCCGCGGGTCCGCCTCGTGATCGAAGACGGGCGCAACTTCCTCACCACGAGCCGCGATCGCTACGACGTGATCCGGCTCGACCCGCCCGAGCTCCACACGGCCGGCGTCGTGAATCTCTACACGCGCGAGTTCTACCAGCTCGCGCGCGACCACCTCGCGGAGGGCGGCCTCTTCAGCATCTGGGTGAACAACGTGATGACGCCCGAGGATGCGCTGTGGATGCTGGTGCGGACCATCCAGGACGTCTTCCCCTACGTGTCCGTGTGGCATGGGCCCGCGATGTTCTCCTGGGTGATCAACGGCAGCGTGCGTCCCCACGCGCCCGACGTCGGCCTGCTCGAGGCGCGCTTCGCCGACCCCGCCGTCCGCAGCGACCTCGCTTCGATCCCGATCCGCGACGCCTACGACTTCCTGTCCCTCTTCGTCGGCAGCGGCGAGCAGCTGGCAAAGATGTGGCGGGACGCGCCGCTGGTCGTGGACGACCACACGCGGCTCGACTTCAGCGTCCCGCGCTCGAAGGAGTCGTACTTCGGGATCGCCAACTACAACACGAATGGCTGGCTGATCCAGCAGATGGAGCCCGGCGCGTTCCACGACGTCGCATGGGCCGCCTTCGTCGAGAAGGTCCGGCACCTCGCGGGCTACAAGCAGCCGGTGGTCCCCTTCCTGCGAGGCTTCGACGGGCTCGGCGCGGAGGAGGTCGAGCGGCGCGTCGAGGCCGCGCGCGCGGCCCTGCCCGTCCATTGAGCGCAAGGGCAGTCCGTCGCATCTCGGTGGCGGCCGCCGCGACCTGGCTCGCGCTGGCCTCGCTCGAATTCGGGCTCGCGCCCGGCGTGCGACACGCCTGGGCGTTCGACCTCTGGCAATACCTGCCGCCGTGGGCCGCATGGCTGCTCGGCACCGCATCGCTCGCGCTGTGCGCGGGCCGCGTGCGCGATGCCGTCGCGAGGGCGTGCGATTGGCTGCGCGCGCGGGTGCCGGCGCTACCCGGCGCGGCGGGTCGGCTCGCGGCCTTCGCCGCGCTCGCGCTGCTCTTCGCAGCGCTGCGCGAGCGACGCCTCTACGGCGACTCGGAGATCCTGCTCTTCGAGACGGGTCTCGGGCGCCCCTTCCACCTGAAGGAGATGGGGAGCTCCTTTCTGATGGGCTCCGTGGTGCGGCTCGCGCGGAAGGCCGCGCTCGAGCACGAGCAGGTGGTGGCACTGGTGCAGGCCCTCATCTGCGTGACCGGAGCGCTGGCCGTGCTGGCGCTCTACCGCGCCGCGTCGCGCTTCGCCCCCGGCCGCGCGGGCGCGGCGCTGGCGCTGATCCTCTGCGGCGGCGTGCTCCGCATCCTCGCCGGCCACGTCGAGGTGTATGTCTTCGCGCTGGCCGCGCTGGCGCTGTATCTCGATGCCGCGCTCGCGCATCTCGAGGGTCGCGGCTCCTTCGCGGCGGCGTGTCTCGCGCTCGGGCTCGCGATCTGGATGCACGCCTCGGCGTCGCTGCTGCTGCCGAGCCTCTTCGTCTTGCGCTTCCTCGATTCACGCGCGCCCCGCCTGCGCGAGCTCGCCGCCCTGCTCGCGCTCGCGGCGCTGCCGTCCCTGCTCTTCCTCGGCTGGCAGCTCGGCCCGGGACCCGGCGGGCTCGCGGACTTCCAGCGCGAGGTCGTGCGCACCTTGTGGGGCGATCAGGGCAGCTGGTCGCCGCGTCTCTGGGTGCGAGCCTTCGGCGAGTCGCCGACGGCCGTCACCGACTACGCATTCATGAGTCGCGCGCAGTGGAAGTACCTGGTGAACGCCGCCCACCTGCTGGTGCCGGGCAGCGTGCCGTTTCTCTTCGCGCTCGCGCTGCAGAGCCCGCGCCGGCTCCTCGCGACACCGACCGCGCGCTTCCTGACGGCCGCGGCCGCTCCGCTCGCGATCTACCCGCTGGTGCTGCGCCCGATCTGGGGCCCCTTCGACTGGGACCTCTTCGCCGTCTCGGCCGTGGTCCTCGCGGCACTCGGGACGCACCTGCTGGCCCAGGCGACCGAGGAGGGAACCTGGCGTCACCTGATGGTGTGGCTGGTCGGCCTCGGCCTGCTCTTCGTCGGCCTGCCGTTCCTGTGGATCGGCATCGCGCCCGCGCGCGCCGCCGGCCCCTTCGCCGAGGAGCAGTTCAGCACGGACATCACCCGGCCCGGCACGCCCGCGCAACAGCGCATCGAGCCGTGGCTGTAGCATGGCTTCGATTCCCCGAGAAGCCATCGAGGGGCGAGGCAGAGGTCCCCGAGGAGGAACAGATGGCCGCCGCAGGGGACCTCTGCCTCGCCCCTCGGAGCCCGTCGGTCCCTACGTCATCAGCTCCGCAGCATTCACCATCAGGTACTGACCGCTGATCATGCGCGCGCGGTCCGAGCAGAAGAAGACGACCGCCTCGGCGACGTCGCCGTCCGACGGGATCTCGCCGAGCGGCATGCGCGCGGTGATCTCCCCGATCACCACCTCCTGCGACACGCCGCGCTGCTTCGCCATCATCTTCACGTAGGCCTCGACCGGCGGACCCCACATCCAGGTCGGCACCACCGTGTTGACCCGGATCTTCTTCGGGCCGAGCTCCTTCGCCATGTAGTACATCGCCGTCTTGAGCGCGCCCTTCGACGCTCCATAGGCGATCTGCGGGGTCGACGGCAGGAACGCGGCCTGCGTGCCGATCAGCACGATCGAGCCGCCGCCCGTCTTCGCCATCGAGGCGGCGACCGCGCGCGCGATGCGCGCGGAGCCGACGACGTTGACGTCGTACGCGCGGCGCCAGTCGTCGAACGAGCCCTGCTCGAGCGTGCCGAAGACCGCGTCGAGCGCCGCCACCTGCACCAGCGCGTCGATGCGCGAGAAGCGCTTCTCGCTCTCGGCCACGAGGTGCGCGCAGCTCGCGTCGTCGCCGATGTCGGCCGGGATCGCGGCGACGCGCCGGCCCGACGGGTCGAGGTCCTTGGCGATCTGCTCGAGCTTCGCCGCGGTGCGCGCGGCCAGCACGACGTTCGCGCCCTCGCGCAGCGACGCGCGCGCGATCTCCGACCCGAGTCCCGGGCCGACGCCCGTGACGACCACGGTCTTCTGCGAAAGCATCACGGCGAGACCTCCAAGAGAGGTCGCATGCTACCACGCGCGCCGCGGGCGTATGCTCGTCGGCAGCGCAGGAGGTCGGGCCATGGGACTGCGAGAGCTGCTCAAGCCGCGCATCCAGGATTTCGCGATGCGCTTCATGGACGAGCTGCGGCCGGAGACGGTCGGCGAAGCCGGCGGGGACGTGCTCGAGGTGGGCTTCGGCACCGCGCGCAACCTCGAGCACTACACGTCGGGCGTCGCGCGCGTGACCGGCGTCGACCCGATGTCCACCGAGGGCGTCGCGCCGATCGACGCGCGCATCGCGCGCGCGCCCTTCCCGGTCGAGCGCGCGGTGCTGCGCGCCGACCGCGAGCTGCCCTTCGACAGCGGGCGCTTCGACTGCGTCGTCACGACGTTCACGCTCTGCTCCATCCCCGAGCCGGACGCGGCGCTCGCCGAGATGCGCCGCGTGCTCCGGCCCGGCGGCCGCTACGTCTTCATCGAGCACGGGCGCAGCGAGCGCGAGAGCACCGCGCGCTGGCAGGACCGGCTGAACCCGATCTGGAGGCGCGTGATGGACGGCTGCAACATCAACCGCCGGGTGGACCGGCTGGTCGAGCAGGCCGGCTTCTCGCTCGCCTCGCTCGAGCGCTTCCGCTACCGCGGGCCGAGCGTGCTGGCGCAGATGTACCGCGGTGTCGCCGTGCGCGACTAGCGAGCGTCAGTTCGTCACCAGGCGGCCCATCACGCGCCGCTTCACGACCTCGACGATCGCGAGATAGGTCGCGACGACTCCGACCAGGAAGAGCGCGTACGCCGCGGGCAGCGGCTCGAGGCCGAGCGGCGCCGCCAGGCGCGTGTAGGGAAGCGCGGCGCCGATCGCCACCACGAGCAGCGTGGTGACGCACAGCGGCAGGCTAGGGAGGTTCTGCCACGGCCGTCCGATCGTGCGGATCACGAAGAGGACCAGCGTCTGCGTCGCGAGCGACTCGAGGAACCAGCCCGTATGGAAGCGCACCTCGCCGAAGTGGAACACGCGCAGCAGCACGAAGAAGGTCAGGAAGTCGTAGAGCGAGCTGACCGGTCCGATGATCAGCATGAAGCCCCGGATGAGGCCGATGTTCCAGCGCTGCGGGCGGCGCACGTAGCTCTCGTCGACGCGGTCGGTCGGAATCGTGATCTGCGCGAAGTCGTAGAGGAAGTTGTTGAGCAGGATCTGCGTCGGGAGCATCGGCAGGAACGGCAAGAAGATCGCCGCGCCGGCCATGCTGAACATGTTCCCGAAGTTCGAGCTCGTGCCCATCAGCAGGTACTTGAGCACGTTTCCGAACGAGCGACGCCCGGCGAGGATGCCCGCGTGGAGCGCGTCGAGGTTGCGCTCGAGCAGGATGATGTCGGAGGCCTCGCGCGCGATGTCGACGGCGCCCGCGACCGAGATGCCGACGTCCGCCGCGTGGAGCGACGGCGCGTCATTGATGCCGTCGCCTAGATAGCCGACCACGTGGCCGCGCGAGTGCAGCGCGCGCAGGATCCGGTGCTTCTGCGCCGGCGACACGCGGGCGAAGACCTCGGTCTCCTCCGCGACCTGCGCGAGCGCGGGGTCGTCCATGCGCTCGACCTCGTCGCCCTGCACCACGCGTCCGACGTCGATGCCCACCTGGCTGCACACGTGTCGCGCCACGAGCTCGTTGTCGCCGGTGAGGATCTTGACCCGTACGCCGTCGCGCCCGAGGGCGGCGAGCGACTCGGCGGCGCCTTCCTGCGGCGGATCGGCGAAGCTGAGGAAGCCGGCGAGCGTGAGGTCGCGCTCGTCAGCGCGCCCGTAGCCGGCCGGCTTCGAGACGCGCTTCCAGGCGACGGCGATCACGCGCAGGCCCTGCTCGCCGAGCCGGCGGAAGCTCTCGAGGCAACGCGCAGAAGCGTCGGCATCGAGCGGATGCACCTCGCCGCCCAGCTCGTGGGTCGTGCAGACCTCGAGCACGCTCTCGGGCGCGCCCTTCGTCACGAGCAGCAGCTCGCCGCGCCCTTCGAGCACCACCGAAAGGCGTCGCCGCTCGAAGTCGAAGGGGATCTCGTCGGTCTTGCGGAACTCGTCCGCGCCAGGCGCCGGTGCCGCGAGGATCGCCGCGTCGAGCGGGCTGCGGATGCCGGTCTCGAAGCGGCTGTTCAGCTGCGCGAGGTAGAGGCTCCGCTCCGACGGCTTGCCGAGCGGATCGAGCGCGCTCTCGAGCGACAGCGCGCCGGCCGTCAAGGTCCCCGTCTTGTCGCTGCACAGGATGTCGATGCTGCCGAGGTTCTGGATCGCCGAGAGGTGCTTCACGATCACGCGCTCGCGCGCCATCGCGAGCGCGCCCTGCGCGAGCGTGACGGTCGTGATCATCGGCAAAAATTCCGGCGTGAGCCCGACGGCCAGCGCGACGGAGAAGAGCAGCGACTGCATCGCGTCCCGGCCGACACTGAGATTCACCACCAGGATGAAGAGCACGAGGAAGATCACGGTCTCGAGGATCAAGAGCCCGAAGCGGCGCGTGCCGCGCTCGAACTCCGTCTCCTCCGGGCGCGCCGCCAACCGCGCGACGATGTCGCCGAACGCGGTGCGCGGTCCGCTCGCGAACACGACCGCGTTGCCTGTGCCGCTGACGATCGAGGTGCCGAGGAAGAGCAACGCGGGCGAATCGGGACCCGACGTCGCGAGGCTTCCTGGCTCTGGGTGCTTGTCGACGGGCAGCGACTCCCCCGTCAGCGCGGCCTGCTGCACGTGGACATCCACCGACTCGAGCAGGCGCACGTCGGCGGGCACGAGGTCGCCGGCGCACAGGCCGATCACGTCGCCTTCCACCAGCTCGCGTCGCGGCACGTCCTTCCACGCGCCGCTGCGGCGGACGGCCGCGGTCGGCGCGATCTGCGCGCGCAGCTTCTCCACGGCGCGGCTGGAGCGAAGCGTCTGCCACAGATTCAGCGCGGCGCTGAGTCCGACGATCGCGAAGATGATCGCGGCGCTCGTGCGGTCGCCGAGGAAGGCCGACGCGCCGCCCGCGACGAGCAGGATCAGGACGAGCGGATTCACGGTTCCACGAACGAGCTCGAACACGCGGGCTCGCATCGGGGTGGCGGTGACCTCGTTCGGTCCTTGCTGCTGGAGCCGGCGAGCGGCCTCCGCGTCCGCGAGGCCGTCCTGCGAGCTGCCGAGCCGCGCGAGCAGCTCGTCCTGCGGCGCGCTCGCGATCTCGTCGGCACGCCCTCGCGTCGCGGTCATCGAGCCTCCTCGCGCGCGCCGGCGGCCTCGCGCCGCGCGACGCCGAAGCCGGGGATCATCGGCAGCCAGAACGTCATGCCGCGCAGGAGCAGCGTCGCGGCGAGCGCGCCCTCGATCGGGACACCCTGCAGGTGGAGGAGCGCCACGGAGCTGCCCTCGAAGGCGCCGAGCCCGCCGGGCATCCACGAGAGCGAGCTCACCACCGACGCGACGATGAAGCTCGCGAACGCGATCGGCGCGGGCGCGGGGCTGCCGACGGCGCGCAGGCAGAGATGGAGCGTGCCCGCGTCCAGCACGAAGATCGCGAGCTGGAGGAGCGTCGTCTCCATCACCAGCCGCGGTGCGAAGAGCGTGCCGGCCGGCATCTCGCGCAGCGCGGCGACGACGTCGCGCGCGCCCGGCCAGCGCTCGAAGAAGCGCGGCGCATGGTTCTGCGCGCGACGCCGCAGCACGAAGATCGCGAGCGGCGTGCCGGCCGCGAGCGCGCCGACGAGCGCGATCGGCACCACGATCAGCGGATGCATCTCGCCGTGGCGCGCGAGCACGCCGGCCGCGGCGAGGATCGCGATCAGGTAGCCGAGGTAGAAGGCGACCAGGCCCGTGAGCATCGCGGCGACCGCCGCGGTCCGCGACACGCCGCGGCGTTGGAGTCCGCGCACGACCAGCAAGGTCCCGCTCATCCCGACCGAGGGCAGCGCCTGGTCCGTGAAGAGCTTCGCCAGGCCGAGCGAGAGGAGATCGCGCAGGCGCAGTGCGCCGCCGCTGTACGCGAGCGCGCGCTGCCAGACCGCCGAGGCGCACGCGTAGGTGAGGAGCTGGAGCAGCGCGGCGCCGAGCAGCCAGAAGGGCTCGGCACCGGCGAGCAGCCGCGCGAGCTCGCGCTCTTCGGCGATGTGGGTCGAGACGATGATCAGCACCGCGAGCAGCAGCGCGCCCGAGAGCCAGCCGAAGCGCGTGGCGATGCGCGGGGCGCGCAGCGCCAGGGCGTCGACCGTGCGCTCGACGTCGTCTCGCGTCAGACGGGGAGCCCCACGCTCTCGAGCCACTCCGCGAAGCCGGCCCGCCCGGCGCGCTCGATCGCCGGCGTACAGTTCTGCGTGTCGCGCCGCAGCGACTCGACGGAGACGCCCGGCGTGCTGGCGATCTCGAGCGCGTGCCCGACGAACCAGCGCTCGAGGCCGCGCCCCGACGCCTCGGCGTGGAACTGGAGCGCGAGCGCCGAATCTCCCCACGAGAAGGCCTGGTGCGGCGTGATCTCGGTCGACGCGAGCAAGGTCGCGCCGCGCGGAAGATCGAAGGTGTCGCCGTGCCAGTGCAGCACGCGTGTCCCGTCGAGGTGTCGCAGCGCCGACTCCTTCCCGGCCGGCGTGAGCGCGAGCGCGCCCCATCCGATCTCCTTGCGCGCGCCGGGGTAGACACGCGCGCCGAGCGCACGCGCCATGAGTTGCGCGCCGAGGCACAGGCCGAGGGTCGGGCGTCCGGCCGCGAGGCGGCGCTCGAGAAGACTCAGCTCGGCGCGGAGGAAGGGATAGACGTCGTCCTCGTACGCGCCGATCGGACCGCCGAGCACGACGAGCAGCTCCGGCGCGAGCGGGTCCTCTGCGGCGAGGTCGTCGGTCGGCGCCTCCAGGTACCGCACGGCTAGATTGCGCTCCGCGCAGAGCGGCGCGAGCAGGCCGAGGTCCTCGAAGGGGACGTGGCGGATCGCGAGCGCAGTCTTCATGCGCGCGTCGCCGCGCGCGCCGGCGTCGGCGTGAAGACCACCGGCATCTCCTCGATCGCGTACAGGATGCTATTCGAGCCCTCGCGCGGGCGCGTGCCCGGCGCGAGCGCGAGATCGGGCAGGCGCGCGAGCAGCCGCTCGACCACCACGGCG
>Ga0335069_10009831_pt1 | contig 13593 bp, 11 predicted proteins | sample Lox_Sample_11_FD_206714 | JGI IMG/M metagenome (GOLD analysis project Ga0335069, IMG submission 206714) | Soil microbial communities from Loxahatchee National Wildlife Refuge, Florida, United States - Lox_Sample_1.1 | ecosystem: Environmental > Terrestrial > Soil > Wetlands | place: USA... | reverse complement strand
CGCTTCTCCAGGAAGTACGCCAGGCGGGTGAACAGGCGGTCCTGCACCGCGAAGCTCGCGCTGTCGACGATCAATACGTCCGGGAAGCGGTCCCAGCGGTAGACCTGCACCGCGGGCCGGGCGCCGCCGGCCGTTGCGCCGTCTATGACCCGCGGCAGGTCCGCGGCGGTCGGATGGACGAGCAGCGCGGAGGCCACATCCGCCGGTGCGGCAGCAGCCGCCCCGCCGCCGCAGGCCGCCAGCAGGAGCATGAAATGGAGTACGCGCACGGGTCCTTGTACCATTGATCGGCACAAAGGTACGCAATGAAGACCGGTGGTGTCCGCTTCCCGGCTGACCTCATCGCCTGCATGATCTTGACAGCGTGCGGGAAGCTCCCGTACCTTGACGGCATTACCTGACAACCGAAAGGGGATTCGCATGCCGGTCACCGTCGAACGGGTCGAGTCGAAAAAGCAGGTCAGGGAGTTCATCAAGTTCCCCTACGCCCTGTACAAGAACGATCCCAACTGGGTTCCCCTCCTCCTCATGGACGACTACAAGAAGATCAACCGGGCCAAGCACCCGTTCTGGAAACACGCGGTCGGGGAGTTTTTCCTGGCGCGGCGGGACGGCAGGGTGGTCGGCCGCATCGCCGGCGTGCACGACGAGATCTGGGAGAAAACCCACCACGAGAAAGCCGGCTACTGGGGCTGGTTCGAGTGCGAGGACGACGAGGAAGCCGCCCGGGCGCTGTTCGACGCGGCGTTCGGGTTCGTGAAGCAGCGCGGCTGCACCCGGGTCATCGGCCCCATGAGCCCCAACGCCAACGACCTGATCGGCTGCCAGGTGGAGGGGTTCGATGGCCCCCCGGTCATGCTGATGACCTACAACCCGCAATACTACGACCGCCTGGCGCAGGCGTACGGCAACCGCAAGTGGAAGGACCTCGTGGCATGGATGATGGATGAGCCGGAGATCCCGGACCGGCTGGCCAAGATCATGCCGCGCGTGGAGGCAAAGGGCGGGTTCACCATCCGCACGCTCAAGATGAAGGACTTCGACAACGAGTACCTTCGCTTCCAGGAGCTGTACAACTCCTACGAGCAGATCAACGCGGTGTTCACGCCGATGACCGAGGAAGAGATGGCGGTCATGGCCAAGGATCTGAAGATGGGGCTGGACCCGGACCTCGTATTCTTTGCGGAAGTGGACGGCAAGCCCGTCGGCGTGGCGCTGAGCATGCCGGACTTCAACGTCGGCTACAAGAAAGCCTACGGGCACCTGTTCCCGTTCGGCATCTACCACCTGCTCACCGCCAAGAAGAAGACGCACCTGGTGCGCACCATCAGCATGGGCGTGCTCAAGGACTACCGCAACCGGGGCATCGACCTGGCGTTCTACTATCACTCGTACAAGAACGGCGTGCCCAAGGGCTACCTCGCCACCGAGATGTCGTGGGTGGAAGAGGACAACGCGGCCATGACCAACACCGCGATCAAGCTGGGCGGCAGGGCGTACCGCAAGTACCGCGTGTACGAAAAGGCGCTGTAACGTCCGCACCCCGCCGCGCAGGCCGCACCGGGCGCCCCGTGTCCGAGGATCTGCTCCTTCTCAACGGCACGTTCTACACCATGAGCACACGGCCGCCGCGCGCCCGCGCGGCGGCGGTCCGCGACGGGCGCTTTGTGTACGTCGGGGACGACGACGGGGCGCGCGCGGCCCTCGGCCGGCGGCCTCATCGTGCCCCCCGCGTGGTGGACCTCGGCGGACGGTGCGCGCTGCCCGGGCTCACGGATTCCCACCTGCATTTCAAGTGGTACGCGCAGTCCCTCGCTTCGGTGGACGTGGAAGTGCCCACGCTGGAGGAGGCGGCGCGAAGGGTGGCCGCGCGCGCGGCGTCCCTTCCGCCCGGGGCCTGGGTGACCGGCTCGGGGTGGAACCACAACGTCTGGGGCGACGGGGCGCTGCCGGACCTCCGCCCCCTGGACCAGGCGGCCCCCGAGAACCCGGTCTGCCTGGAGGCCAAGAACGGCCACGCGCTGTGGGTCAACTCGCTCGCGCTGAAAGCCGCCGGCATCCGGCTGGACACGCCGGATCCGGACGGCGGGCAGATCGCACACGGCCGTGATGGAGTGCCTTCCGGGGTGCTCCTGGAAAACGCAATGCGCCTGGTGCAGGCGGTCATCCCCGCGCCCACCCCGGCGCAGCTCGCGGACCTGATGAAGGACGCCCAGGCCGCCGCGCACGCGGCCGGCCTCACCGGCATCCACGACTTCGACAGCGCGCTGGCCTTCGAGGCGTTCCAGGAGCTGGAGCGCCGCGGGGACCTCACCCTGCGGGTGGTGAAGGGCATCCCGCACGAGCAGCTCCCTGCCGCGCTTTCCCTCGGCCTGAAGACCGGTTTCGGAAGCGATCACCTGCGCGTGGGCTCCCTGAAGATGTTCGCCGACGGCGCGCTGGGCCCGCAGACGGCCTGGATGATCGCCCCCTACGAAGGGACGTGGTCCACGGGCATCCCGCGTCTCAGTCCCGAGCAGGCGCAGGAAGACATCCGGCGCGCCAACGGCGCGGGGATTTCCTGCGCCATCCACGCCATCGGGGATGCCGCCTGCCGCGTGGTGCTGGACGCGTTCGAGCATGCCGCGGCGGGCAGCCCCGCAGCCGGCCCCGCGGCCGGCCTGCGAAACCGAGTGGAGCACGTGCAGCTGCTGCACCCGGATGACCTCGGCCGGTTCAAGCGCCTGGGCATCATCGCCTCCATGCAGCCGCTTCACGCCACATCCGACATGCTGATCGCCGAGCGCTACTGGGGAACGCGGAGCGCCGGCGCCTACGCGTGGAAGTCCCTGCTCGACTCCGGGGCCGCCCTGGCCTTCGGCTCCGACTGTCCCGTGGAGATCTGCAGCCCCATCGCGGGCATCCATGCGGCGGCAACCCGCCGGCGCCCGGACGGCTCTCCCGGGCCGGAGGGCTGGAGGCCGGAGCAGAAGATCTCGGTGGAGCAGGCCGTGCGGGCCTACACGCTGGGAGCGGCGTACGCGGCCGGGCGCGAGTCCGAGCTGGGGTCCATAGAGGAAGGGAAGCTCGCCGATCTCACCGTGCTGGATGCCGATATCTTCTCCATTGACCCGCACGAGATCAGGAACGTGAAGACTGCCGCGGTGATCGTGGGCGGGCGCGTGGTCTTCTCCGCCCTGTAGCCGACGAGCTCGGGCCTGCCGCCGCGTCGGTCCACGCCCCTGTAACCGCCCGGCGGCCGCGTGGTACAGTCAGCCGGAATGTCCCCGGCAAGCCAGGTCGTCACCATCTTCCTCGCCGTGTTCATCGTGGTGGATCCGTTCGGAATCGTGCCGGTCTTCATTGGCCTCGCCGGCGGGCTCCCTGCCGGCCGACGCCGCTCCACGATCTTCAAGGCCATCGTGGTGGCGTTCGTGGTGCTGTGCGTGTTCATCTTCACCGGCAGCATCATCCTGCGGTTCCTGGGTATCCAGCCGGGCAGCTTCTTCATTGCCGGCGGCATCCTCATGTTCATCGTCTCCATTGACCTGCTGCTGGGAAAGCCCGGGCGCACCAAGACCTCGTCCCCCGGGCACGACGAGGAGCGGGAAGACGTCTCGATCTTTCCGCTGGCCATCCCCATGCTCGCCGGACCCGGGGCCATCACCACGGTGCTGCTCTACGTGAGCGAGAACCCGCTGCCGTCGTTCGTCCCGTTCGTGCTGGTGGGGGCCGTTGCGCTGGTGCTGGCCATCGCGGGGCTCACCATGGCGGCGAGCTCCTTCTTCCTGCGCGTGCTGGGGAGGACCGGCGTCTCGGTCATCGAGCGCATCATGGGGATCGTGTTGACGGGCCTGTCGGTGCAGTTCGTCTACGACGGGCTGCTCAAGCTCGGGGTGCTCGCGGCGAAGTAGTCCTCTGGCACGGAGGCCCAAGGCAGCCTTCGGCGATGACGGCAGCGGCCGCCGCGCACTTCGTCGCTGGTGTCATCGCCAAGAGGACCGCTGCCTACAGCCAGGGGATCAGCACGCGCTTTCGGTACGCGGGATACTCCGAGGGGAAGTACTTGCGAAGCATCTCCTCCTCTCCCGGCGAGTAGATCCGCGCTGACACGTACAGGGCCGCGCCGATGGCCGCGCCCACCCAGGAATCGAAGAGCAGCCCCAGGCCCGGGAATACCAGCAGCGCCACCGACGTGTACATGGGGTGCAGCAGCACCGCGAACGGCCCCGTGGTGATGAGCCTCCTGCGCGGCACGTTGACCACGACCTGCCCCACGCCGGTGAACCAGATCGGCACTCCCACCGCCAGGAGAACGATCCCGGCGATCAACCCACCCCTTCCAAAGCCAAGGGCGAACAGGCCCGGCCACAGGATGTTGGCCACCACCCCGACGACGAGGAACGGCAGGGTGAGGGACATGATGCGGCCACCAGAGCCAACGAGGACCTTCAGTTTCATGGCGAATCCCCTTCGGTTGAATGAGCTTGTCCAGGCGAGCCCGTGTACGAGCTCGGGATGTAAAACCCGCGCCCCGAGAAAAGTGTCACTACCCGGGCACGCTATGCTATAGTCCGTCTATGCCAAGTGCGACGATTCCCAGGCGCCGTGCCGTGGACGTGATCCTGCTCATCTACTTCATCTTCAACCTGCTGGCGATCAGCTACCTCTTCGACATCGAGCAGATCATCATCACGGACGTCAGCCACTTCAGCTATCCCGCGTGGCCGCCGCGGGCCATCGTGGACCTCGGGCACTGGTGGGGAAATGCGTTCGATCCCCTGCTGAACGCGCGGCCCGTGTGGTGGCGAGCCACGATCTGGATCGACGCCCTGTTCTTCGGTCCGTACTACGCCTTCGCGATCTACGCGTTCTTCCGTCGGCGCAACTGGATCCGGTTCCCCAGCATCATCTATGCATCCGTGATGCTCACCAATGTCACCATCATCCTGAGCGAGGAGATCTGGGGCCCGCACGCCACGCCGCACCTGCTCAACGTGGTGGGCGCAAATGCATCGTGGGTCATCGCGCCGGTGCTTCTCCTGTGGCGGATGCGGAAGGAACCGTTTCCGGAGGCGGCGCCGGCCGGCCGGTAGACGAGGTCTCGCGTCCGCCGGCCGCCGCCTGGAGCCCCCGGTCCGCCTCCCGGGTACGGGCGCGGTTTGACGCGGGGTGGCACCCGTCGTAGAATCTGCTCGATGGATCGAGTCGAACGGAGCTACTCGCGGGCGTGTGCCTTCCTGTTTCCGGCCATTCTCGCTGCTTCCTCCCTGTTCACGTTCCTGCAATACCAGTCCATCCGTCCGGGCCTCGTGGACCCGTACGGTTCCCTGGTGGACGCGCGGGTCCTCCTGCTGCTCACCGTCGTGAACGTGGTTCCCCTGGTGCGGTTCCACCGCCGCACCATCAACCTGCTGTTTCTCACGATCCACCTCGTGCTGGTCCTGTTCATCTTCACCCTGACGAACGACAACCTGGCCATCACGGTCATGCTCACCACCGCCCTGATGTTCGCAGGCGGATACTATCTGAGGCGGCCGGTGAACCTCGTGTTCACGGTGGCGGCCGCGGGGTCCATCCTCGCCTTCCAGCGTTCGATCCCCGTGGGAGACGCGCTGACCCCCACGATCAGCTCCGGCGAGCAGCTGGTCCTGGCGTTCCTGTGCCTGCTGGTCACCGCGTTGAGCTACCTGGTGTCCTCCATCATCGAGTCGCACGAGGCCATGCTCTCGCTGATCCGCCAGCAGAAGGGCACCATCGCCACGCTGGTGGAGACCAACGTGGATATCCAGAAGTACACGCTGGTGAAGAAGGACGAGCTGGAGAATGCCGAGCGCCTGCGGATCACGCGGGACATCCACGACACCGTGGGGTACGTGCTCACGAACAACATCACGCTGCTTCGCGCGTGCACCTACTACGTCCCGCGCCGCCTCAAGAAGGCGCACGCCTTCCTGCAGGACGCGCTGGGCAACGCGGAGCGCGGCTTGAAGGAGACCCGCACCATCCTGAAGAAGCTGCGCGAGATCGCGGATCCCGGCGGTGCGGGCCAGGTCCGCAAGATGATCCGGCTGTTCATGGAGTCCACCGGCATCGAGGTCACCTACGACACGGGCAACACGCGGGGCACCTGGAACCGGGCGCTGGACACCGCGTTCTACCGAATCATCCAGGAGGGCCTGGTGAACTCCGTCAAGCACGGCAAGGCCCGCCGCATCCAGGTCTCGTTCTGGCAGACGGAACGCGATATCGTTCTGAACATCTCGGACAACGGTGCCGGCATGCAGGAGGCGGGTGTGAACGAGGGAATCGGGCTGCAGGGAATGCGCGAGCGACTGGCGCGCTTCGGCGGCAGCCTGGAGGCCCACGGCACATCCCACGGGTTCGGCCTGGTGGTCCGCGTGCCCCTTGCCGGGGCTCACGGGGAAACAGATGAAGCCCATCAGGCTGATGTTTGTTGACGATCAGAAGATCTTCATCGAAAGCCTCACGCAGATCCTGAAGAAGGTGGACCGCGGAATCCGGGTGGTCGGCGCCGCCTACGACGGCCGCGAGGCCGTGGAGGCGCTGCCGCGCTGCGCGCCGGACGTGGTCATCATGGACATCCGCATGCCGGTCATGAACGGAGTGGAGGCGGTCCGGCTGATCCACCGCGACCACCCCGAGGTGAAGATCATCATGCTCACCACGTACGATGACGACGAGTACGTCAAGGACGCGTTGAAGTTCGGCGCCACCGGCTACCTGCTCAAGGACATCCCCATCGACGACCTTGTGGCGCAGATCAAGAGCGTGTGCACCGGTGCCGTCGCGCCCCTGGCCCAGAGCGTGCTGGAGAAGCTCACCCACACCATGTCACCGGCACCCTCCGGGGAGCGGCCGGAGTGGCTGGACGGCCTCAGCCGGACCGAGCGGCGGATCCTGCGGCTCATCGTGGAAGGGTCGGACAACGCGGAGATCGCCGCGAAGGTGTTCCTGGCGGAGCAGACCGTGCGCAACTACGTCCACCGCATCTACGAGAAGATGGGCGTGGAGAATCGTACGCAGGCCATCAAGGGCGGACGCGCCTGCTTCCACCTGCTGTAGGGCCGGAAGGGCCGCCCGGCACCGGTACAAATCGAGTACAGAATCGGTACTCCCGAAGGTTTCGCCCGAAAGGCGCCCGCGGTTTACTGCGCTCAGAGGAGGAAGCCATGAAGAGAGCTCTTTTCTCTCTCGTTGTGGTGCTCGTGGCGGTCGTCGCCATCGCGGCGGCCCCGGCGGACAACGCCAAGCTGACGTTCGTCTACTGGGGAAGCGTGAACGAGGACGTCGCCATGAAGGACGCGTTCAAGGCGTTCGAAGCGGCAAACCCGGGGATCACCGTGGAGCCCCTGTACATCCAGGGAGACATCTCGGGCACCGAGTATGCCGCCAAGCTGAGGGCCATGGCCCAGACCAACACGCTGCCGGACCTCGGCTACTTCCGGCCGGACCAGTTCGGCGAGTTCGCGTCGGCCGGGTTCATGATGGACCTGACGGACCTGGTGCAGAAGGAAAACCTCACCAGGGACTACCTGCCCCAGGTGTGGCTGAAGGTGAACAACCGCGTCTTCGGCGCCTACACCGCGGCCGAGTGCCAGATGATGTTCTACAACAAGGACGTGCTGAAGAAGGCGGGCGTCCCCATGCCTCCCGCGGACTACGCCAAGGGCTGGAGCTGGGACCAGTTCGTGAAATACTGCAGCCAGATCACCACGGACGTCTCCGGGAAGCACCCGGGGGACAGCGGCTTCAACGCCAACCGGATCACCACGTACGGGGTGAGCTACCAGCTGTGGCACGCCATGCTCACGCCCCCGCTGTGGAGTGGCGGCGGCGGGATCGTCTCCGCGGACGGGAAGAAGTTCCTGATGGATTCCCCGGAGTCCGTGGACGTGATCCAGAAGATCGCGGACCTCATCAACAAGTACAAGGTGATGCCGTTCACCAACCCGTCCTCCACCTCCCAGGCGGGACTCCCCACGCCGCCGGTGATGCTGGCCAACGGGCAGCTGGGCTTCTACATCACGGGCCAGTGGGAGCTGCTCGACATCGCCAAGATGGGCTTTCCCATGGGGATCGGCGCACTGCCGATCATCAAGAAGCCGGCGCAGATGTACATCAGCGGGGCATCGGTGATCTTCAAGTCCACGAAGTTCCCCCGGGAAGCGTGGCTGCTGCACAAGTGGATGATGACGCCGGACAAGACGCTGAACCTGTACACCAGCGGCCTGTGGATGCCTACCAAGGCGTCCTGGTACAACGACGCGGCGGACCTGAACAAGTGGCTGCAGAACCCGGTGCACCCGCCGGAGTTCCGCACCGCGGTGCTGGCCTCCATGAAGATCGCCGACCCCATCCCCGAGGTGCGGGTGAAGAACTACACGCAGATCGTCAACGAGTGCGTGAACCCCCAGCTCGACCGGGTCTGGCTCGGGGAAATCTCGGCCCAGGAAGCCATGAAGAAGGCCGGCGACCTGGTGCGGCAGCAGAACCTGTTGCAGGGTACGTGGTAGCACCCCACCGAACAACGCGGTTCCAGGCGGGGGCGCGCACGCGCGCGCTCCTGCCCCTGCCGGGCTGGGGAGGACGGGGCTCATGAACGGGAAGGGCACGCGCTCTGCCCCGCGCCGTGGCGGGCGGTCACACTTTCTCCGGCGCTACAACAACTTCTGGGGCTGGCTGCTCATCACGCCCGTGGTGACCGGCCTCACGCTATGGGTGGCGTTCCCGCTCGGCCTGAGCCTGGTCACCAGCTTCACCCGGTGGGACCTCATCACCCGGCCGATCTTCATTGGCTTCAAGAACTACATCGACATGTTCACCTCGGACGCGCTGTTCTGGCAGGCCGTGGTGGTCACCGTGTATTACACCGCGGCGGGTGTGTCCCTGCAGGTCGTCGTCGCGCTGGGCACGGCCCTGCTGCTGAATGCCCGGGTGAAGGGCATGAAGCTCTTCCGGACGCTGTTCTACATCCCGTCCCTCGTTCCCGTGATCGTGAGCTCGGCGCTGTGGATGTGGATCTACAACCCGCAGTTCGGCCTGTTCAACATCCTGCTCACCTGGATCGGGCTCTCGCCGCAGAAGTGGGTCTTTGGCACGCAGACCGTCATCCCGAGCCTCATCCTGATGAGCATCTGGGGGATCGGCAACGTCATCATCGTGTTTCTGGCCGGGCTGCAGGACATCCCCAGGGAGCTCATGGAGGCGGTGGAGATCGACGGCGGGAATGCGTTCCACCGTTTTCGTGCCATCATCCTGCCGCTCATGAGCCCGATCATCCTGTACAACGTGGTGATCGGGATCATCAACGGGTTCCAGACCTTCACGCAGCCGTACATCATGACCAACGGCGGGCCCGCCAACGCCTCACTGTTTTACGTCCTGCACCTGTACCGACAGGCGTTCATGTTCTCCAAGATGGGGTACGCCAGCGCCATGGCGTGGTTCGTCTTCATCGCCACGGCCGTCATTTCCGTGTTCATCTTCCGCACGTCCGTGCGCTGGGTCTTTTACCAGGGGGAGCATCGTTCATGAACGGCCGTCGGCGTCCGCGCCCCGTCTCCCGCACGCTCGTGTACGCGGCCCTCGCGGGGTTCTCCCTGTTCTGCGTCTTCCCGCTCCTGTGGCAGATCCGAAGCTCCCTGATGACGGCGCGGGAAATCTTCACGTTGCCGCCGTCCCTGCTGCCCGCGGTGCCGCAGTGGAACAACTACCTGGAGCTCTTCCGCCAGGTACCCTTCGGGCGGTACTTCCTCAACACGCTGCTGATCGTGGTGGTCAACATCTGCGGCGCGCTGCTCAGCAACACCGTGGTGGCCTACGCGTTCGCCCGCATCCGTTTTGTCGGCCGCTCCATCATGTACGGCCTGTGCCTCGCCACGCTCATGCTGCCGCAGACGGTGACCATGATCCCGCTGTTCATAGAGTGGAAGCTCTTGCACGGCATCAATACCTACGCGCCGCTCACCGTGCTCGCGTTCTTTGGAAACGCGTTCTACATCTTCCTGCTGCACCAGTTCTTCAAGACCATCCCCACGGAGTTCGACGAGGCGGCCTTCATGGACGGCCTCAACCACCTGCAGGTGATCCGCACGATCATCGCGCCCATGTGCAAGCCTGCCCTGGCCGTGGTGGCTATCTTCACGTTCCTCGCTTCGTGGAACGACTTCATGGGCCCCTTTCTCTACATCAACGACCAGTCCAAGTTCACCCTGTCCCTAGGGATGAAGTACCTCATCTCGGGCTACTCGGTCTTCGGACAGTGGCAGATCCTGATGGCCGCTTCCGTGCTGATCGTGCTGCCGGTGGCGCTCCTGTTCTTCTTCATGCAGCGCTATTTCATCCGCGGGCTCACCATGGGTGGACTGAAAGGATAGCGCATGCCGCGGTCTTTGCACGGGCAGGTGGCGGCGCTGGACTCCGAGCTTCCCCGCGAGAGGGACTTCTGGAAGCCCTACCGGGATCTCGTGGTTCGAACCGCCCTTCCCTACCAGTGGGAGGTCCTGAACGACCGGGTACCCGGGGTCGAGCCCAGCCACGCCATTCGCAACTTTCGCATCGCCGCGGGACTGGAACACGGTGAGTTCCATGGCTACGTGTTCCAGGACTCGGACGTCGCCAAGTGGCTGGAGACGGTGGGCTACTGCCTGATGCGCCAGCGGGACCCGGTCCTCGAGGCACGGGCGGACGAGGTGATCGGCCTCGTCGCGAAGGCCCAGCAGCCGGACGGCTACCTCAACACGTACTACACGGTGAAGGAGCCCGGGCGGCGCTGGACCAACCTCCACGAGGGACACGAGCTGTACTGCGCGGGGCACTTCATCGAGGCCGGCGTGGCCTACCACGAGGCCACCGGCAAGGGTGCGCTCCTGCAGGTGGCAACGGGCTATGCCGACCTGATTTCCCGCACGTTCGGGCCGGGACCGGGGAAGCTGCGGGGCTACTGCGGCCATCCCGAGATCGAGCTCGCGCTCGTGAAGCTCAGCGAGGCGACGGGAGAGCGCCGCTACCTCGAGCTTGCCCTCTGGTTCGTGGACGAACGGGGGCGCGAGCCATACTACTTTGACCTCGAGTACGAGCGGCGCGGCCGCACGCGCCTGATGCCGGAGTTCCGCGGCTTCGACCGCTCCTACCTCCAGGCCCACGTCCCGGTCCGGGAGCAGCGCACCGCGGAGGGCCACGCGGTGCGGGTGACGTACCTGTACTCTGCCGTGGCGGACCTGGCCCGGCTTGCCGCGGACGCCGGGCTCGCCGCCGCGGCGGTGCGGGTCTGGGACAACGCGACCCGTCGGCGGATGTACGTGACCGGAGGCATCGGCTCCGCGGCGGTCGGGGAAGCCTTCACTTCCGACTACGACCTTCCCACGGACACGATGTACGCGGAGACCTGCGCGTCCGTCGGGATGGCCTTCTGGGCGCAGCGCATGTTGAAGCTGGACGCCGACGCAAGGTACGCCGATGTCATGGAGCTCGAGCTGTACAATGGCGCGCTAAGCGGGATGTCGCTGGATGGCTCCCGCTATTTCTACGTGAACCCGCTGGAGTCGGTACCCGAACGCACCGCAAGAAACCCGGGCCTTCGGCACGTGAAGCCCGCCCGCCAGCCGTGGTACGCGTGTGCATGCTGCCCATCCAACCTGACCCGGTTGATCGCGTCCCTGGACCGATATATCGGCTCCGCGCTGGGCGGGGCAGCACACGTTCACCTGTACGTGAGCGGAACGATCGAGCTGCCCACCGAGGCCGGTCCGTTTCGCCTCGAGCAGTCCACGGCCTATCCCTACGAGGGAACCGTGAGGATCGCGGTACGCAATGCACCGACCGCGGAGACTCCCTTGCGTCTTCGGATCCCCGGCTGGTGCGCGGACTGGCGCTGTAACGTGAACGGCGCTCCCTGGGCCGGCTCGCCCCGCAAGGGATACCTGGAGATCCGTCGACAATGGAGCGCCAGGGACCAGGTGGAGCTCGTCCTGGATATGCCGGTGCGCCTTCTGCGATCTCACCCCCGGATCAGGAGCACCGCGGGCAAGGTGTGCATTTCGCGCGGCCCGCTCATTTACTGCCTGGAAGAGGCGGATAATGGCCCCCTGCTGCACGAGTTGCGGGTGAGCGAGCCAACCGAGTGGAGCACCCGGTGGGAGCCGGGACTGCTTGGCGGGACCATGGTGATCCGGGGTGCGGCAACGCGAGTGGATGAGAGCTCCTGGGACGAGCCCGCTCTTTACTCGACAGCCTCCACGGCGAGCGTGCCCGCGCGGATCCTCGCCGTCCCGTACGCCTTGTGGGCCAACCGGGGAGAAGGCGAGATGCTGGTGTGGATCAGCTCCGGGGCCTGAGCACCGGGGAGCGAATTGCGGGACCCGGGCCAATGGGGGCGAGACGCAAGCCACCGGTGCCTTCCCTCGCTCCGCGGCGGCGGCGCCAGTCAGCAGGGGCCGCCTCCGGCCGCGCCCAGACTAGTAGGACCCCGTGGTAATGACCGTGGAGGCTCCGCTTGGGGGAAGCCCGATGTCGAAGTCGCTGGACCACGGACCTACCGTCGGCGGGTTGTGCCGCCAGTGGTCGTTCATGGCATATACCGTCGTGCCCGTGCCGAAGTAGGTCGGGTTGGCGGCGCCGAGGAACGAGTTGTGTCCAGGGCTGTTGGCCGCGCCTCCGCCCAGGTCCGGGCCGGGGGTGTCCAGTTCCACCAGGTCACCGAAGTAGTTGTTGGAAACGCTCATCCCGTTTCCGCCGCTGTTGACGAACACCAGGGAGAACGCCGTGTTGCCGCTCATGTAGTTGTTGTCCACCGAGCCGCCAGAGGAGCCGCCATAGACGTACACCCCGCCGCCGGGGTTCCCCGTGATCGTGTTGGCCCTGACAATTGCGCCGTCCGAGGAGAACGCGGCGGCAAACAGGACGCCCATCTGGAAGCTGTCGATGGAGGAGGTGTTGGTCACGGTGAAGCCGGTCAATACGCTGTTGGCTCTCATTACCACGGCCGCTGATACAAAGCCCGGCAGGGCGTCTCCGCCTCCCACGATCGAAACGCCGGAGCCCGTGCCCCCCGGGTTGCCGACCAGGTTCACACCCACCGGAAGCACCAGGGGGAAGGTCTCCCCGTTGTTCGCATTGTACAAGCCGGGCGCAACGAAAATGAACGAGTAGCTGGGGGCGACGCTCAGTGCCTTGGTGATGGTCTTGAACGGCGCCGCCGATGAGCCGGGGTTGCTGTCGCTTCCCGTCGCCGCGTTGACGTAGTGCGAGGGCAGGGGCATCCACACGGCATACAACGTCATGTTGCCGTTTCCCATGGGGAAGGTCGCGTTCGGGCTGTAAGCGGTTCCCGCCCCCGGCAGCGTGCTCCACCCGCCAAACGCGTAGCCGGCCTGGTACAGCGACCCGCTGTTGCCCAGCACCGTGACGGTGGCTCCCGTGAGGTACTGGGTGCCATCCGTGGGCACCGAACCACCGGTGGCCCCGTTGGCGTTGTAGGTCACCGTGTAGGTCGGGCTCCACTGCGCGTACAGCGTCAGCGGGGTGGAAGGCATGATGAGGGTGGCCTGCCCGGTTCCCGCGTAGGCGATGCCGCTGCCGTTGGCCGCGGTG
>Ga0335069_10009830_pt1 | contig 13594 bp, 14 predicted proteins | sample Lox_Sample_11_FD_206714 | JGI IMG/M metagenome (GOLD analysis project Ga0335069, IMG submission 206714) | Soil microbial communities from Loxahatchee National Wildlife Refuge, Florida, United States - Lox_Sample_1.1 | ecosystem: Environmental > Terrestrial > Soil > Wetlands | place: USA... | reverse complement strand
AGGGATAGTAGCGAGGTCATCTTTTCCCACGGGGCAGATGCGATAGATATCTTTTGAATCTGTGTTGATGGGCTGCTAACTCGCAAGGCGTCGCTTTCTGAAGCGAAACCTAAAATAATGGGCGGTCCAACCTTTAGAAGGTGAACCTCGAAAAAGGCATTGCCCTCTCTGTACCGGTTTGCACGCTGGGCACCCAACTCCTTAACCATTCTGCCCTCATGTGCCCTCAAATCACGGTAAAAAATGAAAAAATAAGTTCCTCGGGGAGTATCAGCCACGTGCCCTCCAGATTCTAAGGCATCCAAAGGGCGAAGCTGGCGTTTGGCACGAAGTGACTTTCGTGTTTGATACGAAGTCTTCTCTGTAATCCCATGTATGACACCGAGGTCATCTGGTATCTTGGCGCCGCCTGCTGCAGCAGTGAGATTGGCCAAAGCCCATAAGACAATGAATCCAATAAGCACCGCGATTACTATGCGCGTTAAACCATATTTGTCCAACGGCTTGGATGGGGATTGGTCCATCATCTTACATTTAGTCTATATCCAGAGGCGTGCTGGTTTATTTGCTAGTAGTTAGCTTCTTAAGCAAGGCCAGAGATGTTTCGTAATTGGTACCTTCTTCTTCTTTTACTAACTGAAAAAAATTGCACCGAGTACAGTCACAAAATACCTGAGCAACTGCCCAGCAAGCTCTGCCTGCATTTATGCCGCCATGAACACCATTGAGCCTTTCCTCCGCTGCAGCTGGACATATCCCAAGTTCCTTTTCGTTCCTGCCGCCTCGTTCCCTTCCACACCTGCTGTATTCCCAACAATTCTTTTTCATAAGTACTCTAACAATTATTATAACTCCAAATAGAAATATTACATACATATTTTTTGACTTCACTCAAAAACGCCCTGTAACGGTTTAAAAGGAAGAAGTTTTCCATTATTATAGCCCGCCCTTTCTCGCAAATTGTCTGACTTCTTATGAGGCTCCCGGCTATAAAGGCGATTCACAACAACCCTGACACGCCATTGCATTTAGTAACAAATTGTGTTATACGAATTATACAGAATTAGTATTGATCTTGTTTTGATGAATCTAAGGAGCTACGTCGAAAATGATTGCAACATGTATATGCCATTGCATTTAGTAACGAATTGTGTTATATATAGAATTAGTACCCTATATATTAATTATAGCTATAGGGAGGATAACGATGGAACCCTTGGCGACACGATATATCGAAGTTCAAGGCAAAACAATTGAAGTCGACGAAGACGGTAATCTGAAATGTGCCGAAGATTGGTGCGAGGAATTAGCGATTTACTTGAGCAAAGAAGATGGGATTGAACTTTCAAAAGATCACTGGGATGTTATCAATTTCGTGCGCTGGTATTACATAACCTACCAGAACTGCCCTCATCCCAAATTTATTGTCAAAAACCTCAACAAGAGGCTTGGGGACGGAAAATACACCGTCAAATCTCTCTACGATTTGTTCAAAGAGCAACCAGTAATGAAAGCATGCAAATATGCCGGCATTCCTTTCACCGCAGGCTGTACCTGATACATACAATAGTTAGACTGGACGTCTAACCACAGCGATTCGCGATTCCTCTGCCCGGCAGAAGAGATCATCTGACAAGCGCCTTCATAATGAGATCCCACAAGTGCCACGTCTCATAGCTGCCATGGTATTTCTCGCACAATTGCTCAAACTGTGTATGGCAGTTATGACAGGGCGCTATGACCACATCGGCATGTGTGCTTGCAACCTGATCGAACTTGAATCGGCCATAGGGGAGTTTCTTGTCCCTACATCCGGCCTGATGAACTCCTCCTCTAATTATGATAAGAAGATAGAATGACGGATTTCACCCAGCTAAGACTATGCGTTCAGATAGAATTTTCTTCGTTCCGATCCATACCGGCCACCTGTTCCGGCCTCACTAATAAAGTGGACGGCTTCAGAGCGGAATCGCCGTACGGAATGCCCCGGAATCAGTGGACAACCTGCTTCGGAATGACCGGTCGATTTGCCCTATACAGAATTATGCCTCTTACTCTTCCCACTCCCACTTCAAAAACGGCGGGATATCGACCATGGCATTGACTATGAGCTCCACCAGACCCGAATAGAGTATCCTGTGGTGCTCCCAGAGTCCGTAGTAATGAAGGGCATCCCTCAGGGCGCCCTTACAGTTAGAGCATGGAGCAACAACCATCTTATTAATGCTTGGATCAAGGACATCATTGAATGCCTCGAGTATCTGTTTTACCTTCATCCGCTCAGTCACCTTCTTCCTGAACTGCGGGAAATTGAGGGAATTCATGATCGCAAACCCGCTGCCGCCGCCGCAGCAATAGTTCATCGGCCCATGCGGGTTCATCTCTCTGTAAGGCTGGGCACAAATAGCACTTAACGTATTGCGCTGCGGTTTCACGATTCCCATCAGCCTCACCACATTACAGGAATCATGCAGGACGGTAGGGAAGTTATTCCTGCTAGGGTCTAATTTAACTCGTCCACTTTTTACTATGTCCCAGAAGAGCGGCAGACAGCTTTCACGCGGAAGAAGTGGAAGGGCAAAGTCTCCCGGCGCTATGCGGTCGAGGAGTACGCACATCGCCTTATGGGCATGCCCGCATTCCCCTACCACTATCTTCTTAACACCCAGGTCCTTTGCTATCGACAGGTGCTTTAAGCCTACTCTCGCCGCCTCTATATCGTCAAACCATACACCATAGTTCACCGCGTCATATCCGCACATCTCACTGCTTAACGTATAGTTAATGCCCGCAGCATCGAAGAGTATCGCAAACGCTTCAGGGTTATCGGGCCATGCAAGAAACTCTCCTGCATTCTGCATCAAAAGGATGTCAGCTCCTTTCTTGTCTATAGGAATCTTAATCTTCCTGCCGGTTCTTTCTTCCATATCCTCTTCCAGAAACTCTATAGTAGCCTTGCATGCCGCAGGGGTCATTCCTGTAGTAGAACCTTTCGCAAGGTGCTGTCTCGACCCCTTCCTCAACAATTCTAATGGCGCGATCCCAAGCTCCTGGCTGAAGACCTTTCTTATCTCCCTTGCTATCAGGGCGTTGTCTACTCCTACGGGACAATAAGAGGCACACCTTCTGCAGACATTGCAACGGTAAGCCAATTCTAAAAGCCTCCATACTGTCTTGTAATTGGCCTCTACATCAGCGCCTACAAAAGACTTAAGGAGCTTTCCACTTGGGGTAAAATACCTCTTGTATAACTTCCTCAATATCTCCGACCTGTAGGTAGGTCTGTATATCTCCTGCCTGCCGCTTGCAAGATATGTATGACATGCCTCGGAACAGGTCTGGCATTTCACACAGTAATCCATCGAGAGCTTGAAGATCTTAAGGAATGTCCAGTTAGCTTCACGGTTAAAAAGTTTTTCAAGTCCGCTCATAAAACCGAAAACTAATTTTTCCTTCTCCTCCTGAGTCTTTGGTTTCGGATAATCAAAAGGTGTATGTCCGTCAAGAGAAAAATCATACGATTCAAGCCATTTTTCTTTGGGAGGCTCCATAGGAGGCTCTTCCACAGGAAGTTCCATCAAATCTTTCACTTCGAGGTTAATAAGTGGCTCATCCGTAAGCCTGGCTATATCTCTAAAACTAACCTGGTTTTTCATTTCTTTTCCTCCTTCTTTTCTAAAAGCCACTTCTGTGCATTTTCGAGCCAGGTCTCATCAGGAGACGCATGCGGACCTGCCCAGTGTACAGTGTAGCCGACCTGTTCGATGTTCTTTAAGTCTTTGGGCGAGCCTTTCTGCTTGAATGCATCATCCCATAAGCTCTTGTGGAAATTGAAATATTTTGCCAGGTAATGAAGATATTTCGAAAAGGGCATATAGATTAAGAAGATCTCAAAAAGAAGGAAGTTCAACAGTACGATCGAGGGTACGGGAGTGGGGTTAAAAAAGATGGCACCTCCTACGTAGTCCCTGGAGCCGGCAAAGGAAGGGTCCACACGCCAGGACATAATGCCTGTCACAAAGATTGCAAACAGCAAAAGGAGGTTGAAATACTCTACAGGTTCCGTGTAAAGCTTAAGCTCGCTGTTTGTTGCCCTCTTGATTATAAGAGTCAGGCAACCGAAGGCTCCCAGGACAAATGAAACTATGCCGACGATGCCGGTAATCTGTGATAAGGCATCAACCTTTAAAATAGCCCCTATTACCAGGAGGAAGACCCAGCCGAAAAGTAAATAAATACCCCAGTGCATCGCCATCGAAAAGAACCACAGGTTATAAGGATTATACACTCTCACCTTTTTCAGGAAGAATATCTCAGAGCCCATCTCCACAATCTCTCCTGCAAGTGAGCTGGGCAAGGGCTTTTTAGCCCAGTCCATCTCCTCCATGTAAGAGCCGCCATAATGACGTTTCTCCCCCTCTTCATGGGGAACCGGATAAACCTCCCAGCGCAGGTTTAACGGCATTTTAGAAAACTTTACGGCCTTATACGCAGCTCCCACCACGAAAACCACGAGCGAAAACCATCCAAACAGCACCATAAACCATTGTAACCCTGACATAACTACCTCCTCTCTATGTTAAGTAGTTTTTGCCTTGACAAGTATATTCCTGGATATATTTTTCGAAGCACACATTCCTGCAACCGCAATGAAGAAAAGGAACCAAGACACGCACCACCATTAGATCTGTTAGCTATTAGATACCTTCCCGCCTCTCCCTTTCTATTATCTTAAACGTTTTTATCTAAATGTCAAACTATAATTCTTATATCATTAAAATTTATGTCTATAAGATAAAAGTTTAGAATTTGCTTTACACCTGACGGCAGGTTTATGCAAAAATAGGTCATTCAATTTGTTGTGCCGATTCCGCTCATAGCGACTAACTGTTCCGGAACCACCCTAAAAGTGGTCGCGCTCAGCCAGGAATCAGTGGTCGCGTTACTCCGGAATGACTGGTCGCGATGGTTCGGAATACGCATATTGCTTAAAGGGAGGTTGCAGATGAAAGAAAAAGAAGGTTCTGATGTGTTATCCGCCTCCCTTTCAAGAAACATTGAAAGAATATCTATCCCTGCATCCCTCTCTTTTTCTCTATACTTAGGAGGTGGTACAATACCGAAACTTCTGATAAAGGGGAAGGCTATGTTTCCGTTCTATTTAAATTAAACGCAAAAACTATATCCGACGCATGGTTTCCATTAGTTTCTATCGGACGTCCTTTTTTTATGTTTTTGTGCTGACAGTGTATTAAAATATCCGTATGCTTAACATCCTGGTTATCTCCGATGATGCAAAAAAGATCTATGCGATGCTCAAGTCACATGGCTTTGTTCCCCAGAAAGAGCATCAGAAACAGAAAGATGTTTCCTTTGCCTACGACATCGCCTTACTAGACCTCGACAGTCAAGGATGGCAGCAGAAACTCATTGAGCTGCGTCAGCGCATGCCTGTTATCGCCTTGTCGGCCCCGGACGTTAGATTGGCTGTCGAAGCGATGAAACTCGGCGCCTCTGATTTCCTCGGTAAACCCCTTACGCTTGCCAGCCTGGGTGATGTGATCAAGGGTCACGGAAAGAAGATTCTCGACCACAAGCATGGTTTTGACGAGATCATAGGTATAAGCCCGCCGATGCAGGAGGTCTTTGGTCTAATCAGGAAGGCCGCTGTCAGCGAGAGTAATGTTCTCATCACAGGAGCGAGCGGCACCGGTAAAGAGCTTGTTGCGCGGGCAATTCATCGGTGGAGTCCTCGCAGCGGAAGGGCCTTCATGACGATCAACTGCAGCGCCATACCGGACACGCTCCTCGAATCGGAGCTGTTCGGTTTCGAAAAAGGGGCTTTCACGGGTGCGAATTACACGAAAAAGGGGCTGCTCGAACTTGCAGACGGAGGCACTGTTCTTTTCGATGAGATCGGTGACGTCTCCCCGCTCTTTCAGGTAAAGATACTGAGAGTGATTCAGGAAGGCGAGATCATGCGGATCGGAGGATCGCGTCCCCAGAAGATTGATGTGAGGATTATTGCGGCTACGAGCAGGAACCTGAAGAACGATTGTCAAAAAGGCATCTTTAGGGAGGACCTCTTTTACCGGCTAAACGTCATTAATATCCATCTCCCGCCGCTGAGAGACAGAATTGAGGATGTGCCGCTGCTCGCAGAACATTTCGTAAAGAAGCATGCGACCAAGAGAAAAGATTTCCTGATAAGAGGCATATCGGATGACGCGTTGAGCATTTTGCTCGACCACTCCTATCCCGGAAATGCGAGGGAACTTGAAAATATTATCGAACGCGCTATCTCCTTTGCCAACAGTCCTGTCATCATGCCTTCAGACCTTCCTTCTTGCCTTGCGCAGGCCGCTCCCAGAAAGGCAGCATCCAGCAGGAACCTGAAGAATGCCCTTGAGAATCTCGAAAGGGAATTGATATGGTCCGCGTTGCAAAAGTCCCGGGGAAACATATCAAAGGCCGCTGATGAACTCGGTATTTACCGTCAGCAGCTCCAGAGAAAAATAAAACAGTTTAAGATAGCAACATTATAGGTCTCTGCTATAAATTGTTGCATAAGTTTCCCTTATTTTCTTGATATTACAAGAGAACAAGATCCTCTATGCATCTTTGTGATGCATAAGTCCCCCAACTTAAATTATTTATCCTTTTTTATCAATGAGTTAAATCTGCGGTATGTATCTTGCTTCTAGATTGTCAAGATTCTTTGTAAATACCGGATCTCCTTAGAGGAGGGTTCGCCATGAAAAGGTTGATGAAGATGTTCGAGCACATGATGGTATCGATAACTTTCGCCGAGTCGGGCGAATATGACCTTGTAAAGGAAATGATTGCCGACGAATGGCGCAGCGTCGAAGTTTCGCGCGAAGGCAGCGAAGAGGCGGTGCAGCCGGTGCGGGGGACCGTTCAGATGGATAAAGATCTTCGCATGGAGCTGAAATATGTGTTGCTCGCTTGTCTTGTAACGCTTATTTCGACTTATCTCTTTTGTCAGTTTTTGCCGATTACGCCGTTTGAATGCTGGTAAAAGAGCTGTCGGAGAGTGTATATTTTTTTTGTTTGAGGAATAACTTTATAAAGACATAAAGAACTAAATATATGCAGATAGAAAAAACAGTTGACAGGGACAGCGAGCAGAAACTCTATGTGCAGATTTACACGATTTTCAAAGCAAAGATCGAAAGTGGTGAGTGGTATTGCGGCGTCCGGCTGCCTTCAGAGGACGAACTTTGCAGAGCTTATAACGTTAGTAAGGCAACGATCAGAATAGCGATAGCAGAGTTGGTGAGGGATGGGTATCTAAGAAGACAACAGGGTAAAGGCACTTTTGTGACTCGTTCAATTGCTCATTCAGGCATGACGATGAGAACCAGATTGACGGAAGATATGTTCGGAGAGGGGGTGAAGACAAGGAAAGAGCTCATGGAAAAAGGTATAAAGGAGCCGACAGAGAAGATTAAGAGGTATCTAAAGGTGGAAGGGGACTTCTACCGTGTCCTCTGCAAAAGGGTTGTCGAAGACGAGCCTGCCTATCTCGAAGAGTCGTTTATCCCCGAGGCCCTGTTTCCGGGTATCGAAAGGGAAGATTTATGCAGCACTTCTTTTTATGATCTGATACAGGAAAAGACTTTGAGAAGGATATCCAAAGTCCTGCAGACCATAGAGGTTACAGAGATAACAGGCGATGCAGCCCATATCCTGGAAGTGAAGGAAGGGTCTCCCGGCTTGCTCTTGCACAGGCTTCTTATCGGTTCTGACGGAATCCCTATAGCCTATACGAGCCTTATCGGGAGTGGTGTAAAGTATAAGATTCAGACGGAATTCGAGAGAATCAAGTGAAGATCGACAAAATAAAATAACAGGAGGTACTTAAATGAACGCCCCGAGAAGGATGTTCGAATTTCTCAAAATGGCGTCTATAGCTCATGCGGAGTGGGATTACGAAGTTTCAATGAGCATTGTCAAGAGTCGAAAGAAACTTCTGATCCTTTTCATCTTATTGTTGCCTATAGTGGCTATTTCACTTTTAGATGCAGCAGATGTCATAGGAGGGAAGGAAGCATATTCTCCCGCACACTATTCAACGGCCATTTTTATCGTATCAATAGCCATTGGTCTTGGTGCGGGTCTGATCACAGGATGTATTGGTGCCGGAGGAGGGTTCATTATAACGCCTGCCCTCATGGCAGCCGGTGTGAAAGGAATCATGGCAGTCGGTACCGATACTTTCCACATATTTGCAAAGGCAATAATGGGAACGGTTGTCCATAAGAAACTGGGGAATGTATCTTTAGGTTTAGCGGTGGCATTTGTTTGCGGCTCCGCAATAGGCGCTACTGTGGGAGGTCTTATTAACAGGACGCTCTATAATATAGACCCAGCGATGAGCGATGTATTTATAAGCGTGGTCTATGCGGTGATACTTGGCTTCCTGGGCACCTATGCCTTGGTCGATTACCTTAAATTAAGAAAGCACAGTGAAGATGCAGGCGCACATGGTGGAGGCGCACATGGCGGAGGCGCACCTAAGACCACGACAGGTGTAGCAATAAAGTTACAGGCATTAAAAATCCCCCCCATGATTAAGTTTGATGAGGACATCGTTCCCGGAGGCAAAAGGATATCAGGTGTGATCATGGCTATAGGCGGATCTATTGTAGGTTTTCTTGCTGCCATCATGGGAGTCGGCGGCGGTTTTGTTACCTTCCCGATGTTCGTTTATACATTCGGCATCTCCACCATGACAACCGTAGGCACCGATATCCTGCAGATTATCTTTACCGCAGGTTATGCCTCTATAACACAATATGCTATTTACGGATATGTGTTCTATACTCTCGCAATGGGAATGCTTTTAGGTTCGCTCGTTGGTATTCAGGTGGGAGCACTTACGACGAAGGTGGTAAAGGGTATCCATATCAGAGCATTTTATGCCTTGACTATCCTTGCAGGGTTTGCCAACAGGATCACCGTTCTTCCCAAGAAATTGGGAGATCTCGGTTATGTGAAGATATCAAAGAATATGGCAGATGGAATAGAGGCCGTTGGGTTCTGGGTGTTCTGGATAATGATCGGTATCTTTGGTGTCTGGCTCTTTGCAAAGTTTTTCGGAAATATAAAAGTATTGAGAGAGGAGGGGTAGAAATGCCGGTAAGACATGGAAAACATCTAAGCCTGGGCATAGTCTTGGCTATTTCGTTCCTCGTGGTATTATTCCTGATATTTTCACCTCTTTTTTCGATAGGTGAAAAGAAAGTAAACGGCCTGGAGTGGTCTGACGAAATGTTTAACAGGCTCGCCAAGGGCTCATCTTATTTTATCCCCAAGGTTGTAAAGAGCAGTGAGAAGTTTAAGGGCAGGATGTTTAGTGCAACGATAAGGATGGACAAGCCTGAGGATAAACCAGGAGAAGCTGAGAAAAGGGCTGAAAGGTCGGCTAAAGTGTTGGGAGTTGCGGGTGCTAAAACAGAATTGAAAGGCTCTGAATTAAGGATCGAAGGTGACCTGGGGCAGGTTCTTGAAGCAGCATTACAAGATGCGGATACCATGTTTAAGAATGAAGGAGACAAGATCAAGGCGAAGTATGCATACGATGATGAGAAGCAGATGTTCAGGCAGTGGAACAATACCTTGCCAAAGATAAGCAAACAATTCGAGAAAGAAAAGAAGATGGAAGAGGCCAAAATAATCACTGATGTAGTTAAGAAGGCGATTGAACCATCATATAACTTTTACAACGTTAAGGCCGTTGAAGTGAAAGATCATATCGTTCTCATGACATTTCTGCTGGTCTTTTATGTCGCCTATACCATGTGGTGGGGATTCTCAATATTCTACGTATTTGAGGGGTTAGGGCTGAGCATGAAGAAGGCCAAAGCAAAGAAGGAAGTCTAAGGAGGACAATATGAAAATACTGGTGCCTGTTGACGGATCAAGATATTCGAGAGAAGCTCTGAAGGTAGCTGTAGAGTTCGCAAAAACACGGGGTGCCGAAATATGCCTTCTTAATGTCGTTACGGACTTTACGGACATAGACCTTGAAATTTCAGCCGGTGAAAGGGACAGGGTGACACAGCGGCTCGAAAGTCGAGGAGAATCAATCATACAGGAGGCGAGAAGGATGCTCGAGGCCGAGAAAGTCTCTGCCGATTGCAGATCCAATGTGGTCGCCACTTCCATTACCGACGCCATCATTGACGTTGCAGAAAAAGAAAAGATGGACCTGATCGTTATCGGCAGCAGAGGTCTCAGCAAATCTTCCCGTTTTAAACTCGGAAGTGTTGCTTCAAAGGTAGTTGCCTATGCCCCGTGCTCGGTCTATGTGGTGAAGTTGACGTCTGAATAATTGCTGATTACCTATGAAAAAGTGAGAAGAGGGGAAGGCATTGGTTCCCCTCTTCTCACTTTTTAACGTACGGTGTATAATTCTGGAAGCAGATCAACTGTTTTTTTGATCTTATCGGGGAGGGCAGATGGAAGCAGATACCCCTATGAACATATTGCTTGTCGATGACGAGGTAGACTTCCTTAATGTCCTGTCGAAAAGGCTTGAGGCGCGCGGTTTCGTCATAGATACCGCTACAAATGGGAACACCGCAATCGCTAGTGCAAAGGACAAGGCCTTCGATGTCATCGTTCTTGATCTCTCGATGCCCGACATCGACGGAATCGAAACCCTCAAGCGGATAAAGAAGGATAATCCGGACATGCAGGTCATCGTCCTTACGGGCCATGCAACAGTCGAGAAAAGTGTCGATGCGATGAAAGAAGGCGCCGTCGACTTCCTGGAAAAGCCTGTTGACCTCAGTAAACTGATAGAAAAAATGAAGGTTGCACATGAAATCGCGCAGAAAAAGAAGATCGAACAGCAGATGGCCCACACCGAAAAGCTTGCGTCTCTTGGTACACTTGCCGCAGGTATCGCCCACGAGATCAATAACCCGCTGACGATAATTCTGGGTTTCACGGACCTCATGCTCGAAAAGGTTCCTCAAGATTCTGAATTCTACGAACTGCTCAAGGCCGTAGAGAGGCAGGGACAGAACGCAAAGAGGATCGTCGAAAACCTTCTCGGTTTCGCGAGATACACAGAATACCGGGAAGAGGACGTAGACATTAACAAGAATATCCGGTCTGTTCTCGCCGTCGTCGAAAGTGTGCTGACGACTAACCGTATTTCTGTCAACCTCGACCTGTCCGGAAGTCTGCCAATAATAAGAGGGAGTTTCGGGGAACTGCAGCAGGTTTTTTTTAATATCATTAATAATGCCATTCATGAAATGAAAGGCGGCGGTACGCTCACCGTTGCCTCAAGGGCCGTAGACGAAGGGAAACGTGTAGAGATACAGATCGCGGACACCGGTCCGGGAATCAAGCAAAGGGAACGTGCCAAAATATTCGATCCTTTTTTCACGACCAAGAAGGTGGGAGAAGGAACGGGTTTGGGGCTCTCGATAGCGTATGGTATTATAGACAAGCACGGCGGCACGATAAGCTTTGAAACAAGGACAAGAGACGAGTCGAATGCACCTGGAACAAAATTCATCATAACACTGCCTGTGGTAAAATAGACAGGGAGGGGAAAGATGCCTGAGAAACTATTGATCGTGGACGACGAGCCGGACATGCTACGGCTTCTGCAAATGATCGTAAGAGAAAAAACGGCTTACGAGGTGACGACTACCAACAATCCTTTAGAGGCGCTGGGACTGGCAAGGAAGGGGGGATTCGATCTCCTCATCACGGATCTGAAGATGCCCGGTCTCGACGGTATAGAGCTTCTCAAGACCGTCAGGGAATTCGATGCAGATATCCCGATAATCATCATCACCGCCTTCGCCACTTCCGAGGCTGCCGACGCGGCGATGGAAAAGAACGCCTTCGATTTCATAACGAAACCATTCAGAAAGGAACAGATCCTCTTTACCATCGAAAAGGCGATCAAGTGGCTGAGGACCCAGAGGGAGAACAAGATGCTCAGGGAGAGCTTAGGTAAAGAACCATCTCAGTGACCGGTGACGTAGGCCGAACAGAACTCCTCGATGTAAACATCCGTTATAGCGTCGTTGTACATCACCATGTCGAGCTGTTTCGTATAAACGGTAAGCCTTCCGAGGATTTCGAGCGTTTTTTCTGTTGAAGACCTCCTGTATTTCATCAGGGAAGCATTCACAACATCCTCCACAACTTTTACGCTGAAATCCAGTCTCCTGAGTATTTCCGTTATCAGCCTGATCCTCCTCAGTCTCCGGTCGATGATCGCCCCGCCACCCTTGAAGGTGAATTTTATATAGTTGTCATTGATGTTCTCCCCCGCATAAGCTTCTACGGTCGACAGGTGATAACCGAGTCTTATGGCGAAATTCATGTAATCTCCGGAGATGATCGAAAAGCTCTTCTCTGCAGTTCGTTTAAGTTCTTCTTCGGGAATCGAAGCCGTCGTCGCGAGCATGCCGAGAAATCCCTTAGCATCTGCCGGCCTCGGCTCAGGCCACTTCATGGCCGTCAGACCCCTCAGGAAGGCATTGAACGGTATGGAGCTGATATCCTTCAGGAGAAGATTCTTCGTATCCTCCAATATCTTCCCGCTGGTGCCCCCGCCAAGGTCGATGAGATAGATATCGGCGGGTATGCCTGCCACAAGCCTTATCGCCCCCACTTCGTCGGCGGATATCCCAGTGACGTCAAACAACTCATATATCGCCATTTCGTGGCAGAAACGCGTGATGTCGTGATATGTCCGGCAGGATTCGGCTTTAAATGCCTTATCGTCCGGGTTCACCAGATAGAGAGGAGATATCAGTTTCAGTACGTCCTCCAGTGTTTTAAAAATCCTGGTCTCCTTGAAAAGGTTTTCCCTCTTCGCCGCGAACTCTTCAAGCTCCGCAACGTGTCCCTTATATATGTTGCAGTTGATCGCGTCCACTGTTATTTCCTCACCCTGCTGAATGAGCGATGTTGCAACCTCCGTATCCAGTAATGCGGCAATCTGAAACTCCCTCGCCAACGACGCCATATGGCCCGTCGCTGACCCAACATCGGTGACAATAGCGCTAGCCCTGTTCATGACCGCAACGAACTTTGGGGACGTGTGTTTGGCCACGAGTACCGCACCTTCGGGGAAATCTTCCAAATCTTCATCCTGTCTAACTATATAGGCCTTTCCGAAACCGATTCCCTTGAATGCGATAGCACCTTTGTCAATGAGAACGGTATATCCCTTCACCTGCGTCGGCACAGCTACAGATGCCTTTCTGGCCAATACGCGCAGGGGCCTCGACTGCAAAATGCAAAGACCCTTGTGTCTGTCGATTGCCCATTCAATGTCCTGGCAACCCTGGAAGTGGGTTTCGAGAGAGAGAGCATAACGAGCCAGCCTCTTGATCTCCTCATCGGCGACGGCGGCTTTTCCGTCATGCCTCTCATCAAGGACGATCTCTTCGAGACCTCCCGTGGAGTTACAAGCGAGCATGTGCGACTGTTTTGACAAGCTCTTTTCGATGATCTCGCCTCCCGCGCGTGAAACAAGATATATTTCCGGCGTTATCGTGCCATCAACAAGGCCCATTCCCAGACCCTTAAC
>Ga0335069_10009829_pt1 | contig 13594 bp, 10 predicted proteins | sample Lox_Sample_11_FD_206714 | JGI IMG/M metagenome (GOLD analysis project Ga0335069, IMG submission 206714) | Soil microbial communities from Loxahatchee National Wildlife Refuge, Florida, United States - Lox_Sample_1.1 | ecosystem: Environmental > Terrestrial > Soil > Wetlands | place: USA... | reverse complement strand
CGATCCGGCGAACCCGGTTCCCACCGTGGGCGGTCCGCTCTGCTGCGATCCGGTCCATCTCGCGCCCGGCCCGCGCGATCAGAAAGACGTCGAAGCCCGTTCCGATGTGCTGGTTTATTCCACGCCGCCCCTTGAGCAGGACATGGAGGTCACCGGCCCTGTCACCCTCGATCTGTTTGCGAAATCGTCGGCCGTCGATACCGACTTCACCGCCAAGCTGGTCGACGTCTGGCCCAGTGGTTTTGAGCAGAACCTGACCGAGGGCATTCTACGGGCAAGCTTCCGCGAGTCGACCTTAGGCCAGCCCAAGCCGATCGTGCCCGGAGAGGTCTACGAGTACAGAATTGATGTGTGGTCCACGAGCAACGTGTTCCTTAAGGGCCATCGCATTCGGCTGGAGGTATCGTCGAGCAACTTCCCGCGCTTCGATCGCAACCTGAACACCGGCAGACGCGCCGCCGACAGCTCCGAGTTCGTCAAGGCGACCAATACCATCCTGCACGATAGCGAGCATCCAAGCGCGCTGATCCTGCCGGTGGTGTCCCAGTAGCCTGCATGGATTCGTGAGCCGTCTTCTTTACCGAGCATTGAAACATATTCCCGCGATGCGATTGTGCTAGTCTTGCGGCGTGCCCATCGCTTCCCCGATCAAGGCAGTCAAGGTGCGCCGTCACGCCGGTTTGGTGCGCATAACCCATTGGCTGACGTTCGTTGCGTTTGTCGCTCTCCTCATCAGCGGCGGTGAGATCGTGATTTCGCACCCGCGCTTCTATTGGGGCGAAGAGGGCAACGTGAACACGCGGCCGTTGATCGTCCTGCCCATTCCCGCATCCCGAGACACGGTTCCAACGGGCTACAACTATGTCATGCCCGACCAGAACGGCTGGAGCCGCTACCTGCACTTCGAAGCGGCATGGGTCGCGGTGCTCACGGGGCTTGTTTATGCTGCCTATGGTTTTTTGTCCGGCCATTTTCGCAGGCGCCTCCTGCCCAACCGGCAGGACTGGACGTCGCGTGCCTACCGCAATCGCCTCATGAAGTATCTGCGAGGAAGCTGGTCCGAGCCGGGAGAAGACTCCTCCTACAACGTTCTGCAGCAGTCGGCTTACCTTGTCGTGATCTTCATCCTCTTCCCGCTGATCATCTGGACCGGCCTGGCCATGTCGCCGTCGTTTACCTCGGCATTTCCGGCAACGGCAACGTTGCTCGGCGGGCGTCAATCGGCGCGCACCATTCACTTCGTCGTCTCATGCCTGTTGTTGCTCTTTCTGTTTGTCCACGTCGCGATGGTCAGCCTTTCGGGCTTCAGAAGCAGGATGGGTGCGATGATCGTGGGGACTTCGCCCAAGTCGAAGGAGGTTGAATGAATGCCCTCTCGCGCCGCAAGTTGATCTTTGGCGGTGTCGCTGCCGCGGCGGGCCTTGGCGGGCTGACTGCCGCCGATCGTATCGCGAAGCGCTACGGTTTGATTCCTCCCGACAGTGGCGGATGGTCAGGGCCCGGGGAAACCCTCACCTATGCGTGCCAGCGTGTGCTGACGGCCCGTACCGCGGCACGCGAATTTCCGCGGAGCATGATCTCCAAAAAGCCGTTTGCCAACGAGGTTGAACCTCCGACTGAGCATTTCAAGCGACTAGCCTCCGGCGGTTTCAGAGACTGGCGCCTCGTTGTGGATGGAACCGTGGCAAGACCACTGGTCCTGACTCTCTCCGATCTGAAAAGCATGCCGATCCGCAGCCACATCACGGAGATCGCGTGTGAAGAAGGCTGGTCCTATGTTGCCGAGTGGATTGGCACGCCGCTTTCTAACGTTCTGAACGAAGCAGGCGTCCTGCCCCAGTCGCAATACGTCGTCTACTACGGCGTGGAAAAGTGGGCCTGGGAGAGCATCGACATGGCTGATGCGATGCATCCGTACACGCTCGTGACCATGGGCATGAACGATGGCGACCTACCGGTTCCGTTCGGCGGACCGTTGCGCCTGCGCTTGCCGCGCCAGCTCGGATACAAGAGCTTGAAGTATCTGCACCACATCACCGTGACAGACAACATTCGGAAGTTCGGGCAAGGCCTCGGTTCCACCGATCCCGAAGGCGGGTATGCGTGGTACGCAGGGATCTGAGCGCAGGCGTTAGTCGTCGGCACGCGCAAGAAAGTCGGGCCACCATGGTCGCAGACAGGCGATGGTCGCGGGTGCTCCCAGCCAGAGTCTGTTTCGATCGTCTGGGGATGACTTCGTTTGCCGGCTAGTTCACGCTCTGTTTCGCACGATCACTTGCCTCCACCAGTTCTCGCGCTGCCTGTCGACCTAACCGGATGCAGTCGGGAATGCCGATGCCGTCGTATGCATTGCCTGCAAGCTTGAGCCCCGGCAGTCCGGCCACGCACATCTTGATTCGCTCGATGCGCTCCTGGTGGCCGACCGCATACTGTGCCATGGCGCGGCGCCAACGTGAGACCTGCGTGTGTTCGGGCCTGGCGTCGCGCGGCACAATCTGCTCGCCGAGAATCTGCGTCAACTCGCGGCGCACCGCCGCCAGCAGCGCCTCGTCGCTTTCGGCCATCAATGACTCGTTTTTCATGCCGCCGAGGAAAGCGCGCAGCACGACTTTGCCGGTTGGCGTGCGGCCGAGGAACTTGCGATGGACAAACGTGCAGGCCAGCATTGCCCGCCCTTCGCTCGCCGGAACAAGAAAGCCGAAGCCCTCGGGTAGTTCGCCGAGCTGATCTTCGTCGTAGAGCAGGTTCACGGTGATCGAAGATGAATAAGGAATGCCCGCAAGCTCCTGGCTCAACATCCGGTCCACATCAGCCAGCATCGCGCTTGCGGCCCACGCCGGCGACGCAAGAATCACAGAGTCATATCTTCCCACGGATCCGTCGGCTATCACGTTCCAGCCGTCCGCCGTCTTCTCAAGAGCGTCAACTGACGTGGCTCTTCGGATCCAGTTCGGCTCGAGCCGGGCTTCGATTGCGTCGACGAGCTGCTGCAAACCGCCACGCAGCGTCGTAAATATGCCGCGTGGTCCGCGACGGGCAGCCGGACTGCCTTCGCCCGATCCTGTGTTTTGCGCCGCAGTCACTGCACCTGCTTTTAGCGCTGCGGCTATTTTGGCGCGCATCTGCCTGTGGGCCGCAAGCATGCCACGCGTGAGCGACCCGTACTTCACTTCCATCTCGACCAGCTTGGGCAGCACGGTGCGCGCGCTGAGTTGTGTGGCGTCGCCACCGAAGATGCCCGACAGCAGCGGATCGGCAAGCCGGTCGACAGCCTCGGGGCCGAAGTGCCGCTCGACCAGAGCTGCGACGGATTCGTCCTTCTCGCTGGGGCGCGGCGGATGCAGCAGCTCCAGCCCCATGCGAATCTTCGTAGCCAGGCTAAACAGCCGTGTCGTCGCCGTCGGAATCAGCTTGGTGGGGATGAGGAACATCAGCCCATCGGGCAGGGGGACCAGCCGGTTATGCACGACGACATAGGTCTTGCGTTCGCCATCGTTCGACGCGATGAGCTCATCGCCAAGGCCGAGTTCCTGACACAACTGAGCGCCGGCAGGTTTCTCACTTAGAAACGAATCAGGCCCATATTCCAGCACAGCGCCGTTCACGATCTCCGACGACAGCGATCCGCCCAGCCGCGCGCGCGACTCGAACAGCGTGTATTCGATGTCCGCTCCGGCGGCCCGTGCCTTTTCGAGTTCAAAAGCAGCCGCGAGCCCTGCAATGCCTCCACCGATGATCGCTGTCCGCATGGTTTTCTCGCCCCATTCGGGGAAGTCTAAACAACTGCTGGCACTCGCCGAGCTCTTCAGCATGGTAATTGGTGACCCCTGCTCCAGAATCGGCCCACGGCTGCATGGACGGAAGTGATTTAAATCACACCGAACCCGCCGGTCTGGGTCATAGCATATATCCCGGCACGGACTTTCCCTGGGCGCACTCGTCCGCGCGTCCGTGTACCGATCGAACAGGTCTATTCTTCTCCTGCAGGAGGTTTATCTTGACCGCCGAGGTGATTCACCGGCTGCATTTTGCTTTCACGGTTACGTTTCACTATCTTTTCCCGCAGTTGACGATGGGCCTGGCGCTGCTGATCGTGGTGTTCAAGACGATAGCGCTGCGCACCGGCAGCGAAGAGTGGGATCGCGCTGGACGATTCTGGGGCCGCATCTTCGGCATCAACTTTGTCTTTGGCGTGGTCACTGGCATTCCGATGGAGTTCGAGTTCGGCACCAACTGGGCGCGCTTCTCGCAGCTCTCGGGTGGTGTGATCGGCCAGCCGCTGGCGATGGAAGGCGTCTTCAGCTTCTTTCTCGAGTCGGCGTTCCTCGGTCTGTTCCTCTATGGCGAGAAGCACATCTCGAAGACCATGCACTGGTTCTCGGCATGCATGGTCTTTGTGGGTTCCTGGATCTCGGGTTTCTTCATCATCGTGACCGATGCGTGGATGCAGCATCCGGTGGCTTTCGACCGGCTGTCCGACGGGCGCTACGAGGTGCTGAGCTTCTGGCAGCTTCTGCTCAATCCGTGGGCGCTATTCCAGTACATGCACAACATGACCGGCGCAGTGGTGACGGCGAGTTTTGTGGTGGCGGCGACGGGAGCGTTCTATCTGCTGGATCGGCGACAGGAAAACTTCGGCCGCATCTTTCTCAAGGTGGGAGTCGTGGCGGGCCTCATTTCGACAATTGCCATCATCTTTCCCACCGGCGATTTGCACGGAAAGTATGTCGCGCGCAATCAGCCAGCGGCCATCGCGGCGATGGAGGGGCTCTTCAAGACAGAGGCGGGCGCAGGGATTGTGTTGGTTGGGCAGCCCAACGAAGAGACAGGCCAGATCGACAATCCTATCGTTGTGAACGATGTGTTGAGTTTCCTGATCTATGGCACGACCAAGGCTGAGGTCAAAGGTCTGGACCAGATTCCGCACGATCAATGGCCGACTGCGTTGCCGCTGCTCTACTACGCGTATCACATCATGGCCGGCCTGGGGACGTACTTTGTCGCGCTGATGTTACTGGCGGCGTTTTTCCTCTGGCGTGGCAGGCTCGATCGCACGCGGTGGATGCTGTGGTTGCTGCTGATCAGTTTCCCGCTGCCCTACATCGCCAACACCGCCGGGTGGATGACCGCGGAGATTGGCCGCCAGCCATGGCTGATCTATGGGCTGATGCGCACCAGCGAAGGATTCTCGCACACGGTGTCGGCGGGCAACGGACTGTTTACGCTCATCGGCTTCATGGGACTCTACACACTCCTGGGTCTGCTGTTCACGGTGCTGGTATACCGCGAGATCAGCTGCGGTCCGCAGGCCAAAGCAACCGTCACCGAGTCCGCACATGTGCATTGACCCGAAAAGCGTTGCTGACCCGCTGACTTGCTAACTTGCTTTTTTCCTGGAGCTTCACAATGATGGGTTTTCTCTGGTTCTGGCTTGTGGCAGTGATGATTGTCGGGTATGTCGTGCTCGACGGCTTTGACCTGGGCGTCGGTGTTCTACATCTTTTTCTGGTGCGCACGGAGCAAGAAAGGCAGGTGACCATGCGCTCCATCGGGCCCGTCTGGGACGGCAATGAGGTGTGGCTGCTGGCCGGCGGTGGCACGCTCTACTTCGCATTTCCGTTGCTGTATGCGTCGGCGTTCTCGGGCTTCTACCTGCCGCTGATGATCGTACTGTGGCTGCTGGTGCTGCGCGGCGTGAGCCTGGAGTTGCGGAATCACATCGATGTCGGTGTATGGCGCTCGCTGCTGGACGGCGTCTTCGGGCTCGCGAGTGCGCTGCTGGCTATCTTCTATGGTGCAGCGCTGGCCAATGTGCTGCGCGGCGTCCCGCTCCGCGATGACGGCTACTTCTTTCTGCCGCTGTGGACCAATTGGCAGCCTGGCGTGTCACCGGGAATCCTCGACTGGTACACGGTCATCGGCGGTTTGGTTGCGCTGGTTGCTCTCACGCTGCATGGGGCCTTGTGGCTCACCATCAAAGTCTCCGGCGATCTGGCCGAACGTGCACGGCGCATCGTGAACCCGCTCTGGATCGTGCTGATCGTTCTTACACTCGCCAGTCTATTCGCAACCATCCACGTGCGGCCCGAGAGTCTGAACAACTATGCGGCATATCCGGTGACCTACATCGTCCCCGTCGGAGTGGTTGCTGCGTTGATCGCGGTTTTCTTCTGGAATAAGTCGGCCCAGCCGGTGAAGGCGTTTCTGGCTTCGTGCCTCTATCTCTTCTTTATGCTGGCAGGTGCATGCTGGGGCGTCTATCCCACGCTGCTGCCGGCAACCACCGGCGCGGATCGCGACATCACACTGAACCGTGCGATCTCCGGTCCGCACACGTTGAGCGTGGGCCTGGCATGGTGGTCCTTCGGCATGGCATTGGCTGTCGGCTACACCGTCTTCGTCTACAGCCGATTCAAAGGCAAGGTCGACGCCGACGCACATTGAGCCGTCTGCGGGGTGGGGAAACTGGCCTTCCCGCCCGCTCGACCCTTCGGCGTTGGCGAATTGTCAAAAAACGACGAATTCCTGCGCGCTGCTGAACTCCTGGCTTGAGGACCGCGTACCTGTACTCGGTTGCACGGCTCGATCTTGAGTGTGCGCTCGGGAACGGTGGTGTGCGGTAACGGACAGGTCGTCTGGGAAGTCAAACCAGGAGCGCGGTCCATTGAAAGCTGACGATTAGGGTTATCCTCGACCGGTCGTCCTCCGAATTTGGACTTCCGCGTGCACTATCCGACTTTAGGAGCCCTGCCGGAGAGGTGCGGCTGGATGAAGCAATTCGAGTCCTTCCGGTTGGATACGGCGGACGAATGCCTATGGCACGATGGCGTCCAGATCGCTCTACCGCCCAAACAATTTGCCCTGTTGCGCTACCTTGTGGAGCATCCCGGCCGCCTCATCAGCCACGATGAGCTGCTGGATGCCTTGTGGCCGGAGACGTATGTACAGCCACAGGTGTTGAGAACCTATGTTCTCGAGCTGCGCAGGATCCTTGGCGATGACGCCCGGCAGCCCCGATTTATCCAATCTCTGCCCAAGCGCGGCTATCGCTTTGTCGCGCCGGTCACGGAGACTCTCGCAACACCGAAGACCGTAGAGCATCCAGCCGGGCTTATGGGGATCGCCGGCCGAGGCGAGGAGCTTGGCATTCTCGGTTCTCATTTTGAACGTCTTGCCAGCGAGCAACGTCAGATTGTGTTCGTCTGTGGCGAAGTCGGAATAGGAAAGACCGCCCTCGTCGAAGCATTTTGTCGCGAACTGGAGCAAACTTCCGACGTTGCGATTGTTCGTGGACAGTGCGTCCAGGGCTTCGCCGAAAGAGAAGAGTACTACCCGGTGATGGAGATGCTGGCCGAGCTTTGCGCCCCGCCCCATGCGGAGCGAGCCCAGCCGATTCTCGCTCGCAGCGCTCCCGCCTGGCACGTCGCTCCCGATCGGGATATGCAAGCCCAGCCGTCTTCGGAGGAGAGAGCGCTGAGCGATCTGTGCGTCTTCTTCGAAGGCATGAGTGCCGAGAGGCCTCTCGTCCTGGTTTTTGAAGATCTTCAGTGGGCCGATGCTTCCACGTTGCACCTTCTTGCAGCGCTGGCACGGCGACGCGTACCTGCTCGTCTGATGGTGGTCGCGACTCAGGGGCCGACGCAACAAGGCGAAGCATGCCAGGCACTGAAGAAACTCAAGCACGATCTCCTCCTGCATGGTCTCGGCGTGGAAATCGCCTTGACCCCGCTGCAACTGCCCCAGGTCCGGGAACTCGTGCAGAACTCCTTGAATCAGCAGGATCTGCCGCAGGACCTGGCGGCATCTGTATATGAGGCTTCCGAGGGGAACCCGCTCTTCGCGCTGGCCATTCTCGAGCACTTGAAAACCCATCGATTTCTGGTCCGCAGGGAAGCCGGAGGGGCCACACGCTGGGAGCAGAGGGCGCGGTTTCGCGCAATGGAGGTGGGCGTCCCTGAAGAGCTGGAGCAGATGGTCGAGCTTGAGATCGAGCGGCTGACTGCGGAAGAGCAGCGTCTGCTGGAAGCGGGTAGCCTGTTCAGTGTTGCGTTTCCGGCTTGGGCGGTTGCTGCCGCGATGGACGACGATGTCGCCGCGACAGAAGAGATGTGTGACGAACTGGCGCGGCGGCTGCATTTCATCAAGCGTGCCGGGCAAGACGAACTTCCCGATGGAACCTGTTCGGCTTTTTATGTGTTTGCGCACGGACTTTATCGCGAGGTTCTTCATAACCGGCAAGCAGTGGCCCGCCGTTCCAGGAGTCACCTCCGGATCGCAGAGAAACTGCGCGCGTCCTTCGCCGGATGTGAATCGCATGTGGCGCGCGAGATGGCATGGCATTACGAAGCGGCGGGCCAGCGGCTGCTCGCAATCGCTACACTGCGTGATGCGGCGCGGAACGCCGTTGAGCGCAATCGACACGCAGTGGCAGCCGATTTTCTCGAGCATGCCCTGCGCATCGCCGAGGATCTGCATCAACCCGAGCGCGACACGGCGGCTAGCGAGATCCTTATGGACCTGACGCAAGCAAAAGAAGGTACCGGCTGTGGAGCCTCTCTGCAGCGCGAGACGCAGAAACTTGACAACTTCTCAACGCGGAGTTGACACCTTTGTTTCCAGATAGGGCTAGGTTAGCGATGTCAGGAGGACAAAGATATGTTGAGGTCACGTTTCCTGCTTGTTGCACTTGCCGCCGCCGCAACCGCCACCCTCGCCACCAAGCCCGCCCATGCGGATGCCAGAGTTCAGGTCCCCTTTAGCTTCACGGTCGAAGGAAGGCAATGCCCTCCCGGCCGCTACATCGTAAAGGGCGATGCCAGCAGCAACACCGTAACCCTCATCGGCAGGGGTTCACGGGTGTTCAGCTGGATCGTTGTGCCCACCTCCGTCGATCGCACTGGAAAGGAAGTGGTTCTGCGTTTCGATCAGTCAGGCTCGGAGCATAGCTTGCGGTCGATTCAGTATGGAGCGCAATCGACTTCACGGATCGATGACCATGCCCGGCAGAGCGACGAAATGGATGAAATGGGCGCAGGCGGTCGCTGATACCGGCTTCAGCATTGCTTCCCGAGATTCTGCAGCAGGAGCAGGGGAACGCCCGATGTCCTCCTGCTCCTGCGTGCAGTGAATGACGCGGCAGATCCTGGAAGTGCCGAAGCCGCGCGATGCGCGACCTGCCTACAGGGTCACCAGCGTGCTCGCGAACTCCGAACGCTCGGTCGCCACATCCTGGTCCGCGACCTGCACCCAGTTCTTCGGCTGGTAGATGCAGCACGGCTCCTGCGCGAGGGGATCGCCCGTCAAGGCATACGCACGTGCGCGTGATCCTCCGCAGATCTCCTTGAACTCGCAGGCGCCGCACTTACCTTCGAGGCGCCCGGTGTTACGCAGCGCCTTAAAGATCGGCGCATTGCGATAGATCTCGGCCAGAGACTTCTCGCGAATGTTGCCTGCATGAATCGGCAGAAAGCCGCTAGGATACACGTTGCCCACATGCGAGATGAAGACGAAGCCCTTGCCGTCGTTGACGCGGCGCGTGGCCCAGCCGTGGGTCCGGGTCTCGGCATCGGCCGTTGGCGCACCAGCCTCGTACTCTGCTGCCGTCGTATGCTGATGACCGTGCCCCATGCGCCGTTCCTGCAGGTTGTGTTGCAGCAGATAGCGGCGATAGTGCATCGCTTCGGTGGTCTTGATCTGAAAGCTGACCCGCTGCGAGAGTTCGTAGATCTTCCCGAAGACCTGCTCGAACTCCTCGCCAGTCAGCAGATCGCCCAGCTGTCCCCGTCCCACGGGAACAAGGAAGAACACATTCCACATCACGATAGCGAGCTTCTCGAACAGATTGCAGAGGTTGTCGAGATCGTGCGCATTATGCCGGCTGATCGTCGTGTGGACCTGGATCGGAATGCCCGCCTCGTTGGCCCACTCAATCGCCTGAATCGTGCGTGCCCAGGCGCCAGGCAATCCGCGAAATGCATCGTGAATCTCCGGGCTCGATCCATCGAGGGAGATACCCAGCCGGACCAGCCCGGCTTCTTTCATCTTGAAGATCGCTTCGCGGGTCAACAGCGGCGTAGCGCTGGGAGTTACTGCAACCTTCACGCCTTTGGCGGACGCATATTGAATCAGTTCATACAGGTCTGGACGCTTCAACGGATCGCCGCCCGTGAAGACGAAGATCGGTACGTGCAGGTTCGCGATCTGATCGATTAATCCTTTGCCTTCTTCAGTCGTTAACTGATCTGGATGCGCCAGAGGCTGTGCTGCGGCCCGGCAGTGCTTGCATGCCAGATCACAGGACTGTGTGACTTCCCAGATCGCGAGAAAAGGCGCTTCGTCGTAGTTAAGCCCGCCGCGGGCGGGAATGTGATGCATTGGCTGCATAAGGCCTCCTGGGAGATCGCGCTGCCGCCGGTCGTTCGGGGGCGGGGAAGCGTTGCGTTTGCCGATTCCGTCACCGGCCGATGCGCGTACGCCACGACTCCTACGTCTCAAGGAAAGCAGCCCTATGTTGCAAAATCTGTGATTCAGGTCACCTTGTCGATCCCATCGACATGGTGTGCCGTTTGTCACTAGACAAACCGCAGAAACGGGCGCAGAATCCGAGTTATCGGCGAACCGAACGCGCGCGAAGTACCGGCAGACCAGCGCGAATCCGGAAAGAGCGCCCCCACTCCGACGGTTGTATAGATCCGGTCAGTCGACCCTCCTCTAGGTGATCTGGATCACCTGACCAAGTGCCGCCGGGCACCGTAAACGCGTTATCAGACTGCCACAGTACAAGTAAGTTAAGGAGGTTGCCATGGCCGCCTCACTGAAGCCAGGGTGGAGCAAACCCTCCACGATCCTCTTCGCCTCCGAGATCCCCGCCAACGAAAAGGCCCTCAGCTTTGCCGTCGCCCAAGCCAAAGAGTTTGGCGCGAATCTCATTCTCTTTCATGCCTATGACACGATGGTTGTGGCAGCGTCGGAAACCTCCGGTATCCGTTACTACGACTATGCCGCTGCGGCTCGTGCCGAAGTCGAACATCTCGAACCCCTCGCCGAGCAGATCCGCGAACAGGGCATCTCCTGCGAGATCATCGTCCGTCCTGGTCTCGCCGCCGATCAAATTCTCGCCTTTGTCCGCGAGCGCATGGTCGATCGCATCATCATGGGAACCCACGCCCCAGGGCCGGTTGGAAAGCTCCTGGTAGGCTCGGTTGCCGAAGCTGTTCTGCGCTCGTCCCGCATTCCGGTCTGCATCATCGGTCCGGAAGTGGTGGACGGCAAATACCGTAACTACGCAACCAATACTGTGCTGTGCGCCGTCAGCTTGAACGAATCGAGCGAGATGGTTGCGCGCTTTGCCGCGGAAGTGGCCGCACGGCACCACTCCCGGCTGGTGTTGCAGCATGTGATCAAACCCCAGGAGAGAGCCGAGGTTCTGGCGGGACGTACCATCGAGGACCTCGAAACCGATCTGCTCTCGCTGATCCCGGAGAGACTGCAACACAAGCTCTCCTTACAAGCCATCGTGGTTCCGGGTGATCCGACCGAGGAACTGCTCTATCAGGCAAGAGCCCAGCAAGCCGACCTGATTGTTCTGGGTGCGCACGGTGCATCGGCATTTGCCGCCATTGCCCGCTCGGGCGTGGTGTACAAAGTTCTGGCCCACGCGCATTGCCCGGTTGTCACACTCTCGCCGGCGCTGCTGGCAGACTGCGGCGTGACGCATGTCAAAGAGCGTCGCGCAGAAGTATTTCTGGCCGGCGTCTTTTAAGCCGGTCGCAACTTCGCAATGCGACGGGCCTTCCCGATGGGAAGGCCCGTTTTGCGTCTGGGTGCCTTTCAAGCGGCGGTGCCCAAGAACCGACGAGTTTCTCAAGCCGCAGCGCTAAAATCACCGCAACGCAGGAGCGTTGAGCCGGCTGCACGTGTTGGCTGAATCTGCCCGCCATTTCCCCCAGAGGAAGGGTCACGATGCGCCTTCGGGCAATCACGTGTACGTTGTGCCTCGCCGCCGCGTTGCTTAGCCATGCGAAGGGACAACCATCACTCGCTTCACCGACGCTGCGATCCGTGACGGTGGCCGAGTTGGAGCAGACGCTCGCTGCCTCCCATGGGGTCAACGACAAGAGACTCGCCGAGCAAATCAGCGAGATGAAGCTGACTGAGCGCCTGAGCAAAATGGAAGAGGCACAACTGGCCCAAGAATTGCCCGGCGCCAGATCCCGGCGTATCCTGTTGGCCATCGCCGATGAGTCTGCGTTTCTCGATCCGCCGGCCTCGGAGATTCCGGATCTTCCAGCACCGAGCCAAATCACTCAATCTTCCCTGATTCGCCAAGCCGAAGATTACTTGCGGAAAGCGGTCCCGCGGTTGCCGAATTTTCTTGCAACGCGGACCACCCTCCGCTTTTGGGGCACAAGCGGGCCGGTTTCATGGGATGAACGGGATGAGCTCTTCCCGCAGATGGCGAACTCCCCTGCCAGTCAACGATTGGACAGCTTCGGGACGACGATTGACACGGTCGGGTACAGCCATGGTGTGGAGATATTTGCCGATTTGAAAGAGGCAATGAAGACGGAGTGCAAATCGGGCGAACTCACTGGCGATGATCAGTTCGGCGAAATTCTCAACCGCGTTGCCTATGAGATCACGCACGGCCACATTGCCTGGAGCCATTGGGAAAAGGGCTCAGCGGGTCCTCTGGCGGTTTTCGATTATGACGCATTCTTCAACTATCACTGGCCGCGCCACTGTCCCAACGAGATGCATTATCTGCCCCTCGACACAGACTTTCGCGGGGAGATAGCCGTCGATCCGGCCAGCGGAGAGATTTTGCGCCTCACGGAAGTGGCTCTTCGGAAAGCGCGAACGGACGACCAAAAGGACCCATTGCTTGGGGAATCAGAGACGATGGTTGACTATCGCTCGGTGGAAATTGGCGGAAAGAGCTATATCTGTCCGGTGAGGAGCATATACGTCGGGCTGGGTCCTTTTCACGGCATCGACGAGCACCACCCTGAATCCAACCGCGCTCAACGTGAGCCGGAATGGGCTGTACCGGAAGGTCTGAACGACATCACGTTCAGCGCGTACCGCATGTTCCGCTCGACATCTCGCATCGTTCCTGCGAATTGATGGCAGCGTGGCCTGAGTTGGCTAATGCGCCGACGCAGCTGCTTTCGCATTCGAGACCGGTTGGTCGGTGCAGGGCTTCCCATCGCACAGCGCTCCGGTAATTCCCTTGCCCTCTTCGATCGTGTAGATGCGATCGACGTCCGGAAGCTTGATCGTCTCTTTCGCTCCGGAGGGCCAGTGAATCTCCGCGGTTCCTGCATCGGTGGCATCGCCCAGCCCGAAGTGAGGACGACGGTCGTTTGCGCCGATGTAGCTGCCGCTCGACAGCACGTCGCGCCGTTGGCGCATACCGTTGGCCTTCAGATACACCGTGGCGCAGGTTGCATCCCGCGGGCTCTTTTTCCCCGTCGCCGGATTGGCGCCGCCGACCAGCTGCATCTCCACCCAGTGATGATGATCGGGATTCACGTTGCGCAGTAGCTTCGGCGGGCCATCGATAGGATTGATCACCACGTCGATCTTGCCGTCG
>Ga0335069_10009828_pt1 | contig 13595 bp, 11 predicted proteins | sample Lox_Sample_11_FD_206714 | JGI IMG/M metagenome (GOLD analysis project Ga0335069, IMG submission 206714) | Soil microbial communities from Loxahatchee National Wildlife Refuge, Florida, United States - Lox_Sample_1.1 | ecosystem: Environmental > Terrestrial > Soil > Wetlands | place: USA... | reverse complement strand
TCCTCAGGATGGTTGGCCGCTGTTGCTTCGCTATGACAGAGCAACTCGACCAGCCGGTCACCATCGAACGGGAGTCGCGAGATAGCGCGGATCGTTTCCCGCGGGTCGGCTGCGAAGTCACCGAATACAATCCGGCGCCCCATATTCCCATGATCCCCTCGGCAAGAGTGTCGTAAGCCGCTCAAGCCTCATTCTAGAAGGCTGCCTCCATCAGTCGAGTCGAAAAATCGGACGCAGGCACTGGTCGGCGCGCCCGGATTTCGCTATCGAAACCTAAGCAAGCATCGTCGACCGAAAGAGTGCAGCTTTGAAGAATACTGTCGTCGCGCGAAAAGACGCTCCGATCGAAACCGAACAGACGGCCACCGGTATCTTTTACGGATGGATTATCGTCGGATGCGCCTTCACGATCCTATGGATCGCTTACGGTATCCAATTCAGCTTCGGCGTGTTCCTGCCGTATATCTCTGCCGATACCGGATGGACCCGCGGCAGCCTTTCGATCCCCTACTCTCTTTACGTTTTCGTCTATTGCGCGCTCGGGATGGTGGCGGGCCGCCTGACTGATCGCCTCGGCCCAAAGATAGTTCTGATCGTCGGCGGCGTGACCCTCGGTATCGGAGTCGCGATTACGAGCCACGTCCATGCGCTGTGGCAGTTGTACTTATCTCTCGGCGTCATCGCAGCGATTGGGATGAGTGCCGCCTATGTGCCCTGTAATGCCACCATCGTGCGATGGTTCGCGGCCAAGCGCGCCATCGCCGTCAGCGTCGCGTCCGGTGGCTCGAGTTTCGGGATGTTCACCTTTCCACCCCTCGTCACTGCGCTGATCCGCCTCTACGGATGGCGCAATGCATACCTGATACTTTCGATCGTTGCGTTGGCGTTGATCGTAACCTGTGCCTCCTTCGTAGTGCGCGACCCCGAGCAGATGGGACTCCATCCCGATGGCGCCAGTATCGATCCGGCGCCCCTGAGTCCCTTATCGTCACCTACACCAGTCTCGTTCGAAAATGAGTGGTCGCTCTCCGATGCCCGACGCACCAGCGCCTTCTGGCTCCTGACCGCAATCTTCACCCTGACCTGGCTGGTTATCTTCATGCCGCTGGTCCATCTGGTGCCCTTCGCCGAAGACCTCGGGATATCGCACTACCGCGCGGCGATGACGATTAGCGTAATCGGCTTCGCCGGCTTCGCGGGCCGGGTCGCGATCGGCCCAATCTCGGATCGTATCGGGCGCCGACAAACCCTGGCTCTCTGCCTCGTTTTTCAAGCCCTATCCTTTATCGGCTTTACCTTCAGCCACGGCCTGAACCTGCTCTATACCGCCGCAGGCATTTTCGGCTTCTCGTACGGTGGTCTGACCGCCCTTTTTCCTGCGCTGATCGGAGATTTCTTCGGTCGCGTCGCCATCGGTGCGATTGTCGGCTTTATCTTCGCGATTGCCGGTTCGCCCTCGGCCTTCGGACCGCTGGTAGCCGGGGCGATCTACACGGCGACCAAGAGCTATCGATTGGCGTTCGAACTCGGCGCGGTCGTGAACCTCGGCGCACTCAGTATGGTGGCCTTTCTGCGGCGACCCGAACGGACTGCTTAGCGATTCACCAGTGCAGTTCTTCGTACACCAGCGCCCCTGAAGCGAAACGATCGCGGGTCAGCGGCGCTGCATCGTATTTGCCATACGATCCAGTCGCGATTAGGTCGGCCAGCGCCTGACCCGTCGCATACGATTGCATTACCCCATGAGCGCTGAATGAGTGCGCTTCGTAAATGCGATCGCGTGCCTTGCCGACGATCCCGCTGCGGTCCGGCGACATTTCATACAGCCCGGACCATCCGTTGAGAAAGCGCAATCGCTCGAAGCAGCTCGCCCGTGCATACATCCGCGGCCATATCTCAGTTTGGAAAAACTGCTCGCCCTCGAAACGAAATGAATAGCCCGGTGGTTCGTCCATCGGCGAGTAGCCGACCAGGATGTACGGTCCTTCGTTATGCATATAGAGGCCCGAGGTGTCGAAAATCATGCCGTAGGATGCGAGCGAGGTAGCGCGGCAATCAACCATACAGATCTGCCTGCGCACTGCCTGCGTTGGGCTATCCAACCCGACCATCCGCAACACGTTGGGAGCCCACGCGCCCGCCGTTATAGCTACTGCGTCGGCAACGATTTCGACTCCATGCCCCACTGCCGGATCGCCTTCCTCATCCTGCGACAGCATCCGCGTAAGTTGGTGCTCTTCGATAGGGCCGTCTGCCTGCCAGCCTCGAAGCCGCGCGCAATCGCTACCCGTCTCGATCGCGTAGACATAGATGCGATCGACCAGCACCGCGCCCAGTTCGCGAGCGCGCTCACGGTAATGCATCTTCAGCAAGTTCGAATTAATGAAACCGTCGGAAGGCGAGAATGTCGCGCCCGCGATTCCTTCGAGCCGATCGATCTCGGGCACCCGTCGAGCGACTTCTGTCGGGGATAAGGGCTCAATCGGATGATCGAGGTGACGCTGAATCGGAATCATCCGTTGGGCTTCAGGCCAGCGCTCTTCATCGTAAAGAATGAGATAGCCCTTTTGTTTGAAGCCGACCTGCTCTCGGATGGATTCGTAATAGCGAATCGACGCCCGGCACAGCGCGATATTCACTGACTGCCACCATGTAGCGCGAACCCCGCCGGCATTGCGCTCGCTGGAGCTGAAGCGCCCGCTGAGGTCGATATCGATTAGTGCGCTGCGCAGGCCACGTTCGCCAAGTGCCATCGCCAGTGCACTTCCGGCAACGCCACCTCCGACAATCGCGACGTCATAACGCTCTGGCCGTGAGTTCATGACTCCTCCTCACGAGCGGTCGGTCTATGATCGAGTCTTCGCCGCACCCTATCGAGGGTCAAGTCATCACTTCGCCAGGGAACAAAAAAAAGAACCCGCCCTGCATCGCAGGACAGGTTCAAGGTGCTTAAAGCTGCGAGGTAGGCTACAGAGCCTTGAATTTCCGCTTGATGGTCCGGAATTTCACGTTAGTGCCCGGAACCTGTTTCTGGACCCATTGGCGGATTGCAGGTGTGTCATCGGTTAGGTAGACAGCAAGCGACGCAGACTCCGGTGTAACGCCGGCCCCGATTCCGATAGCAACGACGCCTTTCCGCTTGAGCATATAGGGTGCTTTCGCCCGTTTCACACTTCGGACCGCCTCTATCGAAGCGCGAAGCGCAGGGGTTACGTGGGCAGGCATCGACGCGCCGTTAAGTCGCCGCTCCAGCGGGCTCGGAGTACACGTCTGACCAACCAGTTTCACTTTGAATTTATCCAGTACACCATTGTTGGTGGGCACACCGATGATATTGGTTGTCGTCGTCATCGGATTGATGGCGATGATTGTTCCCCCCGTATCGGGCCCAGTTCCTGACGCTCCGGCAAAGACCATTCCGATAGCCTGCGGACAGCTAAAGTCATTCGTAACAACGATTGCCCCCGAGTCGCCCTTATCAGCGAAAGTACATGAGTTGCCACTGCTCAGGTCTTCTCCAAAAACCAGAACCTGATGGTCAAAGGTGGCTGTACCTGATGAGGCAGCGCCGCAGGTCCCGTCATAATTCACGAGGCCCGTAGCATCGAACGCATCGATACGGCCTGTCGTCACACAGGTGGTGCGCCCCATCTTCATCACAGGCAAGCCGTCAGTTATCTGATCATATGGGAACGGCACGTTGCTGAGCTGTCCGATGTTCAGAATCGCCCCGTCCTGTCGAACCCCGGGAACCAAGGGACCATTGGGGGTTAGGGGCGCCGCCACGACTGTCGCTATGGCGGCATCGAGTTCATTTTTAGCACCCTTATATTTGAGAGGTGTCGATTTGGTCAGCGTGGCAACGGTGTCTGTATCATCCTGCCAACACCCCGTATCGGTAAGTCCGGGCTGCACTATCTCCTCGTTAGTATGTGCCCCTCCGTTACGCGCAAAAACATGAGCCGTACCGAGAACGTAGCCGTACGATGGAGTCGGCGAGGCTCCAGGGCTAGCGTCGACCACCAAAGCACCAAAGGTGCCCGAGCAGCATGTAACAGCGTTGCTCTTGTCGATGGCAATACTATTGATGTTACCGCCCGAAATTCCGAGCCATCCCTCCTCGTTCCCCGGCTCGTCAGCCCCCGTATTACATATGAAGTTACCACCGCCGCATGAGATGGGCGTTGCTGTGGCCGTAGGCGTCGCCTGTGCATGGGCGCCACGCGGTATCGCCATCAGTGTGAAAGCGGCGAACAAAGCCGCAACGTGTAACGAAAATTTTCTCATCGGGATCCCCCCTTCGTCCAGAGACGCCAACATCCGATGCCCTGCCATCGCTACGGCACACGACGCCATCGGGCGGACATCGTCCCTAGTCGCCCAAGCTATTCGGATTACCGATGAGTAGGAAGAAATTTTCTGCTAACTCAATGTTTGACTAAAAGGCCCGGATCGACAACACCTATTTTTCTCACTGTGCTGCTTAATGACGCATTCCTGCGTTATCGCAGCAAGAGTGCTGTCTCTGGCGGCTAGAGTCGCCAGAGACGATCCGGAGGAAATGGCTTCGAGGGTATGGAAGAAGCTAAAGCGCCGTGACCGGTCTCTCAGTACCGATCACGGCGCCTTCATGAGTCCTCGTGCGAACGTTACTTCAGCTCAAAGCCCTCGTAACCCTTGGCGGCGACATCCGCGAAGATCCGGCGATACTCCGGCACACCACCCGCAAAGAGCAGGAAGCGTCCGCGAATATTCTCGGGGTTCGTGCTGCCGAAAAACCACGAATCGCGCATCTTGTCGACCAGCAGCCCTTTCGCCGACTCGTAGCAGCGATTGGTCCAGGCATCTTCGGCTTCGCGCGTCGTCGTCATCGTCTGGTAGCCATGCTCACGCAGGTAACGGATCGAATTAACGATCCACTCGACGTTGTTCTCGGCACATCGCGTGATATTGCAAAACACCGCCGGGTTATGCGGACCCATCACGGCCCACAGGTTCGGGAAGCCGTAGAACTGAATCCCGAGATACGTGCGCGGGCCGTCCGACCAATGCTGCTGTAGCGACCTGCCGTGTTCGCCGCGGATATCCATCCGCAGCAGTTCGCCGGTAAGGCTATGGAACCCGGTAGCATAGATAATCACATCGAGCTCGTACGACCCATCAATCGTCTCGATACCAGTCGGCGTGATCCGCTTGATCGGAGTTTCGCGCAAATCAACCAGGCTGACGTTATCGCGGTTGAAGGTCTCGTAGTAATTCTTCTCGCCGGGGCATCGCTTGGTCCCGAACGTATGCTTCGGGATGAGCTTCTCCGCCGTCGCCGGGTCCTTCACGCGTTCCCGAATCTTCTGGGCGAGGAACTCGGCGACCTCATCGGCAGCCTCCTGCGACATGAAGGAGTCGGCGAAATTCCCGAGCCATAGCGAGAAGCCGCCGCGATCATAGAGCATCTGGTAACGTGCGAGCCGCTCGGCTTTCGGCACGTCCATCGCGTGACGCGGGTCGGGATCGTGGATAAAGCCCGCCCAAGTCCGTTTGCATTTGGCGAAGATCTCTTGCGCCTTCGCCTTCAGTTCCTTCTGCTCTTCATCGGTGATCGGCCGATTTTGCAGCGGCGTGCACCAATTGGCCGTGCGCTGAAAGACCGTCAGATGCTTACAATCAGGCGCGATCGTTTGAATGATCTGCACCCCGGTCGGGCCGGTGCCGATAATCCCCACACGCTTACCAGTGAAATCGACCGGCTCCTTCGGCCATCGCGCGCTATGCAGCGACAGGCCTCCGAACTTATCGACCCCTTCGTAGGGCGGGAACTGATGCGCCGAAAGCAGCCCGGTCGCGCAGATCACGTAACGCCCGCGAACACTCAGTCCGCTATGCGTCTCAAGGGTCCATTTCTTATCGGTCTCGTCGTAGACGACGCTCTTCACGCGCGCGTTGAACTCGATATCCCGGGGAAGGTCCAGCTTGTCTGCGACAAAATGGAGATAGCGCTCGATTTCCGGCTGCGCGGCGAAGTGCTCACTCCAGTTCCATCCATCTATCAGTTCCTGACGAAAGGAGTACTGATAGGAATAGCTCTCGGAGTCGAAGCGGGCGCCCGGGTACCGATTCCAGTACCAGGTCCCGCCGAGATCCGTACCGGCCTCGAGCACCCGCACCGAGAGCCCCAGCTCGCGGAGCTTGTAGAGCGTATAGAGGCCGGAAACACCAGCGCCGATTACGATCGCGTCATACTCTTGAGCCACCTATAAAGTCCTCTGCCCTTACGAAATCTTTGCGATTTTCCGTTTTGTGGGGGGACGGATCAAGGCCGCGTTATTATATCTCCTTATGGTCAGCGCAGGCTCAGCGTGACACTTAACTCGGACTTAATCTTTCGATCCTTGACGCTAAGGCCGATACCGCTCATACGCTCAGGTGTGCCCAAAGACTCCGCTCATCGATCTTGAAAGGAGCTTAGAGTCGGGCACCGCGGGGGGATCTCATTATGGCTCGGGTATGCTCAACCGTGGCTCGATTGTCCCGTGTGTCGCTTCAGGTATTTGCTATTGCGCTGCTGTTGACCTCGATAGCGTGGACTGCCGCGCCGTCGAGCTTTACCAACAGTGTCGCAGTAAACAGTTTCTCCGTGGCCTACCCTGACGGGTGGACTTCGGTTCAGGGCGGGGGCAGCACAACGCTCATCAATGCTGCACCCGACAAACTTCCGACGCTCAGTTCGACTACCCTCAATATGACGCCGCAGATCCAAATCTACGTCGAACAGCGGACCGACCATAATGATGCGCTCACCCGTCTCAAGGATATCGAACAGGAATACCCCGACCCGGTAACCAGCCTGACGATTGGCGGATATCCCGCGATTCAACGGAGGCACGTCGGAGTGCGAGAACAACCGGGTGGAAATAATGCACCGCTGCAACCGACAACGATATTGACGATCACGACGGCGATCGCTGCCGGCGGTCAGCTCATCCGCCTGGAGGGTCGCATACCCGCTGACATCGCGCCTGCGGTAGCCGATCAGGTCGCTGCTATCGAGACGGCAATCAGCTTCCTATCCTCGGCGAGCTTATGGCGAGGGGCCAGCTTTGCTCAGCTCGAGCACCGTATGATTGAGTGGTCGAGGTTCTCCATCGCCGAGGCACGCGTCGAGATCGCCCAGCTTGCCGATAAGGGCTGGCAAAGATGGAAAAGCGTGGCCTGGGCCGACGACGATGACGAATCAGATGAGCCGACGCCGCCGATTTCCGACCCCGGACCCGGAGGGACCAATCCCGTTCTGATAGGAGGGGTTGCCAGCGAGCCCGAGGTGGCGGTCTCGGCCGATGGGCGCAATATTGTGGTCGGACAGCAATTCGTCTGGACTGCTTCCAACGATGGGGGACAAACCTTCCCTTTCTTCGGCAACTTTCCCGGCTCGACGGGTGGTGATTCCTCGCTCGCGTGAGGTAAAAGCGGCACTTTCTATGAAGGGACGATCAAAAGCCCTGCGACCGGAATCAACGCCTCGACCGACAATGGCAAAACCTTCAACGCTCTAACCAACCCATTCACCTGTCCCGGCCCCGCCGGCCATACCTGTGGGGCGGCCTTTCCGGATCAGGAACATATTGGCGCCGACCGGGTTAATCAGGTCGCGAGCAAAGACCAGATCTATACCGCGTGGCGCGAGTTGAATGGCGAGTACGGCATCTCCTGCTCATCCGATAGCGGCAATACCTGGGGAGCCGCATCTTTTGCCAGTGGCGACTTTCCACGCGTCGCGGTCGCCCCGGATGGCAACGTCTATGTCGTCTTTAACAGCGGCAACGACATCAACATCAACAAGTATGCGCCCTGCTCGGGCAATGCCTCGATGACACCGACCGCGGGCTTCCCCAAGAAGATCGTGACCGCGAATAAAGTGCCATGCCCGGTGCCCGGTCTCGATCGCTGCAACAGCGGCAACGACCTTCGGAGTTTCCAGCCCGCCGTCGATGACACCAACTCGTCACATATCTATGTCGCTTACGCTGTTAACACGGCGGCCGGCAACGAAAACGTCGTCGTGCAAGACTCAACCGATGGCGGCTCGACCTGGCGGGCAGCAGTTCAACTCAATGGCGGCGGTAACGCGCGACGGTATGTGCCCTGGGTCTGCGCGACCAACGGTACGGCGTACGTATCGTGGTACGATCGACGCGCCGCCAACGGCACTGATAACGACCTGACCGACTACTACGGCGCGAGCGCGGCCCTCGACGGTGGGGGCAATTTGGCAGCGGGCGCCGAATTCCAAATCAACAACACCGGCACCGCCGACAAGGAATGCCAGGCCGGTAAAGCGGGTCGGCAGCGCGGGTAGTTGGCCGGGAAGCACCCGAGCGACGACTGACTCAGAAAGCTGCTCGCAACAACCGCAACTAGCGGGACGCTGCGGTACAGCAGCCCCTCCGCTGGCGACAGACTCCAAGGCGCCCTGCGACTTCAATCAAACTGATTGCACCGTAGTCGGCAAAGCAGGCGAGAGCTGCCAGGTAGCCCCGTTGGGCGGCACACCTAAATACGGCGATTACAATGGCAACGCCTGCGCCGTCGGCCATTTCTATACGGTATGGGCTTCGGCGACCGGTCCGGGATCGAGCGGCAATATCGATCTCTATTTCGCAACGCGCGACACCGTCACGCCGGTAGCAAAGTGTAAGGATTAAACTGTATCGACCGACCCAGGCGCCTGCATCCATACGGAATTTGTCTCAATCGACAATGGGTCCAACGATCCCGATAACGACACCATCACGCTCGCGCAATCACCGGCGCCGCCCTACTCCGGTCCGCCTTCGAAAGTCACGCCTATCATTCTAACGGTCACCGATCAGAATGGGCAGACTAATCCATGCAAGGCCAACGTCACCGTCAACGACAACGAAAACCCTCTTATCACCTGTCTTAGCCCGACCCTTAAGTGCACGATGCCGACAGGGGCTGTCGTGCCAAACCTAATCGATAAGGCGACGGACAATTGCGCGATTAAATCGAAAGGATGCACTCCGCCGGAGGGTTCGGTCTTCCCCATCGGTAGCACGCCCTTCAGTTGCACCGCCACCGACACCTCCAGTAATTCATCGACCTGCAATTCGACGGTTACCGTTCAGGACGTTCCACCGGTGATCGACTCGGTCACAGCGAGTCCTGCCGTTCTCTGGCCGCCGAATCACAAGATGGTGGGAGTTAACGTAACTGTGTCGGCGCATACGCCCTGCGACCCCAATCCCCAGTGCGCCGTAATCGGTATCTCAAGTAATGAACCACCCACCGGAGGCGGACAGGGTAATACCTCGCCCGACTATACGTTTACGACTCGGTATAAGACGAGTCCGGCCACTCTTCCCGTGCAAGTACGCTCGGAACGTCAGGGAACCGGCTCCGGCAGGATCTATACGATTACTGTAAGCTGCAAGGACTTCTCCGGAGGAGTCAGCGACCCCGCGACAACGACGGTCTCCGTCTCACATAACCAATAAATTGTCATTGCGACGGGAGTGGTATGCCTTGCGTACCACTCCCCCGATCTTTCGATAGTCAGTGGCTACTACTTAGTCTCTGTTTCTTAGAATTGGAGTGCAGGAAGTAATTCGGGGCCGTCGTTCTTGACGCTATTCGCCAAGGGCGACGCTTTATCCGCCACGAGATATTTCTCCGATGGCGGCGACAGCATCGCGCGGATCGCATCGACATTGCCGCTGTCGGGACTCATCCATTGATCGAGCTGCGACTCGCCGATCACCACCGGCATACGATGATGAATCGGCGCCATCAGTGCATTGGCGCGCGTCGTCAGGATTACGAAGACCTGGATCTTCGTGCCGTCCGCGTTCGTCTGCCACTTCCACAGTCCGGCCATCATCACGAGGGCGAAATCCGGCCGATGGAACCAGTACGGTTGCCGGGCGGTCTTCGGCCCGGTCCATTCGTAGAAGCCGTCGGTGATTACGGCGCATCGCGGCGCGCGCGGCGGAAAGCTCTCCGATCTCCAGTTGATCACGAGGCCTTTGCCCGCTTTAGGGATACTGCCCCAAGTCATCGGCTCAATCCGGCGATGACCGCGCTCGTCCAGCGTGAGAATCGGATGCACCGACGTGGGCGCGATATTGTAGTGCGGCTCCAGCCGTGGATATCCGCGGCATCCTTCGGGCGAGACGTTGAGTTCGCTCGCAACCGACTCCAGATTCGGCCTCGTCAGCGTGATTCGCCCACACACGATCGACTACTGTAACCGACTCGGCCCGCCGCTTAGTCGTTATCGGTGATGCCTGCCGTATTGCCGACGCCCGCGCAGAGGCCGCCATCGACCACCAGCGCGTGGCCGGTCACGAACGAGGCATCGTCCGAAGCGAGAAACAGCGCGCACTTCGCGATCTCGACCGGCTGCGCCATCCGGCCAAGAGGATGGAACCGATGCATCGTCTCACGCACCTCCTCGCTATGCCCAAACGCACGCGCGACCAACGGCGTATCGACGATCCCGGGGCAGACGCAATTTACGCGCACTCCTGCATACGCCAACTCCAGCGCTGCGTTGCGGGTAAGCCCGACGACGCCATGCTTGGCGGCGTTATAGGCCGATAGTCCGACACTGCCGCGGATACCCGCGACCGAGGCGGTGTTCACGATCGCCCCGCTCTTCTGCGCGACCATCACGCGACCCGCATAGCGGAGCCCATAGAAGACGCTGTCGAGGTCGACCCGGATCGTTTTCACGTAGAGCTCGTCGGTATGTTCCAGCAGCGGCTGCGTCAGCCCGATACCGGCGTTGTTGTACATGATGTCGAGTCGGCCAAACTTATCGACCGCGGTGCGCACTAGTCGCTCCACCTGTTTGGGATCGCCAACATCGGTCGCGACGAAGGTCCCGCCAATCGCCTTGGCGACCGCCTCGCCCGGACTCTCCGGCAGGTCGGCGACGATTACCCTGGCACCCTCCTGCGCGAAGACCTCGACGGTAGCCTTGCCGATACCCGATCCTCCGCCGGTAACGATCGCGACGCGATCCGCAATTCTCCCCTGTGCCATGGCTCAAACCTCCGCTGTCGAAGACAATCAATTGTCTCAACGCCCTACCACGGTAGGGAGCTGATTAGCCAAAAGCAAAGCGGTGAGGATTTATGGGCTATGCGAGGCGCTACCTGGAGCCGCCGAGTTACTTTGACAATGGCAGGCTCGATTGAAAATATAAGCAGATATAAACAACTGGGCTCGCGTGCCCGAAAGGTTGAACCTGATGGATATGATCGGGCTCTTGGTCTTTCTAGGCATTGTTTTGGTACCGGTTCCCGCTTCTGCCGATGTAATTGCGCTCACTCCCTACGCCGCTGCACGGGTTGATCTAACCCTGCTTACAATGCTCGCGAATTATGCGCTGAACCTTCTCGTCCTCGGAGTGCCGGGTATTAGGAGAGGAACGGTAACTGTTGGAAAGGTCATTCGCGGCACCGTGTGGCTAACGTTACTCGGTCAGGTTGCTGATTGGCTCGGAGCGCTATTTGCTTTAATTGCGATGGATCGCATCGGATTCAGTCAATGGCGCGTGGTTCAGCGCGGCGATGAGAGCACGCCGATGTTTCGCGAGATGTTTGCTCGTCCTCTGCCTAGCGAATGGTGGCGGCTAATCGGCTTTAATTTTCTTTTTACTGGAATCACGGTGGGAGCGTTGGCGTTACTTTTTCTCCGACGCTGGGGAGTTCCGAAGGATACCGCCTGGGTGATGGCGGGATTGGCGGCCCTCCTCACGAATCCAACTTGGACTGTCTGCTTCGGCCCGGTCCTCAGTGCCGGGTCACATTTTCCGTGAGATCTATCGATTCCTAATCTATTCCGGTCTGGCTCGTTATTAGAAGTTTGATGTTGGTGTTCTATGACTCCACGCCACTTTTGCTCACTTCGGGCGAGATTGTACTAGGCACTGTTTCGTTTCGAGGCATATATCTCTGCTCCCCAGGAGCAGTACCTCAAGAAAAGCCGCGACCAATCCTCGCTACCAGATAGTTGGTGTAATTCATCTATTGATTGCATCGGTCCCAGAATTCGTTCGTATAAAGTTGAACCGCGTACCGGTGCGCTGCCAAGCGTCGCACAACATCAACTTCACACGGTATACCCTTGAACCAACCCGACCTCCGTTTCTCTGCCGCGGCTGACAGTGAATCTTGCGGGTCAAAAACAACGTAGACCGTGGTGTCCTGACCCGCCCAACCCCAACCATCCCACTCGGCATGTTGTAGCTCCCCCTTTGCAGGAAGATCCGCCAGCACCTTCTCTTCGCAGTATCTCGAAAACGCAGTCCACCTCACTAGGTCGGGGACAGCTAATTGATTCTTCGTCAAAAGAGCCGCAACGGCCCAACCCGTTAGAGAAGCTCTGCACAAGTGCTTCGGTTATTATATAAAGAGTTAGTTGGAAGGGCGGGTGTGGAGGTGAGGAAATGGGTAATCAGCAGACGTTCGCAGCGCTGGCGTGGCAGGGCAAGGGTAAGGTGACCCGGCGCGAGCGGTTCTTGGCCGAGATGGACGCAGTGATTCCCTGGAGCCGACTGCTGGCGCTGATCGAGCCGCACTACCCCAAGGCGGGCAACGGCCGCCAACCGCTGGGTCTGGAGAAGATGCTGCGGCTTTACTTCCTGCAGCAATGGTTCAACCTCTCGGACCCGCAGGCCGAAGATGCGATCTACGACAACGAGTCGATGCGGCGTTTTGCCCGCATTGAGTTGGGCGACGAGGTGGTGCCGGACGAGAGCACGATCTTGCGTTTTCGTCATCTGCTGGAGCAACACGGGCTGACCCAAGCCATCTTCGACGCGGTAGCGGACTTGCTGGAAGAGCGCCGGCTGTTGCTGCGTGCGGGGACCATCGTGGACGCGACCATCATCGCGGCGCCGAGTTCGACCAAGAACGCCACGGCGACCCGCGACCCCGAAATGAAGCAGGCCCGCAAGGGCAAGAACTGGCACTTCGGCATGAAGCTGCACATCGGTGCGGATAAGCGCGGGATCGTCCACACGGTGAGGGCGACCGCTGCCAGCGTAGCCGACATCACCCAGCTGCCGGCGCTGCTGCACGGGCAGGAGCGGGAGCTCTTCGGCGATCAAGCGTACTGGAAAGAAGATGACCGCGCGTTGTTTGAAGCTTCGGGGGTGCGCTACCGGATCAACCGGCGGCCGACCGCCCAACGACCGTTGAGCGAGCGCTGGCGGCGGATCAACCGGGCACGCTCGCGGACCCGGGCACGCGGCGAACACGCCTTTCGCGTCGTCAAGCAGCTGTGGGGCTTCGCCAAAGTGCGCTACCGCGGTCTGGCCAAGAACCTGGTCCGCGCGCAGCTGGCTCGCCAGTGGGACGTAAAAGCTCCCGCGTAGGTAGCCAATGAAGCGTTCGACCTTACCCTTGGTCTGGGCCCGATACGGCCGGCACAGTCGCGGCAGGAAGCTGTAATGATGGGCGAAGTCGAGGAAGGTGCGGTTGTAACGATGCAGCCCGGGACCGTACTGATCACGATCAGTCACCACCGTGCGCATGTTGTCGTACAGCACCTCGCGCGGGACGCCGCCGAAGAAG
>Ga0335069_10009827_pt1 | contig 13596 bp, 11 predicted proteins | sample Lox_Sample_11_FD_206714 | JGI IMG/M metagenome (GOLD analysis project Ga0335069, IMG submission 206714) | Soil microbial communities from Loxahatchee National Wildlife Refuge, Florida, United States - Lox_Sample_1.1 | ecosystem: Environmental > Terrestrial > Soil > Wetlands | place: USA... | reverse complement strand
GCCAAAACCGGCACGATGCCCGCCAAAATCGTATGGGTGGTCAGGATAAAAAAATAAACCAGGCTCACCCAACCATGGTCGCCGAAACGCACCACCCCGGCGTGGTAGTGGTAGGTCAGGTAGCAAATGAGGAAGACCACCGAGATGGTGAAGGCCGTCACCATGCAAAAACGGTGCAGGTCCTTGCGACCCCGCTTGATGAAGCCCAGCCCCGCCAGGAGGAAAAGGCCGCTCAGGCCGTTCAAAGCGGCGTTAATCGCCGGAAACACTGAATAGTCCATGACCGCCCCTTACCGCAACAAGGATTGAAGCTGGCTTCTGAGCTTCCCGAACTCGTCTTTGTCCGTCCCGTCGAAATAGCCCAAGATCGTCCCTTCGGGCCCCACCAACACCAGCTTGGTGGAATGGATGAAAAGCGCCCCCGGCTCGGCCCCCGGGTTCTCGATGGCCGTCAGCCGGAACCCCTCCTCGGCGGTCTTGAGCAGGTCTTTTTTGGCGCCGGTGAGGAAAAACCATTGCTTCGGGTCGGCGCCCAAGTCCCCGGCGTATTCCTTCAATACCGGGACGGTGTCATGGTCCGGGTCCACGGTGAAACTCACCAGGGCCAACCGGGGATTCCCCTTCCATTCCTTCTGCAGGCGCCTCATTTGCTCGCCGAGGATGGGGCAAGAGCCCGCGCAACGGGTAAAGATGAAATCCGCCACCCAAAACTTCCCCTTCAGGTCGGCGTTTTGGATGAAAACCCCCTGTTGGTCCTCATATTTGAAGGCGGGTGCCTGTCCCAGGGGAACCGCCGGGGGATTGGCGGAAAGGCTCATGATTTTAAAACCCAATAATCCCAAGGCCACCGCGGCCACCGCCAAGGCGGCCCCTTCTTTCCAGGTTAATTTGCTTTTCGCGCTCAAGGTGATTTCCTTTACTTGATTTTGCTTTTTTCCACCGCGAAGGCCGAAAAGGCGTAGAGTCCCAGCCCCAAAGCCAAAAGGACCGCCCAACAAAGCCCCAGGCTCGGCAAGGACGCCGCGTCCATCCCGGGGAAAAGCCCCCGGCGGATGGCCGCCACGCCGTAAGTCAGCGGGTTTACTTTCATGAGCAGGCCCAGCCAGGAAGAGGGCGGCGCCGAAAAAACAGCGCCCGAGGCCATCCAGAGGGGTAAAAGAATCAGGTTCATCAAGGTGTGGAATCCGGGCGAGGATTCCACGGTCCAAGCCAGCCAAAAACCCATGCCGGTCAAGACAAAAGCCGTGAGGAAAAGCGAGACCAAAAGCCCCAACAGTCCCCCCGGCGTGAAGGAAGCCCCCACGGTAAAGCCCAAGGCGAGAAGGACCGCGCCCTGGCAAAAGGCTAGGGTGGCGCCGCCCAGGATTTTTCCCATGACCAGGGCCCCCCGGGAAACCGGCGCCACCAAGACGGATTGCAGGAAGCCCGCCTGGCGGTCCTCGATGACCGAGGCGTTGGAAAAGATGCAGGTGAAAAGCATGCTCATGACCAAGGTTCCGGGGAAGAAATAAACCCGGGTGGCGCTCCCGCCGATGCCCGTGCCCAAGACCCCCCAAAAGAGGACGGCCGTGCCCAAAGCCCCCACCACCCGGCTGGGCTGGCGGTAAAAGCGGACCAATTCCCGGTTCCACAAGGTATAAACCGAAAGCCAATAGGTCATCGACTCCCGCCTTCCTCGAAGCGGCGTCCCGTGTGGTGGATGAAAACATCCTCCAAGGTGGGCAACCCCAGCGTCAGGGACAAGACTTGGCCCTCAAAGGCTTCCATGAGGGGGGCCACCAGGCGGTGCGCCTCCTTGGATTCCAGGCAAAGCAGGTCCTCGACCCGGACCAAGGCGACCCCCAGTTTTTTTTCGATCAAGGGGGCCAGTCCTTCGGGATCCTTCACCCTCAAGCGCATCACCTCGGCGCCCAAGCCCGACTTCAATTGCTCGGGGGATCCCAGGGCCACTTTTTCCCCCCGGCTCAGGATCAGCAGGCGGTCGCAGCGGTCGGCTTCCTCGAGGAAATGGGTGGTGACGAGCACCGTCATGCCGGCCTCCCGGCGCAAGGTTTCTAAGTGCGCCCAAAATTCCTTCCGGGCCGAAGGGTCCAGTCCCGTGGAAGGCTCGTCCAGCACCAAAAGCTCCGGATTATTCAAAAGCGCCTTGGCCAACTCGACCCGGCGCTGCAAGCCCCCCGAAAGGGATCCCACCTTATCTTTCGCCCGGTCCAAAAGCCCCAAGCGCGAAAGGTCGCGGCGGATGCGGGATTCCAGTTCCCGGCCGTGAAGGCCGTAAAGGTGGCCTTGGTGCCAGAGGTTCTCCTCCACCTTCAATTTTTTGTCGAGGGCGGGCCATTGGAAGACCACGCCCATTTTTTCCCGGATCCTCAGGCGGTCCCGGGAAAGGTCCAGGCCGAAAAGCCGAACTTGGCCCGGCTCGGTGGAAAAAAGGGTGGAAAGGATTTTAAAAGTGGTGGTCTTGCCCCCGCCGTTGGGGCCCAAAAAGCCGAAAATCTCGCCCCGCGCCACCGAGAAGGAAAGACCCTTCAAGGCCTGCCGGTCGCCGTAGCGGTAGCTTAAGTTTTCAACTTCAAGCAGCGCGGACATGATCCCGCTTCCCAAAATCTTAGGTTCGATCCGCCACCATGACGATGAACAGGACCGTCAAATAAACCAAGGAGGACAAAAAAAGCCACCGGGCCGTGGAAAGGCTCTGGACGAGGGCCAACCGCACGCTGGCGCCCAGAAAAGCCAAACTTAACACAAGGGCGGTCCAAAAATAAACCAAGCCCGCCATGTGGAAAAGCGCGGGCAAAAGGGCGACGGGGAGCAGCGCCGCGCTGTAGGCGGCGGCCATCCAGCCCGTGGTGCGGCCTTCTTTGTCCAACACGGACAACATCGGGAACCCGGCCTTCTCATAATCGTCCCGGTACATCCAACCGATGGCCAGGAAGTGGGGCATCTGCCAGAGGAATAAAATGGCGAAAAGCACTCCCCCTTCCAAGCCGATATGGTCCCGCACCGCGGTCCATCCCATGAGGGGCGGCAGCGCCCCCGGCACGGCGCCCACCAAGGTGCAAAGCGAGGTGACTTTTTTCAGCGGGGTATAAACCGCCACATAACTCACCAAGGCCGCCAGTCCCAAGTAACCGGTCAGCTCATTGACCCGCCAAAAGAGCAGGGCCTCCCCCAGCGCCGAGAGCCCCAAGCCCCAAAAGAGCGCCTGCCAGGAACCCATGCGCCCCGCGGGCAGGGGCCGATGCCGGGTGCGGGTCATTTTAGAATCCTGTTCCACTTCCAGCCATTGGTTCAAGACCCCGCTTCCCGCCGCCACGCAGGTGGCGCCCAAAAGCGTGAAGAGCATCAGGGAATTTTCCAAGGGGCCCGAGCTTCCCAGGTAAAAGCCCGCCAAAGTGGTCAGAAGCGCCAAAAGGTTCAAGCGAAGTTTGATCAGGATGAGAAAATCGTTGCCCCAGCTTTTTTTCACGAACCCGCTCCCGAAGGGGCGGGCTTGAAAAGCTGGAAACACTTGAGGGTGGTGGCCCAGGTGGAGGCCAAAAGCGCGGCCCCCGTGATGACATGCACCGAGGTGGGCACCACGGCCTTGGCCGTGACGATGATCATGACGCCCAAAAAAAGCTGGAGCCAAAGCAACAGCCCGGCGGTCAGCGCCGGCCCCGTGAGCGCCGTCTCCCCGGCCCCCGCGCGCGTGACCCGGTACAGGAGCAGCGAAACCAACAGCGTCACCACCAAGGCGCCCACCCGGTGGCAAAAATGGATGAGGACCAGGGGCGACCATTCAGCCGGCAGGAAGGCCGGGGGAAAGTCCGGCATGGCCAAGCCCGCCCCGCTGTGGCGGGTGAGGGCGCCCAGGAGGACCTGGACATAAATGGCCGCCACGGTGACGGCGGCGAAACGGGGCAAGGAGGGGTCCAAGGCCGCCAGGCGGCCCGGGCTTTCCTGAATCCAAGAGGGGGATGTCACCACCGCCAAGGTCGTGACCAGGCAAAAAAAGATTTGGGCCAATCCCGCGTGGCAGACCGAGACGGGCGTGGGCAAATGGAACAAGACGGTCAAACCGCCCAAAAGGGCTTGGAGCAAAATCGCCCCCATCGCCGACCAAGCCAAGACCTTCACCCAGCGGCGGGACTCGGTGCGTTGCACGGCCACCACCAGGATCAGCGTCAGGATGGAGACGGTTCCCGCCACCAAACGGTGCCCATGCTCGAAAATCACCCCGCCGGTCATGCGGGGGAAAAGGGTACCGTAGGACAGGGGCCAATCGGGGACGGACAGGCTCGAGCCCGTGCTGGTGACCAGGGCCCCGGCCAGCAGCAGCAGGAAGGTCGCGCCCATCACCACCAGGGCGAAACGGTGGAGCCGGGGATGGAACAAGGCGGGGGCGGTGGGTTTCATGGAAGCCTCAAGGCGCGCCGAAGCTGAAGTTCAGCGAAGCCGACCCGCCGTCCTTGAGCGAAACCTTCTGGGGCGCGGAAAAACCGTATTTTTCCTGCCAGGCCACCAGGGTGTAGTCCCCCGCGGGCAGGCCCGTGATCTGATAAGCCCCGTCCTTGCCGGTCACCCGGAAGAAGGGATGGGTGAAGACCCCGCCGTAGCAATTCATCCAGCTGTGGACGTCGCACTTGAACTTCACGGGCATTTCGGGCTGGGTGAAAACCTGCTCGGTCTTGTCGTTTTGGTTCTCCCCGACGTTAAACCCGTCGTTGGTCACGGCCACGGCGTGCACATTGTGCAGGGTGGGGTCTTGGTTGAAGATCTCCAGGGGTTGGTTGACTTGCACCCCGAAGACATGGGGCTGATAAAGGCAGGCGGTCTGGTTGAGCGTGACCGCCGTCGAAGGCGGCGCGTAAACCGCGGCCCCCTCCTTCACGTAAACCAGCACATTGGCCAGGCCGCCTTGGGGTCCCACCACCAGGCTTTCGTCATAAACGGGGTTGGGATGCTGGGCTTGGCAGGCGGGATCGGCGTCCATTGAAATCTTCGCCGCCTGGGGCACCGCGCCCTTGAAGGTCACCTTGCCCGAGATGACGCCCTTGCCCAAAACGCCGGTGGGGGGGGGCAATTGGGACGCCGGGCTCTTTTTACCGCAGCCCGCCCCCAAGAGCAACAAGCTCGTCAAGGTCACGGTCAAGGGCTTCTTCCAGTTCATCCTCGTCTCCTTAGGGTTGGGGGTTTTCATCGCCGAAGGATTACTTTGCCTCAAAGGCCGCGCAAAACCAAGGCTTGAGTTTTAAAAAAGGGGGCGGCAATAAAAAAACCCAAAGCCCGAAGGCTTTGGGTTTGGGAAAAACCTCTATCTTCCATCAACGCAGGACTAATATTTTCCCGATGGAACGGCCGTTGGGGGTGCTGATGACCACATAGTAAAGGCCGTTGGCCAAGGGGATGCTGTCCTTGTCCACCAAGTTCAAGGAGAAGCTCTGGGCCCCGGCGTTCACCGGGCCCTCATTGATGTCCTGAACCATGCGGAAAGCCGTGGTGAAGATCTGCAGGTGCACCGGGCCCGTGGGCTGGCCGAAGGAAACGCTGACGGAAACCGGCCCATTACCCGTGGAGGGATTGGGATAGGGGATGGGGTCGGTGACCGGCACGGAGACGATCGGGGTCTGTGTCGGCGTGGGCGTCAGCACCACCACCGTGATTCCGGAGGACTGGACCAGGGGTCCGCCGCCGGTGAAGCTGAAGCTGCTGGTGGTGGCCAGATAACCGGTGGCCGTCGGGTCAATGTTGGCCGTAAAGTCGATGTTGTAGATCCCCGGGCCCAAGGAGGGCCAGGTCAAGGTGGCGCCGCTGGCGCTGCCGCCCGCGGTGGAGGTGAAGCCCGTGAAATTCAAGCCCGTGGGCAGGCTGGCCCCATAGGACACGTTGGTGGCCGTGCTGGTGGTAATCGTCACTGGCTGGGAATAGGTGATGGAAGTTCCCGGCTCCAAGGATCCGGAGAACTGGGGCGATCCGAAGCTCACCCCCGGGACCGGCGTCGGGGTCACGGTGGGCGTCAAGGTATTGGTGGGCACGGGCGTCTGGGTCAGGGTCAGGGTGGGCGTCGGGGTGAAGGTGATCAGGGGCGTGGGCGTAGTGGTCAAGGTGGCCGTGACGGTCGGCGTGGCCGAAGGCGTCAAGGTCTTGGTCAAGGTCGAGGTGACCGTGCTGGTGAAGGCCGGCGTGAAGGTCGTGGTGGGGGTGTTGGTCGCCGTCAAGGTCGCCGTGGGCGTGAAGGTGTTGGTCACCGTGAAGGTGAAGGTCGGCGTGAAGGAAAATTGCGGCGTGAGCGTGATCGTCGGCGTATCCGAAACCGTCGGCGTCAAGGTCACCGTGGACGTGGGCGTGGGCGTATTGGTGGGCGGCGGCGTCAGGGTCAGGGTGGGCGTGAAAGTGGTCGTCGGCGTCGATGAAACCGTGGGGGTTAGGGTCACGGTGGCCGTCAGCGTGGGTGTCTTGGTGTTCGTGGGAGTGCCCGAGGCCGTCGGCGTGAAGGCCGGCGTCTGGGTCTTGGTGGCGGTCACGGTGAGCGTCTGGGTGGGCGTGCCTGTGGGCGTAGCCGTTAGAGCCAAAGTCTGGGTGGGTGTCTGGGTCTGGGTGGGCGTCACGGTTTTGGTGGTGGTCTGAGTTGGGGTTTGCGTCTGGGTCAAGGTCGGCGTAATGGTCTTGGTGAGCGTCGGCGTGATGGTGGGCGTGAGGGTTTTAGTCGGGGTAAGCGTCGGCGTATCGGTGGGCAAAATGGTCACGACGGGCGTGGAGGTCGGAAGCGGCGTGGGCGTCACCCAGCCGGTGCCGGCGATGCAAACCTGGCCCACGGAGAAACCATAGGTCGTCCCGGCCGCGGGAGCGACTTCTTGCCATTGAAGGCTCGTCACCTGGCTCATGGCCATGGAATAGGTGAAGGACTGCGTCGTGCCACCCGAAACCCCGGTGGCGGGGGCGTAACTGCTGGGAGCGATATTGGCGATGCCCGAGGCAATGGACACATACTGCCAGGTATTGGCGGTATTGACGATGATGGGCGCGGTGTTCTTGTACTGGTTGGCGTTGCCGCCGGCGGGCACGTCGATCGCCGGGTTATAGAAGGAAATCTGCAAGGTCACGGGCGCCTTGGTGGCCTGCACCCAGAAGCTGATGTTCGTCATGGAGTTCAGGTTTTGGTAGCCGGGCTTCAGTTCGGTCCCCAGGGCGTAACCGGCGTAAACGGTCTCGGGCTGGAGCTTGCCGGCGTAATAAACCACCGTGCTGCCGCCGTTGATGGCGCAATAACCCGTGACGGCGTCGGCGTAAGGCATGCTGTTGGGGCCGTTGGCCTGCAGGATGTAATTGGTGTTGGAAACGCCCACCAAGACCGGCGTGGTGATGGGGGTGTTGCTCACACTGGCGTATTCATAAGAGAACCAGAAACCGTTGGTGTGGTTTTCCTCGGTGCCGTCCACGTCGTCCGAGACCATGTAGCAAGGCAGGGGCGTGGGCGAAGGCGTGGGCGTGCAGGTCAGGCTGCCGCAGGGCGGCGTGCCGCAAACGATGTTGGGGAAGTTCCCCGTGGTGATGAGCTCGCAAAGCATGCAGAGGGTGTCTTGGAAATACTGGAAATTTTCCGCGCCCCCGTTGCAACCCGGCGAGCCGTAACGGGCGATCAGCTGGTTATAGGCGGAAGTGGCGTTGGCCTGGTTGGTGATCATGGCGGCCACGGCCAAGGGACCGATCTGGAGCGAATCGCAGAAAGACCCGCCGGGCGAACCGCCGGGAACCGACCAAGTATCGCCGACTTCGCCGTTGAAGCCGGCGCCGCCATTGACCGCGTTCATCACATTGGTGGCGAAGGTGCCGGCGAAACTCACCGCGCCCGCCGAGCCGTTCCAAAGATAGTCAAGTCCGATGCGCATCGGGTAGCGGGAGGCGTCATACCCCATGGTGGAAACGTTGTTGGTAAAGCCGGCGGTGGCCGTGTCCGGGAAGAAACCTTGCTTGTCGTTGGAATTGTTGTAGAGCCCGGTGAAGTAGGTGTTGTAGGCCCAATTGGTCACGTTGCCCCAAGCGCGGCCGAAAGTGTCGCTGGAAGCCCAGCAGTTGTACCAGGCCGGGGTCATGTAGCTGGTGTAATAGGGGGTGGCGAAGGCGTCGCCCGAGTTGACCACCGAACCGCCCTTGGTTTCCTGGGTCCAGATGGCGGTGACCATGTCCTCGTAAGTCTGGGCGTAGGTGCGGCTCACGGAAGTCTGCTGGCTGTTGGTCAAGGCCACCGCGGGGGCCGAAGGCCAAATCTTGCTGGCGATGAGGAAGGCCATGGCCATGTCCTCGTCGGCGTCGGTAGCGCCGTTGGCCCCGATGATGTTGCCGCTGGAGTTCAGCTGCCAGTCCATCACCATGTTGTTGCTGGAGTCGGGCATCCACTGGTAAGCGTATTTATAGAGGCCGTCGAAGAGGGTCTTGTCGTCCATCATGACCGCGATGAGCATGCCGTAGCCGATGCCCTCCGACACCGTGTCGTTGCCGTTGGTGTTGCGGTAGACGCGCAAGCAGCTGGAGCAAGTCGGGAACCCGCTGCGGGTGACGCCCGAACTGATGACCGCGTGGGAATACCAATCCCGGTAAGTGGTGGAAACCCCGTTGCTGGCGGTGGTGCTGGGAAGTCCCGTGGCCATGTAACCATGGGCATAGGTCGTGTTATGAGGGAAGGTATAGCTGCCGGCGCCCGAATTGACGTTTTGGGCCTGGCCCAGGGAGGCGATGAGGACGAAGGCCAAAAAAGCGGCCAAGTTGAATTTGGATTTAAAAGTCTTCAAACGATTTTATCCGTGTCTAAAAAGGTGATGAGCGCAACAGACTATCGACACACCCCCGGCTTTGTAAAGCGCGAACTTTGCAAGTATACCGCAGGCTTTCATTTGCGCCAGGGTTGAGGCGAAAAATGTTATTAAATTTAAGGGATTCTTGGGGCCCGTCCGAAAGGCTTGGTTTTTCGTTAAAAATTTGATTTCAAGCGGATTCCCGAATGATGAGTTCGGGCTGGATAATGATGTTCTTATCCTCTTTTAACTTGCCGTCAATGGCCTCAATGGCGGTCTCGAAGGCGCTCACGCCCATCTGCAGGATCGGCTGGCGCACGGTGGTCAAGGCGGGCTTGAGCAGGCTGGACGCCAACATGTCGTCATAGCCCACCAGGGCTAGGTCCTCGGGCACCTTCAATCCCCGCGCCTGGGCCTCGGCCAAGACCCCCATGGCCACGATGTCGCCCGCCGCGCAAAAAACCGCGTCCAAGCGGGGGTCCTTTTCCAAAAGCACCCGAAGGCCCAATCGGCCCTGTTCGAACAAATAATCCCCGTAGGACACCACCCGGCTTTCGTCGAACTTGATGCCATGGGTTTCCAGGGCCTCGCGATAACCCTGGAGCCTCTCCATCGCGGAAGGCACGAGGTCCACGCCCGGGGGCGGTTGGGTGATCCCGTTGATGAGGCCGATGCGCTTGCGCCCTTGCCGCAGCAGGTACTCGGTGGCCAGGAACCCGCCCCGAACGTTGTCCACCCGGATGCTGTGGCTGCCCGGAAGGGTGTTCTCCAAAAGCACCAGGGGGATTTTGCGTTCGGCGTACTCGGCCACGATTTTTTCGCTCGGCCGGATGGTCACCAACACCACCGCGTCGGCCGTGCGCCCGTAGAGGATCTGCTGGAGCAACTCTTCCTTCACTTCGGTTTGGTGTTGGGTCGAATAGGGATGGATGCCGTGCACGTAGCGGCCCATTTGGAAGGCCCGTTGCTCGAAAGCGTCCATGACGGTGGCGATGAAGGGCGCCGCGAAGCGGGCGGACACGAAGGCGATGACGTCGCTTTTTCCCCGGGCCAGCTTGCGCGCCGAGGGGTTGGGGTAATAATGCATCTCCTTGATGACCTTCAGGACCTTGTCACGGGTCTTTTCCGTGATGCGGTGGTCTTGGTTGATCACCATGGAGACGGTGGCCTTGGTCACCCCGGCGCGCTCGGCGATATCTTGGATGGTCACGTTCTTCATGGCCCCACTATAGCGCCCCCGGGAAAGGCCCACAAGCTCGCCCGTTCGAGGGCCCTTTCCTAACGCAAGATCAAGAGCTTCAAGGTCTTGTGGCGCGTTTCCCCGCCCGGCGGGCCATACTCCACCTGGGCCAGGTAAATCCCGCTGGCGAGCCCTCCGCTGTCCCAAAGGCACTCACCCGAGGCGGGCGCCCCGCTTAAGTTTTTGACCAATTCCCCCGCCAGGGTGTAAACAGCCACCTTCAGGCTGTCCCCCGGGTTCCTCGTTTTGAAAGTCACCAGCCCGCCCTGGCCCAAAAGGCAATTGGGCTGGGCGATGACATCCTCAAGGCTCAAGGCCGGCACCGGGGTGCGGGTGGCGGTGGGCGTGGGCGAAGGAGTGGGGGACAAGGTCCAAGTCGGCGTCGGCGTCACCGTGGGCGTCGAGGTGACCGTAGGGGTCAGGGTGACGGTGGGCGTGGCGGTTGGCGGGAGAAGGCCGTAAACCATCAACCGGGTTTTGGCCCCCACGTAAACCCGCCCGTTGGCTACCAGGGGCACGGAAAACTTCACCCCCGGGCCCGGGCTATCCACCACCCTTTGGTCGCTGCTGTAAAGTTCCTGGCCGAGGTTCGCGGCGTCATAAGCGCGCAAAACCTCGTCCAAGGTCCCGCTGCCTTCTTGCAGCGCCCAAAGGATGCCATGGCTGGTCCCGTTGGAGGACACCGCACTGCCGCCGCCCCGGTTGCTGAAAACCTCCGTGCTTTGGGCCGAGGGGGTCGGATTGATGGTGCCGTTGGAAACGGCGAAGGATCGGATGGGCTCCCCCTGGAAATTAACGTAAATCATCCCTTTGTTGGCGCTGGTGCCGTAATAGGAAAAGATTGGGTATTCATAGGGGCTGGCCACGGTGGCCGGGGCGAAGGATTCCACCACTTGGTTGGTGCCGGGCGTGGGGGTCTGGCCCGGCGTGGGGCTGGGCCCGGGATGGTATTGGCCTAGGTTGTCCCGGTTGATCAAAAAAATCAGGCCCGCCTTGCCCGCGGTCACCAACAAATGGGGCGCGGCCGCGCTTCCCACGCCGTCGGGCAGGAGCATGACCGAACCCGAACCCAGGTCATAGTCGGTGTTGAAGAGGAAGGCTTGGTTTTGGGGCGTGAAATAATCCACCACGGTAGGGCCCCCCGAGGGGCTTGGATCCAATTTCAGCACGCTGTCGCCCCAATCCTGGCTCACGGGCCCGTCAAAACTGCCGTCGGCGGTGGAACAAAAAATCATGCTGGTGGCCTCGTCGACCGCGGGGGCCGCGCCGCTGTTCCAAATGGAACCCCGGATGCCGTTGGGCGTGGTGCAAAAGACCCCCGCGGGGGCCAGGGTATTCTTGTCGAAGGCCATCATCCACCCATGGTGTTGGGGATCGGCGCCCGTGCCCACGATGTCGCAATGGGAAGTCCAGGAAGTGTAAACCTTGCCGCCCAAAAGAAAGAGCCCCGAACGCTCGAATTGGCTGATTTGGGTCACGCCGCTGAAATTCACCGTGCTTCCGCCGTCCCCCACGCCCGGCATCGAGGCCGACACCGTCACCGGGCTTCCCGGTTCGTCCTCGCCGCTGGTGGCGTCCAAGGCGTGTAGGCAGTGGTAGACCGTGGGATCCGAGGAGGCCAGACCCACAGGCCGCACGTCGGCCACCAAGTAAAGGGTCAGGGTGTCCAAGTCCAAAACCGGGGTGTCCGTGATGCCCGTCTCAGGGGAAATATCCTGGCAGGTGAAATAAGTGCTGTTGGGGCTGGTGACCGTGGTGACGCCGCCGGTCAGGAAGTTGGTATGCCACAAGGTGACCGCCTCGCTGTCGGCGTCGAAGGCATAAACGCTGTCATGCTGGGTGACCACGATCACGGCGTTGTGGGTTTCCCCCTCGTGGGCCCCCTCTGAAAGGGTCAAACCGGGGATATAAAGGGGCTGGCCGTAGATTTGGCCGTCCACATCGTCCCTAAAAACTTTTCCGAAACTGGAGGCCGAGACGTTCGAAGGGGATAGAAGCGTCTCGCCCGAGTACCAGCCCGAGCGGGAGGAGTCGTTGTGGTACATCGAAACCGCGGCGGCGGAAAAAACCGGCTGCGACCCGAGGAGGGCCAGGCCCAAGCACAACCCTTGGATGGATATGGTTTTCACCCCAACCGCCTTCCCGGATTTTGGGGATTGTACCATCCGGGGGCCTGGAGCGCCCGGGAAAGCGCAGGGGCGCTGAGGGGCCTTCCGATTAGCGTAGGATCAATAATTTCAAGATGGCTGTGCCCGCGGGACTTTGGACTTGGACGTAATAAATCCCATCGGCCAAGGGCCGGCTCCAATGGTCGCTCAAGGGCAGGGTGACCACGCTGCCCCCGGCCTTTGGCTCGCTCATCCAATTGACCATGCGAAAAGCCGTGGTAAAGACCTGGATTTTGACCTCGCCCGTCCCCGGATAACTGGGCAACTGGATGCCCACCGAACTCCCGCCCGACACCGGATTGGGGAATAGGACCGGCGTCCCCCTCGCGGAAGGCGTGGGGGTGGCCGTGGCCTGCGGGGTCGGAGTGGCCGTCAAGGCCGCCAAGCTCACGGAGTTGCTGTTGGAGGAGACGGTTGCGCCGCTGTAGCTCAAGACCGCTTGGCTGTCGAGCGGCCCCGTGGCCCCCAGGCCCACTTGCACCGTCAATTGCAATTGGGTCGTTCCCGGGGAAAGGTCGCCCAAGTTCCAGGTGACTTGATTGGGGCTGACGGTCCCCGAAGGGCCTTGGTCGAATCCCGTCACCACCAACCCCGGGGGCAGGTTCAGCGTCAAGGCGCCGTTTTGGGCCGTGCTGCCCGCAACCGAGATTTGCAAGGTGTAATCATAACTTTGACCCAGGGAGATGGAGGGCACCGAAGAGGACAACTGCAATCCCACCGTCGGTGGGGGGGTGGGCGTAGCGGAAGGCGTGGCTGTCTTTGTGGCCACCGGCGTTTGGGTCGGGGTCGGCGTGCCCGTCGCCGTCAAGGTGGCGGTGGCCGAGGGGATAGCCGTCAGCGTCAAAGTAATCGTGGGGGACAAAGTCAAGGTCGCCGTCGCCGTTGAGGTGGAAGTCGGCACGCCCGTGCGGGTGGGTGTGGACGAGGGAAAAACGGTCGTGGTGACGGTCGGCGAAGAAGTCGCCGTGGGGCTGGAAGTTGGAGTGACCGTCAAGGTGCGCGTGGCCGTTCCTGTGGCGGTTGAAAAGGGGGTCCCGGTCGGGGTGGAAGTCCGGGTAAAAGTCTTGGTGGGGCTGTTCGTGGCCGTGCCGGTGGCGGTCACCGTCGACGAGGGGAAAACCGTCGTGGTGAGGGTGGGGGTGGAAGTCACCGTGCCGGTGTTGGTCGGCGCGGGTGTATGGGTAAGCGTGGAAGTGGCGGTCGGTGTCAACGTGGGAGTCAAGGTCCGGGTGGGCGAGGCGGTCGAGGTCGGGGAAAAGGTATAGGTGGGGGTCGGCGTCAGCGATCGGGTCATCGTCGGCGAGGCGGTGGAGGTCCGGGTCCAGGTGACCGTCGGGGAGAAAGTCGCCGTGGCGGTGCGGGTGGGCGAAAAAGTGGCGGTCGCCGCGGGCGTGGCGGTGCGGGTCGGGGTTAA
>Ga0335069_10009826_pt1 | contig 13598 bp, 12 predicted proteins | sample Lox_Sample_11_FD_206714 | JGI IMG/M metagenome (GOLD analysis project Ga0335069, IMG submission 206714) | Soil microbial communities from Loxahatchee National Wildlife Refuge, Florida, United States - Lox_Sample_1.1 | ecosystem: Environmental > Terrestrial > Soil > Wetlands | place: USA... | reverse complement strand
CACGACCTCGACCTGCAGCGGCGGGACTGTTGACGGTAGGGGCGCGCGCGGATCGAGTTCATGCGTGCTGATCCAGATGACCCCGCCCAGGAGGATCACGATCAGCGCCGGGATCGACCAGATGACGAACTCTACGCGTCCCTCGAAGTCTTCCCCCATCGTGCGGTCGGCACGAGCGTTCGACGCTCGGTACCACCATGCGAAACCCAGAGTCGCCACGATCACGGGAATCACGACCACGAGCATGATCTCCGTGGCGTTGAAGAGGAGCAGCCGCTCCGCCGATGCGATCGGACCCCGCGGATCCAGGATGCCTTCGGAGCAGCCGCCGAGGGTTACAGCGCCGAGCAGAAAAACCGCGCGGAGAGCCTTGTGCATATCAGACCTCTCGGCCGAGACTGACGGAACCGAGGCCAATCTGGAAAGATCGCGCAGCGGATTCGACCTCTAGCGGCCGATCCCTTAATCCCGGAGAGTCTGACTCCACAATATTGCAGTCGCAATCCTCTCGATGGCCGGGTCGGCCGACCCTGGGACACGCCCACCAAGATTGATTGAACAATCGAGCCACGATTGGGACGCCCTGCGCGTTTGCGACCGCACCAGCTAGTTGCTAGACGGCTCCAGCGCATCCGCTATGCTCCAGCGCTCGAATGAAATGGCGAAGCGGGAGGACGGCGGGTCATGGCGGCGTTCAAGGAGTACGGCAACTACGATGCGCTCGGGCTGGCCGACCTGGTTGCCAAGAAGCAGGTGAAGGCCGAAGAGGTGCTCGAGGCCGCGGTCGAGCGCATCGAGGCGATCAATCCCAAGATCAATGCCGTCGTGCAGAAGCAGTATGACGATGCGCGCGCGACGCTTCGCGCCGGCCTGCCGCAGGGGCCGCTGGCCGGCGTGCCCTATCTGCTGAAGGACCTCTACACCTGGCAGAAGGGCGCGCGCATCGGCAATGGCAGCCGCATCTACGACAGCTTCGTCGCCGATCACGATTTCACGCTGGTCGAGCGCTACAAGGCCGCCGGTCTGATCATCCTCGGGCGCACCAACACGCCGGAGTTCGGACTCAACGCGGCGACCGAGCCCTCCGTCAACGGGCCGACGCGCAATCCCTGGGACCTCGGCCGCAGCGCCGGCGGCTCCAGCGGCGGTGCCGCGGCGGCCGTGGCCGCCGGCATGGTGCCGGCGGCGCACGGCACCGACGGCGGCGGCTCGATCCGCATTCCCGCCGCCAATTGCGGCCTCTTCGGCCTCAAGCCCAACCGGGCGCGCAACCCGGCCGGCCCGGACGTCGGGGAAGGCTGGAGCGGACTCGCCTGCGGCCATGCCATCACGCGCAGCGTGCGCGACAGCGCCGCGCTCCTCGACGCCTCGAGCGGGCCGGCGGCCGGCGATCCCTATTGGGCACCGCCGCCGGGGCGTCCGTTCCTGATGGAGGCGACGAGCCCGGCAAGCTGCGCATCGCCGTGATGAAGAAGGCGGTCGGCGGCGTGCCCGTGCATGCCGAGTGCATCAAGGGCGTGGAAGCCGTCGCCAAGCTCTGCCAGGAGCTGGGCCATCATGTCGAGGAGGCGGCACCCGATTTCAACTTCGAGGGCCTGCGCTGGGCCATGGGCGTGATCATCGCGGCGAATGTCCGCAACGCGCTCGACTTCCGGCTCGAGGCCCTGAAGCGCGAGCAGCGCCAGGGCGACGTCGAGCGGATCACCGAGCTGTGGGCGGAGCAGGCACGGAAGCTAACGGCGCGCGACTACGCGCGGGCGATCGTGATCGTGCACGGAGTCGGCCGCCGCTTCGGCGCCTTCTTCCGGGACTATGACCTGCTGCTGTCGCCGACGCTGGCCGAGCCGCCGCTGCCGCTGGGCTCGACGGATATGATGGGCAACGATCTCGAGGCCTACAACGAGCGGCTGTTCCGGCTGATCCCGTTCACGCCGCAGTTCAACGTGTCGGGCGGCCCGGCCGCGTCGCTGCCGTTGCATTGGACGGAGTCGGGATTGCCGGTCGGCATCCAGCTTGGCGCCGATTTCGGCAACGAGGCGCTGCTGTTCCGCATCTCCGCGCAGCTGGAAGCCGCGCGGCCCTGGAAGGACAAGCGGCCAACGCTGTAAGCGCTGGCCGCAGAGCCGAGCATTCACTTAGCGGCTGGATCAGTCGCCCGCGACTCGCTTTTTAACGGGGTCACCGGCGGTCGACTTGGCCGGCGCGGATAAGTTCACGATTCCGAACAACCGCGTTTCTTCCGTTCGGTGAAAATCCTGCTCTCCTAAATCGTTTGACAGGTTCAGTCTTTTATATATAAAAGTCTTATCTTTATATATAAAAAACAGCAGGGAGATGGCGTGGGACGTTCTAATTCGGAGACGGGCGCGGCCGTGACCACGCTCCTCGAAGTCTCCGGGCTCCGCAAGAGCTTCGGTGCCGTCGAGGCGCTCCGCGGCGTCGATCTGCAGCTTCATGCTGGGGAGGTGTTGGCCATCGTCGGCGACAACGGCGCCGGAAAATCAACTCTGATCAAGCACGTTTCGGGCGTCTATCGACCTGACGACGGCCAGATGCTGTTGGATGGCGAGCCGTTGACTCTGGCTTCGCCCCGCGAGGCGCGCGAGCGGGGCATCGAGACCGTCTATCAGGACCTTGCACTTGCCGACGACCTTTCCGTCGGCGCCAACATCTTTCTTGGCCGCGAGCCGGTTCGCCGCTTGCTGGGATTCCTGCCAGTCGTGGATGACCGGACCATTCGGCGCGAAACCGCAAGTCTGCTCAAGAAGATCCGCAGCGACCTCTCGGCGGAGTCGCAAACCGTGGCGAGGCTCTCCGGCGGGCAGCGCCAAGCTGTGGCGATTGCCCGAGCTATCTACTGGCAGGCCAAGGTGGTGCTGCTGGACGAACCCACTGCCGCGCTTGCGGTCATGGAGCGTGAGCGGGTCATCGATCATGCCCGCGAGCTCGCTGCGCACGGCGTCGGCGTCATCTATATCGGCCACAACCTTACGGAGATCCTGAAGGTCGCGGACCGGATCGCGGTCATGTTCCGCGGCCGTACCGTCCACGTCACCTCAGCGGCAGAGACGAGCCAAGAAACGCTTATCAAGTACATGACGGGCTACAGCGATTCCGCGAAAGCAGCGTGAGCGCTGCACAACCAGGGAGGAGACGATGCAACGAAAGATGATGCTTGCAGCTTTGGCCGTATCAACTGCGATCGGCATGAACCTGGCCAAAGCCGAAGATACGGTGGCGGTCATCGTGAAGGCCACCACTTCGGAGTACTGGCAGTGGGTGTTTCGAGGAGCGGAGGACGCCGGAAAGCAACTCGGCGTCAAGGTCGACAAGCTCGGCACGCCGAAGGATGACGCTGCGGGCCAGATCTCGGTGTTGGAAAGCGCCGCCGGGTCGAAACCCGCAGCGATTGTCATCTCGCCGACCATCTTCGAAGCCCTGGGCGATCCGATCGCCGCCGTGACTGCCGCAGGAATTCCCGTGGTGGTGATCGATTCCGGCGCGAAGACCGACAAGTATGCCGCGTTCCTCACGACAAACAACGAGGCCGGCGGCAGAGCCGCCGCTGAAGCCATGGCGGCTTGCGTCAAGGAGCGCACCGGCAAGACGGCCGGCAAGGTCGGCTACCTGACTGCCATGGCCGGCCACGAATCGCTCGACTCCCGCGACAAGGGATTCGTCGAGGGCATGAAGGCTTATCCAGATATCAAAATGGTCGGCAACCGCGTCGCCAACAACGAGGAAGCGGAAGGCATGAACTTGACCGCCGACATGCTGACCAGAGACCCGGACCTCGTCGGTCTGTTCGCGGACAACGCGCAGATGGGGACCGGTGCGGGAGCTTCGATAAGCGAGCAGAAGCTGGGCTCGAAATTCTGCCTGGTTGCCTTCGACTCCGATGCCGGAGAGCTGGAACATCTGAAGGACGGGTCCATCTATGCCTTGATCATCCAGGACCCCTACATGATGGGCTTTGCGGGCGTGTGGTACGGGTATGCCGCCGCGCACGGCGTGCGGCTCCCGAAAAACGTCGATACCGGCGTAGGTACGGTGACCAAAGCCAACATGGACGATCCTGCACTCGCCGGTCTGCTGGACGTCTCCAAGCGCAGCCTAAGCCCCTTCGTGGGCAACTGATCCGATGGTTGCCGGCGGGGCATCGCGATGGCCCCGCCGGTGCTTGTTGGCACCGGACCATCGATGACGGAACAGCTCGTTCTGAGACCCGACGAACGGTTACACTTCCCCGCTCGCGCAAGAGGCGGACACATGCAAGCTCTGCTTCGGCGCCTGCCGATCGAGACCTACGTCATCGCCTTCACGGTCGCACTCTGGATCGCGCTGTCCTTGGCAACGCCCAGTTTTCTGACTGAGAACAACATCAGCAACATGATGCGGCAGACGTCGATCGCAGCCATCGTGGCCATCGGCGTGATGTGCACGATCGTGATCGCCGGCATCGATCTCTCCGTGGGTTCCGTCGTCGCCTTTTGCGGCGTCGGCTTCGCCCAGATGTGCGGGCACGGCTTTGGCCTCGTGCCCGCCGCTGTCCTTACCCTGGTCGCCGGCCTCGCGGTTGGCTTTACGAACGCCGTGGCGATCAGCCGCCTGGGCATCCCAGCCTTCATCGTCACCCTGGCGGGCCTTCAGGTCTATCGCGGTCTGGCGCTTCTCCTGGCCGGGGGCATGACGGTCGGGGGTCTGCCGCCGGACGTCAAGGAGTTCGCGCGCGGCACCAACGGCCTCCCGAACCTGTTCTGGACAATGCTCGGCGTCGGAATTGCCGTCCACTATCTGCTGCGCTTCACGCGCACCGGGCGCTATCTCTACGCTGTCGGCTCAAACGCCGAAGCGGCGCGCCGGCAGGGCATCAGCGTCATGCGGATCACGCTGGTCGCGTATTTGATGAGTTCCGGCCTGGCCGCGCTCGGCGGCATCCTCCTGGTTTCCCGCCTCAGCATCGCGTCTCCTTCCATGGCCACCGCCTCCGAACTGCAGGCGATCGCCGCGGCGGTCGTCGGCGGTGCGAGCCTGTTCGGAGGCAGAGGCACCGTGCTCGGCACGATAGCCGGGGCTGTGCTGTTCACCACCATGAGCAATGCCGCCGTCCTCCTCAGCATCGATCCGTTTTGGGAAATGGTGCTGGAAGGACTGCTAATCGCGCTTGTCGTCTATCTTGACAATATCCATAAGAAGCGACGATCCGGCGTCTGACCGGTTGCCGGCCGCCGACAACGCCCTCGCCAATAAGGAATGAGAATCATGCGAGCAGTGGTATGCCCGGCGCCGGGAAAACTGGCGATTGAAGAGCGGACAGAGCCCGAGCGCGGCGAAACCGAGGTCATGATCGGCGTGCGTCGGATCGGTGTCTGCGGCACCGACTTCCACATCTATGAGGGCACCCATCCCTATCTGGAGTATCCGCGGATCATCGGCCATGAATTCTCGGGCGAAGTGATCGAGGCACCTCGGGGCAGTGCCCTGCAGCGCGGGCAGACCGTCGTCATAAATCCCTACCTCTCGTGCGGAACCTGTATTGCGTGCCGCAATAACAAGCCCAACTGCTGCATGCGGATCGCCGTCCTCGGCGTACACCGCGACGGAGGCATGTGCGAGCGCATCTGCGTGCCGGAACGCAACGTCTATCGGGCCGGAGGTCTGACCGTCGACGAGGCGGCAAGCACAGAGTTTCTTGCGATCGGCGCCCATGCGGTGGCCCGCTCGGGACTCAAAGCGACCGCCCGCACCCTGGTGATCGGGGCCGGCCCGATAGGGCTCGGGACGGCGCTTTTTGCCCGGTTAGCCGGCGGCGACGTCACCATCATCGACCGCGACGCCGAGCGAGTTGCCCTTGCGCTGGAAATCCAGGTGGCAGCGCAGTCGATCTCGGCCACCGATAGAACAGCAGACCTCGTCGCCGAGGCGACCGGCGGCGACGGTTTCGACTTGGTGTTCGATGCCACCGGAAACCGCGCGTCGATGGAAAGCGCGTTCCGCTATGTCGCGCATGGCGGGGCACTGGTCCTGGTCAGCGTCGTAAACGAGAATGTCACCTTCTCGGACCCTGAATTCCACAAGCGCGAGATGACCGTTCTCGGCAGCCGCAACGCCCTGCAGGCCGATTTCGAGAGAGTGATCGCCGCCATTGAGAGCGGTCGCGTACCGCTGCATCGCCTGATCACGGGACGTTCGAACCTCATCGACGTCCTCTCCGATTTGCCGCGCTGGACAACGGAGAAGAAAGGACTCGTCAAGGCGTTGGTGGAGGTCGGATGACGCGGCGGATTATCCAATTCGGCACCAGTCGCTTCCTCCAGGCGCATGTCGATCTTTTCGTGCACCAGGCCCGTTTCGCGGGCGAGGCGATCGGGCCGATCACCATTGTGAAGACGACTGACGGCCAAGATCGCGCCGGACGCATCCCTGCGCTGAAGCGTGGCCTTCCGATTCCTGTCCGCATCCGCGGCATCGAGGGCGGGCGGGTGGTGGACGAGATCACAGAGATTGCCTGCGTCGACCAGGCGTTCGATGCGCGGCGCGAATGGCCGGCGGTGGTACGATGCTTTGCCGAAGAGGCTGAGATTGCGGTCTCCAATGTTGCTGAACGCGGCTATGATCGGTTGGACGGTGATGTCGATGACCTCGCATCGCAGGACGTGCCGCGAAGCTTCCCGGCAAAGCTGCTCGCTCTGTTGGCGGCACGCTTTCGCAACGGCGGCAAACCGCTGCTCTTCCTCCCGACCGAGTTGGTACCCGGCAACGGTCATCGCCTGGCCCAAATCCTCTCGGACCTTGCCGTCGCAAGCCGCCAATCGGAGTCCTTTCGCGTCTGGCTCGCTCGATCGGTCACTTTCGCCGACACTCTGGTGGATCGAATTGTCTCCGAGTCGATCGAGCCAATCGGCGCGGTCGCGGAGCCCTATGCGCTTTGGGCTATTCGCGGAAGCGACAATTTTCGACCGTTCCAACATCCTGCCGTGCGAATGGTCGAAAACCTCGAGCCGACCGAGCGATTGAAACTGCATATTCTCAATCTCGGTCATACCGTGCTCGCGGACCTATGGATCAGACAGGGTCGCGCCGCCGATGAGAGCGTGCGAGCGATACTCGACGACCACGCCGCGTCGCAACAGCTAGCGGCGATTTATACGGAGGAGGTCGTGCCCGGCTTCAATCTGCAGTCTATGGGGCACGAGGCGGGCGACTATGTCACCACGACGATCGAGCGCTTCCAGAATCCCTTTCTGGAACACCGGCTCGCCGATATCGCCCAGAACCACGCCGCCAAGCTCAGAATCCGCGTCGCTGGCTTCCTCGACTGGGTACGCCAGCGCGACCCTGGCTTCACCGCACCGCGCCTGAGCTCGATGCTCTAGGTTGCGACGATCGACCGCAAGAGGGTCTCGCGCGCCGACGCAAGGTGCTTCCTGCAGGCCCTTTCGATCCGAGCGGGCTCGCGCGTCCGCAGCGCCTTGATGTAGTCGAGATGCTCGACGATGGCGACGGCATTGCGCTCGCGCTCGTCCGCTTTGTTCCACTGGTAGTGATAGTGGAAGATCAGGCTGATCACATCGTAGAAATCCTCGATGAAGCGGTTTCGCGATGCGTCGTTGATGAGCCGGTGAAAGCGTTCGTCGAGGCTCGAGAAGTCCTGATATCGCGTCTTGATATCCGACACGAGATCCCGATGCTCCTGCTCGATCCGCCGGAGGGCGGCCCATGCCGGCGCGTCGTGCGGTTGGCGAGCGAACGTGAGAGCCGAGCGAAGCTCGAACATCTCGCGAACCTCGAAGAGCTCGAGAGCGAAATCCTTCGTGAAGCCGCGAATGATCCATCCCGAATTCGGCCGCCTCTCCACGAGCCCGAAGCGGGCGAAGCGGTTCAGATAGTCGCGAATTGCGATCGTCGAGACATTGAACTCGCGCGCCAGCTCAAGACCGTTGATCTGCTGGTCAGGTTTCCGGTCGCCGCGGAGGATCCATTCGAGAAACTTCTGCTCGACCCTGTCCGAGGTCGAAAGCGTGGCCTCGTCCGGAAAATATTCACGCGCAGCCGGTTTCTTTCCAACCTCCAGGCGATTGCCACGCCGCACCAAAAGGCGCCGCCTTTCCAGTTCCAACAGTGCCTTTCGAACGGTCGTGCGGCTTACATCGAGGAAGTCTGCCAGTCGCGATTCCGACTCCAAGGTGGCGTGACTACCCAGATCGCCGACGTGATCGAGCAGGTTATTGAATGTCTTCTTGAAGAGTGAATCTGACTTCATGGAGAGATCCGATTTCCGCGCCGATCGAATGACGTTACTTGCAACTAAATGAGACGCGGATTCCGGCCCCGGTACGGCCGATTGTTGCGGTGAAAGGCTGGATTCTGCCGCCGCGGCACAGTTGTACGGGATCATTGCTCAAAGGGGTCCCCGTTTCCAGTGCCGTGACCCAGCGATGAGGTTCGTAGAACGCGCCGCATCGGCAATCAGGCCGCGTGTCGGGGCGGCTAGTCGGCGCTCCCGGCGGCTGCTGATCTCCTGAAACGAAACGACCGTGCTGCGCGGACGCGCGGCACGGTCGCGGGAGGCGAGGTCGACGTTACTGCCGGGTCAGCTGGCAGAGGACGTGATCGACGCGGCTCTGCTGGTCGCCGAGCGGGAGCGCGACGATGCGGTAGTCGTGGCTGCCGTCCGACGTCACGAAGGTCTCGGTGTCCTGCACCGGCTGGGCGACGCGCGCGGCCTCGCCGCCGATCGTCAGGATCCACTCGGTGATCATGGACGTGAAGTTCAACTGCTGGGCGCTCTGATCGCGGCGGCCGGCGCCGAGACGCAGCACCTGCGTGATGCTGCCGGTGTTGCCGCAAGTGAGCAGCATGCTGTTGGGCCAGTTCTCCGCCAGCTGGGCGGCATCGAAATCGCCGCGCGCCGGAAAGCGGCGGCCGTTCTTCGCGCGCGTCCAGTAGCCATAGAGATCGGCGGGCTGCTTCGCCTGCTCGGCCGCACGCCGCTGTTCGGCCTCGGCGCGGGCGGCCTGCAGGATCGCCTCGGGCGACGGCGCCGCCTTGGCGCCGCTGAGCGCGTTGGCGCGCGCGGCGCGGGCAATGGCCTCGGAGCGGGACAGACGCGACGTCACGTTGGTGACCGTGGCGGTCTCGGTCTTCGGCTGTTCGACGGATGCCGGCGCGGCTTCGGCGACGGGGGCCGGCTTCGGCTCTTCGACGGGTACGGGCTTCGCCTCGAGAGCGGCTGCCTTCGGCTCTTCGGCCGCGGGCGGGATGGCCAGGCGACGCGGCTGCTTCACGGTCGCGGAGATCGTGCGGGCCGGCTCCGACGTCTCGGCAACGGGAGCAGACGGCGCGGCCGCCACGGGCTCGGGCATTGCGACTTCGGCAGCGGTCGTCTCGACGGCCGGTGGTGCCGGCTCGTTGATCTGCAGCGTCGCCACCATGAAGACGGAGGATTTCGGCTCGGCAAGCGCCGGGGCCTCGACCGCGGGTGCGGGGGGCTCCTCGGCGGCAACGGGTGCGGGTGCCTCATCGATCGCCGACGCGGTCGCGGCGGCAGGTGTCTCGACGGGCGCCAGCATCTCTTCGACCGGCGCCGCTTCCAGGACGGGCGCGGGCACTTCGTCGACGACCGGGGCGACGACCGCGGCCGGCGTTTCGACAACCGGCGGCGCCGGCCTCTCGGCAACGGTCGGCACGAGATCGGGCGCGGCAGCGGACGGCGCCACCGCCACCGGCGCCATGACCGGGGCGGGCACGGTGTCGTTGGCCGGCGCCGCGAGGACGCGCGCCATGGCCGTATCGCTGCGGATGCTCACGAGGTCGGCGAGACCGAGCCCATTGTTCGAGCCGTCGAACACGAGCGCTTTCTTCGGCCCCTTGCGCTTGCCCTCGCTCGGCTTCTTGGCCTTGCGGGGTATGGCGAGCGTGCCGGCGTTATCGCCCTTGCGGCGCTTGCTGTCGGGGTCGGCCGCCGCCTTGGTCAGCGGATCAACCGTGGGAATCGGGGCGTTGATCTTATCTTCGAGATTCATCGGACGCTGCCGCGCTGAGGGTGAATGATCGCTAGGAATCGGTCGATAGCTGAAATCCCGACGCCGGCCTCTCGCCGACGTGCTCCTCTCCCGCGGGCGCCTCGGCCTCCCGCGTGGCCGTGACAGCGAGCGGCGTCGTCTGCGCCAGCTCGGGAGCCACATGATCGATGTACTGGTCGAGCGCGCGGGTCATCAGCTCCTGCGCGGTCAGGCCCAGATGGTAGGAGACGAGCTTGAGGCGGAAATGCCGCATCGGCTCGAGCCGCAGCGACAGCTTCTTGCGGTGGCCGTGCTCGGCGACGTGGCGTGCCTCTTCGACGGCGGCAACCGGAAGCTGCAGCACGACGGGCTCCGGAGGCGTCTCGACCGGCCGGTGCTCGACGACGCGCTCGGGCGGGCGGCTTTCGGCCGGCTCGCGGCGCGGCATTTCGGGATCGCGGGTATCGCCGCGGGCGGGTCGCGGCTCGCCGACGATCTGATCGATCAGCGCCGCGGGCATGGCGCGCCCCTTGGGCGACAGCAGCCGGGCAGTGAGGGAGGCGGCCTTCATCGCGCTACTTCGCGCCCACGCTTTCCTGGGCAGCGTAGACGGCACCGCCCCCGGCAGCCACGGCCTGGGCCGGTGCCGTTGCGACGGGCCGCGCCAGGTTCTTCAGGCGGCCACGCAGATAGGTCCAGAGCTGCTCGCACTCGAGCGCGGAGCGGCCGCCTTCCTCGACTTCCATGACGGTGCGGCCGTCGATCATGCTGGCGGCGAAATCGGTGCGGTTGTGAAGGATGGACGGCGCCAGCGTGCCATGCTGCGACAGCGCGATGACCGCCTCGGAGGTGATCCGCGCGCGCGGCGTTGCGGCATTGACGACGAAGACCAGGGGCTTGCCCAGCCGCTCGACGAGCTCGACGGTCACGCCGACGGCGCGCAGATCGTGCGGGCTCGGACGCGTGGGCACGACCACGAGGTCGCAGAGACGGATGACTTCGGCGATGGTGGCGGTGATGGCGGGCGGCGTATCGATGACGACCAGCTTGATGCCCATGCCGCGCATGCGCTCGAGGTCGTCGCCGAGGCGCGCGATCGAGGTGTGCGCGAAGAGCGGCGTTTCCGCCTCGCGTTCATTCCACCAGTCGGCGAGGCTGCCTTGGGGGTCGGTGTCGACGAGGGCGACCGGACCGTCGCCGGCACGCTCGGCCTGGACTGCCATATGGCCGGCCAGCGTCGTTTTTCCGGAGCCGCCCTTCTGAGAGGCAAACGCCACGACTTGCATCTATTCTCTCTCCTCATCCGGCGTACCGATCGGGATTCGCCGTGTCTTCGACTGGCGCGCATGCCGCAAAAGCGGGCGGCGAGGCACCACACCATTGAAATCGTTATACGGGGGCAATCCCTAATGAACTCTTACCCGGGGGCCGTTCATCGTAAAAAACCCGTTTTCCTTTATTGTGTTGGTTAATATTCCTATGGGCTTAAGCAAAGATTCCCGATATCGCGCAGCCGTCTACGGCTTGGTCGCGACGATCGCGGAGAGGTTCTTGACCAGGCCCAGCTGCTGCTTGGGATCGAGCACGAAGCGCAGGCCGGCGCGATCATCCTCGCGGTGGCGAACCTCGGCCGGCAGACGGCCGATGCCATTGAGCACGAGGGTCACGGTCTCGCCGACCTTGACGTCGCGACCGACCCGGATGAGGGCGCCGCCGGCGGAGATGTCGTGCACGATGCAATCGACCTCGCCGTTCCCGACGACGAGCGTTGCCGGCCGCTCGTAGTTGAAGCGCGGATAGCGGCGCATGGCTTCCGGATTGGCGGGCTTGGCCTCGGCGGCGGCGGGCGGCGCGCTGGCGGCGGGCGCGCTAGCCGCGGCGGGATCCGACACGGCGATGACCACCGGCGGGCGTTGCGCCGCCGCCCCGTCGGCCTTCGGCAGCCGGTTCGCCAGATAGTCCCACAGCTTGGCCACGTCATCGGCGGGCGAGGCCTCGACCGGGAGCTCCATGACGGTGCGGCCGTCGATCATGCTTTCGACGAAGCCGACGTGGCGGGGGATCGTGACCGTGGCGACGGTGCCGTGCTGGGCCAGCGCGAGGACGACTTCGGGCGTCAGCTCGGCATCGGGCGCCGCGCCGTTGACGATGAAGACGAAAGGCTTGTTGTGGCCCTCGACGAGCGCGACCGTGGCGCCGGCCGCATCGAGATCGTGGGTGCAGGGCCGCGTGGGAATGGCGACGAGATCGGCGGCGGCGATCGACGGGTCGATCGGCGCGTGCAGCGCCGGCGGCGTATCGATGATGACGAGCTCGGTGCCGTCCTGACGCAGCTTGTCGAGCTTGGCCGCCAGGTCCTGCAGCGCGGCGCGGGCGTATTTGGGCGTCTCGCCCTCGCGCAGCGCGCACCAGTCGGCCAGGCTGCCATCGGGATCGGTGTCGACGAGCACGACCGACGCCACGCCGGCGCGCCGCGCCTGGATGGCGACATGGCCGGCCAGCGTCGTCTTGCCCGCACCGCTCTTCTGTGAAGCGAACGCCAGGACGCGCATCGTCAAGTTTGTTCCATGCCTCTATGACGCGAACGGCGCGCCACCCGACGCGCCGCACCCCACCGTGCACTATGCGGCTTAATCATGAAGCCGGCGTTAATCAGCGGAGCTTCGCGACCCGAACACCGCCAGACGCGCGCCGCGCGGCAAATATATGTGAGCCCCGTCACATCGAGTTGGCCGGGGGAAGACTCATGGTAAACCTGGACAGCGTGATGCCGCCGATTCCCGGGGGGACCTCGTGGCCGCAAACCCAGACGACAAGCCGCTCGACCTGACGGGTGTCCTGCTCGCGGAGTATCGCAGCATCCACGGCGAGCCGGATGCGGCCTATGCCGCCGACATCGCCGCCGGCGCGGCGCCGCTCGCGGCCACGCATCGCCTGCTCCACCGGCAGAGGCAATGGGCGCTGTGCATCTCCGGCGGCGGCATCCGCAGCGCCACCTTCGGCCTCGGCGTCATCGAAGGGCTGAGCAAGCTCGGGCTGCTCGACAAGTTCGACTATCTCTCGACGGTGTCGGGCGGCGGCTATGTCGGCAGCTGGCTCACCAGCTGGATTCACCGCCATCCGAGTGGCATCGCCGGCGTGATGGCGGACATGAACGCGTGGAACGCCGAGACATCGGCGTACCAGAAGGATGGCACGGACGACACATCCAAGCCGCTCATTCGTCCGGAAAGCGACGCCATCCGCCATCTGCGCAAATACGGCAACTACCTGACACCGAAACTCGGCGCCCTTTCTGCCGACACCTGGACGGGGATCGCCACATACTTGCGCAATCTCGTCCTGCTGTGGACAGTCCTCCTCCCGCTGTTGCTGGGAGCGCTGCTCGTACCCAGATTCGCGGCCGGCTTCGTGACGCTGCCCAGGTTTCTCGAGGCCACCTTCGGCCTGAGCCAGGCACAGCTGGCCCCGATCGCCACCTTCCTGGCGCTGGTCGTAGGAATTGGGCTGCTGGGCGTCGCCATCTATTTCATCGGCATCAGCCGTCCCAGCCTGCATGCCGAGACCGCCGACCCCGAACTGGATCAGCGCGGG
>Ga0335069_10009825_pt1 | contig 13598 bp, 10 predicted proteins | sample Lox_Sample_11_FD_206714 | JGI IMG/M metagenome (GOLD analysis project Ga0335069, IMG submission 206714) | Soil microbial communities from Loxahatchee National Wildlife Refuge, Florida, United States - Lox_Sample_1.1 | ecosystem: Environmental > Terrestrial > Soil > Wetlands | place: USA... | reverse complement strand
GCCTGGCGCGTCAGCGCGGCGTCGGCGACCTGGGCGAGGTAGACCACCTTGCGGTAATGGCCAAAGTACTGCGGCTCGAGCTCCGGATGCCGGTCGAGCCCGAGGCCGGACCAGACCAGCCGCTCGAAGTGGCGCACCAGGAAATCCGTCAGGTAGAACGTGCCAAGCTCGGCGTCGGCGAGCGCGGCGAACGAGGCCGACGTCGCGTAGAACTCGTAGCAGTGCGCGCCGGGCAGGCGTTCGACGCCCTCGGCCTTGAGCACCGCGTCGAGCGCGCCGCCGGTGCCGCAGTCGGCGTAGGCGACGAAGATGCCCTCGTACCGGCCGCGCGCCTCGCGGATGGCCGCCTGCACGCTGCCCGGAATGCGCTCGGGGCGCATGTGCAGCTCGGGCGGCAGGCAGGTGACGTCGAGTGCGTCCCAGCCGTTGGCGCGCTTCAGCGCGGTGATCTCGCGTGCCAGCGCACCGCACGCGATGACGAGCACGCGGCCCTGCTGGTCCACGGTCGTCCGCCCCTGGCTCAGCGCGCCGCGCGGCGCGTCGCGATCATCGACTTCGCGGTCTCGACCGCAATCGCGGCATCGCGGCAGTAGGCGTCGGCGCCGACCGCCTTGCCGAACTCCTCGTTCAGCGGCGCGCCGCCGACGAGCACGATGAACTTGTCGCGCAGGCCTTTTTCCTTGAGCGTGTCGATGACGACCTTCATGTACGGCATCGTCGTCGTCAGGAGCGCTGACATGCCGAGGATGTCCGGCTGGTGCTCCTCGAGCGCCGCCAGGTACTTCTCGACCGGATTGTTGATGCCGAGATCGATGACCTCGAAGCCGGCGCCCTCGAGCATCATGCCGACGAGGTTCTTGCCGATGTCGTGGATGTCGCCCTTGACGGTGCCGATGACGATCTTGCCGATCGGCTCGACGCCGGTCTCGGCGAGCAGCGGCCGCAGGATCTCCATGCCGCCCTTCATCGCGTTGGCGGCGAGCAGCACCTCGGGGACGAACAGGATGCCGTCGCGAAAGTCGATGCCGACGATGCGCATGCCCTCGACCAGCGCGTCGTTGAGGATCTTCTCGGCGGACCAGCCGCGCTTCAGGTAGATGTGGGTCGCTTCCTCGACCTCGGCCTTGAGGCCGTTGTAGAGGTCGTCGTGCACCTGCTCGCACAACTCCTGATCGTTCAGGCTGTTTAGATCGAACTCTTCGTTCTGGTCGTCCGGCATCGACGTGCTCCCAAGGCTTCTTTTGCGAGCCGCGGCCCCCACTTGCACGCGGACGGCACAGGCTCGCGATGGTACGGGCTGGCGGCCGCGATGAGTGGCGGTTTCGCGACCGGCGCGTGCCTCAACGCGACATCCTTCTCCCCGCCGGCGGCCGCTGTCAACCGAAACCGCGCGCGCCGCGACAAGCCGCCTTTTTTCGCTAGGCCCATGAGTAAATTTACTTTTGCCTCCGCGGCAGAAATCTGACCGGACGGCGCCCGGCCGGCACGCGGCGGATACCCGAACGAGTCGCATTCCGACAACCGGCCCAGCGGCCGGGCCCGCCCCCGCGGGGCGCCGCGCGGCCTGCCCGGCTAGGCGGCCGCCGGCCGGTCGTCGTCCGGCGCCGCGCCCCGCAGGCGGGTCTGGCGCTCGACGCTCGGCGGATAGCCGAACTGCTTGCGGTAGCACTTCGAGAAGTGCGGCGGCGACTGGAAGCCGCACGCGGTCGTGATGTCCATGATCGGCATCGCGGTCTGCAGCAGCAGCTCGCGGGCGCGTTTCAGCCGCAGCTCCAGGTAGTAGCGCTTCGGCACGCAGTTCAGGTGGCGCTTGAACAGCCGCTCGATCTGGCGGCGCGACAGCCCGGTCTCCTTGGCGATGCGCTCGAGCGAGAGCGTCTTCTCGATGTTCGCCTCCATGAGCTCGGCCACCTTGATCAGGCTCTGGTGCGAGACGCCGACCTGGGCGCGCAGCGGCACGTACTGCCGGTCGCGGTCGCTGCGGATGCGGTCGAGGATGAACTGTTCCGACACCCGCTGCGCGATCCGGGTGCCGAGCTTGCTCTCGATCAGGTTCAGCATCAGGTCGAGCGGCGCGACCCCGCCCGAGCAGGTGTAGCGATTGCGGTCGATCGAGAACAGCTGATCGGAGATCAGCACGCGCGGGAACTCCTCGCGCAGCGCCGACAGGTTCTCCCAGTGGATGGTGGCGCGGTAGCGGTCGAGCAACCCGGCGCGCGCGAGCGCGTAGCCGCCGGTGCACAGCGCGCCGAGCGCGAAGCGCTGCTCGCCGAGGCGCCGCAGCGCCGCGAGCAGGCCGGGCGAGACCGCCTCGCGGACGTTGATGCCGCCGCAGACGAACACGATGTCGGCGCGGCCGATTTCGCCGAGGCCGACGGTCGGCGACAGCGCGAGGCCGTTGCTCGCCGGGACCGGCTGGCCGTCGAGGCTGACGATGAGCCACTCGTAGGCCGCCTGGCCGGACAGGCTGTTCGCCATGCGCAGCGGCTCGACCGCGTTCGAGACCGCGATCGCCGAGTAGTTCGGCAGCGTCAGGAACGCGAAGCGGCTCTTGCGAATCTGCGGCGCGGGCTTCACGGAGTCTCCCCGGCGACGGTCGTTAAGGGTCTACCGAAGTATACGGCCGACTGGCGCATTTGCGTCAGACATTGTCGCAAATGGAGCCGTGGGCCGGCGACCGGCGGTTACACTTCGCGGCGATCGACCACCCGCCAGCGGTCCGGCAGCCGCCGGCCAGGCAGGCGGGCCGCACGGAGAATTCCAGGATGAAGACGCACGCCCGGGTAGTTGTGATCGGCGGCGGCGCCGTCGGCGTCAGCACGCTCTACCACCTCGCGAAGAAGGGCTGGTCCGACGTCGTGCTGCTCGAGCGCTCTGAACTGACCGCCGGCTCCACCTGGCACGCCGCGGGACTGCTGCCGCTCTTCAACATGAGCTACACGGTCGGCCAGCTGCACAAGTACTCGGTCGACCTCTACAAGCGCCTGCCCGCCGAGACCGGTCAGGAGGTCAGCTTCCACGTCACGGGCAACCTGCGACTCGCGACCTGCAAGGCGCGCATGGACGAGTACCAGAAGTACTGCGGCACGGCGAACACGATCGGCGTGCCGTTCCAGGTGATCTCGCCGCGCGAGGTCAAGGAGCTGTGGCCGCTGGTCAACCTCGGCAACGGCGGCGACACGCCGGACATCGTCGGCGCGCTGTACCACCCCGACGACGGCCACATCGCGCCGGCCGACCTGACGATGGCGCTGCGCAAGGGCGCCCGCAGCGGCGGTGCCGAGATCTACGAGCAGACCGCGGTCACGGGTGCGAGCCGCACGCCGAGCGGCGAGTGGAAGCTGACGACCACCAAGGGCGAGATCACCTGCGAGCACGTCGTCGTCGCGACCGGCAACTACGCGCGCGAGACCGGCCGGATGTTCGGCATCAGCGTGCCCGCGATCCCGGTCGAGCACCAGTACATCGTCTACGACGAATCGGCGGAGCTGAAGGCCTACCGCGCGGCCGGCGGCCGCGAACTCGCGGTGCTGCGCGAGTCGGACAAGTCCTACTACCTGCGTGAGGAGCGCCTCGGCTGGATCCTCGGGCCCTACGAGGCCGGCGCGCCGGCCCGCTTCGCCGACGGCGTGCCGGACTGGTTCGGCAAGAGCCTGTTCGATGGCGACCTCGAGCGGCTGCTGCCGCACGTCGAGGCCGCGCAGCGCCGGGTGCCGGCGCTCGAGCACTGCGGCATCAAGGACATCGTCAACGGACCGATCTCCTACACGCCGGACGGCAGCCCGCTGGTCGGTCCGGCCTGGGAGGCGCGCAACCTGTGGCTCAACGAGGGGCACAGTTTCGGCATCACCGCCGCCGGCGGCTCCGGCTGGCAGCTCGCCGAGTGGATCGTCGAGGGCGAGCCCGGCATCGACATGCTGGCGACCGACCCGCGCCGCTTCGGCCCGTACACCTCCAAGCGCTACGTGGTGCAGAAGAACGAGGAGACCTACCGCAACGTCTTCACGATCCACTTCCCGGACGAGGAGCGCGAGGACGCGCGCCCCGCGAAGACCTCGCCGGTCTACGACAAGCTGGCGCGCATGGGCGCGGTGTTCGGCCAGCGCTATGGCTGGGAGCGCGCCAACTGGTTCGCGCCGCCGGGCGTCGAGCGCAGGGACGTCTGGAGCTTCAGGCGCTCGAACTACTTCGAGCACGTCGGCAACGAAGTCCGGCTGATGCGCGAGAAGGTCGGCGTGATCGACCTGACGCCGTTCACCAAGCACGAGGTCACCGGCCCGGGCGCCGAGGCCTGGCTCGACCACCTGGTCGCCAACAAGGTGCCGACCAAGATCGGCCGCATCGCGCTCTGCCATGCGCTGACGAAGCGCGGCGGCATCCGCTCGGAGTTCACGATTACCAAGCTCGGCGAGCAGCATTACTACGTCGTCAGCGCCGGCGCCGCCGAGCGCTACGACAGCGACTACCTGAAGCGCCTGCTGCCGAGGGACGGCTCGGTGACCCTGCGCAACATCACCACCGCCCGCGGCTGCTTCGTGCTGGCCGGCCCCCGGTCGCGCGACCTGCTCGCCAAGCTCACCGACGCCAAGCTCGACAACGCCGCCTTCCCGTGGCTGACCAGCCAGGTCATCGAGGTCGGGCTGGCCCCGGACGTGTACGCGCTGCGCGTCAACTTCGTCGGCGCGCTCGGCTGGGAGCTGCACTTCCCGATCGAGTACGCCCACCACCTGTTCGACGCGCTGTTCGCGGCCGGCGCCGAGTACGGAATCGGCATGGTCGGCATGCGGGCGATGGAGTCGCTGCGCATGGAGAAGTCGTACCGGATGTGGGGCAGCGACATGACCCGCGACTACACGCCCTTCGAGTGCTCGCTTGACCGTTTCGTGCGCATGAACAAGGGCGCATTCATCGGCCGCGAGGCGCTCGAGAAGCAGCTGGCGGCGGGCGTGCCGCACCGCTTCATCACGCTCGAGGTGCACGGCGTCACCGACGCCGACCCCCTCGGCAACGAGCCGCTGTTCGACGGCAAGGGCCAGATGATCGGCCGCGCCACCTCGGGCTACTACGGCCACGCGGTGAAGAAGAGCCTCGCGATCGGCTACGTGAAGCCCGCCTTCGCGGCGCCCGGAACGGCGCTCGAGATCCTGATCCTCGGCGAGCGCAAGCGGGCGACGGTGCTGGTCGAATCGCCGTACGACCCGGACAACAACGATCTGAGGGCCTGATGCAGAAGTTCTCGGCCTGGTCGCTGCTGCGGGAAGCGTTCGGCGGCCACCAGGGATGGAAGTCGCAGTGGCGCCGCGCCGCGCCGAAGGCGGAGTACGACGCGGTCATCGTCGGCGGCGGCGGTCACGGACTCGGCGCGGCCTACTACCTTGCCGCCGAGCACGGCCTGACCAACATCGCGGTCGTCGAGAAGGGCTGGATCGGCGGCGGCAACACCGGCCGCAACACCACGATCATCCGCTCCAACTACCTGTTCGATGAGAGCGCCGCGCTCTACGACCACTCGCTGAAGCTGTGGCGCGACCTGTCGCAGGTCCTCAACTACAACGTCATGTTCTCGCCGCGCGGCGTCATGATGCTGGCGCACACGGTGCACGATACGCAGGTGATCAAGCGCCACGTGCACGCCAACCGCGGCAACGGCGTCGACAACGAGTGGCTGACGCCGGAGCAGGCCAAGGCCTTCTGCCCGATCCTGAACATCGAGAGGAACATCCGCTATCCGGTGCTCGGCGCCGCGCTGCAGCGCCGCGGCGGCACCGCGCGTCACGACACGGTGGCCTGGGGATACGCACGCGCGGCCGACGCGCTCGGCGTCGACATCATCGAGAACTGCGAGGTCACCGGCATCCGCCGCGACCGCGGCGGCGCGGTCGAGGCGCTCGAGACGACGCGCGGTCCGATCCGCACCCGCAAGGTCGGCGTCTCGGCAGCGGGCCACACCAGCGTCGTGCTCGGCTACGCCGGCGTCAAGCTGCCGCTCGAGAGCTTCCCGCTGCAGGCGCTGGTGTCCGAGCCCGTCAAGCCCGTCATGCCGTGCGTCGTGATGTCGAACACGATTCACGCCTACATGAGCCAGTCGGACAAGGGCGACCTCGTGATCGGCGCCGGCACCGACGCCTACAACTCCTACACGCAGCGCGGGGCGCTGCACATCAACACGCACACGCTCGAGGCGATCTGCGAGCTGTTCCCGATGGTCCGGCGCCTGAAGATGATGCGCAACTGGGGCGGCATCGTCGACGTCACGCCCGACCGCTCGCCGATCATCGCGCGCACGCCGGTCAAGGGCCTGTACGTCAACTGCGGCTGGGGCACCGGCGGCTTCAAGGCGACGCCGGGCTCGGCGCACCTCTTCGCCCACACGATCGCCCACGACGAGCCGCACCCGATCAACGCGCCGTTCACGATCGAGCGCTTCCGCGACGGGCTGCTGATCGACGAGGCGGCGGCCGCCGCCGTCGCGCACTGAAGGCCATCGCATGCTGATCATCGACTGTCCCTACTGCGGCCCGCGACCGGAGCTCGAGTTCGCGTACGGCGGCCAGGCGCACGTGCTGCGCCCGGCGGACCCTTCCCGCACCACCGACGACGAGTGGACCGAGTACCTGTACCTGCGCAAGAACACGCGCGGCGTGTACGCCGAGCGCTGGCGCCACGCGCGCGGCTGCGGCCGCTTCTTCAATGCGCTGCGGGACACGACGACCGACCAGTTCGTCGCGACCTACCGTTCCGGCGAGCCGCCGCCGGCGGCGGGCGGCGCCGGTCGGTGCGCGCCTTGAGCAACCTGCGCACGCCCGGCGGCGGCCGCATCGACCGCGCGCGGCCGGTCCGCTTCACCTTCGACGGCCGCGGCTACAGCGGCTACGCAGGCGACACGCTCGCCTCGGCGCTGCTCGCCAACGGCGTGCACCTGCTGGGCCGGTCGTTCAAGTACCACCGGCCGCGCGGCATCCTCGCGGCCGGATCCGAGGAGCCGAATGCGCTGGTGGTCGTGGCGCGCGACCCCGCACGCCGCACACCGAACGTGCGCGCGACGCAGGTCGAGATCTACGACGGCCTGGTCGCCGAGAGCCAGAACCGCTGGCCGAGCCTCGGGTTCGACGTCGGCGCAATCAACAACCTGCTGGCGCCGTTCATTCCGGCCGGCTTCTACAACAAGACCTTCATGTGGCCGCGCTCGGCGTGGTTCTCGCTGTACGAACCGGCGATCCGCGCCACCGCCGGCCTCGGCGTCGCCCCGGCGCTGCCGGACCCTGACCGCTACGCGCAGCGCTTCGCCCACTGCGACGTGCTGGTCGTCGGCGGGGGGCCGGCCGGCATCGCCGCCGCCGAGAACGCGGCGGCCGCCGGGGCGCGCGTCGTGCTGTGCGACGAGCAGGCCGAGTTCGGCGGCGCGCTGCTCGCCGAGCGCGACGCCACGGTCAACGGCCAGCCGGCCGGCGCCTGGCTGGCAGCGGCAGTCGCGGCGCTCGCCCGCCTGCCGAACGTGACGCTGCTGCCGCGCACGACGGCGTTCGGCTACTTCCCGCACAACAATATCGGCCTGGCCGAGCGGCTCACCGACCACCTGGCGACGCCGCCGGCGACGTCGCCGCGCGAGCGCCTGTGGCAGGTGCGTGCCCGCGAGGTCGTGCTCGCCACCGGCGCGATCGAGCGCCCGCTGCTGTTCCCGGGCAACGACCGCCCGGGCGTCATGCTCGCGTCGGCCGCCCGCACCTACCTCAATCGCTACGGCGTGCGGGTCGGCAGCCGGGCCGTGGTGCTGGCCGGCTGCGACGCCGCCTATCATGCGGCGCTCGATCTCGCCGCGGCCGGCGTGACGATCGCCGTGATCGCTGACGTGCGCCGTCCCGGCGCCGCCGCCGGGCCCGGCGAGGCCGCGGCCCGCGCCGCCGGGCTGCCGATCGAGCCGTCGGCTACCGTGCTCGCCACGCGCGGCACGCTGCGCGTCACCGGCATCACGCTCGGTCGCGTCGCTGCCGACGGCGGGGTCGACACGGGCGCGACCCATGCATGCGACGTCGTGCTGATGTCGGGCGGCCACACGCCGAGCGTGCACCTGCATTCGCAGTCGCGCGGCACGTTGCGCTTCGACGCGGCGCTGGCCGCCTTCGTGCCGGACGCGGCCGCCGAGCGCACGCGCTCGGCCGGCAATGCGCGCGGCGTCAATGGACTCGGCGCGGCGCTCGCCGACGGCGCCGCGGCCGGAATCGCCGCGGCGGCCGCAACCGGCCATGCGGGCACGCCGCGGCGCTACGCCGCCGAGGCGCTCGATGCCGGCATCGGCGGCCAGCCGGGCGCGCTGCCGCAGCCCGCGGGAGCCACGCCGCCGGCCAAGGCCTTCGTCGACTTCCAGCACGACGTGACGACGCGCGACCTGGCGCTGGCGCGGCGCGAGGGCTTCGAGTCCATCGAGCACATCAAGCGCTACACGACGACCGGCATGGCGACCGACCAGGGCAAGACCTCGGGGCTCAACGCCCTCGGCTTCGTCGCCGCGGCGTCCGAGCGCGACATCCCGGACGTCGGCTTCACGACCTTCCGCATGCCCTACACGCCCGTGACCTTCGGCCTGTTCGCCGGCGTCGCCCGCGGCGACCTGTTCGACCCGGTGCGGCGCACCCCGAGCCACGCCTGGGCGAGCGCGCGCGGCGCGGTGTTCGAGGACGTCGGCATGTGGAAGCGCGCGCGCTACTTCCCGGCAGCGGGCGAGGACATGCACGCCGCGGTCAACCGCGAGTGCCTCGCGGTGCGCAACGGCGTCGGCATGTTCGACGCCTCGACGCTCGGCAAGATCGAGGTCGCCGGCAAGGACGCGGCCGCGTTCCTCAACCGCCTGTACGTCAACAATTGGTCCAACCTCGCGGTCAACCGCGCGCGCTACGGCATCCTGCTGCGCGACGACGGCTTCGTCTACGACGACGGCGTCGTCGCCCGGCTCGCGGAGGACCGCTTCCACGTCACGACCACGACCGGCGGTGCGGCGCGCGTGTTCGCGATGATGGAGGACTACATCCAGACCGAGTGGACCGACCTGTCCGTCTGGATCACCTCGACGACCGAGCAGTGGGCCGTGGTCGCCGTGCAGGGTCCGCGCGCGCGCGACGTGCTGGCCAGGCTCGTCACCGGCGTCGACCTGTCGCCCGCCGCGCTGCCGCACATGGCGGCGGCCCGCGGCCGCATCTGCGACGTCCCGATGCTGCTGATCCGCGTCAGCTTCAGCGGCGAACTCGGCTTCGAGGTCAACGTCCCGGCCGACTACGGCGCCGAGGTGTGGACCGCGATCCACGCCGCGGGACAGGCCGAGGGGATCACCCCGTACGGCACCGAGGCGATGCATGTGCTGCGCGCCGAGAAGGGCTACATCATCGTCGGCCAGGACACCGACGGCACGATGACGCCGGACGACGCCGGCGTCGCCTGGGCGATCGGCAAGCAGAAGCCGGACTTCGTCGGCAAGCGCTCGCTGGAGCGGCCGACGATGAAGGATCCGCGCCGCAAGCAGCTGGTCGGCCTCGAGACCGCCGATCCGAAGCTCGTGCTCGAGGAAGGCGCACAGCTGGTCGAGACGCCGGGCCAGCCGGCGCCGATGCGCATGATCGGCCACGTCACCTCGTCGTACTACAGCGCCGCGCTCGGCCGCTCGATCGCGCTCGGCGTCGTCGCCGGCGGCCGCGCGCGCGCCGGCCACACGCTCTATGTGCCGATGCCGGGCGGCGACGTCGCCGTCAGGGTCGTCGGGCCCGTGTTCTACGACCGCGAGGGAGCCCGACTGCATGGCTGAGATCCTCAGGCGCACCCCGCCGCGCATCGAGCCGCGGCGCTGGCTCGAGCCGCTGCCCGCCGCGAGTCGCCACAGCCTGCGCGGCGGCGCCGAGGCCCGTGCCGCCGCGTCGCGCGCCTTCGGCGTCGATCTGCCGGCGGCGGCCTGCCGGGCGGCGACCGCCGGCGACCGCGCCGCGCTCTGGCTCGGCCCCGACGAGCACCTGCTGATCGCACCGGAGGCCGAGGCCGCCGCGGTCGCGGCCGCGCTCGGCGCCGCGCTCGCGGGCCTGCCGCACTCGCTGGTCGACGTCAGCCACCGGCAGGTGGCGTTCGCGGTCAAGGGCCCGGACGCGGCGTGGCTGCTCGCCCACGGCTGCCCGCTCGACCTCGATCCGACGGTGTTCCCGGTCGGCATGTGCACGCGCACCGTGTTCGTCAAGGCCGAGATCCTGCTGTGGCGCACCGCCGAGGACGCGTTCCGCGTCGAGGTGTGGCGCTCGTTCGCCGATTACGTCGTCGGCCTGCTGAACGAGACCGCGCTCGAGCTGCCTGCGTGACCACGCGCCGCGCCGCGGCCGCCATCGCCCTCGCCTGCCTCGCCACGGGCCTCGGCGCCTGCGAACGCGGCGCACGGCCGGGCGCGCCGCGCGAACGCCACGTCACGATCTACAACTGGTCGGACTACATCGGCAAGACGACGATCGCCGACTTCGAGCGCGAAACCGGCATCAAGGTCGAGTACGACACCTTCGACTCCGACTCGACGCTCGAGGCGAAGATGCTCGCCGGCGGCGGCGGCTACGACGTCGTCAGCACCTCGCAGAACTACTTCAGCCGGCAGATCAAGGCGGGCGCCTACCAGGCCGTCGACCGCAGCCGCCTGCCGAACTGGAAGTACATCGATCCGCAGGTGCTGCGCACCATCGCGCCGTTCGACCCCGGCAATGCGCACGCGGTGCCGTACCTGCATTCCTTCGACGGCTTCGCCTACAACGTGCCGAAGATCCGCGCGCGGATGAAGGATGCGCCGGTCGACAGCCTCGACATGCTGTTCAAGCCGGAAGTCGTCATGCGCTTCGCCGACTGTGGCGTGACGTTCCTTGATTCGCCCGAGGAGGTGCTGCAGCTGGCGCTCGTCTACCTCGGGCTCGACCCGAACTCGGCTCGGCCCGAGGACTACGCCGCCGCCGAGGCGCTGGTGCTCAAGGTCCGCCCGTACATCCGCAACTTCGACTCGGTCGAGTATCCGAACGCGCTCGCCAACGAGGAGACCTGCGTCGCAATGGGCTGGTCGAGCGACTACGCGATTGCCGTCGATCGGGCACGCGCGGGAGGCGTCGTGCTGCCGCTCGCCTTCACGATCCCGAAGGAAGGCACCAGCAACACGGTCAACGGCTGGCTGATCCCGTTCGACGCACCGGACGTCGCCGAGGCGCACGAGTTCATCAACTACATGCTGCGCCCGGACGTGATCGCCAAGGTCACCAACGACACGCACTACCCGAACGAGAACCCCGCCTCACGGCCGTTCCTGAATCCTGCGATCCTCGAGGATCCGGCACTCTATCCGCCGCCGGAACTGCGGGCCCGCGCCTTCATGCCCGGCGAGATCCGGGCGACCACCGAGCGGCTGCGCACACGCACCTGGACCCGGATCAAGACGGCACTGTGACCGCCGCCGGGGGCGGCCCGCCCCGGCTTCCTGGCACGGATTCCGAACGACGATGACCACTGAGATCGATCGAACGGCCCGGATGCAGCGCTGCCGCGCGTTCGCGGCCATCGCGGCGCTCGCGTGCGCGGCGCTGGCCGCGTGCGGCGGGCCGAGCGGCGCCGCCCGCGAGCGCGTCGTCAGCGTCTACAACTGGGCCGACTTCATCGGCAAGAGCACGATCGCCGATTTCGAGCGGGCCACCGGCATCAAGGTCGACTACGACACCTTCGATTCCGACCAGACGCTCGAGGCGAAGTTGCTCGCCGGCGGCTCCGGCTACGACGTCGTCAGCACCGCCACCAACTACTTCAGCCGCCAGATCCGCGCCGGTGCCTATCGCAAGCTCGATCGCGCGAAGCTGTCGGGCTGGTCGAACCTCGATCCGAAGGTGCTCGCGCTGATGGCGCAGGCCGATCCGGGCAACCAGTACGCGGTTCCCTACCTGCACGCCATCAACGGCTTCGCCTACAACGTCGCGATGGTGCGCGAGCGCATGCCGGATGCGCCGGTCGAGAGCCTCGACCTGATCTTCAAGCCGGAGAACATCCGGCGCTTCGCCGACTGCGGTGTCACCTTCCTCGACTCCGCCGAGGACGTGCTGCAGCTCGCGCTCGTCTACCTGCACCTCGACCCGAATACCGCGCGCGCGGAGGACTACGCGGCTGCCGAGGCGCTGATCCTCACCGTGCGCCCCTACATCCGGACCTTCGACTCGTCGGAGTACCTGAACTCGCTCGCCAACCAGGAGACCTGCATCGCGATGAGCTGGTCGAGCGACTACGCGGTGTCGATGGCGCGGATGCGGCAGGCCGGCATCGACGTGCGCCTCGCCTTCACGGTGCCGAAGGAGGGTGCGAACGCGACCTACTCCGCGATGCTGATCCCGGTCGACGCGCCGCACGTCGCGGAGGCGCACGAGTTCCTGAACTTCCTGCTGCGACCGGACGTGATCGCGAAGATCACCAACGAGACGCACTACGCCAACGAGAATCTGGCCGCGAACCCGCTCGTCGACCCGGCGATCCTGCACGACCCGACGCTCTACATCACGCCGGAGATCGCCCAACGCCTGTACCTGACCAGCGAGGTCAGCGCCGCGACCGAGCGTGTCCGCACCCGCACCTGGACTCGGATCAAGACCGCGCACTAGCAGCCGTGCCCGGCTCACCCGGCCAGCGCTGCCGGCCGGGGGATCCCGGCCGCGGCACCTGCGGCCACGCCGGCACCGACCGCAGCGCGCTATGCTAGCTTCAGCGCGTCGGTCGGCGGCGGCGCCGCGGCCGAGCAGCGTCACTCACAACCGGAGGTGCCTGTCGTGGAACAATCCAAGGACGCCAAGAAGCCGATTCGTCTCCCGTTCGCAATCATCGCGTTGTCAGCGACGATGCTCGCCGTTCCGGCGCACGCCGTGGAGCAGACGAAGACCCTCGGAACGATCGGCACCGGAACCTTCACCTGCACGAAGTTCGCCAAGTACGACGCGGCGCACAACAACGAGGGGCAGATGGGGCTCATCGTGCAGTGGGCGTGGGGATTCATGAGCGCCTACAACGCGCGGGCCGCCTTCGCCGCCACCTTTCAGGAGGAGGATGCGCCGAACCCGATCACGCCGCCGGATGCGGCGACGGTGCTGCAGGCGATCCGCAGCCACTGCGAGAAGAACCCATCCAGCAACGTGGCCGAGGCGACCCTCGAGCTGATCAGCTCGCTGGGCGGCGTCGTCACGAGCACCCTGCAGTTCCCGGCGAGCGGGAGCTGAGGGCAGGCGCGACCGGCGCCGGGACCGGATCTCGAGCGCCGGTCCAAAACGAAAGACCCCGGCACGAGGCCGGGGTCGGACTCTCCGAGCCCGGGCGGTCCCGGGCGGTCACGGAGCGCTACTTGCTGGGCTTGCCGGCCGCCGCCACCAGTTCGTTGACCTTGACCATGGCCTTCGCGGCCGCATCCTTCGCGCATTCCTTGTCTGCCGGTGTCGCCTCCGGGTACGACTTGCTGAGCTCCGCGCACGCGGCCTTGGCTGCGTCATTGACGCGCTTGGTGAGCTCGACGACGTCGGCGTGCTTGCTGAGATCGAGGCCCTTCGCGCTGACGCCGTAGCTCAGCGAGACGT